>SDGW01000233.1_pt1 | contig 25342 bp, 25 predicted proteins | sample 2873831 | NCBI WGS metagenome assembly SDGW01 (sample SAMN08132700, study PRJNA421101) | hypersaline lake metagenome | isolation source: celular fraction 0.22 microns magnesium sulfate-rich crust from ephemeral... | place: Spain: Penahueca Lagoon, Toledo | collected 2011-07 | reverse complement strand
TATTGACAGAGAAAATAATTTATGCAGGAAAGCCATTTTATACAGCATATATTTTACAAACTTTTTTGTATAAATTTTAAAAAAAGTAGTGCGAAAACCTTTTCAAACATGATATATTTCAAAATAAGCCCTTACACATTCGTGAGTCATAAACAAAGGGATATATCTAGTTTAGATTTCGAATTCCTTCGTTTTACTATCGAAAACAAAGGGTATTCTACTAAAAATATAGAAGGAGGGTAACAAAATGAACATGTTTTTCAAAGCTCGTGAACTTTTCGAAAAAGACTTTGAAGCTAGCCAAGAGGTTAAGCAATACAACACATCTATGCAAGGCGGAAAAGCAAAAGCGAACAAATCTTTACTAAAATTCAAGAAAAAGAAATAAAAGGAGTACGGTTATATTAATATGACATGAAATTGGAAAGTACCTGATTTGGAAATTAGTTAAGCGTGATTAGAAAATGAACATCTTACATGACAGATCACAAAGGTACTTTCCATCACTTTGTTTATTTCTTGAAACTTCGAACATTACTACTTATCATTATCCTCTTAAAGAAAAACTCGCCTTAAATTACTTTCATTTTATGAGCAAAACTACAAAATAACAGTCTTGTTTATGGACAGTTACATAACATATCCATTAAATACTTCCATTTCACACCATTAATGTAATTGACAGTTCATTCATTTCAATACATTATTAAAGAAATTGAATGGAGGATATTATGAACATAAACTTTGAAATATCCACTGAAGAAGATGCCCCTATGCTTTACAACATGCAAAAAGAAGCCTTTCTCCCCTTATTAAAAAAATATCAAGATGAAGATACAAATCCTGCAAATTAGTCAATCGATCGAGTAATAACAAGGATAAACAATCCAAATGGGAATTATTATAAAATTGTCCTGGATAAAAAAGTAGTGGGAGCTATTTGTGTAGTGCGAGAGGAAGACCTTCCTCATTATTGGATAAGCCCAATGTTTATTCACCCTGATTATCAAGGGAAAGGTATTGCCCAGCTTGTGCTGAAAAATTTAGAGGTAACAGTTTCTCATGCAGAAAAATGGAAGTTAGCAACAATTATAGAGGAAAAGAGCAATGTCTATTTATATGAAAAATTGGGATATAAGCAAATTGGTAGTCGGAAAAAGATAAATGAGCGAACTACATTAGGGTATTTTGAGAAACAGATGTAGGCACTACATAACCCCGAATAGTAGGTAAGCAACATGATATTTTATAGTCTCCTGTTAAGAAGTTTTCTGTAGGAATCATTTTAGTAGAGTCATTTCTTTCTCGTCGTTTAGACCATTTAAAGGCTTACAAACCTATTATGTTTTACGATGACATTTTCATCATAGCCCCTCAAATAATTGCGATTTACGATGATTGGTTACATATTGACTTGTTTACGGTAACAGAGAAGACTTTCCAGGAAAAAGATTATTTCACTGTTCTCTATGACCCAGAAGGTGTTATGAAAACTTTTGAAAAGACTCAAAACTTAACGCTTTCAGAGGAGGAGTATAAAGACCATGTCTTAGATGTGGCTTGGTTTCTGTTCCAGTATAAAAAGGCAGCAGAACGAGGGAATCCTACCGCGAACTTATTAGATGAAGAAATTGAATGGATTCAACAAGGTTTTTCTGAAGATCATCAAACTATTCGTTTATTAACGTTAATGATTGAAACGTATAAAGGAGAGAAAAGACACGTAGAAGAATAACATCTTCAACGTGTCTTTTATTTAACCTTTAAGTTGGGTTCTCTTCAAAAATCGGCCCCACATATTCTGCTGAAGGACGGAATATGGTATTATCCTCAAGTTGTTCCATTACATGCGTCGTCCAGCCAACCATACGACTAGCTGTAAAGGTTGCGGTAAATAAATGATTCGGTAAGTTCAATTCTTTTAATATGGCAGCTGCGTAAAATTCTACATTGGTGTAGAGTTTCCTACCTGGTTTTAATTCCTCTAACACATCAATCGCAGTTTTTTCCACTTTTAATGCGAGGTCAAACCAGTCATCCTGGCTTTTATTCTGTTGAAGCTTCTCTTTAATCGCCTGCGCACGTGGATCCATGGTTTTGTACACTCGATGTCCAAACCCCATTAGTTTTTCGCCTCTTTCTACCTTTTCCTCTATGCAAGAGCGCATATTATCGCTGTTCGCTACTTCATTCAACAACTCAATGACACCAGATGGAGCACCTCCATGTAAGGGGCCTTTCATTGTCCCTATGGCTGAGGTAATGGCTGATATTAAATCTGATTCTGTAGATGATGTCACTCTTGCAGAAAACGTTGATGCATTTAATCCATGTTCCATTGTTAGAATCATATAGGTTTCTAAAGCCCTGACATAAAAAGTAGATGGTTCTTCCCCTGTTAACATATACAGGTAATAAGCGACGTGATCTAAACCTTTGCGTTCTTCTGGGAATGGGGTACTGTTCTGAATTGATTCTCGATATGAAATGATAGCAGGGGTGACTGAAGTAAGTGTGATCGCATCTTGAAGACTGACCTTTTCTGAGTTTTTTAATTCAATTGCAGATAATGCTGTTCTAAGCACGCTGAGCATGTCGTGAGACTCAGGGATAAGTTCGATGATTCGCTTTACATGTTCCGGTAGCTTTCGTTTTTCTTTGAATTGCTGTTTAATCACCTGAAGTTCCTCGACATTTGGAAGTTTTCCGCTCCACAGCAAATGAGCCACTTCTTCAAAAGAGTGATTCTGGGACAATTCTTTTGCTGAATAACCACGGTAAATTAAACGACCTTGTTCTCCATTAATGTCGCTGATCTTCGTTTGTGTACAGACAACACCTTTTAAACCTTTTTGTAGCATAAATGAACCTCCTAAATATTTGCTTACATTAAGTATAAAGTGTATTTTATATTTAGAAAATTAAATAAAATTAATGAGTTTGATTAATAATATTAAATTACGAGGTGTGTTTATGGAGTTTTCGTGGCTTAATACGTTTTTGACCGTGATAAAAGAAGGGAGTTTTCGAAAAGCGTCTGATACCTTATTTGTTTCTCAACCTACTGTTACAGTCCATATTAAAGCTATAGAACGAGAACTGGGAGTTCAGCTTTTTGAACGGAATAACCGGTACGTTAAACTGACGGAGGAGGGAAGAAGGTTTTTTCCTCATGCCAGAAAGATGTTGGATGTGCATCGAGAAGGGTTAGAAGATATGCACTCATTCAGTCAGGGATATCGGAAGAAGTTGCGGCTAGCAATCTCTCCATCTATTGCGGACACAATTATGCCTACAGTTTTGAAAGGGTATTTAAAAGACAATCCTGAAGTCCAGATGGATCTTGAAATTATGGAATCTTTAAAGATAGAAGAAGCGGTTTTACGTGAGGATGTGGATATTGGATTCTCTCTAATAAACACAACAAAGGATGAAGTGTACACCTATGACCTTTTTGAGGATGAAATCATTTTTTGTGTACCTCATGACGGGTATGATGCGGAGTCAGCCCCATTAAGCTATCCTGAAGATTTGTTAAAGGAGAATTATTTACTCACTCATAACTATCCGGGGGTTTGGGATACATTGGATCAGAAGATAAAATCACGTTTTCCTCAGACCAGATCGATGAAAGTCTCCCAGGTACACATTACAAAACGTTTTATTGAGAGCGGTCTTGGGGTGTCCTTTTTACCGAAGTCCACGGTAAGGAGAGAATTGTTAGAAGGTCGAATAATGGAAGTTGCGATCCCTGAAATATCCCTTCCGCCTGTACACACTTATGCAATTACAAAATATAATCATTCCTTAGAAAAGGATTTTATTACATATGTGTCCGGTCATTATTTTAAATAAAGGTTTCTCTCTTAATCAAAAAAACGCCAAATTCCTTCAATATGAATTCGGCGTTCTTTCTTATTCATCTGAGTTAAACCACAATGGCGAATCGTTTTCAATCTCTCCATTATAATTAATGAGAATCTCTTCACCAGCTTTAATATCTTTATGGGCGTAAAATTCAAAGGTGTGATTTGTGAAATTGATATCATAATCTGCATTAGGCTGATAGGAATGGTTAAACATCATCCCGTACCCTAGTAAAAATGCTGAATGGTTTTCTCCATATTCAAATACGTAATCAGCAAGGTGGGTTTGCTCAATAAGTTCATGCTCCTCATTGGGATAAGGAAGGACTGGGGCTTCATGAATCAGTTCTCCTTTTTGAATGTCCTGTTTAGCAAATACACCTTTATCAAATTCATCATCATTTATAGTTGAAGTTCTTAATTCAATCATCATATAAACACCTACACTTTTCTGTCATTCTTGTCAGTCTTTAACCTTCGTTCTAGTCTGACACGTTTTCGATCAGGAAGCAATCTCTTTTATATTGAGTTTAATTTGAGAACATGAAGGATTTTTGAAATAATTGGAAGGGGTTGCTTCAATTTATTAGATCTAAAAGGTGCAATTTCCAAATAAGAAAAGCGCTTTTTTGTAACAAAAATACCCCCCCTCGTCTTATAAGTAAGTATAACGAATAAAGGAATGAGCTCATAAATGTTCATACAACAAAACGGTATCAGTGTGGGTTACTTACAAAAACAAGATATACCTTATATGGTCAAGTGGTTGTCTGACCCAAGAGTATTGCAGTTTTATGAAGGAAGAGATAATGAATTTAATGAGGAAAGCGTGCAAAAGAAATTCCTGAATCGTAATGATGATGTTTCACGATGCTTGGTTGAATATCAAGGGGAAAAGGTCGGTTATATTCAGTTTTATCCGCTCAATCCCCAGGACAAAGAGAACTTGGGTTATGTAGATGAAGCAGAACGTATATATGGAATAGATCAGTTTATAGGGGAATCAAGTGATTGGAATAAAGGTCTAGGGACAAAGCTTGTTAAGACTGTAGTGTCGTACTTGATTAAGAACCATAACGCAGATCGAGTTGTGTTGGACCCTAGGGTAGATAATACAAGAGCAATCCGTTGTTATCAAAAATGTGGCTTCTCCTCGGTGAAAGTGTTACATGAGCATGAATATCATGAAGGTCAGTATCATGATAATTATCTTATGGAATATAAAAAGGAGTGAGGATCATTAATAAGTGGTTGATGTGGGGACTTTCCTTATTGTTTATCCTATTTACCGCATTGCTATTGGATAAAGGGGTGGAACTTCGTGCTCTTGGCACGGATGGTGAAGGGATTGGCTTAAACCTCTGGGGATTGAAGTGAATGAGCGTGTTCAAAAGGAACATATTCCTGCTTATGCCAAGAGTTTTTTGTTAATGGGAATTGTAATGTTGAGTTTAACAATACTTATGTGCTGGAAATTATTTAATAATCTTCAAAAAGAATAAAACATCTATGTCACAAAAACCCTCCTTCATTCGTCTTGAGTTTGAAAGCTTCAATGAAGGAGGATTTTTTATGGAAAAGAATCATTGGGATGTTGTCATTATTGGTGGAGGTTTAGCGGGTTATGTAGCTGCAAATTATCTTGGGAAAACATCGCTTAACGTATTATTACTTGAAAAAGGAAGCAAAGTAGGTGGCAGGGCTCGGACGGATGTTTCAAAAGAACAATATTTTAATATGGGACCTCACGCTTTATACAAAAAAGGAAAGGCCAAACCTATTTTAGATGAATTGGGTGTTGATTTATCAGGTGAGTCACCTAAATTAAGTGGAGTTGTGGTCCAAAAAAATGAGGAATATCAAGCTCCTTTTTCACCTGGAGGGTTATTCTCTACAAAACTACTGAAATTTCAAGATCGATTCAAGTGGATTAACGTGTTTACTCGCTTGAACAAAATAAATGCAGATGAATTAGCAGGTATGACGTATAAGGAATGGGTGCAAGAAGAGGTGGAGGATGAAATGATTCAGCAGTTGCTTTTTGTTTTTGCACGGATTGCTACGTATAGTCATGCTCCTGAAAAAGTGAGTGCGAAAGTTGTGGTCACTCATCTTAAAAGAGTGATGGGAGGAGTTCTTTATTTAGATGATGGGTGGCAGAAGATGATTGATCAGTTACACAATAAAGCCGTTCTATCAGGGGTTCAGGTGCAGAAGAAGGCAAATGTGATTCACATCGAATCATTAGAGGTTGGAAAACAGAGAATTAAGCTATCGAATGGAGAAGAGATTAAAACAAATCGCATTATTTATACGGGAGCCCCCTATGATTTAAAGAAAATCAGTCCCATTACCGATGCCTTACACAACAGCATTAAAAATATGGAACCTATTAAAGCTGCGACGTTAGATGTGGCGCTGACGAAGCTTCCTTATTCTAAAAGGAAGTTTGGAATGGGGCTGAGTGAACCTTTTTATTATTCCGTTCATTCAAGCTATGGACATCTTTCTAAGGACGGTCAAAGTGCTGTCCTTCATGTATTGAAATATCTTCACCCTGATGAAGACTTGGATGTTAATCAAGTGAAAGGAGAATTAGAGATGTTTATGGAAAAGATGCAACCAGGGTGGAAAAACTATGAGATTACGAGTCGATATTTACCTACTATGACGGTCAATCAGCGTGTGCCTCTTCCAAAAGATGATGGTACGTTTAGGAGTGCTCGGATTAAAGGGACGGACATGTATATTGCAGGGGATTGGACTTGTGATGATTCTATGTTATCCGAAGCGGCGATTTCAAGTGGTAAGCGTGCAGCTGAGGAGATTTTACATGATGAAATGGGGTGAGTAGAATGCAGATAAGCAATGATGAATACCGAGAATTTCAGCCTTTACTATTTTCGTTAGGTTACCGTATGCTAGGGTCCATTGCTGAAACTGAAGATGCAGTACAGGAGACATTTTTACAATCTTATAGAGTCGATGAAACAGATATTGAGAACAAGAAAGCCTACATTTGTAAAATGATGACTAACCGTTGTCTGGATGTATTAAAGTCTTCACGTGTGAAGCGAGAGGAGTATGTAGGACCTTGGCATCCTGAGCCACTTTTATCCAATGAAAAGGGACCGGCTGATACTGTCTTACAAAAAGAAGGATTATCCGTTGCGTATTTACGTATGATGGAAAATTTATCTCCTCATGAAAGAGCGGTATTGTTATTACGTGATGTATTCTCTTTCTCCTATACTGAAATCGGAGATATGATCGAGAAGAAGGGAGAGGCATGCAGAAAACTCTACAGTCGATCAAAGAACAAGATTTCTACCGTTGAAAATGAAAGTTTACACTATGATCAAAATAAAGCGCTTGTGAATCGGTTTATTCAAGCGTTTCAAAATAACAGCCGTGAAGACCTCATGGAGTTATTATCCGATCGTGTTACGTTGTATTCAGATGGTGGTGGGAAGGTGCGTGCTGCCGTGAAACCTGTGGAATCGTCTGCACGTGTCATTCCATTTTTATTCGGTATAGGAAAGCAAGCTCCTGAAGATTTCTATTATGAGATTCATAATGTAAATGGGCAGCCTGCTCTCTTGAACTATATGAATGGTGGCTTACAAAGTGTTGTGAGCTTTTTCATTCAAGACGGTGCCGTTCAGGAAATCTACATTATGATGAATCCAGATAAATTACCAGTAGTCTAATAAAAGAAACCTTGTTGGCATACGAAGTGCCAACAAGGTTTCTTTTCATTATTTCATAACCGTTTCAGCTTCAGGACCAATCTTTTCTCGCACGAATTCTTTTGGCTCTAGCGTTTTCCCTTCTTGAATACAATTTTCCAGGTGCTTACGGAATTGATACATCACCCAGAGATGTACTTTCGCTTGTGTATATTTGTACACAAACCATGGGAGGGAAGGCATATAATCGTGTATGGCTACGATGCATTCATGCTCCCCCGGGATCTGACGAAATTCCAAACGCCCGCGCTCATTTCTTTTAGCATTCTCAAAAATGCCTCCTGTAATATAATAGAGTGCTCGATCTTGTGTGCTTCTCTCATGCGAGTAACTTAGTTCGAGTAAGGAGATATTGCTGAACATCATACAGATTTTGTAGTTTCCTTCCTCGTCTTCCTTTACATGTAATAGAGGCGATGCCAAATGACCGAGCCAGGTTGTATAGTACTGGGCAACCCAAGAAGCGTTTTTGCCTTGTGGTATTTGAATGCGTTGTACAGAGCGTACATCGTGTTGAATAGTCGGTTTAATGGATATTGGTTTATATTGCTTCTCTTTCTTTTCTTCCTCAAGAGAGTTACGAGCTGCTTCTTTAAAAGAGATTTTGGCCAATATAACCTGTTGCTCCCGTTAAAGCAACTACAGGGCGCTTTCCTGCTTTCTCATTCATAACCGTTCACTCCTAAAAAGGTATGTTTGCATTCATGATACCCTTTTCTGTTGGGGATAGGGAATAAATAAAAAAGTCGCAACGTCTACCTAGACGCTGCGACTTTCTATTTTGATAGGTTTCCAGTTTGATAGATCGATGTAAAGAGGACTGATGTCCTGTCTCTAAGCCCTACAATTTTTTTACTCTAAAATTATTACGTAACACAGGCCAGTTTTGTGGGAATGGATTCCCTAATACCCAATAGCTAGCCCCTCTCAGGTTATAGTCTTTAAGGGTATCGTATTTGGCCTGAATGCTTCTTGCATCCTCAAACCAAACCTCATAACGTTGACCTGATTCATCTGTGTATCGGAAAAAAGGGGCTTGAGATTCTTCATCATACTGGATTGGGACATTATAACTCGTTGCTAATGCGATTGCTTCTTGAGGATTCACCGTTTGTGCAAAAGTTCCTTCAACCCATGGAATTTCCCATTTGCGACCATACAAAGGAACGCCCATTAAAATTTTCTCTGGCGGGATCACCGTTACAGCGTAATCGAGAACAGCTTGAACCCTGTGAATCGGTGCGATTGCCCGAGGATAACTGCCTGCCCATCCCCATTCATAAGTCATAATAATAACGAAATCTAATATTTCTCCATGAGCTGCATAATCATGCGCGGCATAAAGTTGACCTTGCATTTCACCGGATATTTTCGGTGCTACAGCTGTGGAAATGAGATAACCTCTTGGCCGTAATCGCTCTGCTACACGACGTAGAAATGCATTGTAATTCTCTCGATCTTCTGGATTAACATATTCAAAGTCAATGTTTATACCCTCATAACCTTTTGCTTCCATTTGATCTAATACGTTTGTTATTACTTTTTCCTGTAGATCAGGATTTTGCAGGATTGTAGCGGCTAATTCCGGGCTGAATTCTGTGCCAGAATAATTCGTTAAAACAAAAAGTGGGGCTATTTCATTTTCTTGAGCAGCTGCTAAAACAGCTTGATCATCTAAAGCGGTCACGGATCCATCCTCTTGTATGGCGTGCATGAAAGGTGAGAGATACGTGAAATTTCGACCTAACTGCCGTACCTCATTAGCTCCACTCTGGCCGGTGTTTGTTGTATAGGCATTGACTTCGACGGTTGGTTGGATGGGAGCAGGTATGTAAAGAACTTGCCCAGGGAAAATGCGTGAAGGGTCTGAAATCCCATTTGCCTGCGAGATTTCATTAATAGAGACACCATACTGTTGAGATATACTCCACATTGTTTCTTTACTTTGTACAATGTGGGGGATGTAAGGGAGTTTGAGCCATTCTCCTACATAAATGGTATAGGGGTCTGTAATTTGATTGATTTCTGTTAAGTCATTAAAATCCACTCCAAATTGCTGGGCAATGCCATAAAGTGTATCGCCGGGTTGCACAATGTATTCCTGATTGGGATTTGGTATAAGAAGAGATTGACCTGACACCAAAGCGTTTGGGTTTTGCAAGGCGTTTCCTAGAATAACTTGGTTAATATCCACGCCATATGATTGAGAGATGCGCCATAATGTATCTCCTTGTTGAACCACATAGATCTGCATAGCATCACACTCCTAAAAAACGTCTTGTTATCATCGTATTCAATGTCAGTTTGTCTCATTTGTCTCGGTTGAAAAAGCCTGATAAAAGAAAGGGGTCCTTTGTCAGTTGAGTTGACTAAGCATTAAAAAAACGGGGATTGGAACAAAATTATGTTCTAATCCCCTTTTCATTTTAGGCTCTTTCTAGTTTATTAAGATTCGATCTTACGAATATTAAAGCGGTCTTGTAGCAATGCCCAGTTTTGAGGAAAAGGAAATCCTAGCTCCCAATAACTCAAACCTTTTAAGTTATTATCTGTTACAAGATCAAATTTGGCCTGTGTACTTCTGGCATCTTCAAACCAAACTTCATGCTGACGCCCTTGTTCATCAAAATATCGGAAATAAGGAGACTGTGTTAGTTCATCATATTGAATTTCAGCATTATATTTAGCGGCTCTTCGAATAGCTTCCTGCATATCAAAGGTTTCAGCCTCTTGACCCTCCTGATGAGGGAGAAGCCAATCGCGAGCATAGACTTGAAAGCCTAATAAGATTTTTTCAGGAGGCATAACGGATAAGGCATATTCAACTACATCTTCCATTTGGTTTACTGGTGATATCGCTTGTGGTGGGCCTAGGCGATACCCCCATTCATAGGTCATCAACACAACAAAATCCGCAATTCTTCCGTGAGCTTCATAGTCATGCGCTTCATAGAGTAAACCTTTTTTATCAGCGCTCTCCTTTGGAGCAACAGAGGTTGAAACAAAATACCCTTCTGGCTTTAAACGGTCTACTGATCGTTGAAGAAACTGATTATATTTTTCACGATCTTCTGGATAGACGTTTTCAAAATCGATGTTAATGCCCTGATAGCCTTTTTCTTTCATGATATTCACAACATCATCCAGTAAGGTGGTTTGCAATTCGTTGCTCGAAAGAATCTTTTGTGCTAAGTCAGATCCTGGATCCTCGGGTGTGAAGTTTGTGATACTCATCATTGGGACTACGTTGTTATTTTGAGCTGCTTGGATAATGGGACCATCATCAATTGAATCAAGTGTTCCGTCTGATTGCATCGTGTAAACGAAAGGTGTGATGTAAGTAAGGTAAGGGGCTTTTTCTTGGGTGATTTTTTCTCCTTCTGCTCCCATTCGGGTAAGAAAAGCATTAACATCAATAGTTGATTTTGGATACGGAATGACTAAATTCATCCCAGGAGATATGGCGCTTTGATCCTGAATTTGGTTCTCCTCAACGATAGCATTGACAGAAATACCGTATTGTTGTGCGATTTGTGAGAGGTTTTCGCCAGGCTGCACCACATGGGTTCTGGCAGGGATGACAATGTTCATTCCTGGACTGATGGATGAAGGATCACTTAATTGTTGATTCGCTTGTATGATGGATTGTGGAGATATTCCATACTGTTGAGCGATTTGCCAAAGTGATTCCCCGCTTTTAACAGTATGTTGTTTGGCTGGTATAGGGATAACGACAGCCTGACCTATGACTAATTGGTTGGGGTTCGGTAACTCATTAACTGTTGATATATCAGAAGAACTGACGCCATATCGATTTGCAATTTGCCACAATGAATCTCCTTTTTGGACCACATGAATAATCACTATACGTCCTCCTCTAAGATGACATTCATATAACAAATGTATTCGAATAAATCGGATACATGTATTGGAATTGAGATTCAACTTTCATCCAGTGGTTACGGAGGATATGTGGGAAAAATAAAAAGCAGATGTGAAAAACACATCTGCTTTAGTTACATGATTTAGTTATGCATATATTTATCCATTTCCCACTTGCTTACTTGTAGGGAATACTCGGACCACTCTGCTTCTTTTTCTTTGATGAAGACGCAAGAAGTATGTTCTCCTAGTGCTTCCATAAGCAATTCGTCTTTCTGAAGAGCAGTAATGGCTTCTTTTAAGTTTGTTGGAAGTGTTGGTACGGATTCGTCTTCAACTTCATAAAGGTTACGAGTCTCCGCTTCGCCTGCATCTAGACCTTTACGGATTCCTTCAAGACCAGCTTGAATTAAAACAGCTAAAGTTAAATACGGATTGGCGGACGGATCTGGGTTACGAACTTCGAATCGTGTACCAAGACCACGTGTATTTGGAACGCGAATCATACATGAACGGTTCGAGTGAGACCATGCAACACTTACAGGAGCTTCGTAACCAGGTACTAGACGCTTGTAAGAGTTAACGCTTGGGTTCGTAATGGCTGCGATTGCGTTCGCGTGAGTTAGAATACCCGCCATAAATTGTTTCATGGTTTCAGAAACGCCGTCTTCAGCAGTCTCATCATAGAATGCGCTTTGACCGTCTTTAAATAGTGAAAGGTGAGCGTGCATTCCTGAACCATTTTCACCACTAATTGGCTTCGGCATAAACGTTGCGTGATAATCATGGTTTGTAGCGACATCTTTAACAACGCTCTTAAAGGTTTGGATGTTATCAGCCGTTTTAAGCATATCGTCAAAACGGAAGTTAATTTCATGCTGACCTTGAGCTACCTCGTGGTGAGAAGCTTCCATTTGGAAACCGAACTTTTTAAGTGTACGAACGATGTCACGACGCACAGAATCACCTTTGTCCTTAGGAGAAGCATCAAAGTAACCGCCGCGGTCGTTCATTTTACGCATTGGATATCCTTCTTCATTCAATTTGAATAGGAAGAATTCTGGTTCTGGACCAACGTTAATCGTGTAGCCCATGTCTTCCGCTTCTTTCATGGCACGTTTAAGGATGTAACGTGGGTCACCTTCGAATGGCGTGCCATCTGGTTTATAAATATCGCAAATAAATCTTGCTGTTGGTTCTTCTGAAATAATTTTCGGTAGAACTTTAAATGTATCTAAATCAGGGTAAAGGTACATGTCACTTTCTTGAATATCGGAGAAGCCAACGATCGATGAACTATCGAACATTGCTTCATTATCTAAAATGTTATCGAGTTCTTCAACAGGTAGTTCAACGTTTTTTGTGTAACCAAGCATGTCTGTAAATTCTAATAGAATAAATTCTACTCTGTGCTCTTGTACTTCTTGTTTAATGAGTTCTTTTGTATTAGCCATAAGATCTCCTCTTTTAATTTTTTTTGTTACACATTATGTATATGAGTAACAATTTCTTTTTATGTCAGGAAACATTACATGTAGTGTAACTTAATCCTAACATATGGTCAATAATTACCCTCTAAAAAATTTTTTGAAACCTCTAAAACCTTGTTCTCATCAACAAACCTCAATGTTTTTATTGTTCCCATGCTTTTGTGTATAATGGATGTAAAATATTACATGGTTTATGTTTGAAGGCTAAAGAGATAAAACAAAATTAGGCCTTAAGTAGAAATTAAGAACTAAAAACCCCAGGCCAATTAAAGCCTGGGGTTAAAGTATTAGAAAATAGATACTGGGATCAGTAACTGCACTAAAAGTGAAATTCCTAATAGAAATCCGAATATGGTATTGGTTTGAGCTGTGTATTTCATAGCTGGCATCATCTCAAGTGGAGTATCACCTGATCTGAACACTCGAATAGCTCCAATCGATTTAGGGAGGGCTATAAATACGAGTATGGACCATAACGGTAGAATTCCTAATAAAATAAATATTACGATCGATCCGTAAGCTGCCATGAAAAGTGTTTTAAGAAATCCAATAGCTCCACTTTTTCCTAACAAGATGGCTATGGTTTTTCGGCCGTTTTTCTTATCTCCTTCTAAGTCGCGAATGTTATTAGCAAGAAGGATAGCCCCGATGAGTAAGGCGACTGGAAAAGAGACGAAAAGAACTGAATAGGAAAAGGATAATGTCTGAATATAATAGCTAATTCCAATGATAACTGTTCCCATAAAGAAGCCTGCAACTAATTCACCAAAAGGCGTATAAGCAATTGGATATGGTCCACCTGTATAAAGGTACCCAAATCCCATGGAAACCACACCTATAGCAGCGATCCACCATGTAGATGCTATACATATATAAATCCCTAAAAGGATAGCTACACCAAAAAAGCCAAGAGCAAGACCTAACACGGTTTTAGGTGAAATACCATCTCTTACAATAGTGCCACCAATGCCTATGGATTGCTCTGTGTCCAATCCTCGTACATAATCATAGTATTCATTAAACATATTGGTTGCAGCTTGTATTAAAATAGAAGCAAGTAGCATTGCAGCAAATAACGGAAGGTTAATCGATTTCTCTAGACTGGCTAACATTGTACCAATAAAAACAGGTACAAAAGCTGCAGTTAATGTATGGGGGCGTAATAGTCTCCACCAAACCTGCCAGCCTTTCCTTTCGTTAAGAGCTGTTTGAATGTCTTTTTTATTCATGTCTGTCATGGTTTTCTCTCCCTTTGTATGACGCATGTGTTCATACATAATCCATTCTTTAGTTTAGGCAAAGTACCCTATAGTGTCAATCAAAGAAAAGGGAGAGGATGGGAATATTAAGCATAGGTTGAGGAATCGAACAAAAGAGAATAAAATAATAGATGGGAATTTATGAAATTAGATAGTAATAGTTAAGGTTTGGGGATACCAGGCCAATGATTCAGAGTAGTCCTTGAAGGATCGGAGGGCATTGTTTTGATAAAGACGACCACATATTATAATGAAAGAATTTATAAAGCATTGGCGAATATTGATTACATTGATGCTCCTCAGCTTATAAGTGTTACAGGAGAATTGGATTCAGTAGATCCATTTTCCTTTTATCAAGCTGGGAAGTCTTATCAAGGTGAACGTGTATTTTGGACGAGTACTGATCACGCTTTCACTATGGTGGGGATAGGGTCTGCTTATACAATTGAAGCAGATGAGGATCGTTTTGATACGATTCAACAAGCATGGAAGGCTTTGATGCAAGAAGCAATTATTGATAATCCATTCAAAGTCTCTGGAACAGGTCCTGTTTCTATAGGTGGTTTTTCCTTTGATCCTTATGATCAGTCTCCATCTATATGGGAAGATTTCCCTGGTAGTAAAGTAAACATTCCGATGTTTTTGTTAACGAAGGCTGAAGGTCGAGATTATATGACATTGAACATCATGGTGCATCCTGAAGATAATCGTGATGAGCTATATCAATTTGTAACCCAGGCATATCAAGAGTTTTTAGAAGGAGAAGAAGCGAGCGATATAATTCCATCTATTACAACTCAAGAGGAAGTGAAGTCACAAGAGTGGAAAGATGTAGTCAAACAAGCTACTGAGGATATTCGTTCAGGTTTTATGAACAAAGTTGTTCTGGCTCGAGAATTAGATGTTCGCTTTTCACAAGATATCAATATCGTATCGCTTTTGCAGGATTTAAAACAGGAGCAAAAGCAGAGTTATGTCTTTTCGATTGAAAGTGGGGATTCCTGTTTTGTTGGTGCGACGCCAGAGCGTTTAGTGAAAGTGGAGGACCGTGAGTTACACTCAGCATGCTTAGCAGGAACCATTGCAAGAGGTGAAACGGTTGAAGAAGATGAGGCTTTAGCTCATGAGCTACTTCATGATAACAAAAACCTTGAAGAGCATGATTTTGTTGTTCAAATGATTCGAAGTGCTGTGGAGTCTTGTTGTAGTGGTGTTGAGATTCCGAGTGAACCTGTCATTTATCCATTAAGAAATCTGCAACATTTGTACACACCTGTTAAAGCAGAGCTCGATTATGGATATACGATTCTTGAAGTCGTGGAAAAACTTCACCCAACCCCAGCACTGAATGGTTATCCAAATCAAAACGCATTCTCCTATATTCGCGAACAAGAGCCATTTAATCGAGGCTGGTACGCATCGCCGGTTGGTTGGTTTGATTATCAGGATAATGGGGAGTTTGCCGTTGCTATTCGTTCAGGCTTGGTGAAGAAAAATAGAGCAACACTCTTCGCAGGGTGTGGTGTCGTTGCTGAATCGAATCCTGAGGCAGAATATGAAGAAACCTCCATTAAATTTCTTCCTATGTTAAATGCGTTAGGGGGAAAATCATGACTCATACAAGTGCTTTAACTAAATATGTGGCTCACTTTATAGATGAGCTCGTGATGAGTGGTGTGGATAACGTTGTCATTTCACCTGGGTCACGCTCTACACCACTTGCCATGACAGCAGCTGAACATTCGGGTATGAACCATTGGATTCAGCTAGATGAACGTTCAGCTGCTTTTTTTGCTCTCGGGATGGCGAAGGAACAACAAAAACCTGTCGCCTTGATTTGCACTTCAGGTACAGCTGCAGCGAATTATTACCCAGCCATTGTAGAGGCTTATTACAGCCGTGTGCCACTTGTTATTTTAACTGCAGATCGTCCGCATGAACTTCGGGATGTCGGTGCTCCTCAAGCCATTGATCAAATTCATATGTACAGCCGATATGTGAAATGGTTCCAAGAAGTTGCTTTGCCGGAGGATACAGAGCCCATGTTGCGGTATGTTCGAAATATTGCATCACGTGCAAGTCACACAGCTGCAGATCGTAATCAAGGTCCTGTGCATTTAAACTTTCCATTTAGGGAGCCGCTAGTTCCTGACTTTTCTCTAGAAGATATATGGGGAGCAGGAGAGACAACTTTTCATTCTCGTTATTCTGGGGAGCGTCAAGTGACTCCAGAGACCATTATGACGATTAAACAACAGTTACAACGTGGTAAAAAGGGGCTCATAGTATGTGGGCCGCAATGGGATCAAGACTTTCCTGAAGCGGTTGCACGGTTAGCTAAGACTCTACAATTACCATTGTTAGCTGACCCGTTATCTCAAGTTCGAGCAGGAGAACATGAGAAAGATCACGTCATCGAATGTTATGATGCCATTTTGAAAAGCCCTAAGATGCGTGAAAGTTTCAAGCCGGATTTTGTTATTCGATTTGGTGCTATGCCTGTTTCTAAACCATATATGTTAATGCTTAAAGAGAATCAGGATATTGAGCACTATATAATTGAAGATTTTGAAGGTCATAGAGAGCCCACTACGAGTTCTACTCAATTCATTTATGCAGAAGGTAAAGCGTTTTGTGAATCTTTAAGCCAGTCTAGCTCTGATCTATTTTTTGATGTAGACTGGTTAAAACTATGGCAAAAAGCTAATCAAACAGCAAAAGAAATATTGGTAGAGGATCGGAATAAGGAGCCTATCTCTGAGGGGCATGTTTTTACGGAACTCATGGAATTATTGCCGGAGCAAGGAACATTATATGTGGGGAATAGTATGCCCATCCGTGATTTAGATACGTTTATGATGACAAGTCCAAAATCCATTCGTGTACTGGCTAATCGAGGGGTGAATGGTATAGATGGGTTAACTTCAAGTGCCTTAGGGGCCGCAGCTTATGGTGAGGAAGTAACCTTGATCCTAGGAGATATCTCATTCTTTCATGATTTAAATGGTCTTCTTCCAGCCAAACAATATGGATTGCGCTTGCGAATCATTGTTATAAACAATCAAGGGGGAGGAATCTTTTCTTTCCTTCCACAGGCTCAACATCCAGATCATTTTGAAGCGTTATTTGGTACACCATTGGATCTTGATTTTGAAAAAGTAGTGACGATGTATGGCGGCACTTTTGCTCGAGTTGAATCCTTAGCTCATTTCCGAGACGAGTTATTAAAGGAAGAGGAAGGTTTATCCATTATAGAAGTGATGACAAACCGAGATGAAAATGCAGACTGGCACCGCTCCAAGTGGAAAGCCGTTGAAGAGGCAATAGAACAAGAATAGGTACGGGAGGTCAACGCTGTGTATAGAGAGATTAACCATATAAAGTATAAAGTGGACATCCAAGGTGAAGGACCTCCTGTACTACTTTTGCATGGTTTCACCGGGAGTTTACATACATGGGATAACCTGGTAGAAAACCATAAAGACTCCTTCCAATTCATTCGTCTCGATTTACCTGGTCATGGTAAAACAGAGTGTGAGAAACAATTTACAATGGAATCGGTTTGTGAGGACTTGAAAGATCTGCTTGATGAATTATCCATACAAACAGCACATGTCTTGGGATACTCTATGGGAGGGCGAACCGCTTTGTCGTTTACTATGATCTATCCTTCACGTGTTCGTTCCCTCATTTTAGAGAGCGCAAGTCCAGGTCTAGACTCTACACATGAGCAATTAGCGAGACAAGTGAAGGATGAAGGGTTAGCAGAAGAGATTGAAATGTATGGAGTCGAGCAATTCGTTACGAAATGGGAGAACCTGCCGATGTTTGAATCTCAAAAAGGGTTAGCCCAAAATGTGCAAAATGCTATTCGTGAAGAGCGATTGAGTCAAAAACCCTCTGGTCTAGCTGCCTCTCTTCGGGGGATGGGAACAGGGGTCCAACCTTCTTGGTGGGATAAACTATCCGTATTTCCAAGAGAAGTTTTGTTGTTAACAGGTGAGAAAGACGACAAATTCTGTGATATTTCCAGGGAAATGAACAAACATTTTCAACAATCATCACATGAAATCATTTCTCGAGCTGGACATGCAATTCATGTGGAACAACCGCGAATTTTTGGTACAATAGTAAGAGACTTTCTTTTGAAAGTAGAAGAAGATGAAAGCGCTTAAGGAAAGAGGAGGAGATCATATGACAGTAGAATGGGTAAACGAACGTCATTATGAAGACATTTTATATCAAACGTATAATGGAATTGCCAAAATAACCATTAATCGTCCAGAAGTACGTAATGCATTTCGTCCGAACACCGTACAAGAGTTGTTGGATGCTTTCGCTTATGCACGTGATGATTCCAGTATTGGTGTTATCGTATTAGCGGGTGCTGGTGACGATGCATTCTGTGCTGGTGGTGACCAGAAAGTTCGCGGTCATGGCGGTTATGTTGGAGAGGACGAAATTCCTCGCTTGAATGTACTTGATTTACAACGTTTAATCCGTGTTATTCCAAAACCAGTTGTAGCCATGGTATCTGGTTACGCTATTGGTGGCGGACATGTACTGCATGTAGTATGTGATTTAACCATTGCAGCGGATAATGCAATCTTCGGTCAAACAGGACCAAAAGTAGGAAGCTTTGACGCTGGTTATGGCGCAGGTCTGCTTGCCCGTATGGTTGGACATAAGAAAGCGCGCGAAATTTGGTACTTATGCCGTCAATACACGGCTCAAGAAGCAGAAGACATGGGGCTTGTGAATACGGTTGTACCGGTAGATAAGCTTGAAGAAGAAACGGTTCAATGGTGTGAAGAGATGCTCGAAAAATCTCCAACAGCACTTCGTTTCCTTAAGGCTTCTTTCAATGCCGACACAGATGGCTTGGCAGGTCTTCAGCAAATGGGTGGAGACGCTACATTGCTTTATTACACAACGGAAGAGGCGAAAGAAGGTCGCGATGCGTTTAAGGAAAAACGCAAACCAGACTTCAAACAATTCCCTCGTTTCCCATAAGAAGATCAAGCCCTTGCTTAAGCAAGGGCTTTCTTAATTCGTTTTTTAGGCTGAATGAATCGTAACCCTATAAAACAGTAACAATTTACATATACAAACCCATGCGAAAGGGGTAATTTTTGATGAGTGTAGAAACAGTTCCACACTGGCTTGAAAAACGAGCGTTTTTGAGTCCAGGCAAGACAGCGTTAGAATTTGAAGGAAATCACTATTCATTTCAAGAGCTTCAAACGAAAGCGAAAAGGCTAGCTTCACAACTTTATGGACTTGGTGTACGTGATGGAGACCATGTTGCCGTTTACTATAAAAATAGCGCCGAAATGGTTTTCGTCATTCATGCTTTAACTTATCTGGGCTGTGTAGGCGTATTAATAAATACACGGCTAACAGCAAAAGAGATTTCGTTTCAGATAGCCGATGCTGAATGTACCTTTGTCATCCATGACGGTGATCTACCCAATATCCCTGATCTTCCTTCATTTACAAAGACAATCTCTTTTGAAGAGGTTACTGATGTCGAACCTGTACCCTGCCAGTTATATGAGGAGCTGCCTTTAAATAAACCCTATACGATTCTCTACACATCCGGTACCACAGGCGCGCCTAAAGGTGTGGTGTTAACTTATGCAAATCATTGGTGGAGCGCCATTAGCTCTGCTTTAAATCTAGGGTTAAGCGAACAGGATAAGTGGCTAGCAGCTCTTCCATTATTCCATGTCGGAGGTCTATCCATTTTAATGAAGAGTGTTATTTATGGTATGCCTGTACACCTTCTTTCTTCATTTAATGAGGATCAGGTACATGAAGCGATTATGAATAAAGGCGTTACAATGGTTTCTGTTGTATCTGTTATGTTGGATCGACTTTTAGATAAACTTGGAGAAGCGCGATACCCGAATGCTTTTCGTTGTATGCTTTTAGGAGGCGGACCTGCTCCAAAACCATTATTGGAGAAAGCGAAAGAAAAAGATGTCCCTGTATTCCAAACGTATGGTATGACAGAAACTTCTTCTCAAATTGTGACTCTAAGTCCTGATGACGCTCTTCGTAAGTTAGGGTCAGCGGGTAAAGCATTATTCCCTGCTCAACTTTCAATTCAAGAGGATAACCATGAGGCTAATGAGGGGGAAGTTGGAGAGATTATGGTGAAGGGTCCAATGGTGACTAATGGTTATTTTAAAAGACCTGAAACCAATGCAGATACGATAAAGAATGGCTGGCTAGCAACTGGTGATCTAGGTTATGTAGATGATGAAGGGTTTCTCTATGTTGTAGATAGACGAAAAGATTTGATTATTTCCGGTGGTGAAAATATTTATCCTGCAGAGATCGAAAGCGTCTTAAGTGGGATTGCTGGCGTAATTGAAGCTGGTGTTATTGGAAAGGAAAACGTCCAGTGGGGAGAGGTTCCTGTAGCATTTATTGTTGGGGAAAAAGAATTGGTTGAAGAGCAGGTAAGAGAGTATTGTTTAGAACACCTCGCTAAGTACAAGGTTCCCAAAGAAATTTATTTTGTAGATCATCTCCCTCGTAATGCTTCAAATAAAGTCTTGCGCCGAGAACTAGCTCAATGGCTAAGACAAAGGAGGCATATGGAGTGAATATCAAGGAGATTAAGCTATATAAGGTTGCAATGAAACTGAAATCTCCTTTTCGCACGCATGCTGGAGTCGTTCACCATCGACAAACCATACTTATTGAAATGATCGATCATAATGGTTTAAGTGGATGGGGAGAAGGCGTTGCTTTTTCAACACCTTTCTATACAGGAGAAACAGTAGAGACTTCGTGGCATGTCATACGTGATGTTTTAATTCCAGAGCTTCAGAAACACCAGATCTCTCATCCTAAAGATGTTTTTGAACATTTCAAGTCTTTTCAAGGTAATCAAATGGCTAAAGCAGGAGTGGAAGGAGCAGCATGGGACCTTTATGCCAAACAACATAAGTTGCCCTTATCCCAGTTAATCGGGGGAGTCGGAGATGCTGTTGAAGCTGGTGTTGTTCTAAGTCTTGAAGATAATTTAGAGGAGCTTGTTCCTCATTATTTAGAAGAAGGGTATAAACGTTTTAAAATAAAAGTGCGAAAGGGAAAGGAACGTGAGGATGTGGAAAAAGTTCGTCTTCTAGCACCAGATGCGTCTATCATGTTTGATGGAAATGGTGCCTACAAAGTAGAGGATATTCCTCACTTGGCTTCCTTAGATGACCTGGGATTGCTTATGATCGAACAACCTTTTGAGTCAGGAGATTTCCTTCTTCATCAGACCTTACAAAAGCAGATGAATACCCCTGTTTGCTTGGATGAGAGCATCACGAGTTATCATGATGCCTATCAAGCTGTACAACTAGGAGCTTGTAAAATCATCAATTTGAAAATCGGACGAGTCGGTGGTTTAACTGAAGCTCTCCACATTCATGAATTATGTGTGAGAAATGATATCCCGATGTGGTGTGGTGGAATGCTCGAATCAGGAGTATCTCGCGCGCATAATATTGCTATTGCCTCTTTACCTGGGTTTACGATTCCCGGCGATCTATCCTCTTCCTCAAGATACTGGCATCAAGATGTTATTGTCCCTGAGGTGGAAGTTAATCATGGTAAGGTTCAACTGCCTGACAAGAGTGGAATAGGCTTCATGGTTAACAAGGAATATTTGAATGATTTGATGATTGACAATTATTCAATTGTTTTTTAGCTTAAGGTAACATAAAAAGCCCACGGTTTCATTAATGAACCGTGGGCTTTTTTAAAGAGTGAGATTTATTCTTTTTCTAACATGATTTCTTCTAAATCATTTACCATTTCACGAGCAGCAAGAATACCGCCAGCTGTGTTCCAAATTGCGTCACTTACTTTGTGAACATCATCTTCTTTGGAAACCTCTAAGTTTTGGAATAATGGATCATTTGTCCACTCTTCTTCTAGTTTTGTTGCTGCACCGTCACCTGTTTCGTAGGTGAAGTAGAACATGATGTCGCCATCCATGTCTGGGATGCGCTCTTTTGTCGCTTTTTCCATGAACTTATCTTTGTCCTGAGGCTCTGGGCGTTCGAAACCGATCTTTTCAAGAATTACGCCAGAGAAGGAGTCTTTCATGTAAATGCGTGCATGGTCTGCTAAGAAACGTACAACAGATACTTTTTGATTTAGTTTGTCACCAGCTTTATCAGCGAAATCTTGTAAGCTTTGGTCAAACTGATTGATTAGCTCTTCGCCTTTTTCTTTCTTGTTTAGAGCTTTTGCGTACACTTTAAAGTTTTCTTGCCATTCACCTTTAAGCGTTTCAGAGAAAATGGTTGGTGCAATTTCGTTCAATTGATCATAGATCTTTTCCTGACGAAGTTTGTTACCGATGATTAGGTCAGGGTTTAGAGAAGCGATTTTCTCAATGTTAACGTTTGATTCAGTACCAACTACCTCAACGCCTTCCATTTTGTCCTTGATGTGGTCGTACCAAGGATCGCCTGTCCAAGATTTAACAGCACCTACTGGAGTAACGCCAAGTGCTAATAATGCTTCTGTTCCTTCGTTTGTTAGAATCACAACTTTTTCAGGTTTTTCTTCTACTGTTGTTTCACCCATTGCGTGCTCAACCGTATATGGTTCGAAGCTGCTTTCTTGTTCATTGGAATCTGACTGTTTGTTATCATCAGAAGATTCTTCGTTTGCTGATCCACATGCAGCAAGCATGCTTGCGCCTAATACCAATATAAATGTAAGTATGAAGCCTTTTAATGAAATTTTCATGTTATGTCCTCCTAATTGAATATGATTCTCATTGCCAATTAGTATATTAGCCTAAATATCCCCCCTAGTCAATAACGAATGAGAATTAATTTCAATAAAGTTGAAAATGATTCTCAAAATCGTTGACACAAGGCCTATAGACTCCTAGACTTAAAAGTGGTAGAACGTATGTATTTTAAGGAGAAACGACCATGTTATTCGAGTCAAATAGATTAAAAGGAATTGGATTTGTCATTGGTACCATCATTTTAATGGTATGTATGTGGCTTAGCCTTGTATTAGGTTATACAGAAGTTTCCTATATTGATGTGTATCAAGCTTTTACTGCTTTTGATGGATCTAATACGCACATTGTCATTCGAAACGAGCGATTATCAAGAGTCCTGATGGCTACTTGTGTTGGTTCTTCTTTAGCTATAGCTGGCGCACTTATGCAAGCACTTACACGAAATCCACTAGCTTCACCAGGAATTTTCGGGGTGAATGCAGGCGCATCATTCTTTGTTGTCCTTGCTATCGCTTTTTCAACGAGTATTCCTCTTAGTCAAATGGCATGGATCTCATTTGGTGGAGCTGCTTTTGCAGCGGTAATTGTATATGCCATTGGTTCTTATGGACGGGAAGGGTTAACGCCTGTTCGTCTCACATTAGCCGGTGCGGCCATTGCTGGTTTATTTAGTTCATTTACCCAAGGAATTCTTGTATTAAATGAGAAAGCCTTAGATGAAGTCCTGTTATGGCTAGCAGGTTCAATTCAAGGAAGAGATATAGAAAATTTACAATCTGTTTTTCCTTACTTTGTTCTTGCTTGGTTCGGAACTTTACTCATCAGCAAGCATATCAACATCTTAACGATGGGGGAGGATGTTGCGAAAGGCCTTGGTCAAAATACGGGATGGATAAAAGCTGCAGCAGGCATTCTCATTGTACTGTTAGCCGGAGGGGCTGTTGCGGTAGCAGGACCAATCGGTTTCATTGGAATTGTAGTTCCTCACTTTGCACGTAGTATTGTGGGGTACGATTACAGATGGTTACTGCCATACAGTGCAGTTCTCGGAGGCATATTACTTCTCATTGCTGATATCAGTGCCCGATTTATTATTATGCCCCAAGAAGTTCCAGTCGGAGTTATGACCGCCTTTATCGGTACACCGTTCTTTGTATACATCGCTCGTAAAGGATTGAAATCCCAATGAGAAAATATATTTCATTTCGAACAAATCGTTTCTCTTTCTTCTTAGATAAAAAAGGTTTAAGATATTTCAGTTTATTTTTCATTATTGCATTACTTGTTGCTTATCTATCGATTTCATTAGGTGAATATATTGTGTATCCAGCCGATGTGGTGCAAGTTTTAATGGGGAATGGGGAAAAGATGCATTCTTTCATTATCACGACACTTCGACTTCCACGATTATTAGTCGCTTTATTTGTAGGGATTGGCCTTGCAACAAGTGGAGCTATATTGCAGGGGATGATTCGGAATCCGTTAGCTTCTCCTGATATCATCGGGATAACTGGCGGTGGTTCTTTTGCCGTAGTCATGTTCTTGACGATATTCAGCGATAAAAGTGATTCCCTTTCTGTAAGCATTCACTGGCAACCTGTGGCCGCATTTTTAGGCGCTGTGATTATCGGTTTGCTTGTCTATATACTCGCTTACAAAGACGGCGTATCACCTATAAGAATTATTTTGATAGGCATAGGCTTATCGACTCTTACACAGTCGTTAACGACATTAGGGATGATTCTTGGGCCCATTTACCGCGCTTCTCAAGCAAATGTTTGGTTAACAGGAAGTGTTTATGGAGCAAATTGGGATCACGTTAACTTAATCGCGCCTATTACCGTTACTCTAGTTATTGTGTCATTATTAATTGCAAGAAGAATAAACGTTCAGGAGCTAGGCGATGATCTAGCGGCAGGAGTTGGATCACATCTACAACGTGATCGATTGCTATTTCTAATTGTAAGTACTGCACTTGCAGGAGTAGCTGTTTCATTTGCTGGTGGAGTTGGTTTTGTAGGCTTAATGGCTCCTCATATCGCTAGAAGGCTTGTAGGTTCTTCTTATGGTGCCTTAATACCGATATCAGCTTTAATTGGTGGTATTTTAGTGATGGGAGCCGACTTAATTGGTAGGACGGTATTTCTTCCGCTTGAAGTTCCGGCTGGCGTATTTACAGCTACGATCGGTGCCCCTTACTTCATCTACTTACTCTTCCGAAGTAAGAGGTCATAAAAGGAGAGATGGACATGAACTCTTTAACAACGAAAGAATTAATATTAGGTTATGGAGAGGATACGGTAATTGACTCTCTTGATATTGATAT
>SDGW01000209.1_pt1 | contig 25382 bp, 29 predicted proteins | sample 2873831 | NCBI WGS metagenome assembly SDGW01 (sample SAMN08132700, study PRJNA421101) | hypersaline lake metagenome | isolation source: celular fraction 0.22 microns magnesium sulfate-rich crust from ephemeral... | place: Spain: Penahueca Lagoon, Toledo | collected 2011-07 | reverse complement strand
GTGTGCTCGTACTCGAACTTCCGCGTCCAGAAGCCGAGGTGCTCGTCGGCGTCCTCGACGCGCACCATCGTGTGGTCGAGGCTCCACTTCGCGCCGTGGTCGCGCTCGACGATTTCGACCTCGTGGCCGTCCGGGTCCGTCACGAACGCGTACGACCCGCCGCAGGAGTCGGGGTCGCGGTAGTCCTCGACCCCCTCGTCCATGAGCTCCTCGTAGGCGTCGTAGACGTCCTCGACGCGCACGGCGATGTGGCCCCACGCGTCACCGAGGTCGTACTCGTCGGTGTCGTGGTTGTGCGTGAGTTCGAGGAGCGCGCCCTCCTCGTGGACGTCCTCGGGGCCGAGGTAGACGATAGTGAACGTGTCCGCCTCCCAGCGGCCGTATTCGACGTAATCGAGGTGCGACTGGTACCAGTCCAGGGATTCGCCGAGGTCGCCGACGCGCATCATCACGTGGTCGAGTACGAATTCGCTCATGTCAGGGGGATGGGTTGGCGCGTCGAAAAGCGTACCGAACGCGGAACCGATCGTTCACTCCCCCAGCAGGTCGTCGCCGTACCCAACCCAGACGGCCGCCCACAGCCAGAGCGCGCCCACGGGAATCGCGAGAATCGTGGGCTGACGGGACAGCGAGAGCGCGAGCAGCCCCACGTCGACGCCCGCGAGGAAGAGGAGGCCAGCGGGCACGCGCGAGTCGAGGTCAGAGACGTGGTCGAAGACGGCTGTCGCGAGCGCCGCCGCGTACAGCAGCGTCGCCGTCGGCCACGCGGTCAGTCGGGGCGGAACGCTCGCGACGCGGGAGACGTACCCCGGGAGCGACGTGAACGAGAACGGGTCGAGGTGGAGGAAGCCGACCGAGAAGACCGCGTACCAGCCGCCGTCGAACGTGACGACGACCCACGGGAGCAGGCCCGCGAGCACCACTCCCGCGAGCCGGCGTGACGAAGCGGCCACGCTACCGCCGCGCGACGACGCGGAGGATGTCCTCGTCTTCGAGGACGTGGTCGCGGCCGACCTGCTGTTCGTCGTGTTTCGCCGACGGCCCGGTGACGCGCGCGAACCGGAAGCGCTCGTCGAGCGTGCCGCCGAGCTTCTGGAGCGCGTCGTCGACGGTGTCGCCGCGACGGATGACCAGCGGCTCCTCGTAGTCGACGCCGCGGCCGGGCTTGTCCATGTAGACGCGGATGAGGCCGAGGTCCTCCCACATCTGCTCTTTGAGCGAGTCGAGCCCTTTCTCCTCCTCCGCGGAGATGAAGATGGCCTCCTCGGGGTCGATGCCCTGCTCGCGGAGGTTCGCCTTCATCGTCTCCGCGTACGACGGCTCGATGAGGTCGACCTTGTTCACCGCGACCAGCGACGGCATGTAGACGCGGTTGTCCATCACGCCGTCGATGAGTTCGTCCACGGAGGGGTTGCCGCGGATGGTGACGTCGGCGTTGATGAACCCGCGCTCGCGCAGAATCTCCTTGACGGTGTCGTGGTCGAGGTCGAGGTCGCCGGAGGTGTTGACGTCGATGCCGTCCTTGCCCTTCCGGCGGACGGTCACCGACGGCGGCTCCTCGTCCACGCGGATGTTCACGTTGTAGAGCTCCTCGGCGAGGCGCTCGTACTGCTCGATCTCGAACGCCGACAGCATGAAGATGACCAGGTCCGCGGCCCGGATCACCGAGAGAATCTCCTTGCCGCCGCCGCGGCCGCCCGCCGCGCCCTCGATGAGCCCCGGCACGTCCAGCAGCTGGATGTTCGCGCCGCGGTACTCCAGCATGCCGGGGTTGACGTCGAGGGTGGTGAACTCGTAGGAGCCGACCTCGCTGTCCGCGTTCGTCATCGCGTTGATGAGCGAGGACTTCCCCACGGAAGGGAACCCGACGAGCGCCACCGTCGCGTCGCCGTGCTGCTCGACGGCGTAGCCCCCGCCGCCGCTACCGCCGGACTGCTGGGCCTCCAGTTTCTCCTTCTTCTCCGCGAGCTTCGCCTTCAGCCGGCCGATGTGGGCCTCCGTCGACTTGTTGTACGGCGTTTCCGAGATTTCTTCTTCGAGCGATTCGATTTCCTCCTCCAGACCCATTAGCGTGGGATAGGCTGGTGCCGCCGTTAAGCGCTTTCCCTCACGCCCGACCGGGATTGGTTTCGACACGTTCATACTCCGTCTCAAGAGAGTCACCGGTGATGCCCGACCCCTCCAGGCTACGCGACAGCACGCAGATCGTGCTCCCCGCGTCGACGCTGGAGGGCGTCCGCGAGGACATCGAGGAGGAGTTCACGGTCAGCTTCCTCGAACAGGACGGCGTCGTCCGCATCATCGGTAGCCCCGTCGTCATCAAGGAGGTCGGCGACTACCTCGCGCGCCAGGGCGTGAACGTCCCCTGAACTGAACCGCGCCCGACACCCAACACCGAGCCCTGAACTGAACCGCGCCCGACACCCAACACCGAGCCGCTTCGACGCGGTAGCGCGCTCGGTCTCCGCGGCCCGCCGAGAACCTGTCCTACGCCGTGTCCGCGGAGCGAACGACGAGGAGCGCGCCCGCCAGCACCGACACTCCGAGGAGGACGACGACGGTCGCGACGAGGACGAGCCGCGTCGCCGCCGGGGCGTCGGCGGCGAGCGGAACGAACACCCGGACGTCGAAGACGACCACAGCCACGCCGCCGACGACGTCGAACAGGAGGTCGTAGGCGGTGTCCCGCCACCCGTAGTGGACCAGCACGGGCTCGATGTCGTACCGCTCGCCGAGGGCGCGCGCGACGAGTTCGACGACCTCCCAGAACACGCCCCCGACCGCGGTGTAGGCGACGGTCGCGGCGGCGACCGTGGCCGACGACCACGCGTCACCCGCGGCGACCAAGACACCCGCGTACACGAGCGCCGCGAGCAGCGCCGCGGAGACGGTGTGCGTGAGGTGGTCCCACCACCAGACCGAGTCGTACGGCCCGAGCATCCCGACGGAGTGCAGGAGGCCGGCCGCGGCAGCCCACAGCGCGAGCTCCGGGACGACCAGCCCGCTCGCACCGAGCCGGAACTGGGCGGCGCCCGCGACCGCGACGGCCGCAACGGCCAGCGAGACGGCCGCGTTGACGACGGCAGCGCCGTTCTGGCGGCGAACTGCGAGTGCGAGTACCGCAACGAGGGAGGCCGAGAGGGCGACCACCGCGCCGACCGCGACGCCGTTCATTGGTCGAGGACCACCGGTTGGCGGGACATCGCGGGACCGATTCATGACTCTTTGGGCGTCGGGGAACGGCCGCGTCCCCCCGGCGTACCTACGTATATGTGACCCGTGTCCGAAGGGAGCGTATGGCTCGCCAGCGAATCCCGTCCCGCCTAGAAGAGAGATGAGCGGCTTCGTTCGTCGATCTCTCGGTCGTCGTCCGGCTCCTCCCGTTCGCCGTCGCGTTCCTCCGCGACCGGCCCTACGAGGCTCCGGCGCTCGCCCTCGCGGCGGTGTTCCTGCTCGCCTACCTCGCTGGCCGCCGTCGATAATCTGCCGGCGCCTTCCGCTTCCGGCCGTCGGTCCGCACGCCTGCGGAGAATCTGCTATCAATATGTTTAAAGCCGCGGCGACGGTTCGTCCGGGTATGGCTGAGACGATCGAAGTACTCGTGGCTGGCGGTCAGGCCGACCCCGGGCCGCCGCTCGGTCCCGAACTCGGACCGACGCCCGTCGACGTGCAGGCCGTCGTACAGGAGATCAACGACCAGACCGAAGCGTTCGACGGCACGGAAGTGCCGGTCACCGTCGAGTACGAGGAGGACGGGTCGTTCAGCATCGAAGTCGGCGTCCCGCCGACGGCCGCTCTCGTGAAGGACGAGGCCGGCTTCGAGACCGGTTCCGGCGAGCCCAACGAGGACTTCGTCGCGGACATCTCCATCGAGCAGCTGAAGACCATCGCGGAGCAGAAGAAGCCCGACCTCCTCGCGTACGACACGCGCAACGCCGCCAAGGAGGTCGCCGGCACCTGCGCCTCCATGGGCGTCACCATCGAGGGCGAGGACGCGCGGACGTTCAAGCAGCGCGTCGCGGACGGCGACTACGACGACGTTCTTGGCGCTGAGGAAGCGGCAGCGTAAGCCGGACGCTCGGTTCTCGAGTTCGGTTCTCGATTCTCGCGTGCCGTCGCTGTTCCCGGTTCTCGGACGAGAAGCCGCTCTCAGCGCCGCTCGCGCAGGAATCGTGGTTCGACGGTTTTAAGGACGCGTTGCCCCTCTCTCGAAGCGAGACAGGCTTCGCCTGTTTCACTGACCCGTAGGAGATCCGACCTTCACAGGGTCAATGCACTACGGAGGTGAAAGATGGCAGACAACGACATTGAAGAGGCCGTAACTCGCGCACTCGAGGAGGCCCCAGAGCGGAATTTCCGTGAGACGGTGGACCTCGCGATCAACCTGCGCGACCTCGACCTCAACGACCCGTCGAATCGTGTCGACGAGGGCGTCGTACTGCCGTCGGGCACCGGACAGGAGACACAGATTGTGGTCTTCGCAGAGGGCGAGACCGCAGTTCGAGCCGAGGAAGTCGCGGACGAGGTCTACGGTGGCGACGAAGTCGCCGACCTCGCCGACGACACCGACGCCGCGAAGGACCTCGCTGACGCGACGGACTTCTTCGTGGCCGAAGCATCCATGATGCAGGACATCGCGGGTGCGCTCGGTCAAGTGCTCGGTCCGCGCGGCAAGATGCCGACGCCGCTCCAGCCCGACGACGACGTCGTCGAGACAGTCAACCGAATGAAAAACACCGTGCAGCTTCGCAGCCGCGACCGGCGCACGTTCCACACGCGCGTCGGCGCGGAGGACATGTCCGCCGAGGACATCGCGGACAACATCGACGTGATCCTGCGCCGCCTGCACGCGGACCTCGAGAAGGGTCCCCTCAACGTCGACGCGGTCTACGTGAAGACGACGATGGGGCCCGCCGTGGAGGTGGCCTGAGATGTCCGCCGAGGAACGCACCACAGACACCATCCCCGAGTGGAAGCGCGAGGAAGTCGACGAGCTCGTCGACCTGCTCGAGAACCACGACAGCGTCGGCGTCGTGAACGTCACGGGCATCCCGAGCCGCCAGCTCCAGGACATGCGCCGCGGCCTGCACGGCAGCGCCGCGCTCCGCATGAGCCGGAACACGCTGCTCGTCCGTGCGCTCGAAGAGGTCGACGACGGCCTCGAAGACCTCACCCAGTACGTCTCGGGCGAGGTCGGCCTGGTCGCCACGAACGACAACCCGTTCGGGCTCTTCCAGCAGCTCGAGGAGTCGAAGACGCCCGCGCCCATCAACGCTGGCGAGGTCGCGCCGAACGACATCGTCGTCCCCGAGGGCGACACCGGCATCGACCCGGGTCCGTTCGTCGGCGAACTCCAGCAGATCGGCGCGAACGCGCGCATCCAGGAGGGCTCCATCAAGGTGATGGAGGACTCCGTCGTCGTCGAGGAGGGAGACACCGTCTCCACGGACGTCGCGAACGTCCTCGCCGAGCTCGGCATCGAGCCGAAGGAAGTCGGCCTGGACCTCCGCGGCGTCTACTCCGAGGGCGTCCTGTTCACGCCCGAGGAACTCGAGATCGACGTCGAGGAGTACCGCGCGGACATCCAGTCCGCGGCCGCGTCCGCACGGAACCTCTCCGTGAACGCGGAGTACCCGACGGCGCAGACCGCGCCGACCCTCATCCGGAAGGCCCAGGGCGAGGCGAAGAGCCTCGGCCTGCAGGCGTCCATCGAGAGCCCGGACCTCGCGGACGACCTCGTCAGCAAGGCGGACGCGCAGGTGCGCGCGCTCGCCGCGCAGATCGACGACGAGGAGGCGCTCCCCGAGGAGCTCCGCGGCGTCGAGGCGCCCGCCGCAGCGGCGGCGGAGCCCGAGGAGGACAGCGAAGACGAACAGAGCGACGACCAACCCACTGATTCCGAGGCAGACGCCGACGACTCCGACGACGACGAAGACGGAGGCGACGGCGCCGAAGGCCTCGGGGAGATGTTCGGATAACAATGGAGTACGTTTACGCAGCACTCATCCTGAACGAGTCTGGCGAAGAGATCAACGAAGAGAACATCACCGGCGTCCTCGAGGCCGCCGGTGTCGACGTCGAGGAGTCCCGCGTCAAGGCGCTCGTCGCGGCCCTCGAGGACGTCGACATCGAGGAGGCCGTCGCCGAGGCCGCCGCCGCTCCGGCCGCGCCCGCCGCGGGCGCCGCTGGCGGCGACGAAGCCGAGGAAGCGGACGAGGAGGCCGAGGCCGAAGAAGAGGCCGAAGCCGACGAAGCCGAGGAAGCCGGCGACGACGAGGACGAGGAGGCCAGCGGCGAAGGCCTCGGCGACCTCTTCGGGTAATCCGGTTCCACGAACAGCCGTTTTTCTTTCGCGCGCAACGCCGAACAGCCGCCGGCTCGCCGCCCGCTCGCTGCGTTCGTCCGTAGCTTGAAGTACGGGAGCGGGACCAACTCGCCGCGATGGACGTCGCCGGCGTGCGCGTGCTCGTCGCTCCGGGTTCGTCAGCGGCGGCGCTGGCGGCAGTTGCGGTCGGCGTCTTCCTCGGGACGTGCTCGGGGCTCGTGCCGGGCTTGCACGTGAATTCGCTGGCGCTACTGCTCGCTGCGGCCGCGCCCAGCGTTCCGGGGCCGCCGCAGCTCGTCGGTGCCGCGATGCTCGCCGCCGGCGTCACACACTCGTTCCTGGACGTCGTGCCGACGCTCGCGCTCGGCGTTCCGGACCCCGCGATGGCGGTGAGCGCGCTGCCCGGCCACCGGCTCGTGATGGGGGGCCGCGGCCGGGAGGCGCTGCGCGTCTCCGCGCTCGGCAGCGGCGTCGCCGTGGCCGTCGCGTTCGTACTCGGAGTCCCCGTGACGGCAGCCGCGACGGTCGTCGCGCCGCTCGTCTACGAGCACCTCACCGTCGTGGTCGTCGCGCTCCTCGTTGTCCTGCTCGCTCGCGAACCGACGCGACGCTCGCGTCTCGGTGCCGTTCTGGCGGTCGCTGCGAGCGGCGCGCTCGGCGTCCTCGCGCTCCCGATGCGTCCCGATAGCGTGATGCCGACCGGGGACGTGCTCGCGCCGCTGTTCGCCGGACTGTTCGGGACGCCCGTCCTCATCGAGGCCTTCCGTGGCGCCGGCGTCCCCGAGCAGGACGACCCAGCGGTCGCCGGCGGCCCGCGCTCGGTCGCGGGTCCGGGGTTCGCGGGCAGCCTCGCCGGCGCCGCGGTCGCGTACGTCCCCGGGATGTCCGGCGCCATCGCCGCGGTGTTCGCCGTCGAGGCGACACGCGCGGACGGCGACCGCGCGTTCATCGCGGCGCTCTCCGGCGTCAACACCGCGAACACGGTGTTCGCCCTCTACGCGCTGCTCGCCCTCGGGAACGCCCACACGGGCGTGCTCGTCGCGTTCGAACGCGCCGCATTACCGAAGACGCTGCCGCTGCTGCTCGCGAGCGTCGCGCTCGCGGCCTGTGCGGGCGCCGTCCTCGTGCCCGTGCTCGGCGACCGCTACTTCCGGTTCGTACGCGGCGTCGACCACCGCCGCCTCACGGCCGGCGTCTGCGCGCTGTTGGCGGTGCTCGCGTGGGTGTTTGCGGGACGGCTCGGCGTCGTGCTGCTCCTCGTAGCGACGGTCATCGGCCTGCTACCGCCGTACTTCGGCGCGCGCCGCGTCCACCTGATGGCCGTGCTGCTCGTGCCGCTCGCGTTGAACTAGTTCTTCGGCGCGAACACGACCAGCGCCTCGGCGTTCGCGACGGCGCGCGGCGCGACGTCCTGCGCGCCGTCGAACCGGACGGCGTCACCGGCGTCGAGGTCGTACGTGTCGTCGCCGAGCCCGAGTTCGAGGGCGCCCGACAGCACGTAGAGGACGACCATCGAGTCGGGGTGCTGGTGGGCGGGCACTTCCTCGCCCTCGTCGAGGGCGAGCCGGACGGTTCGGGGGTCGCGCGCCTCGAACACCTCGGCGTGGGGCGCCTCGGTCAGCGCGTCAACGTCCGCGAGTTCGACGGCTGGAGTGTCGTCTGTCACGTCCGCATTTCGCGCTACGGGCACCCAAACCTATTGCCCGAACACGTTCGCAAAAGAGCGGTCGGCTGGCCTGGCGTCACTCGCTGCCGACGCCCGCGCCGGGGGCGTTGCGCTTCACGCTCTCGATGCCGGCGCGGGCCTTCGACCGCGAACTGTAGCCCTCGCCGCCGTCGGCGATGATGTTCCCGTTGCGGTGGCGGAGCCGCCAGCGGTACTCGCCGCCGCTGTCTTCGTACACCTCGAACGCCGCGAACCCGACGTCGAGGGCGTCGGCGTCCGGCGCGTACTCGCGGACGCGCTCGACGGCGTTCTCGGCCTCGTCGCGGCGCGTGTAGCCCTCGCCGCCGTCCGCGACGACGTTGCCGTTCTCCGCGGTGAGCCGCCAGCGGTACTCGCCCGCGGAGTCCTCGTAGATGTCGAACTCGGCGTCCCCGGCGCGGTCCTGCACGCGGTCGACCGCACGGCGGGCGTCGCGGCGACGGCTGTACCCTTCGCCGCTGTCCGCGAGGATGTTCCCGTTCTCGTGGACGAGCCGCCACCGCCACTCGCCCGCGACGTCGCGGTAGATTTCGAACGACGCCGGGTCGAACGTCAGGTACTCCGCGGGCCCGACGTTGGTCTGGACGCCCTCGATAGCGCGCTCGGTGTCGCGGCGCCGGGTGTAGCCCTCGCCGCTGTCCGCGAGCACGTTGCCGTTGTCGTGGACGAGCCGCCAGCGGTACTCGCCGCCGCTGTCCTCGAACACTTCGAAGGTCGCCCGGCTCTCCTCGGCTTCCTCGGAGAGCATCGGGAGCTCGTCGAGGTCCGCTTCGTCCACGACGGCGTCGGGTTCGGCGTGAATGGTCGCCGCGCCGAGCGCGTTCCGACGCACGCTCTGCATGCCCTTCTGGGCGTTGTGCTTCCGGGTGTACCCCTGTCCGCCGTCCGCGACGACGTTGCCGTTGCGGTGGCGGAGCCGCCAGCGGTACTGCCCGGCCTTGTCCTCGTAGAGCTCGAACTGCGCCTGACTCGACCGGACAGACGCGAGCTCGCCTTCGAGCTCGTCGCGGGCGCGTTCGGCGGCTTCGAGCTCGCTCTCGACGTCCTCGACGCGGCGCTCGCGCTCCTGACTCTCCGCTCGCGCGGCCGCGGTCTCCCGGGTCGACCGCGTGGACGTGAGCAGCGGCACGAGCACGGCACCCGCGCCGATGACGGCGACGCCAGCGACGTACAGCGTGATGACGCCCTGGTGGCCGCTCGCGGTCTGCCACTGGTTCGGGAACACCGCGAGGAACCACGCGATTGCGGCCGCGCACAGCAGCAACCCGAGGTAGACGGCCGTCGTCGCGGTCCGGCGCAGCGGCAGCCGGATGACGGGGCCGGCGATGAGCAGCGCGAACCCGGCGGCCCCGAGCGCGACGCTGTACTCTCGCATCGGGCCGGCGGACTCGCTGGGCAGGAACAGCAGGATTCCGACGATACCGAGCACCAGACCGGCGACGAACACGAGGTAGCCGTAGACCTCGTCTTCGGTCTCGGCTCGCCCGATCTGTCGCTCGTAGAACTCAGTCACGCCACCGCCGCGGTCAGTTGTCGACATGACCGCCACCACGCAGACCAGCTATAAAAAGTGCCTTGCTAACAAGAACCATGGCCCCAGTCGTAGCTCGCGGTCACTCCCGCGGGACCGCCACGTTCCGGACTGCTTCGCCGCAGTCGGGGCAGTTCACGAGGTGGTGCTCGCTCTCGAAGCGCCCGAGGCAGTTCGTGCACTCGTAGCGGTTCGTCTCGGTGGACGTGTACGGGTCAGTTCTGACCATGTCCATGGTTATCAAATAACACTATCGTAAGTCTGCCCATAATACTGATTTAGGATATTAGTAGTGCTAGAACGGCACGTATACCCAGGTATTAGGAAACGGGCGTCTAATTATAGTCGGAAAGCCGTCGAATTCAACAATCTCCACGCAACCCCCTACTCCTCGATCTGGACACGTGTTTCGACAGCGCGTCGAGAAGCGGGAGCCACGGCCGGCGCGTCAGTGTTCGAGGCCGTCGAGGAGCGCGTCGACGCGGTCCTGCTCGCCGTCGAGAGCCTGCGGGTAGATGGCGACGGCGACCACGTAGTCGCCGTCGTGCTTGACTTTCGTGACGTGGACGTAGACGTCGACCTCCTGGCCGCCGATGCTGGCGGTGCCGTCGAACTTCGTGACTTCCGTGGACTCGCCGAGGACGGTCGCGTTCCGCGTGCCGACCGCCTCGCCGATGTTGAGGCCGTCGTACTGCTGCTGGGCGAGCGCCGCGAGCTCGCGGTCGGAGTAGTCGCTGATGGGGTTGAACGACTGGCCGAGGACGCCCACCTCGGGGCTGGCGAACGCGCCGAAGACGGCGGCGCGCTGCTCGCCGACGAGGGGCACGCTGACCGTGCGCTCGTACATCGCCACCCAGTTCGTCACCGTGACGTTCCGGGACTGGCCGGCCGCGGAGAACTCCCGTGTGACCTCCGACTCGCTCACGCTCACTTCCTCGTAGCCGGTGTCTTCGAGCGCGCTGTCGGAGACGGTCGCCTGCGAGGCCGAGACCTCCACGCCGTCGCCGCCGAGAACACCGAGGCAGCCGCTGGTCGCGAGCAGCGCGGCGACCGCGACGGTGACTACCGTTCGTCGTTGCATGAACGAGAGGAACCAGCCGGCGGGAATAAGCTTGGTGGCTCGTCGTGTCAGGCGCTCAACCCCGCGGTTACAGAGGATTCAGCGCCGGAAGGTCGCTCCGTCGTCGGTGTCCTCGACGGTGACGCCGAGCGACTCGAGGCGGTCGCGGAGCTGGTCGGCGCGCTCGTAGTTGCCGGCGTCCCGCTGTTCCTCTCGGATGTCCAAGACGAGCTCGACGAGGTCGTCGGCGAGCGCGGCGTCCCCGCCGTCGGCGGTGCCGAACTGGAAGCCGAGCACGTCGCCGCCGAACTCCTCGAAGAGTTCGACCGCGTCGACGAGCGCGCGGTAGTCGTAGCGCTCGGCGCCGTCGACGTACTTGTGAACGCTGGAAGCGAGTTCGAGCAGCGCGCTCACCGCCGCGCGCGTGTTGAAGTCGTCGTTCATCGCGGACTCGAAGCCCTCGCGGGCGGCCCGAACCGCCTGTCGGAGGTCGTCGTCCGCGACTTTCGCGTACGCGTCGGGGCTGTCCGCGGCGGCGGTCGCGCGCTCGTACGCCCGCTGGAGGCGTTCCCAGCGCTGCTCGGCCTCCGAGATGGTCTCCTCGGAGTACGTCTGGCGCTGCGTGTAGGAGGTGGAGACGAGGAACATCCGGACGACGTTCGGCCCGAACTCCTCGATGGCGTTCTTCGTCGTGAAGAAGTTCCCCAGACTGGAGGACATCTTCTCGCCCTCCGTCTCCAGCAGGCGGACGTGCATCCAGTACTTCGCGAACGGGCCGCCCGCCGCGGCCTCGCTCTGCGCAACCTCGTTCTCGTGGTGGGGGAAGACGAGGTCCTGCCCGCCGACGTGGACGTCGATGTGGTCGTCGAGGTGAGTCGTGCTCATCGCCGAGCACTCGATGTGCCAGCCCGGCCGCCCCTCACTCCACGGCGACTCCCACGTCTGTCCCGCGGGCTCTTCGAGGGGCGGCAGGTCGTCGCTGCGGTGCTGGTTGGCGTCCTCGGGGGCGACGGCGCCCGCCTTCCAGAGCGCGAAGTCCGCGGGGTGGCGCTTCTCGGACTGCTCGGACTCGGGGCCCTGGGCCTCGACCTCGTCGACCCGCTGGCCGGAGAGCTTCCCGTAGTCCTCGAAGGACGTGACGTCGAAGTAGACCGAGCCGTTCGACTCGTAGGCGTACCCCTCCTCGACGAGCGTCTCCACGAGGTCGATGATTTCGGGGACGTGCTCGGAGACCCGCGGGTACACCTCCGCGCGTTCGAGGTTGAGGTCGCGCATGTCCTCGATGACGGAGTCGATGTAGTGGCGGGCGACCGCCGCCTCGGTGTCGCCGAGGCCGTCCTCGCCGGTGCGCGCGACGATCTTCTCGTTGACGTCCGTGAAGTTCTGGACGTGACGGACGTCGTAGCCGACGTGGGAGAGCCACCGGGACATCACGTCCGACTGCACCCACAGGCGAGCGTGACCGAGGTGGGAGTCGTCGGAGACAGTGAGCCCGCACGTGTACACGAGGACGTCCTCGGGGTCGTGGGGCTCGAAGACCTCCCGCTCGCCGGAGCGGGTGTTCGACACGTAGAGAGTCATACGGCCGAACGTACGGGCGCCAGCGTTTCAAAGCGTCGGAACCGACGGCACGTGACGCTGTCAGGCGGGCACGCCGTTGAGGGCGTCCTCGACGACGCGGAGCGCGTCCGCGCCGTCCCGCCGCTCGACGACCACCGCGAGCGACTCGTCGGCGACGCCCGCGGCCACCGGTTCGACGCCGGCGGCGTGTAAGCGTTCGAGCGCGGCGGCGAGTGTGCGCGTGTCCACGTCGCCGCTCGCGAGCAGCGCCGTCAGGTCGCCCTCGCCGGGCGCGAACCCCTCGCCGCCGACGACCAGCAGGCCGTCGTCGCTCGCGCCGAGCCCCGACTCCATGGAGACGTGGGCGTCCCGCCCGGCGGCCTCGTACTCGGGGAGGTCCTCGCTGTAGCGTCGAATCGCCGCCGCGACCGCGTCCTCGTCGCCGTCCACGTCGAGGAAGCGCGCGGCCGCCGCGTGGTTGACGACGCCCGCGCGCAACGCCCGCCGCAGGAACGGGTGGTCGTCGACCGCCGCTCGCGTCGCCGCCGCCTGTGTCATGCGTGGAGAACGGCCCCGTGGGAGCATAAGTTTCAGCGACTGCGAGGACACCCCTGCTTTAAACCCCCGTGGCGAGTACGCGTCGACGTGAGCGAGGACAGCGACCCGACGTCGGTGCTCTCGTTGCTCGACGACGAGCACGCCCGCGACATCCTCGCAGCGGCGAGCACGGAACCCATGTCCGCCAGCCAACTGAGCGAGGCCTGTGACGCGTCGACGGCGACGGTGTATCGGCGAATCGACGACCTCACCGACCACGAGCTACTCGAGGAGTCCATCAACGTCCGGTCGGACGGCAACCACCACCGCGTGTACCGCGCGACGTTCCGCCGGTTCACGCTCGAGCTCGACGACGGCGAGTACACCTCCGAGGTCGAGTGCGAGAGCGAGGACGTCGCCGACCGCTTCACCAGAATGTGGGAGGGACTGTGATGGACGCGCTCTACATCGTCAACGTCGCCGCGTCGTTCGCCTCGACGGCGGTCGGCCTGTTCATCGGCTACCACGCCTACCGCGGCTTCCGGCGCCACCAGAGCACCGCGATGCAGTACCTCTCCGCGGGGCTCATCCTCCTGACCGCGGTGACGTACACGGCCACGTTCGTCGGCACCGCGCTGTTGCGCTACGGCTACGTCGACGCGAGCCTCGAGTCGCCGTTCCGGCTCGTGGTCCGCATGCTCCAGCTCGCGGGCCTGCTCTGTATCGCGTACTCGCTGTACCGCCGGCCGTCGTAGCTACCCGCAGCCGACGGACTCCGCCACGTCGAGGACGGCTTCCTCGTCGAGGTCTGTCGCGACCACCGAGTACTGCGTGTCTCCACAGGACCACAGCACCAGCTTCGCCCGCGAGGTGGTGACGTACTCGCCCTCCTGGCCGGCGACGGTGACGGCCTCCCCGGAGAGGCCGTTCGAGGTGTTCGACACGTACGCCATCTTGGTGACGGTGAGGCGCTCGCCGTCGCCGTCGACGTACTCGAGGCTCGCTTGCGTGGTGTTCCCGCCGAGGAACTGCGCCTGGTCGAACTCGTAGCCCTCGGGGACCTCGGGCTCGGGCACCGTGAAGTTCGCGCGCTCCCGGAGCGCGCTCGGGGAGTCGAACGTCTCCGAAGAGACGTTCAGCGTCTCCACCGTCGCGTTCTCCGGGGCGTCGAACCCGAAGGCGTCCTCGGGGAGGGCGCCGTTGAACGTGACGTTCGTCAGTCGTGCGGTCGTCTCGATGGTGCGGTTCCCGTAGTCGAACTGCCGGGACGTCTTCAGCGGGTAGTAGTACTCGCTGTCCAGCCACAGCGTCTGGTTCCCGGTGAGCGCGGCCTCCGAGACGGCCGTCAGTTCGAAGCCGTACGCGGTCCGGTCGGCGACGGTCTCCGTTCCGAGGTACTCCACCTCGAAGCCCTCGATGGCGTTCTCGGGAATCGACGGCCCCGTCCCGGTCGCCGGGACGACGGGGAGCGGCGAGACGCCGTCCGACGGCTCCGCGACTTCGTCCTCGCGGGCGGCCTCGACGATTCGCGCGAGGTACGCCGACTGATTCCACTCGGCGTTCCTGCCGGTCCACGGGACGCGCGTAACCGTGTTCTCGTCGGCGTCGTACAGTATCGAGCCCGTCTCGTTGAAGACCGTGATGTCGCCCGCCCGCGACTCCGGCGAAACGACGCGCTGGTACTGCCGGTACCGGTCGCCCGTGAGGTCGATACGGACGTGGGCGCGCGTCTCGTTGACGCCGTCACCGGCGTCGACGCTGGTCACCTGGGACGCCTCGACAGTCTCCAGGGACGCGAACCGCCGCACGACGTCGCCATCGGGCGGGGACTCCGCGTCGCCGGCGAAGGCGTCGATGCCGGCGCAGCCGCTCGTCACGAGGAGGGCGGCGACGGCCGCGGCGACCAGCGTGGAGCGCTCCATTCGTACCTGACGGTTCTCCTACTAGAAAATAAAGGGGGCGAAAATCCCCGCTACTTGCGCGCCCGAGCCGCCGGTTGCGAAGTTCCTAAGGGCGTCTCCACCTAACTCCCGGCCATGCAAGCACTGGTCATCGTCGGCCACGGTTCGCATCTCAACCCGGGTTCCTCGGACCCGGCGTTCTCCCACGCCGACACCATCCGCGCCTCCGGCGCCTTCGACGAGGTCCGGGAGGCGTTCTGGAAGGAGGAACCGTCGTTCCGGGAAGTGTTGCGCACCCTGGAGTCCGAGGAGGTGTTCGTCGTCCCGCTGTTCATCTCCGAGGGCTACTTCACCGAACAGGTCATCCCCCGCGAGCTCCGCCTCGACGACTGGGACCCCGAGGACTGGGATTCGGACGGCACGGACGCCGACCACGTCACCGTGCGCGCCGGGGACGTCGACAAGACGGTCCACTACTGCGGCCCGGTCGGCACCCACGACTCGATGAGCGACGTCATCGTCCAGCGCGCGAAGTCCGTCACCGACGACCCGAACGTGGGGGACGGGTTCGGGCTCGCGGTCGTCGGCCACGGCACGGAGCGCAACGAGAACTCCGCGAAGGCCATCCACTACCACGCCGACCGCATCGGCGACTCGGGGCGCTTCGAGGAGGTGAAGGCCGTCTTCATGGACGAAGACCCCGAAGTCGACGACGTCACCGACTTCTTCGAGGCGGAGGACGTCGTCGTCGTGCCGCTGTTCGTCGCGGACGGCTTCCACACGCAGGAGGACATCCCCGAGGACATGGGCCTGACCGACGACTACCGCACGGGCTACGACGTGCCCAGCGAGGTCGACGGCCACCGTATCTGGTACTCGGGCGCCGTGGGGACGGAGCCGCTGGTCGCGGACGTCGTTCTCGAACGCGCCGCCGACGCGGGCGCGGACGTCGCGGACGCGATCGAGCGAGTGCGAGAGGAGACCGGCGGCACGACCGCCGAGAGCGCGGGGGACTGATGGCGGCGACCAGCCACCTCGACGCCGTCGAGGCGGCGCTCGTCGACGCCGCCGACGACGGCATCGACTTCGACGGCCTCGTCGTCGAACCCGACGACGACGGCTACCGCTGGGAGACTCCCGACGGGCAGGCCACGGTCGACGAGGACGGCCTGCGCGAGCGCGCCGACGACCCGTACGCGACGAACTGGCACTACTGGGAGCGCGTCGTCGAGGGCCACGACACGCCCCGGCGGGCGTTCCTGCGCTGGCTCGAAGGCGCCGACGACCTCTCGGTCCCGGAGCGCTACGACGCGCTTCAGGGTGGTCACACGCGCTCGTGGGGCGAACTAGCCGTCACGGCGGTGCTCAGCGAGGGCGGTAGCCGGCGCTACGAGGTCCGCCACGAGGACGACGTCGGCGAGGATGTCGACGCGTACACGGACCCCCTGGAAGCCCGCCATCTCGTGAAACACGACGACGAGGGGCGCTACCGGCCGCTCTCGACGGCGCCGACGCTTCCGCACGGCTGGGCGTTCGTCGACTTGGACGGTTCCGGCCTCGTGCAGACGGTCGACTACGTCTACCCGGCGACGGTGTCGAACTGGCACCGCGAGCGCGAGGGCGACCTCGACGTCGACCACTGGAGCGAGGTCGCGGGCCGCCAGTCCGGCATCTACGGCATCGTCGAACAGCTCGACGACGAAGCCCTCGAGTGGGCCGCCGAGGCCTGCTGCGTGGACTCCCAGTGTCTGAAGCGCCGCGAGTGGGACAGAAGCGAGGACGAGGAACTCGGCGTGCCGCGCGGCGACGGCGAGTTCCCGTGTCGGGAGCCGTGCTCGCTGTTCATCGCCGCGGCGCGGAAGTTCACGACGCTCGAACGCGAGGAGACACGGGAGTACACGTTCGAACTCACGCCCGCGGAGAAAGAACAGGTCGAGGACATCGTCGACGCGGTCGCCGACGGCCGCACGGACGAGATCCGCGAAGCGGACGTCAACGAGGGCGCGAACCGCTACCGCGCGCGGTTCCTGCGCGCGAAGCGCATGGACGAACACGGCCTCTCGGGGACGCCGACGTACCCCGAGGACCACGAGTAGCGCCCGGCTACGTTCTCAGCACGTATCCCGCGACGCCGACGCCGCCGAGCACCGCGAGCGCGCCGACGGCCACGGCGAGCGCGTCGGAGCCGGCGAGCGCGATGGCGAGCGCGAACACGACCGCGGCGACCGCGGCGGCCGCCGGGAGCGCGACGTCCGCGAGCGCCAGCGACTCCTCGTCGGGCTCGGGGGTGGTCTTCTCGGTGAGCGACTCGTCGACGGCGACGTCCGGCCCGCCGTCCTTGCGCTCGTCGGTCACCGTGACGTTCACGCGCGCCTGCTCGGCGCCGTAGCCCGTCGACAGCTCGACGTAGCCCTTCGCCGGCGGGTGGTCGGGCCGTATCGCGACTTCGACGCCGCGGGTCTGGCCCTCGTCGACGTACACCTGGGTCGCGGCGACGTCCGCGACCGCGGCGAGCGCGTCGTCCAGCTGGAGGTGGACGTGAATCGGGCCGCCGTGGTTCTCGAACACGAGGACGAACGACCGGTCCGTCTCCAGCGACGCCGCTTCCGGCTGCAGGTCTCGCGGGTGATCGCGGTTGAGGTGGACGGACAGCCGTTCGGGCACGACCGATGGATTGTCGCGGGGCTAGAAAAAGCTTCCCGAGGTCAGGCCGGCGCTTCCTCGCGCATGTCCGGCGGCAGGAGGTTCGGGATGCCGTCCTCGACGGGGTACGTCTCGCCGCACTCCGTGCACGTCAGCGTCCCGGCGAGGATTTCGCCGTCCTCGCGCTCCGCGACGTCGAGTTCGAGGTCGTGCTTGTCCAGCGGGCAGCAGACGATGTCCACGAGGTCTTCTTTCATGCGCGGACCGAGGACGGCGCGAGCAAAAAGCGTGCGGGTTGCCCGGCGTTACTGCTCGAAGGGGTTCTGCTGGACGACGGTCTCCTCGCGGCCGGGGCCGACGCCGAGCGCGTACGCGGGCGTGTCGAGTTCGCTCTCGACGTACTCGACGTACTCGCGGGCCTCCGCGGGGAGCGCGTCGTAGCCCTCGGCCGCGACGTCCTCGGGGTCGAACTCCGGCCAGCCGTCGAAGGTCTCGAAGACGGGCTCGCAGTCGCCCCAGCGCTCGGTCGTCGCGGGCATCGAGTAGACGGTCTCGCCGTCGAGCTCGTAGGCGTGGCCGACTTTCACTTCGTCGAGGCCGGCGAGCACGTCGAGGTGGTTGATGGCGAGGCCGGTGAAGCCGTTCGCGCGCGAGGCGTGACGGAGCATCGGGAGGTCGAGCCAGCCGACGCGGCGCGGGCGGCCGGTGACGGTGCCGTACTCGCCGCCCTCCTCGCGGATGTACTCCGCGAGGTCCTCGTCGTCGCCCGTGAGCTCGGTGGGGAGCGGGCCGGTGCCGACGCGGGAGAGGTACGCCTTCACGACGCCGACGACCTCGCCCTGGCCCACCGTCGTGGGGCCGAGGCCGGTGCCGGTGGCGGCGTAGCCCGCGGTCGGGTTCGAGGACGTGACGTAGGGGTAGACGCCGTGGTCGATGTCGAGGCTGGTGCCCTGTGCGCCCTCCAGCATCACGCTGTCGCCGTCGTCGATGCGGTCGGCGAGGTAGTCGCCGGCGTTGACGTCCATGCCCTCCTCGGCGATGCGCTCGCCGAACGCGCGGTACTGCTCGAAGAGCGCGTCGACGTCGAACTCCTCGCCGGCGTCGCCGCCGTAGACGTCCTCGTAGAGCGCGCGCTTCTGCGGGACGGCGTACTCCAGGCGCTCGCGGAGCACCTCGGGGTCGAGCAGGTCGCCGATGCGGACGCCGCGGCGGCCGGCCTTGTCCTCGTACGTGGGGCCGATGCCCCGTCCCGTGGTGCCGGCGTCGAGGTCGGAGTCGGACTTGGCCTCCTCCTCGATGCCGTCGAGCACGCGGTGGTACGGCAGGATGACGTGGGCGCGTCGGGCGACGCGGACGTCCGGGTCGAGGCCGCGCTCGCGGAGCGCGTCGATCTCCTCGAACAGCGTCTCGGGGTTGACGACGCAGCCGTTCCCGAGCACGCCGGTCTTCCCGCGGACGGCTCCGGAGGGGACCAGCGAGAGCTTGTACTCGTCGCCGCCGACGACGACGGTGTGGCCTGCGTTGTCCCCGCCCTGGTACCGGACGACGACGTCGGCCGCGTCGCCGAACAGGTCGACGACGCCGCCCTTGCCTTCGTCGCCGAGTTGCGACCCGACGATGGTGACGGTCATACCCGTGGCTTCCACCAGCGTCGTCAAACCGGTTACGGTCTCGTCGCCCGAAGTGTGCACGAACTCGCATAGGTCGGCAGCGAATACCGACTTCAGTTGGACGAACGACCAGTATGGGGGCCGCTGGCGCCCTGGACGCAAGCGTTAACTGTTCTCAATGAGAAGCAGACGGTGTCGCCGTCCGGCCGACTTCTACGACAACATTTAAAAGCCCGCCAAGACAAGTTAACAAATGCCATGATAGACCGGCTTGAGAAGGAAGTCGATATGCTGGAGCGCCATCTGCAGGTCCTCCGCATGGTCATCGAGAACGAACCCATCGGCATCGTGAAGATGTCCAACGAGACCGGCTACCCCCACCACAAGGTCCGGTACTCGCTGCGCGTCCTCGAGGAGGAGAACCTCATCGAGCCGTCCTCGCAGGGAGCGATCACGACCGAGCGCACCAGCGAGTTCGTCGGCGAGCTCGACGAGAAGGTCGACAACCTCGTCGACAAGATGGAAGCGATGAAGATCGACGCCGCCGCCGAAGCCGAGTAACGTAGACTCGTCCCGCTTACAGCTCCGGGACGGTGAGGTGGAACGCGTCGTTCCTGTCCTCGACGAGACAGAGGTGGTAGCCGGACTTCCGGCCGACTCTCACGTAACTCTCCCTGTCGTTACGGCTGAGGAAGCCGCCGCCGCCCGTCTCCTCGTTGGCCGTCTCCAAGGCCGCCGGCTCAAAGAACGACGCCGTCACGTACATCGCAGCGCTGAGCTCGTCGACCCCCTCCCGGACCGCGGTCGCGGCGTCGACGAGGGCGTCCATCTCCTCGCCCGTGACGGGCTCGCGTTCGGCGTTCAGCTCCGCGACGACCAGCGGCTCGCCCATCCGGTCGCGGAGCACCACGTCGAACGTCCGCGACGTCGCCCCTTCCTCGGTCTCCATCTCGACCGTGCCGTCGAGCTCCGCGCGGTCGACGTCCGGCAGCGCGTCGTAGAGCTCCCCGAGGCCGTCCGCGTGGCCGGCGTCCCGAATCTCGAACGGGAGCTCCCGGACCGCCCACGAGACGAAGCGGTAGGACGCCGACGACTCGAGGAACGACTCGTAGTCCTCGCCGTCGACGGTCGCGTCCGCCGCCTCGAACTGCGTGTGGTGGTCGATGCGGAGGTTCTCGTTGACGGCTTCGAGGTCCGTCTCCGGCCCGAGGTCGTCCAGCGTCGGCTTCCCCTTCGACCCGTACCGCACGAAGAGGTTCGTCCCGGACAGCGCCGCAGCCGGCGCGAGGTCGTTCTGCGGTGCCGGCTCTTCCTCGCTGCCCGCGGCCTCGGCCGCCTCCAGTTCCGCTTCGAGCTCGTTCGCGCGCTCCCGGAGTTCGTCGCGCTCGGCCTCCAGTGTCTCCACGCGCTCGCGGAGGTCCGCGCGTTCGCCTTCGAGGCTGTCGATTCGCTCGGCGGCCTCCTCCAGTTTCGCGTCGCGCTGCTTGACCGCGCGCTTGAGCTTCTCGACGGTCGACCGGCGCTTCCCGCCGGACCCGCCCTTGCTCACGTTGCTCGACGACTGCGTGGACCGCTTGGACGGAGCGGGCTGCGAGCGCTCGGACTGCGAGGGCTGGGATTTGGTCGCGCCGCCGTCCGTGGACTCGCTCTTCTCGGGGTCGAGCGTCGGCACTGACTTCGCGTTCCGCCACTCCTCCTCCTGGTCGAAGACGCCCTCGTCGCCCGGCTGCGGCGCGTCCGCTTCGGCTCCGTTCTCGGCCGCGCTCGCGTCGCGCTGCGCTCGTGCATCCGGCTGCGACTCGGGAGCGTCCGGTTCCGGCTCCGACGTGTTCGGCTGTGAGTTCGACGCCGCTCCCGCGCTCACCGACGCGTCGGCGCTGTCGGCCGCGGACTCGGGCGACTCACGCTCCGCGGCCGCGTCCACGGGTTCCGTCGGTGACGGGGATCGCGTAGTCGCGGGGTCTCGCGATTCGGTCGTCGGCTCGTCGTTCGTCGCTGCCGGCTCGCTGTCCTCGGCCTGTGGCTCCGGCTCGCGCTCGTCCGCGTCGGGTTCTGCCGGCTCCTCGCTGGCGGTCGCCCCACCCACGGCCCCGGCTCCGGCCGCGGCGTCCGCGCCGTCGTCCTCGTCGCCTTCCGGGGTCGGGAGGCTCGTGACGTTCACCGGGGACTTCTTCACCTCGTAGAGCCCGACCTCGTCGTCGGCGCGCTCGAACGCCTCGTCGCCCGTGACGAGCTCCTCGCTGGCGCCGACGAACGCCGCGCTCATCGAGCGCCCGCCGTAGTAGACCACGTAGTAGTCCCCGGAGAGGACGTTCTCGGAGAGCTCGATGTAGCCCGTGAAGTTCGCGTCTTCGAGCGTCTGCGCGGCCTCCGACAGCGGCGTGTCGTTCGTGTAGTACTTCGCCTGCGTCTCGCCGCCGCGCTCCTGCATCGAGAACAGCAGCGCGAGACTGGGGTGGGGGGCCTCGTAGACGGTCCCGGAGGCGTCCCCGAAGTCCGCGACGTCGCCCTCGAAGACGCCGATGACGCGGCCGTTCAACATGAACAACCACGTGTCGTCGGCGACGACCGCTCCCGAGAACTCCCCGTCCGCGAGGTCCTGGAGCTCGCGGAAGCCACCCGAGAACGGTCGGGAGTCCCAGGACTCCACCCGCTCGACCGTGTGTGCCTGCATACTCAGTGGAACGCAAGGAGCGCGTATAAGACTTTCCGGGGCGGACGAGCCGCTACGCAACCGTTCTGTCAGACGAGCCGCCGACGTCGACCGAGTACAGTTACAGCTTGCTCGAAGCGTCGTCCGCGAGCTCCTGCATCCGCTTGCTGAGCCGGCCGGCGTTCGAGAACTCGTCCTCGCTCATCGCGGCCGCGAGCGCGTTCCCGAGCAGGAAGACGGCGTGCTTGTGCTCGCTCTTGGACTTGTGGACGTGAGAGGGCTCGACCTCGAGTTCCTCGTACGCCGCGAAGGCGTCGTCGTCGACGTTGTCGAACTGGAGGAACTGGTCTTTGATCTGGACCATCTGTTCGTGGAGGTCGAGGAGCTCGTCCTTGTGCATGGTTGGTCGAGATAGGGAATTCGGGGGTTTAAGCGTTGTCCGCGACTGCGTACCACGCGCGCCGCGCGAGCGACGCGTGAGAAGGGGAGACGAACGAGCCATCCGCGAGCGGCGCCGAATTAGAAGACGTACTCGTCTTCGTGGCCCATCATGCCGCCCTCGCTCTCCAGGCCCGCGCCGTCCTCCTCGTCGCTCGGGCCGCTGGTCTTGTACGCGCGGATGCCCGAGGACAGCAGCTGCTCGACGGCCTCCTCCTGGCTGACGAACTCCCCCTGTTCGACGAGCTGTGCGATCTGCATCTCGATCTGGTCCGGGATGTTGACTTCTATCTGGGGCATTGTTCTGGCCGGGGCTTCGCCGCCACTGTTCTTAAGCCTGACGGGGGGCGGGCCCGCGGCCGTCCCTGCGAATCAGCCCCTCCCTCGGCTGAATTCCCGAAACCGGCCGCCTCGGCCCGAGTCGGTAGGAATACGTGGCCGCGACGCCTACTGCGGTCCATGAGTGTCGAGGACGTCACGGACCTCTACGAGGAGTTCGGCGACGACCGGCTGCCGCCCGGCCAGCGCGAGACCTCGAAGTTCCCCGTGCTGTCGAAGGGCGGCACGCCGAAGTGGGACCGCGAGGACTGGACGTTCACGGTCACGGGCGCCGTCGACGAGGAGCTCTCGCTCTCCTACGAGGAGTTCCGCGACCTCGACAGCGTCACGCAGCGCCAGGACTTCCACTGCGTCACCGGCTGGTCGAAGCTCGACTGCGAGTTCACCGGCGTCACGTTCCCCCACCTCGCGGAGCTCGCGGGCGTCCACGGCGACGTGACGACGGTGATGTTCCACGCCCTCGACGGCTACACGACGAACCTCCCGCTGGCGGACTGCATGCGCGACGAGGTCCTGTTCACGTGGGCGTTCGACGGCGAGGACCTCCCGGCCGAGCACGGCGGCCCGCTGCGCGTCGTCACGCCCCACAAGTACGCGTACAAGGGCGCGAAGTGGGTCGACGGCGTGGAGTTCCTCACGGAGCCCGAGCGCGGCTACTGGGAGAAGCGCGGCTACTCGAACACCGCCGACCCGTGGGCCGAGGACCGGTACAGCTAGGGGCCGGCGCCGCCGAAGGAACAGGCTATTAGTCGCAGCGTCCTGAACCACGACCAATGAGTTCTCTGTCCGGCGAAGCGGCCGCCCGCGGGGCGGTCGTGAGCAGGAGCTGCCGGGTGGCAGACGTCTCCTATCGGGCGTTCCTCGCGGCCCGGGACGCGCCCCGCATCCACTGGGCGGACCCGGACGGTCTGGAGCTGTCCGGCTGCGGCGCCGCCGCGACGGTGACGGCGGCCGGCAGCGACCGCTTCGGCGACGTGCGCGAGTGGGCGACGGCGCTGTTCGACGACCGCGACCACGACGGCCCCGCGGTCGCCCGCCCCCGACTGCTCGGCGGGTTCGCGTTCCACGACGACCACACGGCCGAGGGCACGTGGGCGGGGTTCCCGGCCGCGCAGTTCGTGCTCCCGGAAGTCCAGCTGGCGAGCGCGGGCGAGGAGACGTGGCTGACGGTGACGCGAGCGGGCGAGGCCGTCGACCCCGAAGCCGTCGACGCCGCCCTCGACGACGCCCGCGAGCAAGTGGAATCGTTACCAGCGATGCGGCCCAGCGGTCCGCGTCCGGGCGTCGAGGCGACCACGCCGACCAGCGACGAAGCGTCGTGGCGCGAGCAGGTCGAGCACGCCGTCGAGCGCATCGAGGCCGGCGACCTGCGGAAAGTCGTGTTGGCGACCGCGCTGCGCGCGGACCTCGACGGCGACCTCGACCCCCGCGACCTGCTGGAGCGGCTGCGCCAGTCGTACCCGTCGTGTTTCCGCTTCCTCGTGGAGCCGACCGGCGACGCCGCGTTCCTCGGCGCGACGCCCGAGCGCCTCGTGACGCTCCAGGACGGGAGCGTGGAGACGGTCGGGCTCGCGGGCTCGGTCGGCCGCGGCGACACGCCCGAGGCGGACGCCGACCTCGCCGCGGAGCTCCGGAACAGCGAGAAGCTCCGCCACGAGCAGCGCCTCGTCACGGACACCGTCGCCGACAGCGTCGCCGCGTTCGGCGACGTTTCCGTGGGCGAGCGCAGCGTCCGCAAGCTCTCGAACATCCAGCACCTGAGCACGCCCATCGAGGCCGACGTCGGCGCGGACACGCACGTGCTCGACGTCGCCGAGGCGCTCCACCCGACGCCGGCCGTCGGCGGACTGCCGCCGGAGGCCGCCCTGGACGTGATTCGGGAGACGGAGACGTTCGACCGCGGCTGGTACGCCGCGCCCGTCGGCTGGTTCGACGCCGACGGCGACGGTACGTTCGCGGTCGCGCTCCGCTCGGCGGTCGCCCGCGACCGCTCGGTGACGATGTTCGCGGGCAACGGCATCGTCGCGGACAGCGACCCCGGCGAGGAGTACGAGGAGGTCCAGCTCAAGTACCAGCCGATTCTCGACGAGCTCCGCCGATGACCGCGCCGAACCGGAACGCGCTGTGGGCGCGCGCTATCGTCGAGGAGCTCGTCCGCGCGGGCGTCGACGCCGTCTGCGTCTGCCCGGGGAGCCGCTCGACGCCGCTGACCGTCGCGCTCGCCGAACACGACGACGTACGGGTGTTCTCGCACCTCGACGAGCGCTCGGCGGCGTTCTTCGCGCTCGGCCGCGGGAAGCGCACCGGCGAGCCGACGCCCGTGGTCTCGACGTCCGGCACCGCGACAGCGAACTTCCACCCCGCAGTGATGGAGGCCAACCAGGCCCGCGTCCCGCTGCTCGTCCTCACCGCGGACCGCCCGCCGGAGCTCCGTGACTCGGGCGCGAACCAGACCGTCGACCAGACGAAGCTCTACGGCGACGCCGTCCGTCACTTCCGAGAGCTCCCGGAGCCGGAGGCCGACGACCGGAAGCTCCGGTCGCTTCGGACGTCGGTCTGCCGCGCGATCGGCGAGACGACGGGCGCGAACCCGGGACCCGTCCACCTCAACGTCCCGTTCGCGAAGCCGCTCGAACCCGTCGAGGTGCCGGGCGACGTGCCCGAGAACTTCGCGGACGGCTTCCCGCTCGCTGCGGAGGGCCGCGACGGCCCCTACGTCTCCGTCCACCAGAACCCCACAGCGCCCGACGCCGCGACGCTCGACGCGCTCGCGGACGCCGTGGAGCCGGCGGACCGCGGCCTCGTCGTGGCCGGTCCGGACGACGCCCACGGGCTGACCGCGGACGCGGTCGCAGAACTGGCCGACGCGACCGGCTTCCCGGTGTTCGCAGACCCGCTCTCGGACGTTCGGTTCGGTGAGCACGTCCCCGACACCTCGGTGGTCGGTGGCTACGACGGCTTCCTCGCTGCCGACGTGCCGGAGCCGGACGTCGTCGTGCGCTTCGGCGCGTCGCCGACGTCGAAGCCGCTGCGGAACTACCTCCGTGACAGCAGCGCGTCGCGTTCGATGCGGTCGGCGG
>SDGW01000208.1_pt1 | contig 25423 bp, 28 predicted proteins | sample 2873831 | NCBI WGS metagenome assembly SDGW01 (sample SAMN08132700, study PRJNA421101) | hypersaline lake metagenome | isolation source: celular fraction 0.22 microns magnesium sulfate-rich crust from ephemeral... | place: Spain: Penahueca Lagoon, Toledo | collected 2011-07 | reverse complement strand
TTCCCGAACGGCTCGAAGTCGACGCCCAGCACGTGCCACTGCGCGGGCCACTCGAAGCGCCACGGGAGCTTCCCGTCGCGCAGGCTCGCGGTTCCCTCGTGGCCGCAGCCCTCGATGGTGCGGTCGCCGGCCTCCACGTCGCTGCACTCGTAGTGCACGACGCCCTCGTCGAGGTCGATGTCGGTGACGGCGTCGGTCTCCGTGACGTGCCCGCACTCCTCACAGATGGGGCGGAACGGGACGTAGCCGGCGTCGACTTTCTCCTGGTACTCCGAGAGCACTTCGCGGGCCGTCTCCCGGTTCTCCAGCAGGAACGCCGTGACGTCCTCGAGGTCGCCGTCCTCGTAGAGGTCCGTGTTCGACACCATCTCCACGTCGATGCCGAGGAGTTCGGCGGACTCCTCGATGAGGTTCGAGAAGTGCGCGCCGTACGAGTCGCAGCACCCGAACGGGTCCGGAATCGCGGTGTAGGGGGCGCCGAGGTTCTGGCCGAGCGCGCCCGCGTTCACGTCTCCGAGGTCGACGAGGTCGCCGTCGAGGTCCGCGAGCTTCCGGGGGAGCTTCCGGAGCGGGTCGCGGTCGTCGCTGGTGAACAGCTGTCGCACCTCGTAGCCGCGCTCGCGGAGGACTTCCGCGACGAAGTAGCCGCGGACGATCTCGTTCATGTTCCCGAGGTGCGGGACGCCCGAGGGCGAGATGCCGCCCTTGATGACGATGGGCTCCTCGGGGTCGCGTTCGAGGACGCGGTCCGCCGCGATGTCCGCCCAGAAGCCGTGGTCGTCGCCGAGAATGTAGGGGTCGTCGGCGTCGCGCATGCTACTCGTCGCCGCCCGCCCAGTAGGTCATCTGGTCGGCGGTGCCCTCGGGGATGACGTCCGTCCCGTCGTGTTCGCCGCGCAGCACGGCGTCGACGATGCGGGAGGGGTCGGTGCCGTCGAGGACGATGGTGCGGACGCCCGAGCGCTCGATGAGCTTCGCGGCGAGCAGGTCGACGGGCGCCGACGACCCCGCGTTCATCTCGATGTCCGCGATGATGTCCACGAGCTCGCCCGCGGTCATCCGCTCGAAGTGCTCGGCGTCGTCGTCCTCGTTCGGGTCCGCGGAGAAGACGCCCGGGACGCTGGTGGCGTACAGCAGCAGGTCGGCGTCCGTGTACTCCGCGAGCGCGGCGCTGACGGCGTCCGTCGTCTGGCCGGCGACCACGCCGCCCATGACGGCGACGTCGCCGCGGCGCATCGCCTCGCCCGCGCCCTCGTAGTCTTCGGCGGGGCTCGGCGCAGCCATCCCGTCGAGCGCCGCGATGAGCAGCCGGGCGTTCAGCCGCGTCACGTCGATGCCGATGTCGTCGAGCTCGATCTCGTTCGCGCCGAGCTCCCGCGCAGCCCCGATGTAGTCCCGCGCGACACCCCCGCCGCCGACGACGGCGCCGATCTCGCAGCCGGCGTCGGCGAGTTCTTCGATGGCGGCGGCGTGCTCCTCGACCCGCCCGTGGGCGAGGTCGGGCGCGAGGACACTGCCGCCGATAGAAACCACGACACGCATACTACAGCGTGGTACCCCCGTTGCGTCCTTAAGGGTTGCCAACTCCCCTTGCAGCGGCTGCGAGCGCGATGAACGGTTAAGCCACAGCGACGTCTCGACCGGGCATGGTCGCGGTCACCGAGCCGGCGGCCGTCCTGACGATCGCGTGGCTGCTCGTCCTGTTCGTCGTCGCGTGGCGGTACCGCTTCGGGCCACTGCCGTCCGCACGGGCGTTCGTCCTCGTCGCCGCCGCGCTCGCGTGGCTGGCGTTCTCGCTGCTCCAGCTCGCGGACCTGCTCTCGCCGCCGTACGACGACGCACTCGGCGCTGTCTCGGGAATCATGCTGCTGGCCGGCGCGTGGTTCGCGCTACGGTGGTGGCGGACTCGATAGCTGGCGACACCTACAAGCCGCGAGCCGCCCCACGTCCGAGTATGCAACTGCACGGCATCGTCGGCGACGGCGCCGACGCCGTCGCGGACCGGCTCGCCGACCGCCTCGGCGACCGCGGCCGCGTCGGCGTCGTCCGGGCCGGCGAGACGGACGCCCCCGAGCGGACGACGTACGTCGTCGGCGACGGCTGGACGGGAGCGGGCAGCGACCGCTCGACGGACGACGTGCTCGACGAGCTCGCCCGGGACCACGACTACGCGCTGCTCGTCGGCTTTCCGGACGCCCGCGTCCCCCAGATTGCCGTCGGGGACGCATCCGTCGACGACCCCGCGCTCCGCGTCGACGCCGAGAACCCCGACCTCGACGCTGCCGTCGACGCCGTCGAGGCCGCGGAGCCGTTCGAGACGCTGTCCTCGCTGGTCGCCGACCTGAAGCGGTCGCCGCGGGCGGACTACTCGGGCGCCATCGCGACGTTCACGGGCCGCGTGCGAGCGCTCGAGGACGAGGACGACGACTGGACGGAGTCGCTCACGTTCGAGAAGTACGAGGGCGTCGCCGCCGAGCGCACCGCAGTCATCCGCGAGGAGCTGGAAGCCCGCGACGGCGTTCTGGACGTCCGCCTCCACCACCGCGTCGGCCGCATCGACGCCGGCGAGGACATCGTCTTCGTCGCAGTGCTCGCCGGTCACCGCGGCGAGGCCTTCGAAGCCGTCGAGGACGGCATCGACCGGCTCAAGGCGGAAGTCCCGATCTTCAAGAAGGAGGTCACCGTCGAGGACGAGTTCTGGAAGCACGAGGCCGAGTAGCCGTCACGCGGCCGCCACGACGGACGGTTTCACGGGCGATATCACCGCCGAATCAGCCGTCTCACGCGCGAAACGACCGTCGTTCGTCCGACGATAAATGCACACAGAAGAAAACGAAATAACGTATCTAACGATCCGATAAAACGTCTAAGTACCTCTCGAATAGTCGTGAAACGTCCGACAAAATGGGTTCCGCGGTGAATTCGCACGAATCTTCCCGAACGTTCACCCCTTTATAACCTCCCGTAGCCAGTAGGGTGAGTCGAAGATGAGCGCAACCCAAACCCCCTCCACTGACGCCGACGAACCGCAGGACAAGGAGACGCGGCTGAAGGCGTACCTCCGCGAGAAGGCCGACGACGGCGAGGTGTACTTCAAGAGCAAGTTCATCGCCGACGACGTCGACCTCTCTCCGAAGGAGATCGGCGCGCTCATGGTGAAGCTCTCGAAGTCCGCGACCGACCTCGACATCGAGAAGTGGTCGTACACGAGCGCCACCACGTGGCGCGTCCAGTCCGCCTAACTCCCGCTCGCGCTCGCACCTGCACCGCCCTGAGAACAGCCGCTCCCTTCCTTGTGCGCCGCCGACTAAGTGCTTAAACCCGTGGAGCGGTAAGTGGCGGCTGATGTCGGCCCAGCCGCCCGACGGCGCCCCGAGCCCGGACTCGTTCGCGTCCGTCTTCGACGTCTACGAGGTACGCCGCGAGGACGGCCGAATCCTCTACTTCGGCGACCCCGGCGCGGACCGCGAGACCCTCATGCAGACCGTCTGGCCGGCGTTCCGCGAGCGCGGCTACGAGGTCCGGCTCGCGCGCCGCACGGGCGAAGTCGTCCTCGTCGCGGAACCGCACGACGCCGACGACGGCGGCGTCCCGTGGACGAACATCGCGCTGTTCGTCGCGACGCTCGCGTCGACGCTGTTCGTCGGCGCGAACTGGTACTACGTCGACCCGTTCTCCCCGGCGGTCGTGCAGGCGCTCCCGTTCATGCTCGCGGTCGTCGGCGTGCTCGGCGTCCACGAGCTCGGCCACTACGCGATGAGCCGCTACCACGACGTCGACGCCTCCCTCCCGTACTTCATCCCGTTCCCGTCGCTGTTCGGCACGATGGGCGCGGTCATCCGGATGCGCGGCCGGATTCCCGACCGCGAGGCGCTGTTCGACATCGGCGTCGCCGGCCCGCTCGCGGGCCTCGTCGCCGCAGCCGCCGTCTCCGCGATCGGGCTCGCGCTGCCGCCCGTGACGGTGCCGCCGGAGCTCGCCAACTCCGCGGACGCCGTCGAGGTGCAGTTCGCCTACCCGCCGCTGCTGCAGGCCATCGCCGCCGTGCTCGGCGAGCCGCTGTCGTACAGCGACCCGTCGCGGTCCATCAACCCGGTCGTGATGGGCGGCTGGATCGGGATGTTCATCACGTTCCTGAATCTCATCCCGGTCGGCCAGCTCGACGGCGGCCACGTCCTCCGGTCGCTGGTCGGCGACCAGGCCGACCGCGTCGCGCCGCTGGTGCCCACGGCGCTGTTCGCGCTCGCGGGCTACCAGTGGTTCGTCTCCGACGCCGGCAACGCCGCCGGCATCTGGGTGATGTGGGGGCTCATCGCGACGGTCATCACGTTCGCGGGCGGCGTCGACCCCATCGACGACTCGCCGCTGGACAAGCGCCGCGCCGCCGTCGGCGTGCTCGCGTTCGTGCTCGGCGCGCTCTGCTTCATGCCCGTCCCCATCCAGATCGTCGGCTAGTGGGTCCAGCCGCGGTCCGCCAGCGGCTCGCCGTCCAGCGTTATCCCCGACTCGGTGACCTCGCCAATCACGGATAGGGGGACGTCAGACGCCGCTCGAACTCCCTCGACCACTTCCTCCGGGACAGTGGCAACGAGTTCGAAGTCCTCGCCGTACGACACGGCCTCGTCCAGCGGGTCCGAGACGGCTCCCCGGAGTTCGTCCGCGACCGGAACGGCGTCGCCGTCGACCGCGAACCCGCAGCCGCTGGCCTCCGCGAGCTGGTGGAGCGAGCGCGCGAGCCCGTCGCTGGAGTCCATCATGGCGGTGGCGTGCCCGGCGAGCGCGCGGCCCGCGCTCACGCGCGGCGTGAACCGGAACAGCTCGTTGGCCGCCTCGACGTCGTCTGCCTCGAACCGCCGCATGGCGGCTGCGGTCCGGCCGAGTGTCCCGGTCACGACGACGCTGTCCCCGGGCGCCGCGCCGTCCCGGTAGACCGGGTCGTCGGCCTGGCCGATGGCAGCCGTCGCAACCGTGAACTCGTCGTGGCCGTCCAGGTCGCCGCCGACGTACTCCGCGCCGACCGCCTCGCAGACGTCCAGCGCACCCTCGACGTACGCGCGCAGGTCGTCCTCCGCAAAGTCGGGGGCGCCGTAGACGCCGACCGCCCCCGTCGCCGCCGCGCCCATCGCGGCCACGTCCGAGAGGGACGCGCCGACGGACCGCCAGCCCGCCGTGTACCGGGTCGTGCCCGCCGGGAAGTCCGTCGACTCGTGGAGCATGTCGATGGTGAACGCCGTGTCGCCGACGACCGCGGCGTCGTCGCCGGCGCTGTCGACGAGGCCGCCGACCACGTCCAGCGCCGCCCGTTCGTTCATGTCTCCGGGTTCGTGACGGGCGCCTAAAATGCCGCGGATGGCGCGAGCGCGGCGGCCCACGTCCCCCGGCGACGGCCGCACGAGTCCCTAACGATGGCTTTAAACGAATCCGACGTGAATTCCGCCCAATGGCAACCCTCTACGACGCTCCCGTGGACGAGCTCGTCGACGAGCTCGCGAGCGAGCTCGAAGACCGACTCGACGAACCGGACTGGGCGCAGTTCGCGAAGACCGGCGTTGGTCGCGAACTCCCGCCCGAACAGGAGGACTTCTGGGCGCGACGCGCCGCCAGCATCCTCCGGAAGGTCGCGATGGAAGGCCCCATCGGCGTCAAGCGCCTCGCGACGGCCTACGGCGACACCGCCGACGGCTCCAACCGCTACGGCGTCTCCCCGCCGGAGAGCGCGTCCAGCTCCCGGAACATCGTCCGCACCGCGCTCCAGCAGCTCGAGGACGAGGACCTCGTCGAGCAGCAGCACAACCGCGGCCGTGTCGTCACCGCCGAGGGCCGCAGCCTCCTCGACGACACTGCGGGCGAGGTCATCGAGAACCTCGACCGCCCCGAGCTCGAACGCTACGCCTGACGCTCCCGCTTCTTCGCTGTTCTCGTCGGTATAGCCGCGGCGCTACTACCCCGTTGCGTTACAATTAACCGGATTCGCTCCTAACTACCCACGAACATGAGTGGGAGCCCGGACGACGAACGACTCGAAGAGCTTCGCCAGCAGAAGAAAGAACAGCTCAAGCAGCAGCAACAGCAACAGCAGCAGGGCGGCGGCCGCGAGGCGGCCCAGCAGGCCCAGCGCGAGCAGGCCGAACAGCAGAAGCAGGCGCTGCTCCGCCAGCACCTCACGGACGGCGCGCGCAAGCGCCTGAACACCATCAAGATGAGCAAGCCGGAGTTCGCGGAGAAGGCCGAGCAGCAGATTCTCGCGCTCGCCCAGTCCGGCCGCCTCCAGGACCAGATCGACGAGGAGCAGATGAAGGAGCTGCTCCGCGAGCTCAAGCCCGACTCCCAGAGCTTCGACATCAGCCGCCGGTAGGCGATGCGGCTGGGGCTGCTCTACAGCGGGGGGAAAGACTCCACGCTCGCGGCGCTGCTCGTCGAGCGATTCTACGACGTCACGCTCGTCACCGCGCACTTCGGCGTCACGGACGAGCACGAGCACGCCGAGCGCGCGGCCGAGTCCGCGGGCTTCGAGTTCCGGACGCTCGAACTCGACCGCGAGGTCGCCGAGGAGGCCGCCGAGCGGATGCGCGAGGACGGCTACCCACGTAACGGCATCCAGCACGTCCACGAGGAAGCGCTGGAGGCCGTCGCCGCGCTCGACTTCGACGCCGTCGCGGACGGCACGCGCCGCGACGACCGCGTGCCGACGGTTTCGCGGGCGCAGGCCCAGAGCCTCGAAGACCGCCACGGCGTCGACTACCTCTCCCCGCTCGCGGGGTTCGGGCGCGGCGCCGTCGACCGCCTCGTGGACGCCGAACTCGACGTCGAGGTCGGGCCCAGCGAGGAGATTCCGCGCGCCGACTACGAGGCCGAACTGCGCGCGATTCTCCGCGAGGAACACGGCGAGGACGCCATCCGCGAGGTGTTCCCGGACCACGACCAGACGTACGTCCACGGCCTCCGCGAGTAGCGCGTCGGCCCGCGGCCCGCCGGCCCGTCCGTCGAATCGATTGACTCTTCTCCCGGCGACGGCTCGGTTCGCGCAATGGAGTCGGGGCTCGTCTACGCGCTCGCCGCGGCCGGCATCTGGGGGGTGTGGCTGTTCGCGCTCAAGCGCTTCTTCGACGGCGTCCACGCCGCCGTCCTCACGCTGTTCGTGAACTGCGCGGCGATTCTGTGGTACCTCCCGGTCGCCGCCGCGACGGGTTCCGACGGCTTCCCGGCGTTCCCGCCGATGGACGCGACCGCCGTCGGCGTCTTCGCGGCAACCGTCGTCCTGGGCGGCGCCGCGTTCATCGTGTCCGTGTACGCGCTCGCCGTGGGCGACGTCTCCTACGTCGCGCCCATCGCGAAGATCGTGCCCGTGTTCGTCGTCCCCATCGAGGTGTTCGCGCTGCACGAGGCGCTCGAACCGACCGCCGTCGCCGGCATCGCCGTCGCCACCACCGCGGTCTACCTCGCGAACTACGAGGGCGGCAGCCTGCTCGCGCCGCTGCAACGCGCCGTCCACGCGCGGCCCGCCCAGCTCGCGCTGGCGTCCGCGATGCTGTACGCGGGCAGCGACATCGGCCGCCGGCTCGTCCTCGGGGACTACACGTTCCCGACGCGGCTCTGGGTGCCGACGTTCCTCGCGGGCATCGCCGTCGCCGTCGCGCCGCTCGCGCTGCGCCGCTGGCCGACGGGCGGCGTCCGCCCGCACGTCCCGAAGTTCGTCCTCGCGGGCGCGGGCGTCGCGGTCGGCGAGCACGTCACCGCGCTCGCGTTCGCCAGCGCCTCGGCCAGCGTCGTCTCCACGCTCGTCAACGCGCAGGCCATCGTCGCCGTCCTCCTCGGCTGCGTGCTGCTCGGCGAACCCGGGCTGCGTCGCCGGTTCGCCGCCGCGTGTCTCGCCGTCGCCGGCGTCGGCCTGATTGCGGTCTGAGTTGCTACCCGCGACCCGCCGTCACTCCGGCGACCACTCGCAGGCGTCGCCGGTCGCGAGGTCCTGCTCGTCGACGTGCGCTGAGAGGCACGCGTAGTTACAGAAGTACGTCGGCGACCCGCAGTCTTCGGTGCAGTCGCGCACGCAGACGGGGTCGTGGTCGAAGATGCGCGACCCGCAGTACGCACAGGTCGTCTCCTCTGTCGGCGTCTCGACGGTCGTCGTCATGCGGACAGCGTCGGCTCGCGGCGGCAAAACAGTTCGCGCCGACGCACTCGCCGCCGCTTCCGGGAACGGAAGCTTTCAAGCGCGGCACGGGCGAACGTCGGTGCATGTACGACCGACTCAAGGGATTCCGGGACTTCTACCCCGAGGAGATGGGGCCGCGCCGCGAGGCGATGGACGCCTTAGAGGACGCGGCGCGCGGGTACGGCTTCCGGGAGATCGGGACGCCCGCGCTGGAGGCGACCCAGATGTACGTCGACAAGTCCGGCGAGGGGATCGTCGACGAGCTCTACTCCTTTACCGACCAGGGCGGCCGGGACGTCGCGCTCACGCCGGAGCTGACGCCGACGGTCGCGCGCATGGTCGTCGCGAAACAGCAGGAGCTCTCGAAGCCCATCAAGTGGTACTCGACGCGCGCGTTCTGGCGGTACGAGGAGCCCCAGCAGGGGCGCTTCCGCGAGTTCTACCAGACGAACGTCGACATCTTCGGGTCGAGCGACCCGCGCGCGGACGCCGAGGTGCTCGCCGTCGCCGCCGACGGTCTGACGAGTCTGGGGCTGACCGGCGACGACTTCGAGTTCCGCGTCTCCCACCGCGATATCCTCGGCGGCCTCCTGAACGCCTTCGACGCCGACGTGGACACCGAGGAAGCCATTCGGACGGTGGACAAACGCGAGAAGATCGAGCGCGCGGAGTACCTCGACGGCCTCGCGGAGGCCGGGCTCTCCTACGACCAGGCCGAGCGCTTCGACGACCTGCTCGCGGGCGACGACCTCGACGCGCTCACCGAGTTCGCTGGCACTGACCGGGTCGCCGACGCCGTGGAGAACCTCCGCGCGGTCCTCGACGCCGCCGAGAATCTGGGCGTCCGGCAGTACTGCGACATCTCCCTGACGACGGCCCGTGGGCTCGACTACTACACGGGCGTCGTCTTCGAGTGCTTCGACGCCACCGGCGACATCGGGCGCTCGGTGTTCGGCGGTGGCCGCTACGACGACCTCATCGAGGAGTTCGGCGGCCAGCCGACGCCCGCGGTCGGCGTCGCGCCCGGCCACGCGCCCCTGAACCTCCTGCTGGAGCGCGCTGGCGTCCGCCCCGAGGGCGACCTCTCGACGGACTACTACGTCCTCCAGGTCGGCGACACGGAGGAGGAGGCCGCCCGCGTCGCCGGCGACCTCCGCGAGCGCGGCCACGTCGTCGAGAGCGACGTCGCCGACCGGAGCTTCGGCGCGCAGATGAACTACGCCGACTCGATCGGCGCGGAGACGGTCGTCATTGTCGGCGAGCAGGACCTCGCGAACGGCGAGGTCACTGTCAAGGACATGGAGAGCGGCGACCAGACCACCGCGCCGTTCGAGGACTTCCCCGGCGGCCGCGAGCGCCCCACGCTGGACGACTTCCAGTAGCGAATGCCCCGCCGTGCGTTCCGCGTCGCCTACGACGGCCGGCCGTACTACGGCTTCCAGCGCCAGCCCGAGGTCACCACCGTCGAGGGCGAGCTGTTCGGCGCGCTCCGCCGGCTCGACGTCTTCGGGGGCGAGAAACCGCCGGGCTACGCGGCCGCCGGCCGCACCGACGCGGGCGTGTCGGCGCGCGCGCAGACCATCGCGCTCGACGCCCCCGAGTGGCTCACACCCTCCGCGCTGAACGGCGAACTCCCCGACCCGATTCACGCATGGGCGCACGCCGACGCTCCCTCTGACTTCCACGCGACCCACGACGCGAACTGGCGGGCGTACCGGTACTTCTGGCACGCGCCCGAGCGCAGCGAGGGCGCGGAACGAGCGAGTAGCGAGGGACGGAGCCCCTCGAACCATTCGAGCGGGCAGGGCCCGCGAGAAGACGGCGGAGCCGCGAGCCACGCGGAGGGAGTGGACGACCAGCGAGCAGCCGGAGCGCTCGGCCGCCTGCTCGGCGAGCGCGACTTCCACAACCTCACGCCCGACGACGAGAACACGGTCCGCGAACTCTCGGGCGGCGTCTCTCGGGAGAACGACTTCCTCGTCGTGACGCTGCGCGCGAGCGGGTTCTGCCGGGAGCTCGTGCGGCGCGTCGTCTCGCTCGTGCAAGAGGTCGCAGCGGGCGCGGACTTCGAGCGCATCGACCGCGTGCTCGGCGACGAGCGCGTCGACGGCCCGGAGGGCGTCCCGCCCGCGCCCGCAGGGCCGCTCGTACTCGACGACGTGGACTACGGCCTCGACTTCGAGCGCGAGGCGCGCGCCGCGGCCGCCGTCCGGGAGACGTTCGGGGAACTGCGCGAGGAGCGACGCGCGCTCGCTCGCGTCGCCGGGCACGTCGCCGATTCAGTTTAATCCCAGTCGGCGGGCCAGACGCCCGCGGCCTCCATACCGGGGCGCATCCCGGCGTCGGCGAGCGTCTCGCGCAGGCGGCCGTCCTCGGGGCGTGGAACGTCGCGGCTCGTGAGTTCCCGGACGAGCAGCGCGGCGAGCGCGCCGTGCTCTCGGAGGTTCCGCGAGTCGGCCTTGTCCCGGGTGTCCGCGGGCGTGTGCCCCCAGCCGCGGCCGCGCTCGGGCGTGACGCTGTGCAGTTGGACTGCGGGGACGCCGCGCCGGAGGAAGGGCCAGTGGTCGCTGTACGGGTGGAGTGTCGGCTCGACTTCGATGGGGCGGTTCGCGCACTCGCTGACGCCGTCGAGCACGTCCGCGAAGGCGTCCGTGCCGTGCGTGAACGCGCGCAGCGTCCGGTAGCGGCCCGCGCCGTCGACGTTCACGACCGCGCGCACCGATTCCGAATCGACGGCGTCGGCGAACGCGGCGGAGCCGAGCAGCCCAACCTCTTCGGCGCCGACGGTCGCGACGCGGACCTTGCAGTCGAGGTCGAGGTCGGCGAGCACGCGGACGGCGGCGACGAGCGTCGCGACACCGCAGCCGTTGTCGAGTGCGCCCTCCGCGACGTCGTGGGCGTCGTGGTGCGCGAGCGCGAGGACTTCCTCGTCGGTGTCCGGGCCGAGGACGGCGTGGACGTTCTTCCCCGTTCCCGAATCCGTGCTGGCGTCGACGGAGAAGCCGACGCGGCCGTCCCGGTCGGCGTACTCGCGGAGCCACGCGCCCGTCTCCTTGGAGACGCCGGCGGCGGGAATCTCGCCCTCGCGGCCGAACCGGAGCGCGCCCGTCGGTGGGAGCTGGCCGTCCTTGTGGTTGTAGAAGACGAACCCCGCGGCGCCGCCGTCGACGGCGTAGCCGTACTTCTCCATGCGGTGGACGAGCCGCCCGTCCGCCGGGCTGTCCGTGGACGCGAGCACGACCGCGCCCTCCACGTCGGTCTCCTGGAAGTCGTCCTCCGTACCGTGCCCGACGTCGACGAGCGGCGCGTCCGCGACGTCGCCGGCGGGCGAGTACGGGAGCGCGAACGCCGGGAAGTCGCGCTCGACGGGGTCAGTGACCGCGAGCGCGCAGTCCCCGCGCGTCCACACCGGGAGGTCGAACGTCTCGACGGTCGCGTCGCGGGCGCCGGCGTCCGCGAACGCGCGGCCTGCGAGTTCGGCGGCGCGCGCCTCGCCCTCGTGGCCCGCGAGCCGGTCGTCGAGCTCCGTCAGCGCGGTCAACACCTGCCACGGAACGTCGTCGCGCCACGCCCGGCCGAGCGCCGCGTCGACGCGTATGTCCTCGGTCATACGTGTCCGTTCGCGCGCCCGCCACGAAAAACGCAGCCCCGTAGTTTCGCGCGCGAGCGCCGGCAAGCCCGCCGTCGTTCACCAACGTTTAACCGGTCTGCCCCGAACGCCCGTGCATGAGCAGCGTTCCCGAACGCAGCGAGCTCTCCGAGGAGCACACGTGGGACCTCGAGAGCATCTACGCGACCGACGACGACTGGGAGGCCGCCTACGAGGACGTCGCCGCGAAGCTCGACGAGCTCGAGGCCTACGAGGGCCGGCTCACGGAGTCCGGCGAAACCCTCCTCGAAGCCCTCCGACTGCGCGACGAGATCCACCGCGAGGCCGAGCAGGTGTCCGCGTACGCGCGGATGCGCTCGGACGAGGACACCCGCGACCAGCACTACCAGGCGCTCCGCGCACGGGCGTCCAGCCTGATGGCGGACGTCTCCAGCGCGAGCTCCTTCTTCGACCCCGAGCTCCAGGACTGCACCCGCGAGGAGCTCCAGGCCCTCGTCGAGGACGAACCCGAGCTAGAGACCTACGAGCACTACTTCGACGACGTGCTCCGCATGAAGCCGCACACGCGCTCGGCGGAGGTCGAGGAGCTGCTGAGCGACCTCGGCGAGGTGCTCGGCGCGCCCAGCGACGCGTACAACATGCTGACGGACGCGGACCTGGAGTTCCCGACCATCGAGGACCCCGACGGCGAGCCCGTGGAGATCTCGCAGGCGAACTTCACGAAGCTCCTCAAAGAGCCCGACCGCGAGTTCCGCCAGACCGTCCACGAGTCCTTCTACGAGACCATCGGCGACGTCCGGAACACCATCGGCGCGACGATGAAGAACCAGGTCAAGAAGGACGTCAAGCTCGCGGACGCGCGGAACTACGACACCGCCCGCGAGGCCGCCCTCGACGGCGCGAACATCCCGACGGAGGTGTACGACAACCTCGTCGATACGGTCGACGACAACCTCGACAAGCTCCACCGCCACGTCGACCTCAAGCGCGAGGCGCTCGGCGTCGACGACCTCCAGATGTGGGACCTCTACATGCCCATCGTTGACTCCGAGAGCCCCGAGGTCCCCTACGAGGAGGCCAAAGAGCACGTCGTGGAGGCGGTCGCGCCGCTCGGCGACGACTACCAGAGCCGGGTCGCCGACGGCCTCGAATCCCGGTGGGTGGACGTCTACGAGAACCGCGGGAAGCGCTCGGGCGCGTACTCCGGGGGGACGTACGACACCCAGCCGTTCATCCTGATGAACTACCAGGACGACATCTCCTCGATGTTCACGCTGGCCCACGAGCTCGGGCACAGCCTCCACAGCCAGTACACCAGCGAACAGCAGCCGTACGTCTACTCGCAGTACGAGATCTTCGTGGCCGAGGTCGCCTCCACGGTCAACGAGGCGCTGCTGGTCAACCACCTGCTGGACACGGTCGAGGACGACCACTTCCGGCGCCACATCCTCAACGAGTACCTCGAGCGCTTCCGCTCGACGCTGTACCGCCAGACGCTGTTCGCGGACGTCGAGCACCGCCTGCACTCGCTGGCGGAGGACGGCGAGGCGCTCACCCCGGACCGCGTCGACGAGGTGTACGGCGAGCGCAAGGAGGCCTACTACGCGAACGCCGTCGTCGACGACCACATCCGCCGCGAGTGGATGCGCATCCCGCACTTCTACTACAACTTCTACGTCTTCCAGTACGCCACGGGCATCTCGGCGGCCGTCGCGCTCGTCCAGGACATCCTCGAGGAGGGCCAGCCCGCCGCGGACCGCTATCTGGACTTCCTCGAGCGCGGCTCCAGCGAGTACCCGCTGGAGCTGCTGCGGGCCGCCGGCGTCGACATGTCCACGAGCGAGCCCATCGAGCGCGCGCTCGACGTCTACGACGAGCGCCTCGAACAGGCCGAACAGCTGTTCTGAACCCACGGGAGCCGCCCGCTCCCGGCCACCAGCGTCAGACGCACGAACGCCGGTAGGCGTTCCGCCTACCCAAAGGAACTTCTACGCGGGTCCCTTAGAACGGGCAACGAATGTCTCGTAGTCCTTCACTACCTGACCGGCCGACGCTCGACATTGACCCCGAGTCGTCGCCGGAGGAACACCTCGACGCACTCCAGGACCACTACGGGGAGATTCTCGACGTTCACGAGCAGCTCCAGGCCCAGCTCGAGGACGTCGAGTCGCGTCGCGAAGAGCTCCGCGAGGAGGTCGACCGCCTGCAGCGCGAGAACGAGACGCTGAAGACCGCGTCGCTGTACCTCGCGACGGTCGAAGACCTGCCGGAGGACGGCAGCGCCGTCATCAAGCAGCACGGCAACAACCAGGAAGTCCTCACCGAGCTGTCCCCGCGGCTCGCGGACGAGCTCGAGGTCGGGGACCGCGTCGCCATCAACGACTCGTTCAGCGTGCAGCGCGTCCTCGACGACGAGACGGACGCCCGCGCGCAGGCGATGGAGGTCGACGAGTCGCCGACCGTCGAGTACGACGACATCGGCGGTCTCGACGAGCAGCTCCGCGAGGTCCGGGAGGCCGTCGAGGACCCGCTCGTCAACCCCGAGAAGTTCGAGAAGGTCGGCGTGGAGCCGCCGAGCGGCGTGCTCCTGCACGGCCCGCCGGGCACCGGGAAGACGATGCTCGCGAAGGCCGTCGCGAACCAGACGGACGCGACGTTCATCAAGATGGCCGGCAGCGAGCTCGTCCGGAAGTTCATCGGGGAGGGCTCGCGGCTGGTCCGCGACCTCTTCGAGCTCGCCGACCAGAAGGAGCCCGCCATCATCTTCATCGACGAGATCGACGCCGTCGCCGCCAAGCGCACGGACTCGAAGACGTCCGGCGACGCCGAGGTCCAGCGCACGATGATGCAGCTGCTCTCGGAGATGGACGGCTTCGACGAGCGCGGCGACGTCCGCATCATCGCGGCGACGAACCGCTTCGACATGCTCGACTCCGCGATTCTCCGCCCCGGCCGCTTCGACCGCCTCATCGAGGTGCCGAACCCGACCGAGGAGGCCCGCGAACGCATCCTCGAGATCCACGCGGGCGACATGAACGTCGCCGACGACGTGGAGTTCGCGGACCTCGCCCGCCAGACGGACGGCTTCTCGGGCGCGCAGCTCGCGAGCCTCGCCACCGAGGCGGGGATGTTCGCGATCCGCGACGACCGCGACGAGCTTCTCGTAGGCGGCGTCGAAGTCCTCGCGGCGGACCTCGTCGCGGAGGGCGAGGACGACTTCGGGCCGAGCTACCCGAGCTACATCCGGTAGCGCTGACCGCCGGAGCGTGCTGTTCTTGTGTCGCCGTCTCCGAGTTCGACCGTGACCATCAGAGTCGTCTGGGGGACGGGCACGGCACCGACAGAGATGGCGGCCTACGACGCCGCGCTCGCCGACGCCGGCGTCCACAACTACAACCTCGTTGCGGTGTCCTCCGTGATTCCCGCGGACGCGGACGTCGAGGCGATCGGGACCGCGCCGGACCTCGGCCCCGCCGGGAACCGACTGACCGTCGTGGAGGCGCGCGCCGATGCCGCCGGGCCGCGCCACGTCAGCGCCGCGCTCGCGTGGGCCGAAAGCGAGGACGGCCCCGGCCTGTTCTACGAGGCCGCCGACGAGACCGACGCCGACGACGTCGAGGCGCGCGTGCGCGCCGGCATCGACGCGGGCATGGATCTCCGGGACTGGACCTTCGACGAACCGACAGTGCGCTCGGCGACCGCGGAGGCCGACGCCGGCGAGTACGCGGCCGCGGTCGTGCTCGCGGCGTACGGCGACAGCGAGCCGATACTCTGAGTCCGCGCGCGGCGTTCCCGAACACATAATACGTGTCACGGCCTACAGTTACGACTAGAACAGCGACGAACTGTCCCACCGTCGGCGGCCGCGCCCCCTGCCGGCCCGCGGGCGGGTCGCGCTGCCCGCGCTCACGCCGGTCTCCGCCGCCACGCTACCGTGGCCGTCCGCCCCATGACCTCGACACTCCACTCCCGGCGGTCGTTTCTCGCCGCCGCCACCGCGACCGCCGCGACGCTCGCCGGCTGTAGCGGCACCCGGTACAGCGACCGGTACAGCCCCGGCGAGCGCGTCTCGCTGACGGTGAGCGCGCCGCCCGCGGACGACGACCGCGCGGCCACCACGCTCGGCCGCCAGCTCACCGACCGGCTGAGCGCCGTGGGCGTGGACGTGACCTTCGCGCCGAAGGCCCAGTCACAGCTCTACCTCGACGCGCTCATCAACCACGACTTCGACGTGTTCGTCGGCCGCCACCCCCACCTCGGCCACCCGGACGCGCTCTACCCGCTGTTGCACTCGTCGTTCGCGCCGGAATCGGGCTGGCAGAACCCGTTCGGCGTCGCCAGCCCGGAGCTCGACCAGACACTGGAGGCGTTGCGCGCGGGCGACTCCGAGAACGAGCTCGGCGACGTCCTCGACGCGTACGCACAACGCGTGCCGTTCACCGTGGTCGCCGCGCCCGAGTTCCTCACCGCGCGCCGCGCCGACCGGCCCGCCGAGGCGGGGACGACGACCGAGCGCCCGCTCGCGGTCCTCGGCCAGCTCGCGGCCGCCGACCTCGACCGGCCGCTGCGTGCGGGCATCTTCTCCGCGGCGCTGACAGAGAACCGCAACCCCATCGCGGGCGAGTTCCGGTGGAACCGCCAGCTCCTCGGGCTGCTGTACGACCCGCTCGCCCGTCCCGCGTGGGACGGCGAGTCGCTGCTCCCGTGGGCCGCCGAGTCCTGGCGGTTCGACGGCGACGACCTCCTCGTGACCCTCCGTTCGGACCAGCGGTTCCACGACGGCACCCCCGTGACAGCGACCGACGTCGCGTTCACGATGGAGTTCCTCTCGGACACGTCGATGGGGGAGGCGTCCTCTCCGGTGCCGGCGACGCGGTTCCGCGGCCGCACGTCGCTGGTCGCGTCCGCGACCGAGCTCAACCGTGACACAGTCCGGCTCTCTCTGAAGCGCGGGCTCGACGAGGGCTCCGCCGAGCGCGTGCTCTCGCTGCCAGTTCTCCCGGCCTCCGAGTGGCGCGAGAAGTCCGAGCTCGTCGACGACCGCGTGACGCGCGCGCTCGTCTGGGAGAACCGCCAGCCCGTCGGCAGCGGTCCGCTCGCGTTCGAGAGCGCGGTCGAGCGCGAGTCAGTGACGCTGACGCCGTACGAGGACCACTTCCTCACGGACGTCGACGCCGTCAACCTCGCGCGGTACGCGCCCGCGCTCGAGACGGGGGGGATCGTCGCCCGCTACGCGCCCTCGGGGGAGGACGCCATCGAGGCGCTTGAAGCCGGGCGGCTGGACACGTCGCTCTACCAGTTCCCGCTGCACGCCTTCGACGGCGTCGCCGACGCCGAGGGTGTCGAGTCCGTGACGGCACCCTCGACGGAGCTCTGCATCGTCGGCTACAACACCCGGCGTGCGCCGCTGTCGGACTTCCACTTCCGGACGGTGCTGTCCCGGCTCCACGACCGCGAGCACGCCGCGTCGTCGGTGTTCGAGGGGTTCGCGACCGCGACCGACATGCCGGTCGTAGCGCAGTGGGACGTCGAGAGCATAGACGAGGACGACTACTCCCTCGGGCCGTTCCCCGGCTCGGGCGGCGAACTCGACGTCGATCGCGCCCGCGAGCTGTTCCGCGAGGCGGGCTACACGTACGACGACGACGGGAACCTCTACCGCTAACATGGTCCTCCTCGAGACGATTCTGGTGCTGGTGGCGCACGTGCTCGCGATGCTCGCGCTGGGGATCGCCATCTCCATCGGGCCGCGGCGGTTCGTCGGGGCGCTCGGCGACGCCAGGCGCCGGTTCGTCGCCGTAACTCCCTACGTGTTGCCGTTGCTCGTCGTGCTCGGGATGCGCCGGCTCGCGCTCACCATCGGCCCGGAGCTGTCGTGGTACCTCCAGTGGAACGTCAGCGGCTTCATCTACTCGCTGGAGGGGTCGGCCATCGCGACCATCCAGACGCTGGCGACGCCGCTCGTCACCGAGTACTTCGTGTTCGTCTACCTCTACGGCTACGTCTTCCTGCTCGTCTTCCCGGTGCTCGCGTACTTCTCGCTGGACGACAGCGAACGCCTCGCGGGGCTGCTCGCGGCGTACGGGCTGAACTACGGCATCGGGCTGGTGTGTTACGTGCTGTTCGTCTCCTACGGCCCGCGCAACGTCATCCCGGGGCTCGCGGACTCGCTGCTGTTCACGACGTACCCGACCGCCCAGCACCTCACCGCGGAGGTGAACCTCCCGACGAACGTCTTCCCGTCGCTGCACACGTCGCTGTCCGTGACCGTGGCGCTGTTCGCGTGGCGCACTCGCAGCGAGTACCCCGGCTGGCTGGTGGTCGCAACGCTGATCGCGGGCAGCGTCGCCGTCGCGACGATGTACCTCGGCATCCACTGGGTGACCGACGTCGTCGGCGGGTTCGCGCTCGCCGGCGTCTCCTTCTGGGGCGCGATCCGGGTCGTCGACCGCTACGGCTGCTGGCGGTCGCTGCCGCCGTGGCTCGCGGACCTCCCGTCGCGGCGCTGACCCGCTCGGGCCGTGCGAATCTCTCCCAAACTAAAAGGCCTTTACGTGGAGGTGCCCTACTGTGTCTCAATGCACGGGAACACGCCGTACAGTGGTGCCGAGCCGTCGGAGCCCGAACCCGAACTCACGGGGACCCAGCGCCGGGCGCTCCAGAACAGCATCTCCCAGATTACCGCTCGCACGCGGGACTTCCTCCCCGACGAGTACGTCGTCGGCTCGGAGATCAGCACCGGAAACAACGGCGTCCAGGTCACCGTCGCCGTCCGCCCGCCCGCCGGCAACCCCGTCAGCGCCGGTTTCACGCCCGAGTTCGACGGCGTCGCCGACGACGACCTCATCCCGGACGACGACCGCGAGGAGGTCGCCCGCGGCCTCGCCGCCAGCGCCGCCCTCCAGGTGAAGCACGCGCTCGGTGACGACGTCCCGCAGACCGCGCGGTAGTCGACTTCTCTCGACGCTCGCCGCAGAATAGTCGCCAGCCGCTCGGCTCTACTTCCCCCAGAAGGGGTCCCGTTTCCGCTGAATCTCGAGGTACGCCTTCAGCGCCTCGCGCTCGTCGGCGGGAATCTCGTCGGTGAGCTCCTGTTCGAGGACCTTCGCGTGCTTCTCCGGGAGGTCCACCCAAAGCTCGTCGCCCTCGTCGATGTCCCGGCCGACGGTCGGACCGTCGATGGAGACGCTGACGCGGTTGCCCGCGCGCACCTCGTCGACGTCCTCGCCCTGCTCCTGGATGCCTTTCACGACGCCGACGCGCTGGAGCTCGTTGCCCTCCATGTAGCCGACGGGCGTGTTGCGCTTGAGCGTCCCGGAGACGACCTCCACGCCGACGACCGCGGGGTCGCTCTGGCGGAACACGTGGTCTTTGAGGATGCGGAAGCGGGCGGGCCGCACGATGTTCTCGAAGATGGCCTCCTGCTGGGCGCGCTCGCGCTCCTCGACGAACTCCTCGTAGTTCTCGACGAGCTGGTAGATGACGTCGCTGTCGAAGATGCGGACGTCCTCGTCCTCGGCCTTGCGCTCGGCGTCCGCGAGCACGTCGACGTTGAACCCGAGGATGGTGCGGTGTTTGTCGTCGTCTGCCGTGGTCGCCATCGCCACGTCCCGGGGCGCGATGTCGCCGACCTCCGCGGACATCACGGGAATCTCGGCCTCCTCCATGGCGTTCGCGAGCGCTTCGAGGCTGCCGAGCGTGTCCGCCTTCACGACGACGCCCTCCTCGGCGGTCTCGACGGCGACCTCCTCGAGTTCGGCCTGGACTTCCGCGACGACCTCGTCGACGTCGCGGTCGCCGACCACGCGGACGGGCGCGCCCGCCATCGCGTCGTCGAGGTCGGGCGCGGCGATTTTCAGGCCGGCTGCGGCCTCCATCGACTCGATGTCCTCGAAGCGGTTCTCCGTGCGGATCTCGGCGAGCTCGCGCGGTTTCAGGAGCGCGCGCACCTCGGTGACGATGGTGTCGTTGGTGCCGCCGACGACGATTTCGTCGCCCTGCTCGATGGTGCCGTCGTACAGAATCACGTCCAGCGTCGTCCCGAACCCGCGCTCCTCGACGACTTCGAGGACGGTTCCCGCGCCGGGGCCGTCGATGTCGACCTCCATCTCGTCTTTCATGTACCGCTGGGCGAGCCCCATCAGCACGGTGAGGAGGTCCGGGATGCCCTCGCCGGTCTCCGCGGACACCGGGACGACGCCGATGTTCGCCTGGAAGTTCTGGACGCGCCAGTAGAGGTCCGAGGAGAACCCCGCGTCCGAGAGCTCGCCGATGAGCTCGTAGAGCTTCTCGTCGAGCTGGCTGGTGACGCGGTCGGACTGGCTCTCGTAGGTCTGCTGGACGGGCGCGTCCGCCGTCGGGTTCCAGCCGGGGATGGTGTCGATCTTGTTCGCGGCGACGACGAACGGCGTCCCCGTGTCCTTGAGGATGCGGATGGCCTCCTCGGTCTGGGGCTGGAAGCCGTCGTTGACGTCCACGACGAGGATGGCGATGTCCGCGAGCGCGCCGCCCCGCGAGCGCAGCGTCGAGAACGAGTGGTGGCCGGGCGTGTCGATGAACAGCAGCCCCGGCAGGTCGAACTCCGTAGGGTCGACGAGGCTGCCCGCCACCTCGCTGACGACGTCCAGCGGCACGGCTGTCGCGCCGATGTGCTGGGTGATGGCGCCGGCTTCCCCCTCGATGACGGCGGAGCCGCGAATCTTGTCGAGCAAGCTGGTCTTCCCGTGGTCGACGTGGCCGAGGACCGCGACGATGGGCGTCCGCAGCTCCCCGGGTTCTTCGGTGGTGTCTGCGTCGGACATAGTAGAATCCTCCGAGAGAACGGTTGTTGACCGAACAGAGCGGACGGTGGCGTATAATTCCATCGTAACGGCCCGCGTGTGTCGCGCGTCCGACGACCCCGCGGGGTTTATGGGGATTCCACGCCAGACTCCCGGGTATGGCCGACATCCTCGCCGAGAACCTCTCCGGGAAGGCCGTGATGGGTTCGGACGGCACGGAGCTCGGAATGCTGTACAACATCACGATGGACCTCAAGAGCGGGAAGCTCGAAGACCTGCTCGTGGAGCCCCACGAGGACTCCCCCGTGAACGTCGACTTCCCCTCGGACGACGAGGGCCACTACCGCGTCCCCGTCGGGCGCGTGCAGGCGGTCAAGGACTACATCGTCGTCCAGCGATAGTGCAGGTCTTAGACGCCTCCGCGTTCATTCACGACTACGAGCCCGAGGGCGAGACGGCGTCGATTCCCGCCGTTCGGGAGGAACTGGAGGACGCCGCGGCGTACCGCTACGACGCGCTCGCGGGCGGCGGCATGCAGGTCCAGGTGCCGGGGGAGGCGGCGCTCGCGTCCGCTCGCGAGGCCGCGCGCACGACCGGCGACCTCGACGTGCTCTCCGAGACCGACCTCCGGCTGCTGGCGGCCGCGTACGAGCTCGACGGCACGGTCGTCACGGACGACTACGCGGTCCAGAACGCGGCCGACGAGCTGGGCGTCGGCGTCGACGTCATCGAGCAGGCCGGCATCAGCGAGCGCCGCGACTGGAACTTCCAGTGCCAGGGCTGCGGTCGGGAGTTCGAGGAGTCCAGGGAGCGCTGTCCGGTCTGCGGGAGCGACCTCTCCCGGAAGCGCCCCCGCTAGTCGCTGCCCTCGGGGGCCTCCGCGCGGTCGTCGACGGCTTCGAGGCCGTTCTCGATGAGCTGCCGGAGCACCTCCTGCTCGGAGAGCCCGTACTCTCTCGCCAGGTTCTCGACCTCGTCGGCGAGAGAGTCCCCACACACGACGGAGTACTTCCGAGGCATACGCTTCTATTCGAGGACCCTGACCGTAATACTTAGTCAGCCCCGCGTCAGACGGAACTGTCAGGTGAACGCTACGTACGCCAGCGCGAACTGCACCGCGTCGTACGTGCCGTGGACGACGACGGGCGCGAACAGGTCGTCGGTGCGCTCGTAGGTCGCGCCGAGCACGAGCGAGACGGCGAACAGCCGCCCGAGCGTCACGAGCACCGCGCCCGGCGTCGCGCCCGAACCGGCGTACGCGAGCACGTGCGCGCCGGTGAACACGAGACAGCCCGCGACGACGGCGCTACGCCGCGAGTACGCGCCGTAGAGGTACTTCTGGACGCCGTTGCGCGCGAGCAGTTCCTCGCCGGGACCGACCGCGAGATACGACAGGAGCACGAGCGGCGGCAGAATTCCGGGGTGCTGGCGCGCGGTCTCGACGAGCGTGTGGCTGGTCTGCGGGAGGTCGAAGACCCCGACGAGCCCGACGAGCGCGTAGTGGACCGCGAAGATTGCGACGACGCCGGCGCCAGCGACGAGCCAGTCGCGGCGGGACGGCCGTCCGACGTCTACGCTGCCGTCGTACCACGCGACGAACGCGAGACCGGCGAGGCCGTACCCGACGCTCGCGACCGCGGTGTTGACGGGGGTGGTGACGAGCGGGTCCGCGGGCGCGAGCCCGACTGCCACACTCGCGAGCAGCGACCCGAACACGAGCGCGGCCAGCGACGCCACGACGGCGACGACGAAGCGCCGCTCGCGGGCGCGGACCGCCGCCTTCTCCAGGCCGGCCGTCGCCGCGACGGCCGTGCCGACGACGCCCAGTCCCGCGAGCAGCGCGACTGACGGGCCGGGCGGCAGCCCCGCGGTCGCGGCGCCGACGCCGAACGCCGCGGCGATAGCGAGCGCGGCGCCGGCCGCCCCGGCAACGAGGTCCAGCCGGGGGGCCTCGACGCCGTGCCGTCGCGCGCCGAACGCGACCGCCGCGAGCGCCGCGAACGCGGTCGCCGCACGCGTCGCGAGCGCGGCGTCGGCCGGCCAGTCGAGGAACGCCGCGGCGAGCCCGACGCCCGCGAGCACGAAGCCGACGGTCTGCGCGTACCGGTCGTTCACGTCGCGGACTGCGGACCACACGGACAAATGCGTGCCGTTCCCGGCCTACTCGACGACGAGCTCGGTCTTCTCGGGGAGCCCGCGCTCGCCCGACAGGAGCCCGCGGGCGGCCTCCTTCCCCCACTCGACGGCGGGCTGGGTGAACGTCTCGACGCCGTAGAGCTCGCCCGCGAGAATGCAGGCGGCCTCCATGTCGTAGAGCAAGCGGCCGAGCGAGGGCTCGTCGACCCGGGGGATCTCGACGCGGACGTTCGGCACGCCGGACTCCGCGAGGCTCGCCTCCGTCGCCTCGAACTCCGCGTCCAGCAGGTCGCCGAGGCTGCCGCCCGCGAGGTAGTCCAGTCCCTCCAGGTCAGTCTCGGGAATCCCGCGGTCGTCGCGCCCGCGGGCTCGCACGAGCGTCACGAGCTTGTCCCGCGGGCCGGCGCGGTAGAGCTGGAGCTGGCTGTGCTGGTCGGTCGCGCCGAGCGCCCGCGCCGGCGTCTGCCCGAGGCCGTCCTTTCCTAAACTCTCGGCCCAGAGCTGCGCGAACCACTCCGCGAACGTCTCCAGCGACTCCGCGTACGGCATCATCGCGTTGATGCCCGCGCCTCGCAGGTCCAGCGCGTACGCGGTCGCGCCGTACGCGTACGCCGGGCAGTCGAACAGCGACCCCGTGAGCGCGTCCCGCCCCTCGCGCGCGCCGTCGAGAATCGCGTCGACGTCGTGGCCGGCGAGCGCGGCGGCCGGCAGCCCTACTGTCGAGAGCGCGGAGAACCGCCCGGGGACGCCCTCGGGCGCGTCGAGCGCGGGCAGGTCGTGCTCCTCGGCGAGGTCCCGGAGGTTCCCCTCGGGACCGGTCGTGACGAACGTGCGCTCGGTCCAGTCGACGCCCGCGTCCGCCATGGCGTCGCGCACGACGAGGAAGTTCGCGAGCGTCTCCGCGGTCGTCCCCGAGCGCGAGACCACGTGGACGGCGGTCCGCGAGAGGTCGACGCCGTCGAGCAGCGTGTCGACGTGCTCGGGGTCGACGTTGTCCAGGAAGTACGCCTCCAGGTCGCCGCCGAGGGCGTCCACGAGCGTCGCCGCGCCGAGCGCACTCCCGCCGATGCCGACGTTCAGCAAGACGTCGCTGTCCGCGAACGGCTCGACCGCCCGCTCGATGGCGTCCGCGTCCGCGGTCAGCGGGAGGTTCAGCGCCGCGTACCCGAACTCCTCGTCGGTCATCCCCGCGGCGATGCGCTCGTGTGCAGCCCTGACGCGGTCGTCCAGCCGTTCGAGTGCGCCCTCGGGGACGCCCGGCGCCGCCTCCGCGGCGAGGGCGTTGCCCACGTCTACGTGCATGTGGAGTACCGGAACGGCTGCCCGCTTAAGCGCTGGCCTCCTCGCGCCATCGCCGCGCTTTTGCTGTGCGGGCGCCGACTCTCCGCTAATGGGACGGTTCGACAGCTACTCCGGGCTGCTGACGGCGTACCCGTACGCGTTCCGGCAGTCCGACTCGCTGCTCTTCCGGAGCTACGTCGTCGTCAGCACGCTCGTCGGCGCGCTCGTCGTGGCGCTCGCGGTGGGCGGCCTGCTCGTGCTCCTCGGGAACACGGCGGGCGCGCGCGGCGGATCGCTGACGCTCTCGCGGACGTTCTACGTCGTCCTCGCGCTGTTCGTGTTCGTGCCGCTGGTCGCGCCCGTGCTGTTCGTCGCGAACCGCCACCGCCGCGAGCGACAGGTGAAAGAGCGTTACGACGCCGCGCTCGCCGCCTCGGGCTACCTGTTCGTCGCCTCCGTCTACCTCGCGCTCGTCGCGTCGATGCCCGAGGAGTTCGGCTCCGGGAGCGAGGCGGTCACGCGCCCCGAGCCGTCCGGCGTCTTCGCGCCCGTCGTCGAAGCCCTGTACGCGGTCCCCTCCGCGGCGTCGCCGCTGCTCGTGCTCGCGGGCGCGCTCGTCGTCTACCTCGTCCACCGCCGCTTCGGGTCGAAACACGGAAACGGCGAGACGGCCTAACGCCGCCGATGACCGACGAGAAGACCGCGACGTTCCTCGTCACCAGCGCGGACGACGAGTCCGCGGTGCTGTCGGACGTGACGGACGCGCAGGTCCACACGCTCTCGGAGAACCCCGGGCTCGCGGAGGGCGACGTCCTCGAGGCGACGGTCGCCCCGGACCCGCCGATGAACGTGACGTACAGCGTCGTCGACGTCGTCGAACGCAAGCAGATTCCGGTCGAAGCGAGCGACGAGACGCCCACGCCGCAGTCCAAGGAGATCGCCGCCGACCTCGCGCCCGGCGACCTCGAGACGACCGAGCGGGCGGGCGTCGGCGAAGTCCACGTCCTCGGCGTCCCCGAGGACGGCGTTGAGGAGACTGTCGAGGACGTGATCGCGGACGACCAGACTATCGCTCGCGCCGCCCGCATCGGCATCGAGCGCGTGGAAGTCCGCTCCGGCGAGGACTTCGTGACCGTCCGCTACCTCCCCTAGTTCTTCGGGCCGGCCTGGCTCTGGACTTCCCAGCCGGCGTCGACGCCGCAGGCCTCCCGCTCGACGAACTCCACGTCCGTGTCCTCGTCGACGGCGTCGTCGCCCTCGACCGATTCGACGCGCAGCGGGACGTCCGGGCTGTCCCCGCAGCAGCCGACGTCGAGGAACACCTCCCACGTGTCGCCCTCGCGGGCGCGCTCGTTCGTCCGCACGAGGTACGACCGCATGTGGTCGGTCGTCAGCTGGTCGCGGCCCCAGTCGCTGACGTCCGCCGGGTACGAGACGGTGACGGTGCTTGCCATGGGTGTGTGT
>SDGW01000207.1_pt1 | contig 25437 bp, 27 predicted proteins | sample 2873831 | NCBI WGS metagenome assembly SDGW01 (sample SAMN08132700, study PRJNA421101) | hypersaline lake metagenome | isolation source: celular fraction 0.22 microns magnesium sulfate-rich crust from ephemeral... | place: Spain: Penahueca Lagoon, Toledo | collected 2011-07 | reverse complement strand
CGTTCAACCACTCCGAGCGGCAGAACAAGTCCCGCGTCGGCGCGCCGACGCGGGACTTGTTCTGCCGCTCGGAGTGGTTGAACGCGCGCCACTCGGGGCCGCGGTCGATGTTCTCCTCCTCGATGACCAGGCCGCAGTCCTCGCAGACCAGTTCGCCGCTCCCGTCGGCGGTGATCTCGGTCGAGTCGCACTCCGGACAGGTGCGCTCGCCCTCGACCTCGGTCTCCTCGTCCTGCTCCCCGTCGTGCTCGCGCTGGCGCGTGGGGCGCTCCATGTGTTCTTTAATGGAGAACCGATTGAGTTTTATAAAACTTTGGTTGCCAGTCGCTAACATACTGCTACGTGGTACGAAATCGACTCCTTCTGGCAACTTATATCTTCGTTACAACAGGTTAACACGTCGATCAGAGTGCGTGTCAGCGATCCGAGTGGCCGTGGCGGCCGGCGCGCGACGACAAAGGCTTTCACAGGCGAACCCGGGGTTGGATCCATGGACGTCGCCGTACTCGGCGCGACTGACACGGGGCGAGCGGTCGTCGGCCGCTTCGCCGGCGCGGGCCACGCGGTGCGGCTGTACGACGACGACGCGAGCGTCGTCATGGACGCGATCGACGACGCCGAGCGGGAGTACGGGGTCGACGCGATGGAGAGCGTGGACGGGACGACGGGGCTCGAGAGCGCAGTCGGCGACGCGGACCTCGTCGTCGACGCCGGCGACGACGGCGAGCGCGACCGCCGCGAGCGCCTGGCCGCCGCGGAGGAGCTGATCGACCCGGAGACGCTCGTCGCGGTGGGCGATCCGCGGACGTCGGTCACCGCCGTCGCCGCGGGGCTGCGCCGCCCGGACCGCGCCGTCGGCCTCCACGCCGTCGACGACGACGCGAGCGTCGTCGAGGTGGTCGTCGCCGACGCGACGACGGCCGACGCCCGCGACCGCGCGACCGAGATCGTCGAGGACCTGGGCGCGACGCCGGTCGTCGTCGGCGACGCGCCGGGCCTGGCCAGCGCGCGGCTGGAACTGGCCGCCATCGTCGAGGCGATCCGGCTCGTCGAGGAGGGCGTCGCCGCCGTCGAGGACGTCGACGCGGCGATGGAGCGCGGCCGCGAGCGCGAGCGCGGGCCGCTGGCGCGCGCCGACGAGATGGGACTGGACCGCGTCCTCGAGGGCCTGGAGGACCTCACGAACCGACTCGACGGCCGGTTCGAACCGCCGGGCCTGCTCCGAGAGAAGGTCGCCGACGGCGACATCGGGGTCCGGACCGGCACCGGCTTCTACGAGTGGGAGGACGGCGAGCGCGCGGGCCCGGCCGGTCCCAACCCCGGTGTCGAGGTGCGTTCCGCGGCGCCCGAGGATCCCGGCGAGCGATGAGCCGCGAGCAGTGCGTTCCGGTCGACGACGAGGACGAGCCCGACATGGGCGACCTCTTCGACGACCTCCAGGATCTCGAGTCGCTGGTCGACTCCGAGGACGAGCGCGAGCGCGTCCGCGAGGCGATGCAGACGGCCACTGAGGTCCAGGACGCCGACCAGGCCGTCTTCGGCCGCGTCGTCTGGGGCTTCGGCTCCGCCGACGCCGCGGAGGCAGTGCTCGGGGCGCTCCTCTTCGGCATCCCGATGGCCGTCGAGGGCGGCACCAACGAGGCCGCCGAGTTCCTCACCACCCGCCCGCTGTACCTCCTCGGCACGCTGCTGGCCGGCGTCGCCATCGTGATCGGCATCCTCTACGTCGCCGAGATCCAGGACGTCCGCGTCGCCAACCCGATCCTCGGCTTTATCCCGAGGCGGCTGGCCGGCGTCACCCTCATCTCCTTCGCCGTCTCCGTGCTCCTGCTGACGGCCTGGGGCCGGATCGACTGGGCCCAGCCGTGGCTGGCCTTCTGCACCTGCGCCGTCGCCTTCTTCCCGATGGCCATCGGCGCCGCGCTCGGGGACATCCTCCCCGGGAGCTAGCTGCTATTCGACCGGCCGTCAGGATGCCGACGCTCGCGTCTCGGCGCGAGCGTCTGGAGAGGTACGGGGCGCGGTGCGGTGTGGTGGCGGTAGCTGTGCGGTGGCGGTCGACGGTCCAGCAGCAGGGTCCCGCGGCGCCCTGGCGCGCCGCGGGGACGAAGCGAGCGGACGCGTTTACTCGAAAGCGCCGCCGAGCGACCGCGAGGCGTGCGCAAGGCGGACCTGGTGGATAACTAAGGACGAGTGCGAGCGCCAGCGAAGCACGAGGGCTTATCCCGTCTGCTGTACCATCTCGGAGAATGTCGGCACCCGGCGGGGTGCCGACATTCTCCAGCGGACTACAGCAGACGGGATAGTTGGCAAGGGTTAAAAGCCGCGCCCGGATACGAGGAGGTATGAGCCAGAGCCAACAGAAGCGCGCACAGAAGTGCGTCTCCTGCGGCATCAACATCGCGGGGACGAACGCGGCCGCGTTCAAGTGCCCCGACTGCGGCCAGCAGATCTACCGCTGCGCCAAGTGCCGCAAGCAGAGCAACCTCTACGAGTGCCCGGACTGCGGGTTCAGGGGGCCGTAACGATGGGGAAGGTCGCCGCGCGCATCAAGGTCATGCCGCAGAGCCCCGAGGTCGACCTGGACGCGCTCCAGGAGCGCCTGGAGGGCGCCCTGCCCGAGGGGACGAAGATCAACGGCTTCGAGCGCGACGACGTGGCCTTCGGCCTCGTCGCGCTATTCCCGACCGTCATCGTGCCCGACGACACCGGCGGTACCGAGGCCGTCGAGGAGGCCTTCGCCGACGTCGAGGGCGTCGAGAGCGTCGAGGTCGACGAAGTCGGCCGCATCTAACCGTCCGGCGACGTCGCAGCCGGGCCGGGTTCTGTTTTCCGGCCGCACCGCTCGCTACCGGCAGGTCCGGTCGGCCGCTCGACTCGCATGTCGAGGCGAGACGTCCCGCGGATGCGACGGCTCGTAACGTCGGCACTTGCTGCTCGCGTGTCGCTCACTGCGTTCGCTCCCGCTCGCTTTCGAGGCCTCGCTAACGCTCGGCCTCGCCACGTAACGCACGTTTTATTAGGGCGACCGGACAAAGCAGGCCCACGAATGCCCAGTTCGAACGGACCCCTCGAAGGCTCTCGTGACAAGCTGAAGAACAAACCCCGAGACAGCGGGACGAGCCCGCCCCAGCGGGCCATCCAGGAGTACGAGGAGGGCGAGAAGGTCCACCTCAAGATCGACCCCTCGGTCCCGAACGGCCGCTTCCACCCGCGCTTCGACGGCTCGACCGGCGTCGTCGTCGGCGAGCAGGGCGACGCCTACAAGGTCGAGATCACCGACGGTGGCTCGACCAAAACGATCATCGTCACTGCCGCGCACCTCCGCCAGCAGGAATGACGATCTTCAAGGAGAAGCTCGAGGAGGAGTACCTGACCCTCGCCGAGGCGAAGGCCGTCCTCGAGGACCTCGAGGCCGAGCGGGCGGCCGACGAGGAGCGCGAGATGCGGTACGAACTCGCGCGAGCGACCGAGCACGTCAACCGCTTCGCGCTCCTCGAGCCCGAGGAGTCCCGCGAGTTCGTCGACCAGCTCATGGAGCTGGAGAAGGTCGACGAGGCCACGGCCTACAAGATCGCGAACCTCCGGCCGCTCGACCGCGACGAGCTACGGGCCGTCTTCGCCCAGGAGCGGTACTCGCTGTCCGGGGACGAGCTCGACGAGATCCTCAACGTCGTCAAGCAGTACGCGTAGCGGGCCGACTCGAGGGTCCGCCGCCGCCAAGTTCGCGGTCCTGTCCGGAGGTCGCCGACCCACGCCATTAAGTAGGTTCTATTCCTATCGCCGGGCATGAGTGATTCCGAGAGCGGCGGCGGAATCGAGGCCGTCGTGCTCGACGTCCTGCCTCACGGACGGAGCGACGACGACAGGCCTCGATATCAGAAGGAGCCGCTCGCCTTCGCCATGGGCACCGAGGACTTTCGCCTGTACGAGATCGTCCTCGACGAGGACGCAGACGTGAGCTTCGGCGACCGGATCGACGTCACCGACCGGTCCTTCCAGCGGGTCGACGAGGTCGAGTACGGGGACCTCCCCAGCGGCGCCCAGTCCGAACTGGAGTACGCCGTCGAGGACCTCGTCGAGGCCGAGGCTGGGCGGTTCGTCGACTTCTTCAATGAGGCACAGCCGATCACGCTGCGGCTCCACCAGCTGAACCTCCTGCCGGGCATCGGCAAGAAGCTCAGGAACACGATCCTCGACGAGCGCAAGCGCCAGCCCTTCGAGAGCTTCGAGGACCTGGCTGATCGGGTCGGCGGCCTCCACAGCCCCCAGGAGGTACTGGTCGAGCGCATCCTCGAGGAGCTGCGCGAGGACGACCTGAAGTACCGGATCTTCGTCCGCGAGGAGGACCAGGAGTGAGCGGACACGAGAGCACCGGCGGGGGCGGTGCGACGGGCGCGGACGAGTACGGGGACCGCGACCCCGACGCCCTGCGCCGCCGCGCAGACGTCTACGGCGACCCCGGCAAGGACCAGCACTTCCTCGTCGACGACCGGGTGCTGGATCGGCTTCCGGGCTACGCCGACGAGGTCGTCGACCTCGCCGACGCCCACGTCCTAGAGATCGGGGCCGGCACGGGCGCGCTGACCGACCGCCTGCTGGCAACGGCAGACCGCGTCACCGCGGTCGAGCGCGACCCGGACCTCGCCGCGTTCCTCCGCGAGGAGTTCGGCGACGCCGTCGAGGCGGGTCGGCTGACCGTCGTGGAGGGCGACGCGCTCGAGGTCGACCTGCCCGAGTTCGACGTCTCGGTGTCGAACCTGCCCTACGGCGCCTCCAGCGAGATCGCGTTCCGCCTGCTGCCGCTGGACCGACCGCTCGTGTTGATGTTCCAGCAGGAGTTCGCCGAGCGGATGGCCGCCGACCCCGGAACGGACGACTACGGCCGGCTCTCCGTCACGGCGGGCCACTACGCCGACGTCGAAGTCGTCGAGACGGTGCCCCGCCAGGCGTTCGACCCCCAGCCCCGCGTCGAGAGCGCCGTGGTGCGGACGGCGCCCCGCGACCCGGACTACGAGGTGCCGAGCGACGACTTCTTCCTGCGGTTCCTGAAGGCCGTCTTCACCCAGCGGCGGAAGACGATGCGCAACGCCGTCCGGAACACGGCCCACATCTCGAACCTGGGCGACCCGGACGCGGTGGTCGACGCCGCCTCCGCGAGAGAAGCGAGTGGAGGTTCGTCGGACGAGTCCGACGGCGTCGACGAGGAGCTGATGGGTCGTCGGGCGGGCGAACTGACCCCGGCGACGTTCGCCGAGCTGGCGACGCTGGCCTGGGAAGTCGGGGAGCCGGAGGATGGCTGAGGAAGACGTGACCGAACCGGGCGACGCCGGTTCGAGCGACGACGGCTCGGGCGGCGAGCCCGCGATCGCCAGCGGGGACGACGCCGGTTCGAGCGACGACGGCTCGGGCGGTGAGGGCGAAGAGCAGGGTCGGCCGGACCTGGCCGACCAGCGCGGCGTCGAGTCGGTCTACCAGCCGGCGGAGGACTCCCAGCTGCTGGCGGAGGCCGCCACGGGATTCGTCGAGCCGGGCGACCGCGCGCTGGACGTCGGCACCGGCTCGGGCTACGTCGCCGAGGCGCTTTCCGCCGCCGGCGCGGACGTCCTGGCGTCGGACGTGAACCCCCACGCCTGCCGGCAGGCCCGAGAGCGCGGGGTGCCGGCAGTCCGGGCGAATCTCGTTGCACCGTTCCGCGAGGACGCGTTCGACGTCGTGACGTTCAACCCGCCGTACCTGCCGACCGACGAGGACAGGGAGTGGGACGACTGGATGGAGGAGGCGCTCTCCGGCGGGCGCGACGGCCGCCGGCTGATCGACCCATTCCTCGAGGACCTCCACCGCGTGCTGGTTCCCGGTGGCCTCGGATTCATGGTGCTGAGCAGCCTCACCGGGATCGACGGCGTGCGTGACTTCGCCCGCCGGAACGGGCTGCTCACGCGGGAGGTCGCGTCCGAGAAACACCCCTACGAGCGGCTGGTCGTGCTGGAACTGACGGCGAACCACTGACCGGCAGGACGCGTCCGGTCCGCAGTAAGTTACCACGCAGCATCATTCCGGTGACCATCGCGCACGGGATGCTTTTGCGTGGCGACCGTCAAGTCCGAACGATATGAGGCTCGTCCAGGCGACGGTCCCGTGCGGCGTGCTCGAGGGGGTGACAGAGCGCCTCGACGAGCACGGCGTCGACTACGTCGCTATGGACGAGACGGCCACGGACGACTACGTGGCCGTCCTGCAGTTCTCGGTGGCCAAGGACAGGCTCGAGTCCGTCCTCTCGGACCTCTACGAGGCGGGCCTGGACGCCGACGACCACGTCACGGTCATCGACAGCGAGGTGGACCTGTTCGGCCGGGCAGAGGCGAGCCCCGGGACGAAGGAAGATCACAGCGGCGTCGCCGGCGGAGAGCTCGTCGGCCGCACGGAGGACCTCCTCCCGGACGTCCGGACCTACGTGTCGATGATCGTCCTGAGCGTCATCGTCGCGACGACAGGCCTGCTGCTGGACTCGGTCGCGGTGGTCGTGGGGGCCATGGTCATCGCCCCGCTGTACGGGCCGGCGGTCAGCACCAGCGTCGGCACCGTGGTCGGCAACCGGAAGCTGTTCTCCCGGGGGATCGAACTCCAGGTGATCGGCGTGGCGATCGCGGTCGTCAGCGCGACGCTGTTCGCCTGGTTCCTGAAGATTGGCTACCTCTCGCCCGCGGGACTCGCGATCACGTCGACCCCGCAGATCGCCAGTCGGATCTCGCCGGACATCCTCTCGCTCGTCGTCGCACTCGTCGCCGGCATCGCCGGCATCCTCGGGATGGCCACCAGCACGCGCGTCACGCTGGTCGGCGTCATGATGGCCGCGGCGCTGCTCCCGCCCGCGGCGGTCGTGGGCATCGGGATCGCCTGGTGGGAGCCGCCCGTCGCCGTCCACGCCGGCGCCCTGCTCGCCGTCAACGTCCTCGCGATCAACTTCGCCGGGCTCGTGACCCTGTGGTACCTCGGCTATCGACCCCACTCGCGTATCCAGCTCTCGGAGACCCGGCGGCACCTCGCGATGCGGGCCGGGATGCTCCTCGTCGGCATCGTCCTGGTCTCCGGGCTGCTCGTGAGCGTCTCCTACCAGAACGTCCAGCAGTCCCAACTGGAACAGAGCATCAGCGATCAGGTCGCGGGGCTCCTGGACGAAGACCGCTACGCGAACGTCAGCCTCGTCAACGTCAAGGCCATAGAGGAGCGAGGTACGGTGCTGAGCAAGACCGATCGAGTGGTGGTCACGATCGGACGGCCGCCGGACCAGGCTCGCCCGGGACTGCGGTACGAGATCGACGATCTGGTCGGAAACGAGACCGAGACAGACGTCGCGGTCGACGTCCGGGTCGTACTCGCGTACACCGAGACGTGGGACAGCGACGTCTCCAACCCGATGGCGGCGATCCCCGTCGCCGGCCAGCTGAGCGCCTTCGACCCGGCCGCCGCCCTCGATCGACCGTCCGGACCTGCGGCCAGATGAGCTCGGGCGGCTTTCGAACCCTCGTACCTCGCCGGGTCGGATTACCGCAGGGCATGAAGTCGAATAGGAAATATTAAAGCTCGTCATTTCGTATGGACGCCCAATGCCAGAGGTACTCTCAGCGACGCCCGGTCTCTATCCGCTGCCGGACTGGGCGAAAGACGAGCTCGCCGGCCTGAAGGGCCGCCAGAAGGGCGGTCTGATCTCCGGCGACGAGGGCGAAGAGATCGTCGCGGCCTACGAGCGGGCCCGCGAGGAGGTCGTCGACCTCCAGACCGACGCCGGCCTCGACCTGACCGTCGAGGGCCAGCTGCGGTGGGACGACATGCTCGCCCACCCGCTGGCCGTCGCCGACGCCGTCGAGACGCGCGGCATCGTCCGCTACTACGACAACAACAACTTCTACCGGGAGCCGGTCGTCACCGACGACCTCGCCGCCAGCGGCGACGTGGCCGCCGAACTCGAGTCCGCCGCCGACCTGGTCGACGACGGCCTGACGGCCGTGCTGCCCGGTCCGTACACGCTCGCGGACCTGGCCGCCGACGAGCACTACGGCGACAGCGAGTCCTTCCTCGCGGCCGTCGCCGACTTCCTGGCCGCCGAGGCCGAGCAGTTCCCCGACGTCGAGACGCTGTTCCTGCTGGAGCCCTCGCTGCTGGAGTCCCCGCCGGGCGACGGCGCCGACGAGCGCGCCAGCGAGGCCATCGACACGGTCGCCGATGCGGTCGACGCCGACGTGGTCGCCCACACCTACTGGGAGTCCCACGGCGGCGACGGCAGCCTCGACGAGAAGGTGTACGCGCACCTGCTGGACGCCGACATCGACGCCGTCGGTTTCGACCTCGTGGCCGACCACGAGGGCAGCAGCTACCTGATCAACGAGTACGGCTGCACAGACGACGTCGCGCTGGGCGTCGTCGACGGCCAGAACACGCTGGTCGAGGACACGGAGGAGGTCGCCGAGCGCGTCGAGTGGACGCTCTCGAACACGCCCGGCGCCGACTTCGAGACGGTGTACGCCACGATCAACACGCCGACGTTCTACCTCCCCTCGAGCAAGTTCGAGGAGAAGCTGGAGACGCTCGGCGCCCTCGAACTGACGGAGGTGACAGCATGAGCAACCGACCCGCCAACAACCGCGAACAGTTCCGGCCCGAGGACCACGAGAACGACAACTTCCTGCTGACGACGGTCGTCGGCAGCTACAAGAAGCCCAAGTGGCTCGACCGCGCGCGCGAGCTGTACGAGGACTCCGAGGACGGCTTCGGCGAGGAGGAGTGGCAGGAGGCCAAGGACGACGCCGCCCGCCTCATCACCGAGGAGCACGAGCGCTCGGGCCTCGACGTCGTCGTCGACGGCGAGATGCGCCGCAAGGAGATGGTCGAGTACTTCGCCCACCTGATCGAGGGCTACGAGTTCAACGGCCGCGTGAAGGTGTGGGGCCACAACTACTTCGACAAGCCCAGCGTCGCCGACGAGGTCGAGTACGGCGAGGAGTGGCTCGTCGACGAGTACGAGTTCACCAGTTCGGTTGCGGACAGCCCCGTCAAGGTGCCGATCACCGGCCCGTACACCCTCGCGAACTGGACGTTCAACGAGGCCTACGACACCGACGAGGAGCTGGCCTACGACCTCGCGGAGCTCGTGAACACGGAGATCGAGCGGCTGGTCGACGCCGGCGCCCGCTACATCCAGATCGACGAGCCCGCGCTGGCGACCACGCCCGACGACCACGCCATCGTGGGCGAGTGCCTCGAGCGCATCGTCGCGGACATCCCCGAGGAGGTCCGCATCGGCCTCCACGTCTGCTACGGCGACTACTCCCGCATCTACCCCGAGGTGCTGGACTTCCCGGTCGACGAGCTCGACCTGGAGCTGACCAACGGCGACTACGAGCAGATCGACGTCTTCACCGACCCCGAGTTCACGCTCGACCTGGCGCTGGGCGTCGTCGACAACCACACCGCCGAGGTCGAGTCCGTCGCGGAGATCAAGGAAAACATTTTGCAGGGGTTCAAGGTCGTGCCGCCGGAGCAGCTGACCATCTCCCCGGACTGCGGCCTGAAGCTGCTGCCCCGCGAGATCGCCTACGAGAAGATGGCGAACATGGTGCAGGCCGCCCGCGAGGTCGAGGCCGAACTCGACGCCGGCGAGATCGACGTCGGGTACGCGGCGCCTGAGGTTAGGGCGGACGACTAACCCAGTGAGCGCGACGGCGCGAGCCGTCGATCCTCGCAGCGGTACGCCGTCGTCGTACTCAATTTCCGCTCTGATTCTCTAGAAGTCGATACCAGATCACTCCAGTACCTTCGAGGGTCGGCCCTTTGATATCGTTTCACGAACAAGAGTTATAGGTCAGTCTACCAACCACTTCGATAGAACCATGGCCAGCCACGATCCCCAGCGGCGAACGGAACTGTACCTCCGCGGCGACACCTATGGCACCTACGAGGCCCAGCAGGCGGTCCTGCAGCGGGTCGAGCGACTGGCGGACGGCGACGCGCTCGACGCGGCCGAAGTGGCCGACGAGTGGCAGCGCATCCGGACCACGAATGAGGACCGGCGCGACGGCGCCGTCGAGACCTACGAGGAGTTCGCCGGCTGGGCCGAGCGCAACGGCTACAGCCTCGGGCCGGCCTTCGAGCAGCGGACGCGCTCGTACGTGGGGCTCGATCAGGTCGACGACGTCGTGGTGTTCCCGGTCGTCTCGCTGGCGGTCTACGAGGACGACCAGCTCCGGGGCGTGTTCCCCTGCTCCGACGACGAGCGGACCTACCGCGTCCAGGACTGTCTCGAGGCCTTCGAACGGGGCGACGCCGACTGGCTCGCGCAGTTCGACGCCGTGACCGTCGACCGGACCGAGCCCCGGCTCGAGCCGGTGACCGGCGACTGACGCCGAACTCACAAACTGCAAGGGGGCCTCGGGACGCCGCCCCGGGGTCCGGGAACTATTTATCGCGCCGCGGTCCACTCCCGTCTATGCCGCGGGTCGTCTGCGCCGGGCACGTCAACTGGGACGTCACCCTCCGGGTCGACAGGCTGCCCGGGCCCGACGACGAGGCGCGCATCGTCGACGAGACCCACTCCGGCGGTGGCAGCGCCTCCAACGTCGCCGTCGTCCTGGCCGGGCTGGACGTGGACGCCACGCTCCTGGGGAGCGTCGGCAGCGACGAGTACGGCGAGCGGACGCGCCGGGAGCTGACCGGCGCCGGGGTGGACACGTGCCTCGTCGAGTCCGGCGGCGGCACCGCCGTGAAGTACGCCATCGTCGACGCGGACGGCGAGGTGGCCGTGCTCGGCAACGACGGCGCCAACGAAGCCTACGCGCCGGACGACCTGCCCGACGGGGAGCTGGCGGCCGCCGACCACCTCCACCTGACAGGTCAGGACCCGGCGACGGCCCGCGAACTCGCCCGGCGCGCCGTCGACGCCGGCGTCCCCGTCAGCTTCGACCCGGGCAGGCGACTGGGCGACCGCGAGTACGACGCGGTCCTGGAGTACGTGGACACGCTGTTCTGCAACGACCGGGAGGCGACCGTGGCGGCCGGGGAGGGGCTCCTGGACGACGTCCCGCGCGTCGTCGTCACGGACGGACCCGGTGGCGCTCGCATGGAGGCCGACGGCCGGACGGTGGCCCACGGCGGGTTCGACGTCGACCCCATCGACACCACCGGCGCCGGCGACGCCTTCGCGGCCGGCTACCTGGCGGCGCGCTTCGCGGGCGACGAGGAGTACGCGCTGGCGGTCGGCAACGTCTGCGGCGCGCTGGCGGCCCGGACGGTCGGCGCGCGCGTCCAGGCCGACTGGCGCGAGGTCGAGGCGCTGCTGGAGAAGTAACGCGTCGACGGCGAGTGCCGGCACTCAGTCCTCGGGCAGCGATTCGACGAGCCGCTCGAACTGCTCGCGGTACTGGGCCTCCGCGCGGGCCCGCGCGAGTCCCGTCTCGTCGGCGAAGGCGTCCTCGAAGCCGCCCATCCGCCACAGCAGCGTCGAGAGCTGGTAGATCGGGCGACGGCGCTCGTACTCCTCGCCGAACTCGAACTCCCGCTCGGAGCGATAGCCGTCGCGCAGCGCCCCGCGGAGCCGGCCGCGGATCTCCGGGTCCCGGAACGAGGAGTCGACGAAGAGGAACTCGGTCGCGGCGAGGTTGTACTCGGGGTCGGCGGCGAGGACGTCCTGCCAGTCGAGGACGGCCGTGATCGGGTCCTCGAGGTTCCCGTCGAACAGCAGGTTCGCCGGCCGGAAGTCGTCGTGGACGAGCCGCGGGACGCCCTCCTCGGGAACGAGGGCCATCGTCGGTTCCAGCGCCGCCTCGGCGCGCTCCCGGAGGTCCGCGAAGGGCGTCCCCTCGAGCCCGTCTAGGTGGCCCCAGGTCAGCTCCCGGAAGTACTCCCGCCAGCTCCCCGTCAGGTCGCGCACGATGATCCGGTCCTCCCAGAGGTCGAGCCAGCCGTAGGCCTCGAACGCGATCTCCTCGTGGAGGTTGCCCAGCATCTCCCCGGCCTGTCGCATCACCCGCTCGCGGACGTCGGTCGTCAGCTCCGGGAACGCCTCGGCGAGGTTGTCCCCCTCCAGTCGCACCGTCACGAAGTATGGCGACACGTCCATGTCGGGCTCGGGCTCGAAGACGAGAATCTCCGGGACGGGCACGTCGGTGCGCTTGGCGACGTACTCGTGGAGCTTCGGCTCGACGGCGAACGACTCCATGTTCGGCGGCTCGAACTTCAGGACCACCTCGTACTCCTCGCCCCGGTGTTCGAGGGTCACCATGTACACGTCGCTCTGGTGGCCCCCGCCCGGCCGCTCGAACGAGAAGTCCGCGTAGTCGGGCCCGGACTCCTCGAGGACGGCTTCGATGTCGGCGACGGGACTCGGCACGGGCCCCGTAGTACGGGGAGGGCCAAAAGTGTAGTAGGTCCGACGGTCCCGGCCTCGGCCGCCCCTGCGGTAACGTCCTCGTACTGATTTGCGCTGACGCCCTAGCCGAGCGCGTGACAGAGACCGATCGCGAGGCCTACTGCCGGATCTGCGGGGAGGAGTTCGAGGATCACGGCGAACTCCGGCGCCACCTCCGGGAGGTCGGCCTCGTCGACTGAGGCGGTCACTCCACGGGCAGGCCGGTCGCGTCGATCTCCGATCGCCGTCCGTCCAGGACCGAGAACCGCTCGCCCCGACGCCGTTCGAGCCAGTAGAGGAGCCGCTCGGCCCAGGCGAGCTTCCGGACCTTCGGGCCGGTCGCGGCCTCGAAGTCCCAGCCCGGGAAGACCAGTTCGGCGGCCCCCAGAGCGTCCGCGAGGAACGCGGCGCGGTCCCCGTCGGTGAACCCCCCGTAGTTCACCACCGGGCCGGCCGGCGCGGCCTGCGTCGTCGGCAGAAGCCGATCGTGTTCGCAGTCGGGGACGTGCTCGGCGAGCAGGTCGCGGTTGTCGCCGTGCGCGTGGACGGCCACGGGCGTCCCCTCGCGGGTGAACGCCGCGACACGTTCCCCGTGCTTGTCCAGGTCCGTGACGACCCAGTCGACGTCGACCCCGGCCGCGACAAGCCGGTCGGCCGCGGTCGAGGCGGACACGACGGCGTCGGCGTCCCGGGCCAGGTCGGCCTCCGCTTCCAGGGCCGGCGCCGCCCCGGCGACGGCGACGGTCTGCCCCGTAAACCGATCGTTATCCGGCCGGTAGGACGACGTTACCAGGGCCGCGAGCTCGTCCCGCGCCCGCTCGTCGCCGGCGCGGTCGAAGCCGAAGTCGGCGAGGATCGCCTCGTAGACCGGTTCCCACTCGCTGAAGTCCATAGCTGTGGCTCACCAGTTCAGTGCGCGATAAACCGAAGTTGAGCCGAAATGGCACGACCGTGTACCCCTACCCGGGTGCCCTTTCGGCCTTCACCGCCTCTTTTTGGGGCATCCGGCATAAGCTTTCTCTTACCGCGAACGCGTTGCCGCTCGCGATAATGCGTCGGTTAATCCCGGTCTCTCGACTGATTCCGCCAGGTCCGCGATGTCCGCCGGCGTCCCGATCACCAGCGCACCGTCCGCGCCGGCCACCGTCGCGTCCGTCCCTTCGGCGGCCCCCTCGAGCCGGTCCCGCTCCGCCCGGTCGAGGCCGGTCACGCGGAGCACCCGGCGGACCCGCTCGCTCGGATCGAGTTCGACCCCGGCCGCCGCGGCGTGCCGGCGGAGCTCGCCGGAGTCGGTCACGTCCAGTTCCTCCACGCCGACCTCGGCGTCGGCGACGAGCCGCCGGCGGAACGCGTCGCCGATCTTCGCGGCGTCGACCGTCTCGGCGACGTCGTGCGTGCGGACGACGTGGGCGCCCCGGTCGATGGCCATCGCCGTCGCCGCCAGCGACACGGGCAGGGCCTCCTCCGTCGAGCGGTCGGCGAGGTCGCGCAGGAAGTTCTTCCGGTTGATCGAGATCAGCACCGGCCGCCCCAGCGCGCGGAACTCCCGTAGCCGCCGGAGCGTCTCGCGGTCGTCCTCGAGCGTCTGGGCCTCCGACCAGCCGCCGAAGGCGGGGTCGACGATGGTCTTGTCCGTCAGCCCGTTCTGCTGCAGCGCCTCGTATACCTCGTCGACGTAGTCGGCGGACTCGGCCCACTCGGCGGACTTCCGCTCGGCCCAGGGCGTCTCCTCGACGGCGCCGGGTTGCTCGAGGTCCGGCGGGCTGGCCATCTTGGCCACCGCGACGTCGCGCTCTTCACAGACCGCGGGCATCTCCGGATCGGCGAACCCGCAGATGTCGTTGACCATGTCGAAGCCCCGATCCAGCGCCACCTCGGCCACCTCGTGATAGCGCGTCTCGATGGAGAAGACGGCGTCGCCGCTGGTCGACTCCATCGCCTGGACGGCGGTGTCCAGCCGCTCCAGTTCCTCGTCGGCGGAGAGCACCTCGAAGCGCTTGTTGGCCGACTCCAGGCCCACGTCCACGATGTCGGCGCCCTCGCCGATCAGCTCGTCGTCGACGTACGCGGCCGCCTCGCCGGGGTCGGCGAACACGCTGGGGTCGTACGGCGACTCCGCGCTGACGTTGAGCACGCCCATGATCCGGGTCGGGTGGTCGTCGCCGATCCCCAGCCCGGCGGCGTCGACGTTCTGCATGGAGCGTACTGAGGAGTACAGCCCCAAAAGCGGACTGTTCGCCGTCGCCCGTCGCCACGGGACGGTTCGACGTGGCCGCTGACCGGGCGACGGACGGCTGATCGCGCCGCTTTTCACGGACCCCGGCCAACCGCCGGGCATGGGCAAGGTCAGCATCGGACTCCGGGGGTGGCGCTTCGACGAGGCGGAGGTGTTCGACGACGACGGGCGGATCCGACCGCTCGGAACGATGAGCGAGGACACGAAACGGCGCGTCCTCCGGCTGATCGAGCGGATCACCGACCCCTGCGACGCCTGCTGGCTGATCCACGGCGAGGCGAACGTCGGGGAGTGCCGTCCCGCGGAGGTCATCTACGGCGAGCCCCGCGGCGACGTGGTGCTCTGTCGCGAACACGAGCCGGACTTCGTCTACTGGTTCCGCGAGGTCGCCGACGAGGACCTGATCGGCACGACGGACCTGGCCGACGCCTTCCACGAGTGGTTCCTCGACGGCGGCCGCGCCCCCGAGGGGTACGGCGGCCTCGAGCACGTCGACCGCGACCCGGAGGACGTCCCCGAGGCGCCCGATCCCGGCGAGGCGATGCCCGGGCTCGAGGAGGAACTCGAGGAGATCGACGACGAGGAGCTCGACGCGCTCGACGTCGACCTGGACGACCTGGACATATGACCGTCGCCGTCGCCGTGGTCGACGCCGAGACGCCCGGCAACGTGGGCACCATCGCCCGCTCGATGAAGAACTTCGGGTTCTCGGAGCTCCTGCTCGTCGACCCGCCCGAGCTGGACCCCGAGGGCGAGGCCTACGGCTTCGCCGGCCAGGCGCGCGAGGATATTCTGCCGAACGCTCGCGAGGTTACCTTCGATCACCTCGCCGAGAACTACCACACCGTCGGCTGCACGGCCATCACCAACGAGGACGGTAGCAACCACGTCCGCTACCCCTTCGCCACGCCGGCCGAACTTGCCGCGGAGCTGTCCGCTGTGGTCGGCAGTGGGGAGGGGGAAGACAGCGGCGAGGGGGAGGACAGCGGAACCGACGTCGCCGTCGTCTTCGGCCGCGAGCGCGTCGGCCTCACCAACGACGAACTCGCCCGCCTCGACCGGATCTGCTCGATCCCCGCCAGCGCCGACTACCCCGTGCTCAACCTCGGGCAGGCCGCCACAATCGTCCTCTACGAGCTCCGGAACCTGGGCGTCGCGGAGACGCAGCTCCCCGAGATAACCGACCGCGCGAGCCCGCGGGAGGTCGAGGGTCTGCACGACCAGTTCGACGACTACCTCGCGGCCGTCGACCACCCCGAGGAGAAGCGCGCGAAGGCCCGGCGGATGTTCCGCCGGCTGCTCGGCCGCGCGTACCCGACCGGCCGGGAGGTCACGACGCTGCGCGGGCTCCTCCGCCGGGCCGGCCAGAAGCTCGAGCGAGAGGAATAGTCCGCGTTTTTGGACGCCTGCGGGTCACAGCAGTTAGTTTTGCATCGTGAGAGTCGAGGAGCCAATAAGCCTCCGAACGCTCGGCCCCTTTCAGCCCCACCCAATGACGACTGATCAACCGACCTGGGTGGGACTGAAAGGGGCAGCGAGCTACGCGAACCCCGACGAAGTCGCCCGAAAGAGCGCAGCTCTTTCGGGATGATGAAAATCGCCTTCGGCGATTTTCAGATCACAAGGACCGCAACGTAGTGAGGACCGCAGCGAGTGTCACGCGAGCGTTGCGAGCGTGACCTCGGAAGACGAGCGAAGCGAGTCTTCCGGTGCGCGGGACCGTGCTCGCTGGGGCTTTCTGGCTGTTTACACTCAGAGTGCCCACATGGGACACGCACCTAGATACGGTACCTAGGGCGTCGCCTGCTGCCCGGTCCCGTCCGTCACGCCGTAGGTCTCGCTGACGTACGCGAACACGTCTGTCGCCAGCGACGGCTCGTACGTCCAGAAGCCGTGGTACTCGTCGGGCTCGGTCTCGCGGACGACCAGTGCGCCGGTGCGGTCGGTCCGGCCGTCCCCGTCGTAGGCGAGGAACCACGTCTCGGCGATCTCGGGGGAGGCGTCGGGCCGGACGGTCACGTTCTCGTGGTCGGGGTCGGGCACGACGTCGGGGGCACCGTAGACGTTGACCTCGACGCCGCTCTCGGCGACCCGGCGCATTACCCGGCGGGACCGGGGACTCTCCCAGTAGCGGGACAGCTCCTGGAAGCCGGCCGTGAGCGTCCCGCCGCCGGTCTGCCAGGCCGTCATCTCGATGGCCGTGCTGGCGTCGATCAGGAGCTGCCGGCCGACGCCGCGGGCGCCGAACACGCGCTCGTCCAGCGCCTCGAGGACGTCCGGGCCGCTGCGCTGCTCGAAGGGGTCATCCTCGGCCGTCGCCGCGGCGACGCCCCCGGCCAGTTCCGACAGCGACGACGCGGCGATCATGCTCGGACCGCGGTGCAGCAGCGCCACGTCGCGCGGCCGCTCCGTGCCCGTCGCCGTCTCGCGGACGTCGACGTCCAGGTCCGCGAAGAAGTTCCGGATTCGCTCCATGCGCTCGTCCGGGCTCTGGCGGTTGACGACGGTCAGCGTCGGGCGGTCGCCGTCGACGCGCTCGATCAGTTCCGCGAAGGAGTCGAAGTCGACGCCGGAGCCGGAGGGCACGGGCGCCGCGGTCGGCGTCGCCGGTTCGTCCGGGTCGGGCGGCGTGACGTCGGCCCGGACCCGCGCCGGGACCGACAGCTCGAACCACTCGTCGGGCGCGTCCAGTCCCTCCAGGCGGGCCTCGATCCCGTCGGCCCCCTCCCGGACGAACAGCGTCCCGTCGACGAACGCCCGCAACTGGTCGATCTGTCGCCGCTCGAGCGTGTCCGAGTGGGCGGTCAGCACGGCCAGCCCGCCCCGCTCGTCGACGGCGCGGGACAGCGCGTGGACGAACCTGACGGGGGCCTCGCCGCCGTTCCGGACCGACAGCGTCGTCAGCGAGAACAGCCCGACGCGGTCGATCCCGCCGCCGTCGAGGTCGTCGAGCAGCTCCGTCGTCGCCGTCCCGACCGCTCCGAGGTCCGCCGGCGAGGCCACCCGCTGGGTCGTCGGGTCCTCGGCGCCGTCGTCCTCGTAGGCGTCGCCGGCGCAGTCGACCACGCCGATCGACGGCGTCGGCCCGTCGACGGCGTGCTCGTACTCGGCCCGGACGGCGGCGGAGCTGCTGTCGGTCGAGACGAGGACGGTCGCGTCCGCGGGGTCGGCACCGGCCGCGAGCAATCCGAGCGCCAGGCTGCGCTTGCCGGCCATCGGCGGCCCCGTCACGAGCAGCGTCGTCCCGGCGGGGACTTCGTCGACGGGCAACAGCCCCCCGGTGTCGAACATGCCCACCGGTTGGGGATTGTGCCATACAAAGCCAACGGTCAGGGGGGGTGGTGCGAGCGCCGCCCTCGCGGCTCGCGTGTCGCCTCGCTTCGCTCGGTTCCCGCTCGCTTGTTCGAGATTCCTCACTGCGTTCGGAACCTCGCTAGGCCCGCTTCTGGATCTCCTCGCGGAGCACTTCGCTGACCACGTCGCCGTCGGCCTTGCCGCGCAGCGCGCCCATGCACTCGCCCATCAGGGCCGAGAAGGCGCCCATGCCCTCTTCCTCGACCTGGTCGGCGTTGCGCTCGACGACGTCGGCGACGGCCTCGCGAACCTCGCTCTCGTCGACGCCGCCGAGGTCCTCCGCCTCGACGGCCTCTTCGGCAGACAGCGAGGGGTCCTCGGCGAGCGCCCGCAGGAGGTCCTCTAGGCCCTCGCGGGGCACCTCGCCGTCCTCAACGAGGTGCAGCGAGTCGGCCAGGTGCTCGTCGGTGAGGGTCTCGACGGCCACGTCGTCGCGGCGCAGCTCGGTCAGCGTCGACTCCAGCGTGCCGGCGGCCAGCGTCGCGTCGACGCCCTCAGCCACAACGTCCTCGAACAGCGGCATGTACTCGCCGTAGGCGACCTGCTCGGCCAGCCCCTCGTCGAGGCCGTACTCGCTCTGGTAGCGGTCGACCTTCTCGGTCAGCAGTTCGGGCGTGTCGACCTCGCTGGGGTCGGGCTCGACCGGCGGCGCGTCCGTCTCGGGGTACATCCGCGCCGCGCCGGGGAGCGGCCGGAGGTACCGGGAGGTGCCGTCCTGCTCGGCGTCGCGGGTCTCCTCGGGGACGCCCTCGATGGCGGTCGCCGCGCGCTCGGCGACGGCGTCGATGGAGAGCTCCGCCGTCTCGGGGTCGTCGGCGACGATGGCGACGGCGTCCTTGGGGCCGGCGCCGACGGCGTCGCGCAGGGACTCGACCTCGTCTTCGGTCACGCCGTAGGCCGGCAGCTCGTCCGTGTGGAAGATGCCGCCCGCGCCGTGGCGCTTGGCGTGGTCGGAGAACTCCGTCCCGAGGCGGCGGTCGGTCTGGACCTCGCGGCCGACGAGGCCGTCGAAGCCGTACAGCGGCACGGCGTGGACCTCGCCGCCCGAGGAGAGCGCGCCGGAGATGACACCCGAGTCGGTCCCCTCGAAGACCTCGGTGACGTCCTGCGGCTCGCCGATGCTGGCCTCCCGCGACTGGAGCTCGTCGGCGATGTCGAGCAGCTCGACCTGGCGGCCGACCTCGTAGCGGACGATGTCATCGATGTCGTCGAGGCTCTGGACGCCCTTCAGTTCGACCCGGGCACCCTCGGCGATGGAGACGTTGACGTCCTGGCGGATGGTGCCCAGGCCGCGCTTGACCTTGCCGGTCGAGCGCAGCAGCATGCCGATCCGCTCGGCGGCCTCGCGGGCCTGCTCGGGCGAGCGGATGTCCGGCTTGGTCCCGATCTCGACCAGCGGGATGCCCAGCCGATCCAGCGAGTAACGGACGCCGCGGTCGGTCTCCTCGACGCGCTGGGCCGACTCCTCCTCCAGCATCATGTCCTCGATGCCGACCGGCCCCTCGTCGGTCTCGATGACGCCCTCGTTGGCCACCAGGATGGTCCGCTGGAAGCCCGTCGTGTTCGAGCCGTCGACGACGATCTTCCGCATGACGTGGGCGTCGTCGACGACGGTCATGTCCAGCAGCTGGGCGATCTCCAGCGTCGTGTCCATCGCCTCGCGGTCGACGCGGTGGGGCGGCTCGTCGTCCTCCTCGACGAGGCAGGTGGTGTCGTAGGCCAGGTACTCGAACTCGCGGTCGACGCGGCTCTCCTCCAGCGCGGCCTCGTCGATCTCGCCGAGTTCGCTCTTGGTCGGATGGAGGTAGCGGGTGAACGTCCGGACGGCCTCCTCGGGCTCGCGCAGCTCCGTCGGGCACTCGCAGAACAGCTTGGTCTCGGTGTCCAGTTGCTGGTGGATCTCCAGCCCGGCCACGAGTCCGAGATCGTCGTAGTCGTACTCCGTCATTGTCGGCTCCTGCGCCCGCCGTCGATAAAAAACCGTCAGTGTCGCTCGAAGAGGACCTCGGAGCCCACGGCCTCGTCGACGGGGTTCCGATCCGCCGTCGTCCTCCGTCGCCTGTGCCTGACCGGTCCGTCTGTGCCGGCACTGGCGTGAAAGCGACACCGTATTATCGACGACCGAAGGGCGAGTAAATATGTCCGAAGCAGCGAGCGATACAGCGGTCATGGACCACCCGGTGTTCCTCCTGTTCGCCGGCGGGTTACTGAGTCAGGTCACGTACAAAGCGTACTCCGGGATACAGTACTCGGGGATCCCCGAAAACGTGGTCTGGTGGCGGTACACGCTCGGGCTGAGCGTACTGTTCGTGCTGGTCGTGATCGCGATCTCGAAGTTCGGGTAACCTCTACCCCGCTATCGGGCGCCACCGAACGAACGCCCTCTCCTGCGCCGTATTCCCGCCGAGTACGCCCGCGCCCAGCGTGGCGAGTGGTCGTCGGCGAGTCAGCGACGCTATTTTAGCGCGTCCGGCCGTTGCACGGGGATGGCACTGCGGCTCCTGACGGTCGCCGTCGTCGCCCTCTCAGCGGGGTGCGGCGGACTCGCGGGGACCGGCCAGGAGACGCCCACGGTCACGCCGGCCCCCGTCCCGGAGATCGACGCCGACGACGGTCTCGTCGCGCCGGGCGTCAGCGCCGACGGCTCGATCGACGCCGGACGCCTCGCTCGCGCCCACGCGTGGGCGGTCGAGAACGAGTCCTACCTCTTCCGGAGCGAGCGCGGCACTACCAGCACGCGTGGCAACCAGACGGCCCCGACGAGCCTGCGGCGTCTCCTCCGCGTCGAGAGATCGAACACCTACCACTACCGGACCGACCGTCGCCTCGAACGCGTTGACGGCCGCCCGCAGTTCCTGCTCAACTACAGCGAGTACGCCGTCGACGGCGTCGGGTACGTCCGGTACACCACCGGCGCCGACAGCGGCGTGACCTACCGCCCCGTCAGCGGCGCGACTCCGGATCGATTCGTCTCCCTGGCGACCGAGCCGATCAGACGCCACCTCGCCGTCGATGACGCCGACGTGACCGAGGTCAGGCGGGACGGTCGGCGCTACTACGAAGTCGAGGCGACCGGGGACCGGCTGGTCACGGGCGAGTCCGTCGAGAACTACACCGCCACGGCGCTGCTCCGCCCCGACGGGTTCGTCCGCTCGCTGTCGGTCTCCTACGTCTACCCGGATGAGCAGCGGCGGGCGTTCCGCCGCTTCGAGTACACCGACGCCGGCGAGACGACGGCCGAGGAGCCCGACTGGGTCGACGACGCTCGGGCGGCGCTCGACGCCGACGGCGACGGACCGAACGCGACGACCGCCAACGGGGTCGCCACGGACTGACGACCAGTGCTCGGCGATGAAACGCCTCACTGGCTAGTCGTCGCCGCCCGTTCTCGGTGACGACCAGTGCTCGGCGATGAAACGCCTCACTGGCTAGTCGTCACCGAGAATAACTCGCTCGGTCATCTTCCGCGGGTCCAGCACCTCGTCGACCTCGTCCTCGTCGAGGTACCCCTCCTCAAGGACGACCTCGCGGATGGTCTTGTCCTCGGCGAGCGCTTTCTTGGCGACCTTGCTGGCCTTGTCGTAGCCGATGGCGGGGTTGAGCGCGGTGGCCAGCGCCATGCTCTGCTGGACGCGCTCCTCGCAGTGCTCGCGGTCGGCCTCCAGCTTGGCGACGAACTTCTCGGCGAAGGCCTCGCTGCCGTTGGCGATCAGGCGGGCCGACTGGAGGAAGTTCGAGGCGAGGATCGGCTTGTAGAGGTTGAGGTCGATCTGGCCCTCGGCGGCGCCCGCTGAGACGGCGGCGTCATTGCCGACGACCTGCTTGTGGACCTGGTTGACCGCCTCGGCGACGACCGGGTTGATCTTGCCGGGCATGATCGACGAGCCGGGCTGGTTCTCGGGCTGGTCGATCTCGCCGAGGCCGTTGCGCGGGCCCGAAGCGAGCAGCCGCAGGTCGTTGGCGATCTTGTTGAGCGACCCAGCGACCGTCTCGAGGGCGCCGTGCGCCTCGCCCATCGCGTCGTGGGCGGCCTGGGCCTCGAAGTGGTTGTCGGCCTCGCGGAACTCGACGCCCGTCTCGTCGCTGATGTACTCGGCCGCTTTCTCGGGGAACTCGGGGTGAGTGTTCAGACCCGTGCCGACTGCGGTGCCGCCCAGAGCGAGTTCGGAGAGGTGCTCGCGCGCGCCCTCGACGCGCTCGATGCCCTTCTCGATCTGGGTGCGGTAGCCGGAGAACTCCTGGCCGAGGGTGATCGGCGTGGCGTCCTGGAGGTGCGTGCGGCCCGTCTTGACGACGTCGTCGAACTCCTCCTCCTTCTCTGCTAGGGCGTCCCGCAGCGTCTCCAGGGCGGGGAGGACGTCCTTCTCGACGGCCTCCAGCGAGGCGACGTGCATCGCCGTCGGGATCACGTCGTTGCTGGACTGGCCGAAGTTGACGTGGTCGTTGGGGTGGATCTCGCGGGAGCCGATCTCGCCGCCGTAGATCTCCGTGGCGCGGTTGGCGATGACCTCGTTGGCGTTCATGTTCGAGGAGGTCCCGCTGCCGGTCTGGAACACGTCGACGGGGAACTGGTCGTCGTGCTCGCCGGCGATGACCTCGTCAGCGGCCTCGACGATGGCCTCCGCCTTGTCGTCGGGGACCGTGCCGAGGTCGCTGTTGGCCAGCGCGGCGGCCTTCTTCACGACGCCCAGCGCGCGGACGAACCGGCGCCCGAAGGTGACGTTCGAGATGGGGAAGTTCTCGACGGCGCGCTGGGTCTGGGCGCCCCAGTAGGCGTCCGCCGGCACCTGCATCTCGCCGAGGCTGTCCTGCTCCGTGCGGAACTCGTCGTCGGTCATACAGTGTGGGGGTCGACCGCACGCGCGTAAAACCCGACGGTTCCCGGCGACGGATAGCCCTGCGTACTTTCATGTGACGTCGTGACAAATATCGAACTATGTCGGACGACAACCCCGTATCGACGACGTTCGAGCTCCAGCGACAGATGGTCGAGGGGAGCCAGGAGGCGTTCAGGCGCAGCATCGAGTTCCAGCAGCGAGTCAACGAGTCGCTCGTCCGCGGCATGGAGGGGCAGGCCGAACTGAGCCAGCGGGGCGCGCAGGCCAGCCAGCACGCGATCAACGACGCCCTCGACGCCATCGAGTCGGCGGTGCCGGGGTCGACGGAGGGCATCGACCAGGTCCGCGAGGCCGTCGACCAGCAGTTCGAGGCTGTCGAGTCGGCCAGCGACCAGGCCGTCGAGGCGGCCGAGACCGGCGCCGAGGACGTCGAGGAGCTGTCGGACACCTACGTCGACAGCGTCGAGCGACAGCTGGACATCCTGCTCGAGGCCCACGAGGACCTCGAGGAGCAGTCCGAGCGGTTCCTCGAGGGGACCGAGGAGCAGCTGCAGGAGCTCCAGGATATGGCGGAGGGCGGGATGGACGACCGCATCGAGGAGCTGCGGGAGCAGATCGAGCAGCTACAGGGCCAGATCGGTGACGGCGGGCAGTCAGAGTAGGGAAGCCGCCCCGTCGTCGACGCGGACGATGCAGTACCGCCGCTCAGGTCCACCGGTCGAGGCCGGTCTGCGCGACGGAGTCCTCGATGCGGCCGAAGGCGGTCTCGACCTCGTCGGCGGCGATCTCCCACTCGCCGGTGACGTACTCACGGGCCGCGTCGAGATCCGGGTTCACCTCGCGGTCGAACGCGTAGTCGTCGGTGACAGCGGGGTCGAGAAACAGGTTCCTGATGCGGTCGCCGTGGTCGACGTGCTCGCCGCGGGCCTCCAGCGCGCCCCAGAGGTCGCCGTGCTCGCGGACGAGCTTGATCGCCGTCTTCGGGCCGATGCCCGAGACGCCCTCGTTGAAGTCGGTGCCCATCAGGATGGCCGCGTCGACCAGTTGCTCCCAGGTGACGTCGTGCTGCTCCAGCGTCGCCTGGAAGTCCATCAGTTCGGGGTCGCCGCTGCTGGTGAGCTGCCGGAGCGTCAGCGGCGCGCCCAGCAGCAGCGCGTCGTAGTCCTCCGTGCCCACGTAGTCGACGTCGTCCTGCCGGGCCATGTACGCGGCCTGCGCCTCGCCCTCTGCGGGCGCGTCGATCACGGGGACGTCCAGCAGTTCCAGCACCTCACGGGTCGTCGTCAGGATGGTGTCGGTGAGCCGCTGGGTCTGGGGGTCCAGGCGGGCCACGTCGACGTCGTCGCCGCGCTCGCGCGCGTCGGCGAGCTTCTCCTCGCGCTTCTCCCGCTCCGCGCGGCGCTGCTTGACCTCCTCCTCCTTCAGGTCGGTCACGGAGCCGTCGAAGACGAAGACGGGCGTCAGGTCGTGCTCGAAGAACTTCGGCAGGCCCTGGACGACCCCGACGAGGTTGGCCACCTCCGTCCCGTCGGCGGTTGTGTAGGCGTCGTCGCGCGTGAACCGGACCGTCGTCGTCAGGTAGCGGTACAGCCAGTTGTGCGCGTCGACGGCGACCACGCTCCCGCCGAGGTCCTCGAAGGCGACGTCCTCGATGGCCGCCAGCGACCGCAGGTCCGAGTTTCCCATCGACCCCCGATAGGGGAGTTCCCGGCTTGAATCCCCCGCTACGACTGTTCCGCCCGTCCGTCGCCGTCCGGCGCGGCCGGCGACTCGACGTCTGGCGGCTCCCCGCCCGTCCGCTCCAGAAACGACTCCTCCGCGTCGGAGAGGTCCCGCTCCTGGAACCGGTCGAGCCCGTCTCGGTACCGCTCGGGGTCGCGGTCGCTCGGCCACTCCAGCACCAGCTCAGCGACGCCCGTCGTCTCCCCGGTGAAGCCGAAGCCCGCCCGGTAGCAGGCCTCGTAGGCGAAGGGGTTGTTGACGGCGATCCGGACCCGTTCGTACCCCCGCTTGCTCGCGCGGTCGCGCGCGAACGCGAGGAGTTCGGGTCCGATCCCCTCGCCGCGGCGGTCCTGCCGGACCGTCACGTACCGCAGCCAGAGCCGGTCGGCGTCGGTACGGTCCTCGTTGAACGCGACCGCCCCGATCACCTCGCCGTCTTCCCGCGCGACCGCCTTGCCGGTCGAGGACATGACGAACTTCCCTGCGTAGGCGAACTCGCGGTGGTCGAGGTCGAGCGTGGGCCCGTCCGGCGGCCACCCCAGCAGCGAGAGCTCCATGTCCGGCGGTAGGCGCGCCAGGACCAAGGGCGCCGGGGGCTCGACGCGAGCACCGAACCGAGAGCGGGACACCCAAGTCGGAGCCTGCCGCAGTCGTTCACATGAGTACCGTCTCGTCGCTGCGGGGCCGGATCGACGCGTCGACGCTGACCGCCGTACTCGCCGCGGGGGACGTAGCGGCGATCGCGCTGTTCGTCTTCGTCGGCCAGACCGTGGGTCATCCGATCGACCCGATCGACAACCCGGACCGATTCGCCCTGACGTTCGGATCGTTCCTGATCGGCTGGGTGGTCGCGTCGCTGATCGGGAGCCTCTACACGCGGGACGCGC
>SDGW01000206.1_pt1 | contig 25444 bp, 28 predicted proteins | sample 2873831 | NCBI WGS metagenome assembly SDGW01 (sample SAMN08132700, study PRJNA421101) | hypersaline lake metagenome | isolation source: celular fraction 0.22 microns magnesium sulfate-rich crust from ephemeral... | place: Spain: Penahueca Lagoon, Toledo | collected 2011-07 | reverse complement strand
CCGGCGTTCCGGCGGGCGTCGTCTCGCCGGGGTGGTCGATGCCGGCCTCCTGGTAGTAGAGTTGGGCCTGGTAGCGGTCGCCGCCGAGGGAGAAGTCCCGCCAGTCGGTGGCGCCGTCGGCGTCCTTGATGATGGCGTCGCAGGCGAACCAGGGTTGTAGGCCGGCGTCGTTGTAGAGGTAGTTCGCGGCGAACTCGTGGGCCTGGGGCGTGACGGTGATCACGCCGATCGCCTCCAGTAGTCCGCGGCATCGTCGTCGAGGTCCCGCAGCTCGTCGGCAGTCAGGAACGTCACCGCGTACTCGGGGGTCACGCGCGACCACCCCACGCTGTGGGCCGCGTCACGTAGATGAGCGCGACCAGAACAGCGACCAGCGTTCCGGTGAGGAACGTCAGACCGGGGTCGGGGTAGACCGTCGTCAACGCGTAGACGGCGGCCCAGAACTGCATCCAGTACCCGTAGCGGAGCCCGGGCTGGCTGTGGGCCGTGCTATTCGACACGGGTAGACACCTCCTCGAACAGCGGCGTGTCGTGGTCGTCGTCGATCTCCCCGAGCGGATTCAGTCCCGCGTCCTCGGGGTCGTGATCGGCGAGGTGGTCGGGCCGGGACTCGTCACAGTCGAATTTGTAGCCGCAGAACGGGCAGTGTGTGAGCGTGACGAAGCGGCGACTCCGCGAGTAGGTCCGAGCGCGGAGACTCACTCCCACCACCCCGTAGAGCGGCCGCTAAGTGTCGGGAAAACCCGGAAAAGGGTTTTATACGCAGTGGGACCGCCCGAATTTGAATCGGGGTTATCGGCACCCAAGGCCGAAAGGATACCAAGCTACCCCACGGTCCCGCAGGCTTACGTACCGCGGCGTGCGGCGTAAGGGTTTCGTTCGTCGCCACAACGACTTTCGCGGTGGGGGACACACCGGGAGGTATGCCTACGATGCTGGAGGTCGGACTTCTGCTGCTGGTGCTGGCGGCGTTGTTCGGCGCGTACGGTGTGATTCGCGCGGTGAAGCCGTTCATCGTGAACGCCGTCGTGGGGCTGGTGGTGATTCTGCTCGCGCAGTGGCTGGGCGTGCAGGTGGCGGTGTCGCCGCTGGTGTTGCTGGTGGTGGCGCTCGGCGGGGTACCGGGCGCGATACTCGTGGTGTTGCTGGCGACGCTCGGGATAGCGTTCGCGCCGGGACTGCTCGCGGTTCCGCTGGGGGTGTGAGAGATGGATCCGGTTCGACGCGTTATCGGCGGCGGGGTCGCGGGCACGATCGTGATGACCGTGGTGCTGGTCATCGCGGAGATCGAGGCGCGCTTCGAGCTCGGCATCGGCGGGGCGATAGCGCAGTACGCGGGCGTCGCGGATCAGCCGGCGCTCGGGCTGCTGGTCTTCCTGCTGGTGGGGATGGTTGTCTTCCCCCTCGTCTTCCTCAAACTGGAGGCGCCGCTGTCGCGGGTGCCGGGCGGCAGCGACCCGGCGATCCGCGGGATGGCGTTCAGCCTCCCGCTGTGGGCGGTGTTCATCCTCATCGGGTCGCCGGACCTGGGGTCGCTGCGGGGCGCGCTCCACCTCTCGTTCACGCTGTTCGCGCACCTGCTGTACGGGTTCACGCTCGGCGCGGTCTACCACTCCCTCGAGGACGTCTGATCAGTCCCGACTGTAGGGGAGTTCGTCCCACTCGGCGGTGCGCTGGTCGCCGCGCTCGCGGAGGTCCCAGGGGTCGTCCGTCGTGACGGGGTCGCCCATGCGGTAGGACTGTACGAGGTTGAACAGCCAGACGACGGTGCCGAGTGCGATGAGGACGGCGCCGAGTGTCGCGACCTGCTGGAGGCCGGCGAACTCCGCGGGGTAGGCGGCGTACCGCCGCGGCAGTCCTTCTTGGCCCATAATCATCATCGGGCCGAACGCGAGCACGATGCCGACCGTGGTGAGCACGAAGTGCGCGACGGCGAGAGCGTGGTTCGGGTGTTTCCCGACGACGAGGGGGTACCAGTAGTAGGTCGCGGCGAAGAACGCGAACGAGATGAGCCCCATGATGATGAAGTGGAAGTGGCCGACGACGTAGTAGGTGTCGTGCAGCAGTAAGTCGACGGGGATGGCGGCGAGGAAGATGCCGGTGACGCCGCCGACGATGAACGTGCCGACGCCGCCGACGCAGAACAGCATCGGGGCGGCGAGACGGACGCGGCCGTTCCACATGGTGGTGATCCAGTTGAACACCTTCACCGCCGACGGCACCGCGATGGCGATGGAGACGGCCATGAAGCTAGCGCGGAGGCGCGGGTCGATGCCGGTGGTGAACATGTGGTGGGCCCAGACGCCGAACGAGAGGACGCCGATCGCGAGCGTGGAGTAGACGACGAACTTGAACCCGAATAGCTTCCGCCCCGCGAACTTCGGAATCAGGAGGCTGACGATGCCCATCGGCGGGAGCACGAGGATGTACACCTCGGGGTGGCCGAAGAACCAGAACAGGTGCTGCCACAGAATCGGACTGCCGCCCTCCAGCGCGAAGAACGTCGTCCCCAGATTGCGGTCGAGCAGCAGCATGACGATTGCGCTGCCGAGCAGCGGGAACGCGAACAGAATCAGCCCCGATTGCGTCAGCATCGTCCACGAGAAGATGTCGAGGTTCTTCCACGACACTTCGCGTTCGGCGAAGACGGTCGCGATGAAGTTGATGGCGGACATCGTGGTGGCGACCCCGGAGAGGTGCAAGCCCAGGAGGACGACGCTCACCGTCGGCAGGTCGATCTGGACGGACAGCGGCGTGTAGAACGTCCAGCCGGTGGCGGGCGGCGCGAGCGCGAGCAGCTGTTCGCCGAGGGCTGCGAGGCCGCCCGCGACGAAGACGTGACCGAGGACGTCCGAGAGCAGGCCGGCGCGCATCAGCACGAGCGCGGGCACGAGCAGCCAGAACGCGATGGCGTTGATGCGCGGGAACGCCATGTCGTCGGCGCCGATGAGCAGCGGCAGCAGGTAGTTCCCGAGGCCGGCGAGGGCGGGCGTCCCGAACAGGAACAGCATCGTGAGCCCGTGCATCGTGAACAGCGCGTTGTACGTGTGTTCGTCCCAGACGGAGACCGCGGGGTCGTACAGCTCCGTCCGCATCATCATCGCGTCGGTGCCGCCCCAGAGGAACGCCACCGCGGCGAACGCGAGGTACAGCAGCCCGATGTCCTTGTGGTCGACGGTGGTCAGCCAGCGCGTCACGCCGCCGCGCTTGTGGGACTCGGAGGTACCGAGGAGGTAGCCGGAGTCCGCGGGTTCGCCGCCGTCTGGCTCCGGCGGGCCGTTCGTATTCGTTCGCTCGCCGCCGTCCGCACGGGTCGCGCCTGTTGTCGACCGCGCGCTACGCGCGCTCCGCGACGGGCTGGCGCGCCACGTGGCGTACAGCACGAGACAGGCGGCGGCGACGCAGAGCGCTGTCAGACCGGCCGCACCGACCAGGGTCATGTGCGCCGATTCACAGGCCTCGGGGTAAAATCAAACGGCGGATCCGGGGCTGAACTGCGGGCCCTACTCGTCCTCGCGCAGTTCGATGTCCGCGACGATCTCGTAGGGGTGTTTGGCCTTGCGGACGCCGTCCAGAATCGTGAACGCGGCGCCGGGTTCGAGGAAGTGCGTGGTCACCGCGCGCCCGAGCGGCGTCGGCTCGAAGCCGTCGACGAACTCGTACTCGATGAGCTTCCCGAGCGCGTGCTTGGTCGGCACCTCGCCGAGCATCCGGTCGTTCAGCCGCTTGGCGGCCTTCCCGCCGACGGTGACGTTCGCGAGCGTCTCCTCGACGGCCGCGGTTTCGTCGTAGTGCGTGACGACGTCCTCCATCTCGCCCTTGAGGAGCTTGAACGCGATCTCCTCCTCGGTGCCCTCCATCGAGGCGTGGTAGGAGGCGTCCGGCTCGACGAGCATGTACACCTTCCCGCGGTCGTGGTAGTCGGGGCGGCCGGCGCGCCCGAGCATCTGCTCGAACTCCTGGACGGAGAGCCACTCGATGCCCATCGCGAGCGTGTCGAAGATGACCTGCGACGCCGGGAAGTCCACGCCCGCCGCGAGCGCCGCGGTCGTCACCACGGCCGAGAGGTCCTGGTTCCCGAAGCGGCGCTCGACGGACTTCCGCTCGCCGTAGTCCAGTCCCGCGTGGTAGGCCGCCGAAGGGTAGTCGAGCTTGCGCGAAATCTCGTGGCAGCGCCGCCGGGAGTTCGTGAAGATGATGGTCTGGCCCTTGTACCCCTTCGAGGACTCCTGGTCGAACTCCCGGCGCACCAGCTTGTTCTCGATGTCGGGCTTCTCGTTGCCCTCGGCGAACGTGACGTGGCGCTCGATGGGAATCGGGCGTTCCTCGAACTCCACGAGGTTCGCGCGCATCCCCCGCGCGAGCTCGCCGGGGTTGCCGACGGTCGCCGAGAGGTAGATCCACTGCGCGCCCCCGTAGTCCTGGTACTGCTGCTCGCGCTGCTCGCAGTAGTACTTCAGCCGCGAGATGAGGCCGTCGAGGCGGTGGCCGCGCTCGTCCTCCTTGAGCGTGTGCACCTCGTCGATGACCACCGTCCCGATGTCCCCGAGGTCCTTCCCCGTGCGGAGCGCGTGGTCGATGCCCTCGTACGTCCCGACGATGATGTCCGCCGAGGGGTCGAACGCGTGGCCGTCGTCCCGGATGCGCGAGGAGCCCACCCGAATCGTGACGTTCGCGAGGTCGCCGTACTCGTCCTCGAAGTCCTCGTGCTTCTGGTTCGCGAGCGCCACCAGCGGCACGAGGAACAGCATCTTCCCGTTCCCGGAGAGCAGCCGGTGGAGGCCCGCCATCTCCCCGACGAGCGTCTTCCCGGTCGCCGTCGCGGACACCACGAGCTGGTCCTCGCCGTCGAGCAGCCCGTGCTCGACGGAGAGGCTCTGCACGGGCAGTAGCTCGTCGAAGCGGCTCTCGAACAGCTCCTTCACGCCGGGGTGGAGATCGAGCTCCGACACCGGCATCAGGTCGACGTCGTCGGTCGTCGCGGACACCTCGTCGAACTTCGTGAGGTCCGGGTCGAGGTTCCCCTGCAGGAGCCCCGTGATGCGGTCGAGGTCCTGCTCTTCGAGCAGTAGTTCTTCGAGGCGGTCCTGGGCCGCGCCCGTCATGCCGCCGTTGAACGAGAGCTCGCGCTCCAGTTCGCGAATCGCGCAGTCCTGGCAGATGTACTCGCCGTCAGCCTCGATGGCAGTATCGGAGGTGATCGGCGAGTACCGGCCCTTCCCCGCGCAGTACCGGCACGTCCGCACCGCCTTCGCGTCCTGCTGGTAGGCGTCCAGCATCTCCCGGAGCTCCTCGCGGCCCGCCTTCGAAGTCTGCTCGCTGATGCGGATGCGGTCCGCGCGCCGCGCGATGTCCACGAACTGGTCGGGGCTGCGCGGCTCCTCGCCCCCGCCAGTCTTCACGCGGAACCGGCCGGGCCGCGGCCCCGCGTCTCGCTCCGTCAACTCCAGTTTCGCGCGGAACAGCCGCTCCCCGTCCCGCTGAGCGACCGCCAGGTAGTCGTCCCCCGTCTCGTGGAGGAACAACGTATCCACGCGCTGGACCTGCTCAGACACGAATCGTGGTAGGAGAGCGCGGTATTTCAGGGATTCGCTTATGGGTCTCTGTGTATGGGGTGCGCTCGCTATCGTTGTCTTCGACGCGTCCTCGAAAGCCCCGGCGGGCTCGGCTCGGGGGTCTCGCTGCGCTCGCTCCTGCGGTGCTTACGTCGCCCGCCTTCGCCGAGCCCGCCGCCCCTTTCAGTCCGCCCGCTACCGGCTGTTTGGTTGCCGTCACCCGGTGGTCGCCGTCACTCCACGAGTTCGATAGAGTCGTCGCCGTTCGGCACCACGCAGATGAACGACCCTTCTTCGTCGCCGTCGTTCTCGTACCAGTGGACGGCGCCAGCCGGAATCAGGAGACTGTCGCCGGCGCTCACCTCGTAGGTCTCGCCCTCGATGCCGACCGTGTACTCGCCGGCGAGGACGTACTGCTCGTGCTCGACTTCGTTCGTGTGCTCGGGGACGCTCGCACCCGGGTCGAGGACGAACCGCCGCATCGCGAAGTTCGGCGCGCCCCGGGACTCGTCCAGTAGCACGCCCTTCCGCATCCCGTCGGCGGCGTCGACGGGCTCGTACTCGACGTCGCTCGCGCGGCGGACCACGTGCTCGGTTGTTTCCGCAGTCGTCATACGCCGGGATAGGCGCGCCCGCGCCTTAGGCGTGGCCGTCCTACAAGCCCAGAATGTCGCGAGCTTCGTCGGGAGCGGCGACGGGGCGCCCGAGCGTCTCCGCGACGCCGACGACGCGCTCGACGAGCTGGGCGTTGCTCTCGGCGAGTTCGCCCTTCTCGTAGTAGACGTTGTCTTCGAGGCCGACGCGGACGTGCCCGCCGAAGAGGACGCCCATCGTCGCGAACGGGAGCTGGTGCGGGCCGAACCCGAGCGCGTTGAACGCCGCGCCCTCCGGGAGGTTCGAGACGAGGTTGAGGAAGTTCCGCGGGCGCGGTCGCGTGAGCGTCCCCGGGCCGAATATCAGCGTGGCGTAGACGGGGTCGTCGAGGTCGCGGCGGTCGAGCAGCCCGTGGACTTCGTTGAGGTGGCCGTCGTTGAACACCTCCAGTTCGGGCTTGATGCCGCGCTCGCGCATCTCCTCGTACAGCGAGTCGACGAGCCCGCGGGTGTTCTCGCTCGTGAGGTGGTCGTAGCGGTTCAGCGGCCCCATGTCGAGGCTCGCCATCTCCGGCGCGGGGTCCGTGCGCAAGGGTTCGTGCCGGAGGTCGTCGGGCGCGCCCGTACCGCCCGTCGAGTGCTGGATAATGACATCGTCCGCTCGCGCCCGGATTTCGTCGTCGATGGCCTGGAAGTCCTCGGTCGCGAACGACCGCTCGCCGTTCGGCTTCCGCGCGTGGACGTGGACGACCGCGGCGCCCGCGTCCTCGGCTGCTGCGGCCGCCTTTCCGATCTCCTCGGGCGTCTCGGGAACGTTCGGGTTCGCCTCCTTGCCGTGGACGCCGCCGGTCAGCGCCGCCGTCACGATGATGGGTTCGTCCGCGAGGAAGTCCGCGTAGCTCATCGTTCGTCGGCGTGCTCGCGGAAGATCTCGCAGTGCTCGGCGTGGTCGAGGTCGTAGCGGTCGTTGCAGACGTCCGCGCGCATCGGCTGCACGAACTCCCCGATGGCTCCGCAGTACGCCCGCTCGGTGTCGAACGAGCGGCCGTCGCCCTCGCTGCGGTACTCCAGGAACGGACAGGTCATACGCTCCGTTCGCCCGCTGGTGTGTTAACGGTTCGCTGGCTCGGCCGTCGCGGGGTGACGCGCCCGTCACCCGGTGACGGTGCCGTCTAACGTGGGTATACGTGCGTGGGAGCGCTACAGCGAGATATGCCACCGACCACGCCGGGACTCCACCACGTCACGGCTATCGCGGGCGACCCGCAGGCGAACGCCGACTTCTACGTCGGGACGCTCGGCCTGCGCTTCGTCAAGCGGACCGTCAACCACGACGACCCCCAGACGTACCACTTCTACTTCGGCGACTACGAGGGGTCGCCCGGGACGAACGTCACGTTCTTCCCGTGGTCCGAGCGCGGCCGCGACGGCGAGTTCGGCGCGGGCCAGACGCGGGACACCGCGTACCTGATTCCGCCCGACTCGGTCGACTACTGGACCGACCGGCTCGCCGACGACGGCGTCGCTGTCGAGGAGAGCGAGCGCTTCGGCGACACCGTCCTCCGCTTCTCGGACCCGGACGGCATCGGCCTCGAACTGGTAGCCAGCGCGGAACGCAGTTCCGCGGAACGGGCGAGCGGTGACGAACCGCGAGCCAGCAACCACGCCGCGGATGCCGACGCGGTGCCGTGGCCCGACGGCCCCGTTTCCGACGAGCACCAGCTACGGGGGTTCCACAGCGTCACGCTCGCTGTCCGGGAGTTCGGCCCCACCGAGGAGATCCTCACCGACGTGCTCGGCTACGAGCGCGTCGACGAGGACGGCGACAGACGGCGTTACCAGACGCCCGCGGGCGGCGCGCACTCGATTCTGGACCTCGTGGAGACCGACGCCGGCCGCGGCCGGATGGGCGTCGGCACCGTCCACCACGTCGCGTTCACCGCCGAGAGCGTCGACGAGCTGGAGGCGTGGAAAGAAGCCTACGGTGAGCGCGGGCTCTCCGCGAGTGGCCCGATCGACCGGAAGTACTTCCGGTCGCTGTACTGCCGGGAGCCCGGCGGCGTGCTGTTCGAGATCGCGACCGACGGCCCCGGGTTCGACGTCGACGAGTCCGTCGAGGGCCTCGGCTCCAGCCTCGTGCTCCCGGAGTGGCTGGAAGACGAGCGCGCCGAAATCGAGGCCGCGCTCCCCGAGTTCGAGCCGCCGAGTGTGGACGGAGGCGCTCGATGACCGGCCGCTCCGGCGACCGCGTCGGCGCGCCGTTCCGCTTCGACTACGACTCCCCCGTCCTCCGGTACGGCGCCGACAGCGTCGCCGACCTCGCGGACGAACTCGACCGGCAGGGGTTCGAGCGCGCGCTCGTCGTCTGCGGGTCGACCGTCGGCGGCACGCCCGCCGTGATGGACCCCGTGCGGAGCGGCCTCGGCGACAAGCTCGCGGGCGTCTTCGACGGGACGACCTCGGAGAAGGGCCTCTCGACGGCGCTCGACGCCCGCGACGCCTACCGCGAGCACGACGCCGACGTCCTCGTCTCGCTCGGCGGCGGCAGCAGCCTTGACGTCGCGAAGGCCGTCAGCGTGCTCGCGGCGGGCGGCCACGACCGCGACGCGGCCGCCCGGGAGTTCGCCGAGACGGGTACGCTCTCCGCGGACGGCGACCTCGACCCCATCGTCGCCGTGCCGACGACGCTCGCCGGCGCGGACCTCTCCGTGGTCGCCGGGCTCAACGCTCACCCGGATTCGGGACTGGTCGACGGGTTCGTCAGCGGCGGGCTCTCGGACCGCCGGCTGATGCCGCGCGCGGTCTGCTACGACCCCGCGCTCGTCGCCACCACGCCCCGGGACGTGCTCGCCGGCTCCGCGATGAACGGCTTCGACAAGGGCATCGAGACGCTGTACGCAGCGAACGCCACGCCCGTCACGGACGCTACCGCCGCCCGCGGCCTCGGCCTGTTCGCCGACGGCCTGCGCGAGCTCGGGCGCGGCGACGTGACTGTCGACACCCTCGAACCGGTCCTCGAGGGACTGCTGCTCGTCCAGTACGGTATCTCGCGGCCGGACGAGACCACGCTCTCGGTCATTCACGCGTTCGGTCACGGACTCACGGACGGCTACGCGGTCCAGCAGGGCGCCGCGCACGCCGCCGTCGCGCCCCACGTCCTCCGGCATCTCTTCGCGGAAGTGGACGGCCGCCGCCACCTGCTCGCGGACGCACTCGGCGTCGGAACGGCGGACGACCCCGCGGAAGCCGTCGTCGAGGCGGTCGCGGACGTCCGGGACGCGCTGGGGCTGCCCGACTCCCTCGAAGACGTCGCAGGTCCCGAGCCCGAGGACTTCCCCGCAGTCGCCGAGACTGTCGTCGAGGACGCGTTCGTGGCGAACGCCCCCCGCGGGCTCGACCTCACGACCGACGACGTCGAAGCCATCCTCCGGGCGGCGTACTGACCGCCGGGCTGCTCATGGGCGGCCGTCGCCCCCGCCTTTATCCTGTGTGCGCCGATACCTCCACGTATGCGAAGCTTCAAGGTCGGGAGCGCGTTCGGCATCCCGATAAAGCTCGACGTCACGTTCCTGCTGATTCTGCCCGTCTTCGCCTACCTCATCGGGACGCAGGTCGACGTCTGGATCGGGACGCTGAACGGCGCGCCCTTCTTCGCGAACCTCGACGCCGAGGCGCTCACCGCCGGCGACACCCAGTGGTACCTCGGTGCCGCCGCCGCAATCGGGCTGTTCGCCGCGGTCGTCCTCCACGAGCTCGGGCACAGCGTCGTCGCGATACGCTACGGGTTCCCCATCGACTCCATCACGCTGTGGATTCTCGGCGGTATCGCGGCGCTCTCCGACCAGCCCGAGGAGTGGAGCCAGGAGTTCTGGATCGCCATCGCCGGCCCGGTCGTCAGTATCGCCGTCGGCGTGCTCTCGTACGGCGTCCTCCTCGCGCTGCCGGCGTCGCTGGACGCCGTCCGGTTCGTGTTCGGCTACCTCGCGCTGATGAACTTCGCGCTCGCCGCGTTCAACCTCCTCCCCGGCTTTCCGATGGACGGCGGGCGCGTCCTCCGCGCGCTGCTCGCCCGCACGCGGCCGTTCGCCCGCGCCACCCAGATCGCCGCCGAGGTCGGGAAGCTGTTCGCCGTCGTGCTCGGCATCCTCGGCATCCTCGGGTTCAACCTCATCCTCATCGCCATCGCCTTCTTCATCTACATCGGCGCGTCCAGCGAGGCCCAGCGCACCGTGATGAACGCCGCGTTCCAGGACGTCAGCGTCGCCGACATCATGACTCCCGAAGTCCACACCGTCGACGCCACCGACTCCGTCGCGACGCTCATGGAGCGCATGCTCGACGAGCGCCACACCGGATACCCCGTGATGCGACAGGGGAGCGTCGTCGGTATGGTCACGCTCGACGACGCCCGCGACGTCAACGCCGTCGAGCGCGACGCCGTCCGCGTCGAGGACGTGATGTCCGACGACGTCTACTCCATCGCCCAGTCGAGCAACGCGATGGACGCTCTCGACGCCATGCAGGAGCACGGCGTCGGCCGCCTCGTCGTCGTCGACGACCGCGAGGAGATGGTCGGTCTCGTCTCCCGCACGGACCTCATGACCGCCTTCGACATCATCCAGTCGACGGGCGTCAGCGAGAACCCCGACCTGCGCGCGAGCGGCGGGCAATCCGCTCGCTGACTACTCCAGCGACCGTATCTCGACTGTCCCGTTCGACGTCTCGACCGTCACGTCGTGCGTACCGTCACCGAGCGTTCCCGTGACGTCCGCGTTGTCCCCGCTCTGATTCTGTAGTTCCAGCCCGTCGATTTCCACGTGGTTCGTCTCCGTCTGCGCGGCCAGCGTCGCGTCGACGTCTGGCGACAGCGCCACCTCGACGTTGCCGTTCTCGGTGCGCACCAGTACGTCGCCGGGGAGCGGTGCCGGCACGTCCACGGCGACGTCACCGTTCGCGCTCGACACCGAGGAGACGGGGCCCGCGTCCCGGACCGTCACGTTCCCGTTCACCGAGCGCGCCGCGGCCACTCCGGAGACGCCACGGACCTCGACGCCGCCGTTCTCCGTCTGTACGGGCGCCATCGCGGCGGCCTCGGGGACGCGCAGGTCGAGATCGACGCTCACCCTGCTCGCGTCCCCGTCGACGTCCACAGTCACTGCGATTTCGTCGCCGTCCTCGCTCACCGACACGGTCACGTCGTCGAGGCGGCGCTCCCCCGGCGCCGTCACCGTCGCGTCGACGCTCGCTTCCGGCCTGTCGCGGCCGGTCACGTCCACGTCGCCGTTCTCGTTCTCGACGCGAATCCGCGCGCCGTCGGGCACGTCGAAGTACTGCTCGCGGGTCTCCTGTACCGGGCCGCCGAACAGGCTCCCGGCGTCCGTGCAGCCGGCCAGGGCGGTCGTCGTGCCGGCCGCGAGGCCGGCGAGGAGGGCTCTTCGCTCCATACCGGACGCCCGTGGCGAGCGTGTAAAGTCGTTGCCGTGGTGTGGCACGCGCTCAGCGTCTGCTGGGCGATTCTGGTGTGTGAGGAGGGTCCGATTCTCTCGGACGCTCAGTAGCTCGCGACGAGGACCAACGACACGCTACGCGGTCGTTCGTCGCGTTGTCGCTCGAAAATGGAGGTCCAGGGGCGAGAATCGAACCGGAGCCAGACGTTCACCCTCGTTTCGCCCGGGTGCTGCGACTGGCAGGGTTCGCTCTCGCCTGCTGGACTTCACGGTATACTGAACGCGTCGCGACACGCACAGCGGTCGCTCCGCGGTTCAGGTGTGTGAGAAGGTCCAGGGGCGAGAATCGAACCCGCGTCTCAGCCTCCACAAGGCTGAAGGATAGTCCACTACCCTACCCCGGACACTGCATCCGACTGTAGCCGTCTGGAATTCAAATACGTTACGACACGCGACCGTTTCCCGGCGCCCGACTCTATCTGAACGAGCATTCAGACCGGAACGGCTATCTGAACGCTCGCACAGATAGTGTGTATGGCTCAGTCCTCCGACCGGCTGCGGCGGCTGCTCGCCGACGAACTCGGCGAGTGCTGCGACGGCGACGTCGAGCGGCGCCTCGGGGAACTCCGCTCGCTCGCCGACGACGCCTTCGACGACGACGCCCAGTCCGTGTTCGCGGTGCTCGGCAACGACACCCGCTACCGGCTCGCGCGCGTGCTCGCCGCCAGCGACGGCGAGCGCTGCGTCTGCGAGCTCGAACCGCTCGTCGCCGTCTCCGATAGCGCCGTCAGCCACGCGCTCTCGGACCTCGTCGACGCCGGGCTCGTCACCCGGCGGAAGGACGGCAACTGGCGGTACTACGACGCCACCGCGCTCGCCGACGACCTCTTCGCGGCCGCCGACCGCGGGGTCACCGATGAGTAACGCCCACGAGCACGGTCCGAACTGCGACTGCGAGGCCTGCGGCGACCCGCGCTCGATGGACTTCCTCGACAAGTACCTCACCGTCTGGATTTTCGGCGCGATGGCGGTCGGCGTCGGCCTCGGCTACGTCGCGCCGTCGGTCACGCGGCCCATCCAGGACCTCCACCTCGTGGAGATCGGGCTCGTCCTGATGATGTACCCGCCGCTCGCGAAGGCCGACTACTCGCAGCTCCGCGCCGTCTTCAGCAACTGGCGCGTGCTCGGACTGAGCCTCGTGCAGAACTGGCTCATCGGTCCGACACTGATGTTCGCGCTCGCCGTCGTCTTCTTCGGCGGTGTCGTCCCCGGCCTCCCGGCGCGCCCCGAGTACTTCCTCGGGCTCGTGTTCATCGGGATGGCGCGCTGCATCGCGATGGTGCTCGTCTGGAACGAACTCGCGGAGGGCTCCACGGAGTACGTCACCGGCCTCGTCGCGTTCAACAGCCTCTTCCAGATTCTCACGTACGGCGTCTACGTCTGGTTTTTCGCCCTCTTCGTGCCGCCGCTGCTCGGCATGGAGACGCTCGTCGCCGGCATCTCGACGTTCGACGTCACACCCATGCAGGTGTTCGAGGCCATCGTCGTCTTCCTCGGCATCCCGTTCGCGGCGGGCTTCCTCACGCGCTACGCCGGCACGCGGCTCCGCAGCGAGGAGTGGTACGAAAACGACATCGTCCCGAAAATCGACCCGCTGACGCTCGTCGCGCTGCTGTTCACCGTCGTCGTGATGTTCGCCACGCAGGGCAACAACATCGTCGGCGCGCCCGGCGACGTCCTGCTCATCGCCGTCCCGCTCACCGTCTACTTCGTCGTGATGTTCCTCGTGAGCTTCGGGATGGGGAAGGGCATCGGCGCGGACTACTCCACGACCACCGCCATCGGCTTCACCGCCGCGTCGAACAACTTCGAACTCGCTATCGCCGTCTCCGTCGCCGTCTTCGGCGTCGGCTCCGGCGTCGCGTTCGCCACCGTCGTCGGCCCGCTCATCGAGGTTCCAGTCCTGCTGGCGCTCGTGAACGTCGCGCTGTACTTCCAGCGCCGCTACGACTGGACCGACCACACCACCGGCAGCCTCGACACCTCACTCACCGATGACTGAGCCACCGACGACCCTCGCGTTCGTCTGCGTGCAGAACGTCGTCGCACCGCCGGTGCGACGTGCTCTGCACGCCCCGCGAGAGGTGGTCGCGTGACGACTACTGTCGCGTTTGTCTGCGTGCAGAACGCCGGCCGCTCCCAGATGGCGTACGCGTTCGCCGAGCGCGAGCGCGCGAACCGCGGACTCGAGGCCGAAATCGACCTCGTTACGGGCGGTACCGTCCCAGCCGACCACGTCCACGGGGAAGTCGTGAACGCGATGGCCGACGCCGGCTTCGACGTCGCGGACCGCACGCCACGAGAGGTCACCTTCGAGGAGGTCCGGGACGCGGACTACGTGATCACGATGGGCTGTTCCGCGGAGGATGTCTGCCCCGCGGGCTGGGCGGGCGAGAACCGGGACTGGGACCTCAACGACCCGGATGGCAGGTCGCCCGAGGACGTCGCGCGGATTCGCGACGAGAGCCGGGAGCGCGTCGCCGACCTCTTCGACGAACTCGCCGCCTGAACGCGGACGATACGCTTTTCCACGGCAGCCGCCTACTGTCGGGTGACTGTGGCCGTCACGGACAAAATCTACGTGAAGAACCACCGGCAGATCGCGTCCCAGCTGGACACGCGCTTCCCGAAGAGCGCGTTCAGCGGCGCGACCCTGGACATCCTCTTCACGGGCGACCTCTCGGACCTCGACGAAGCCACCCGCGACAAAGTGCTGGACTTCTCGGAGGACTTCCTCGACTGCGGCTGCGACTCGAACCCCTACTGCGGGCACCCCGAACGGAAGTTCGTCGCGTACCTCCTGGACCTCCGCGCGCAGGGCTTGGACCCCGAGTCGATGGTCGACGTGATGACCGCCGACTACATGGTGTACGCCTACCCGGGCGACCTCTACTCGTTCCTCGACGACGCGGTCCGCACGCTCGAAGCCGTCGAGGACCTCGCCGAGGTGGACGGTCGCCGCGAGCAGGCCGAGCGCGCGAGCCGGGAGAAACGCGAGCTCACGCGGTAGCTACCCGAGCTGGTAGGGTTCGTCGTCGTCGCCGTCGAGCTCCTCGAGGTGGATGACTTCCTCGACGTCGCCGTCGGACTCGATCTGCTCGCGGAGGTGGTCGATGTACTGCTTGTGTTCTTCGAGCTGGTCGCGGAGGTGCTCGGCCTCCAGTTCGAGGCGCTCGTGCTCGCGCACGAAGCTCTTCGACACCTCGACCTTCGGCGGGAACTCCTCGCCGTCCACGGCTTCGGGCTCGTTCTCGGGGACGACCCGGACCCGGCCGTCGTGGGCGACCAGCGAGTCGACGTAATCCCGGAACACCGCGGACAGCGAGAGGTCGCGCTCCTCGGCGATGTCCCGGAGCGCGTCGAACGTGTCCTCGTTCACGCGGAACGAGATGGTCTTGTTCTTGTTCCCCATTCGAGCGGAGATAAGAAAACGAGCCCTATAATTGTTTGTCAGACGGTCACGCGTCGGCCGGCACGTCCGTCTCGGCGTCCGCAGAACGCTACGAGTTCTGCTGGGCTGCAGGAGACGACTCCGTCGTCTCCTGAGTGTCGAAGTCCTCTAAGGCCTCGAGGAGCGCGCGGCGGTACGCGGAGACGTCCTCGCCGTACTCGGCGCGGGCGCGCTCGGCGTACTCGTTGCCCTCGTCGTCGAACGCGTCGAGGCGTTCGAGCGTGCGCTCGGCCGTCTCGACGACCCAGCGGTCCCGGGTCGCCTCGTCGACCTTCGTGATGGATTCCGGCCGCAGGGAGACGTTCACGGACCCGTCGTCGGTCTCGAAGGTCCGCGGCTTCCCGACCACGGCGACGTACTGTGGCGTCTCGGCGTCCCGGAGCGCGGACGCCGCGTCCGGCTGGTACTGGCCCGCGTACACGAAGAACGTCCCGGTGGGGTCGACGACGCGGCCCCGCCAGTACTCGGAGTCCTCGCCGATGTCCTCGGTCTCGGTGAGCGTGCCGACGACGAACACGCGGTTCGCGCGCTCGCCGGTCGGCAGCAGCGCGTACAGCGGCGCGCGCTCGTCGTCGGACTCCTTGAACGTGAACTGGGCGTCGTTAAACTCGGCGGCGAAGGCGCGTCGCGCGACCTCGCGAGTGGGTGCGTTGCTCATTTCACATCGACCTCGCTTTGATGAGGACGGCTTCCGGGTCCGCGGGTTCGTCGAGCTGTTCGGTGTCGTTGGCGAGCACGTACCGGCCGAACGTCGGGCCGGTCACGCGGTAGTAGCTCCCGAGGACCGTCTCGCGCATCTCGTCGGCGACGACGGTCGTGTCGAGGGCGTCCTTGGCCATCTGCTTGGCCTCCTCGAGGCCGATGCCGGTCAGCGCCTCGGTGGCTTCCTCGTCGAAGATGACCTCGTGGACGTCCCGGCCGTCGTCGAGCACGCCCTTGATGCGGAGGTCGAACTCGCCCTCCACCTCGCCGTGCTCGTTGCAGCGGCCGTTCTGGAGGACGCGCGTGCAGTCCTCCTCGGGGCAGCGCTTGATGAGCCCGCTCCCGGACTGGATGTCCACGAGCGCACCCTCGACAACGTCTTCGTTGTCGCCGACGTCGAAGTCCTCGTCGACCTCCTGAATCGAGGTCGTGCGGTTGAGCTTCACGGAGTACCGGCCCTCGTACTCGTCGGTGACGACGTTCCCGAGGCGGTAGGTCTGACCCTCCTGGAGGTCCTGGAGGTCGGATTTGGCCCACTTCGTGAACTTGATCGTGCCGGTCGGGTCGCCGAGCAGGCCGACCTGCCCGACGGAGTCCGAGCGCGGCTCCCAGAGTTCGACGACCTTCGCAGTGAGGTCGACCCACTGCTCGGGTTCGTCGACGTCCTCCACTTGGACGGTCTCGTTGCCGCCGCCCGCGAGGTCATCGCGGTCGAGGCCGGCCTCGTCGAGGTAGTGGTTCTCGACCGAGCGCCGCGCCTCGTCGAGCGGGACTTTGTACTCGGAGACCAGTTTCTGTAGCCGTTCTTCTACGTCGTCGACGGTCGCGTCGACGTGCTCGGAGAACTCGTCGTGGATCTCCGTAGCGGTGTCTGAAAGGTCGCTCATGGTCGTATTCGTCTCCGCGTGTTTTCGGTGGGAGACGTATCGACGTTGGTTCGCTACGGTATTTAAATTGTCGCCACCGGGGTGAAAGTGGTCGCTGCGGCCTCCGCGAGCACCCCGAGACCGAGCGCGAGCAGGGCTGCTCCGGACAGCACTCGGAGCGCTGTGGCGTGGTCGTCGAACAGCGACCGCGCCCGGCCCGCGGTCGCGCCGACGGTGCCGAGGTAGGCCGCGGTGAGCACGGCGTACGTCGCGCCGAGCACCGGCACGTTCGCGGCCGCGCCGCCGTCCACGAACTGCGGGAGAAAGGCGAGGAAGAACACCGCTACCTTCGGGTTCAGGACGTTCGTCGTCACGCCCGTGACGTACGGCCGCGACACTTCACTTTCACCGCCGAGACTGCCGCCGCCAGCGAGCGTCCGCGCGCCCAGCCAGCAGAGGTACGCGCCGCCACAGAGCTTCAGCGCGGCGAACGCCGCCGGCGACGCGGCCAGCAGCGCGGCCACGCCGACCGCCACGAGTCCCGTGTGGACGAGCACGCCCGTACTGACGCCGAGCGCCGCGAGCGCGCCCGCTCGCTGGCCGCCCGCCGCGCCCGCCGACAGCACCAGCACGGTGTCCGGGCCCGGCGCGAGCACGAGCGCGCCCGCAGCGAGCACGAACGCCGCGAACCCCGCGTCGAACACGTCTGCCCGGACGCGCCCCCGGACGGTAAGCCCCGCGGTCGGCACAATCCGGCCCCGCAGGCCTATAACGCGAGGCGTGCAAGCCCGAGTCGATGCACTGCTCGTCCGACGCGCGTTCCTCGACGTTCGCGACCGCCGGTGGTTCCACGTGGTGACCACTGCCGCTGTCCTGCTCGCAGGCGGTACGGGAACGCGGCTCTACCCGGCAAGCCGTAGCCACCGCCCGAAGCAGTTCCTCGCGCTCGGCGACGGCGACCGCAGCCTCCTCCGCCGGACCGCCGACCGCGCCGGCTTCGCCGACGAGCTGTTCGTCGTCACCCGCGAGTCGTACGCCGACCGCGTCCGCGATATCGTTCCCGAGGCGTCCGTCCTCGTTGAGCCAGCGGGCCGCGACACCGGGCCGGCGCTCGCGTACGCCGCCAGCGACATTCGCGAGCGTTATCCCGACGCCGTCCTGCTCTGCCTGCCCAGCGACCACGTCGTCGGCGACGGGTTCCGCGCGACAGCCGAGACCGCCGTCGACGTGGCCGCGCGCACGGACGCGCTCGTCACGCTCGGCGTCGAACCCGACAGGCCCGCCACCGGCTACGGCTACATCCAGCCCGGCGACGACCGCGGCGACCACTACGAGGTCGCGCAGTTCCGCGAGAAACCCGACGAGGAAACCGCCGCGGAGCTCCTCGACGCGGGCTGTTTCTGGAACGCGGGGATGTTCGCGTGGGCGCCCGACGCGTTCCTCGCCGCCGCCCGCGACGGCCCGCTCGAACCACTCGTCGACGCACTCGAAACCGGGGGCGACGTCGGTGGCGCGTTCGAGGAAACCGAGCCGGTGAGCGTCGACTACGCGGTCTTAGAGCGCGCGGCGGACGTCAGGGTCGTGCCCGCGCACTTCGAGTGGGACGACGTCGGCGCGTGGGACGCGCTGTTGCGGCTCGTCGACGGTGAGAACGCCACGCTCGGCGGTTCGCTCGCAGTCGACGCCTCCGGGAACGTCCTCGCCAGCGACGACAAGCACGTCTCCGTGGTCGGCGCGGACGACCTTGTCGTCGCCGCCTTCGACGACCGCGTGCTCGTCGTCCCCACCGACGAGGCCCAGCGCGTCCGCGAAGTCGTCGCGGAACTCCGCGAGGACGACCTGTTCTGAGTTAGCTGTCGCCCTCCCGCACCTGGAGGTCGCCGTCGCTGGTCACGGAGACGAGCAGCGGCGCGTGGACGCCACGGCCCCGCACCGCCGACCCCGCCGCGTCGCTGACGCGTTTCATCACTTCGGGCGCGGACAGCGACACCTTCACGTTCGCGTCGTCGCAGGCCGCGTACACCATGTCCGGCACGTCGTAGAGGTCCGCTCCGGCGTCGATTTCCACGCGCACGGGCGCCTGGAGCGCCGCCGCGAACGCCACCGTCTCGCGGGCCTTCGCGACGTTCTCGCGCGCGCTCGCCTCCACCTTCGAGATGTTCGCCCGCGAAGTCCCGAGCTGGTCGGCGATGTCTGCCTGGGCGGCGCCGCGCTCGCGGAGCGCCAGCACCTCCGCCTGCCGCCGCGTCAGCACGCTCTTGTCGGCGTCGAAGCCCGCGCTCGCCAGCACCTCGTCGGCGTCCGGAACCTCCCCGTCCATACGGGGGACGACGCCGGGGGAACGCAAAAACCCCGTGGACGACCCCCGAACGCTTTTACGCACCGGAAACGTTCTGCCACCAATGAATCGAGGGCCGGCCGCGGGCCGGGGTCGTCGGGCGTGACGATTCGCGTCGACGCGCTCGACGACGAACGCGGAATTCGTGTTCACGACACCGCCGAAGGCGAAGCGGTGATGCTGCGCACCGACCGCGAGCCGAACCCCGAACCCGCGAGCACCGAGGGGTTCACGATGCCGGTGGACGCCGCGTTCGCTGTCGACGCGGACGAACTCCACGCGCCGGTGATCACGACTGCGGTGTTCTGGCGGGACGGCGAAGTCGTCCACCACAGGTCGCGCGAGGCGTCCGCGGACCGACTGCCGCGCGGCACCTACGAGGTGGACTTCTCGCCGCCGGCCGTGAAGCTGTACGTGCGCGTCGCGGACGCCGAACCTGCCGCAGTGTTCCTCGACGGCCACACGTACCTCGACTTCGGCGGCGCGAGTCGGACCGTCGTCGGCGTGCGGTCGCACCACGAGACGCCTGCCGCCACGGTGACGACGACGGACGACCCGCGGGATCTGATGCGGGCGGTGTCGACGATGGGGTCGGCGCTGAAGACCCGGTCGCCGGACCGGTCGTGGCCGACGCTGCGGGGCCACCCGCCAGCTATCGAGCGCGGCGACGACCTCCACATCCCCGGCGAAATCACGCCGCCCGATACCGGGGTGTGTATCGAGGCGCCGCCGGAGTACGGCGCGATCTACACGGTGGCGCCATTGGCGTACTACCTCGGCGCAACCGTCGAAACGGGTGGCCGCCCGCGGCTGGTGGCGGCCGGCGAGACGTACGAGTTCGACACGGCGGACCTCGCTGGCGACGTTCGCTCCGTGCTGGAGCACGTGTTCACGCTCGACTGCGTCGTGCGGACAGCGGGCATCTACCCGTTCGAAATCGCGGCGTCCGACGGGCTGGCGGAGCGCGTGACGTTGGACTACGAGCGGCTGTTCGAGCTGCCGCTGGGCGAGCGCACGGCCGAGTACCTCGACGTGCCGCGGTCGGCGACGGAGGGGTTGCTCGACTGGCACTACACCGCCGACGTGGCCGCGGCGCCGTCGTACGCGCCGGCGCTCCCGTACCTGCTGGACGAGATGGCGCTGGTACGGAGCCCGCCCCAGCGCGCTTCCGAGGTCGACCTGACGCCGTCACCGAACGCGCTGGAACCGCGGACCGACGACGCGCTCGCTCGGTCGGTCGCCAGTGCTACGGCGGACCCGCTCTCCGGGGTCGTTCCGGCGGACACCGGGACGCCAGGCCACGCGTGGGTCGCCGGTGACTTCTCCCCGAGCGCGTCGAACCCGACGGTGGGGTCGTTCCGGCGGGGGTTCGACTGGCCACAGGGCGAGGACCCGCTGGACGTCCACGTCGTGTACAACGACGCACGCCTCGAAGCCGGTGACGAGACCGTGTACGACGCCCACCAGGCCGCGGAGACGGACGTGCAGGTGTCTCGTGACCTTTCGACAGCCGAGTTACGGGCGGCGCTGTACGAGGAGACGGACTTCCTCCATTTCGTGGGGCACGTGACGGACTCGGGGATGGTGTGCCCGGACGGGACTCTGGACACACGGACGTTAGCGAGGACGGGCGTGCAGGCGTTCTTCCTGAACGGCTGTCGGTCCTACGAGCAGGGCCGAGCGCTGTTGACTGCGGGGAGCGTCGGGGGCATCGTCACGGTCGACGACGTCGCCGACGACGTCGCGGGGCAGGCTGGCCACGCGGTTTCGATGCTGCTGGACTGCGGCTTCCCGCTGTACGCCGCGCTCGACGTGCTCGGTCGGCTCGGCGTTCACCGGGACCGGTACGCGGTTCTCGGGAGCGGGACGCTCGCGTTCCGAAACAGTGAGACGGGAACGCCGTTCCTCTACGAAGTCGACACGGCGGCGTTCGGCGCCGACGCCGATTCGATTCCGGTGGCCGGCCGGTACTATCCGTACGGCGAATACGGCATTGGCTCGTTCGTCAACCCTGTATACGCTACCACTGACGCGGTGATAGCCAGCGGACGCGTTCGACGCGAACGCGTCCCGCGCTCGGAGTTCGCGCGTTCGTTCGACGCGTCGCCGCATCCGATGATACTCGACGGCCACCTCCGGTACACGTCGAACCTGACGCTGGAGGACTTCGAATGACTGGGCCCCACCACGGACAGAATGCTTTTTACTCGAAACACCCCAGCATCCAGTATGGGCTGGAGGCCGACTGTCGGCAGGAGTCGCGAAACGTGACGATTCACGTCGACGCGCTCGACGAGGACGACGGTGTCCGCGTCCGCGACACCGCCGAAGGCGAGCAGTTCCCGCTCCGGACGGACCGCGCGGTCGACCCGACCCCGGCGTCGACCGACGTGTTCACGATGCCCGTCGACGCCGCGTTCGCCGTCGGGGCGAGGGAACTCCACGCGCCGGTGTTCGTCGCCGCGGTGTTCTGGCAGGACGGCGAGGTCGTCCACCGTGCCGAGTCCGATGAGTCGGTAGAACGCCTCCCGCGCGGGACGTACGAGGTGGACTTCTCGCCGCCGGGCGGGAAACTGTACGTGCGCGTCGAGGACGCTACGCCGACCGTGCGCACCCGGGACGGTCGAACGGCGCTCCGTACAGAGACGCCGACGCGGATGGTTCTCGGCGTGCGCTCGTTCCACGAGACGCCGGCGGGGACGGTGACGACGACGGACGACCCGCGGGATCTGATGCGGGCGGTGTCGACGATGGGGTCGGCGCTGAAGACCCACTCGCCGGACCGGTCGTGGCCGACGCTGCGGGGCCACCCGCCGGCCATCGAGCGCGGCGACGAACTCTCCATTCCCGAGGAAGTCAGTCCGCCGGAGACGGGCGTGACCGTCGAGGTGCCGCCGGAGTACGGCGCGATCTACACGGTGGCGCCATTGGCGTACTACCTCGGCGCAACCGTCGAGCCGGGGGCGCGGCCGCGAGTCGTCGCGGCGGGGCGCAGCCGCGACCTCCGCGTCGACGACCTCGCGGGCAGCGTCCGCTCGGTCCTCGGACACGTGTTCACGCTGGACTGTGCGGTACGAACGGCGGGCGTCTATCCGTTCCGGACGGCGACCGTCGACGAGCTGGAGACGCGCGTGGAGCTGGACTACGAGCGACTGTTCGAGCTGCCGCTGGACGACCGGACCGGGGAGTACCTCGACGTGCCGCGGTCGGCGACGGAGGGGTTGCTCGACTGGCACTACACCGCGGACGTCGCGGCAGACCCGACGTACGCGCCGGCGCTGCCGTATCTACTCGACGACCTGGCGCTGGTGCGGAGTCCGCCACAGCGGGCGTCGGCAGTCGACCTCTCGCCGTCCCCGAACGCTCTCCAGTCCGCGGACAGCGCGCTCGCGCGATCCGCGAGCGAGACGTCACCCACGATGCGCTCGGTCGTCGTCCCCGAGGACGCCGGGACGCCCGGCCACGCGTGGGTCGCGCCCGGGCACGCGGTCCGCGCGGCGAACCCGACGGTGGGGTCGTTCCGCCGGGACATCTCGGCGCCGTCGGACGACCCCCTCGACGTCCACGTCGTGTTCAACGACGCTCGGCTCCAGCGGGGCGACGTCTCCCTGTTCGACTCCCACCCCTACCAGGAGACGAACGTGCGGGTGTCGCGGGACCTCTCCACGACGGAACTCCGGGAAGCGCTGTACGAGGACGTCGACTACTTCCACTTCGTGGGGCACGTCACGGATTCGGGGGTGGTGTGTCCGGACGGGACCCTGGACACCCGTACGTTAGCGAGGACGGGCGTGCAGGCGTTCTTCCTGAACGGCTGTCGGTCCTACGAGCAGGGCCGGGCGCTGTTGACCGCCGGCGCCGCCGGCGGCATCGTCACGGTCGACGACGTCGCCGACGGTGACGCGCGGTCGGTTGGCGAGATGGTTGCCGTCCTCCTCAGCGCGGGGTTCCCGCTGTACGGGATTCTGGACGCCCTCGAGCTCGCGGGCACGCCGGCCGACAGGTACACCATTCTGGGCGACGGACGGAGCGGCGTCCGACGCAGCTACTCCAACATCTCCGTCCTCCACGTATTCGACACCGACGCCGTCGACGCGGCGTCCGGGGCGTGGCCGATGTCTATCCGTCACTACCCGCACGGGAAGGGCGGCATGGGCGGAATGACGGCGTACTCACACACGGACACCTCCGCGGACGTCCACGACGCGTCCGTGCGGGAGACGACACTCCCGCAGTCGGCACTGGAGGCGTTCTTCGGAGACACCGGAATTCCGGTGCTCGTCGACGGGACTGTCCGGCTCACCGACCACCTCGCGGTCGAGGAGTTCCGCTAGCTACCCCAGAAGTTCTCGCGGCTGCCGAGGCGCTCGCGGTCCGCTCCGCCGTCGCTACTGTCGCCCTCGTCGGCTTCGTCGGCTTCGTCGGCCTCGCTGGCCGCCTCGTCGTCGCCGTCGGCGTCCGCTTCCTCGTCGTCGGGCTCGTCGGGGAGCTTCTCGACGAGGTCGGCGCGCGCGTAGTTCGGCTTCACCTTCGTCACCTCGGCCTTCACGCGGGCCGGCGGCAGCACGCCGTCGACCATCACGATGAAGCCGCTTTCCTCCTGCCGCCCGACGCCGGCGCCGCTCTCGTGCATGTCGTCGACCTCGAGGACGACCTCCTGGCCGGGCACCACGGGCGCGGTCTTCAGGTCCTCGATGGGCTGGCTGTAGTGGTTGCACCACTCCATCCCCCCGCGGTCGCCGTAGTGCTGGCACCCCATTCCCTCGATCTGCTCCTGGAAACTGGGGCATTCGTCGGCGAGTGGACAGTCGGCCATACAGGTGATTACTGACCAGCGGGCTAAACGCTTGCGGCACGCCGTCGCTGCCGGTGGTCGCGCGCTTCCACTTCAGATGAGCTGTTCGAGCTGGCGCCGACGCCGCTCGACGTCGAGCTGTGGGTCCAGTCCCGGGTCGCCGGCGAGCCTGTCGAGGAAGAGCAGGACGTCGACGCCGCGGCGCTCGGCCTCCGTCGCGACCCGTTCGGCGTCCTCGCGGTGGACGACCAGCCGGTCGAGCAGCGCGAGCAGGCACGCGAGCACGGCGCCCGTCTCGCCGTCCGCGGGGAACGCGTCGCTGACGCGCGTAAAATCCGGGTACTCGTCGGGTACGTCGTCGGCCGGCGCCACCGCGAGGCAGTTCGTGCACAGCGTCGCGGCCGGCCGGTCGTCGGGCAAGTACTCGGCGACGGCTTCCGGAATCGGGAATCGGAGTTCCTCGCCGCCGCAGTTCGGACAGCTCATACCTCGACGTCGCGCGGGCGGTACTTAGCCGGCGCGGACGGAAACGAGAGACCGCAGAGATCAGTCGGCGAGCGCTTCCTCGCGCGCCTGCTCGGCTTCCCGCTCCTCGTCTTCCTCCTCCTCTTTTTTCGCCTTGACCTTCTTCATGCGGAAGATCTCCTCGCGCTCCTGCTCCTCGAGCTTCTGCTCGATGTACTCCTGGCCCTCGTAGAGCTCGGGGAGGAGCTTGAACTCCAGGGCGTTCACGCGGCGCTTGGTGGTCTCGATCTCCGTGAGCATCTTCTTCATCGCGGTCTCGACCTCCGCCGCGAGCACGATGGTCTCCAGCAGGTCCTCGTAGGCCTCGGCGGCCTCGTCGATGCGCGCGCTCGTGCCGAGGATGCCGTAGCCGCGCTCGTCGAGGCTCTTGCGGACCTTCGAGGACTCGATCTCGGGGACGACGACGCCCATGATGTTCCGGGACTCCACCGTGATCTCGGGGTGCTCTTCGAGCGCCGCGGCCGCCCCCCGGACCGACATGTCGCCCTCCATCGCGCGCGCCATGTTGATCTTCTTCTGGGCGGTCTGGTAGTTGGCCTCGACGTCCTCGCGGACGTCCTGGGCCTGGTCGAAGATGTCCATGAACTCCATGATGAGGCCGTCTCGCTTCTGTTCGAGCGTGTCGTGGCCCCGCTCGGAGAGTTCGATGCGGTCCTCGATCTCCATGAGGTTCTTCCGGGTCGGTTTGATGTCCTGGGCCATCTGTTCTCTTGGTCGTTGGTTGTCCGCGCAGGGTGGTAAACGTTTTCAGTCGCTGCCGCCGGGGCGCCTACAGGAGCCCCTGCGCGCGGTCCATCCACGTCACCACGGCGACGTGTGGCAGCGTCAACACCGCAATCAACACGAGGTAGAGCGCGGCACCGCCCGCGAGCGTGGTCGGCGGGTTCGGCACGGCGAGCCAGAGGCCGCCGAGCAGGAGCAGCGCGGCGACGGTCAGCGGCGCGGCCTCGCGTCCGAACCGGCGCAGTGGCGCCCGCAGGTCGCCGACCGCCAGCGCCGCCCGCGAGCCGTCGTGGACCGCGACCGCGCGCGCGACGTGGCGGACCGCGTGCCAGAAACAGAAGTAGACGCCCACCGCGAACACCGGCGGGACGGCGAGGAAGAACGCCCAC
>SDGW01000203.1_pt1 | contig 25554 bp, 17 predicted proteins | sample 2873831 | NCBI WGS metagenome assembly SDGW01 (sample SAMN08132700, study PRJNA421101) | hypersaline lake metagenome | isolation source: celular fraction 0.22 microns magnesium sulfate-rich crust from ephemeral... | place: Spain: Penahueca Lagoon, Toledo | collected 2011-07 | reverse complement strand
ATATCGCCCCAGCCGGCGACCATCGGCGCGATCCTGGCGATGTTGAGCCCCTGCTCGTCTACGGGCGTCACGCAGCCGTAGATGACGTCTTCGATCGTCTCCGGCTCGAAGCCGTTGCGTTCGCGCAGCGCCTCGAGCGGTTCGGCGGCCAGATCTTGCGGATGTGTGTCCCGGAACGAGCCGCCCCGCTTGCCAAACGGCGTGCGGACGGCGTCGACGATGACTGCGGAGTTCATGACGTACGCATGAGTATTCCACCATCGTTCATAGAGGTTGTGCATAAATTCGCGATCGAGAGAGTTGGAGACTGTACCGCCGAATCTTTCCTCCAGTAGGTCGTGAAATCTGGTACCGCTCCCCAATGGTTAAGTCAGATAACGAAGTATTCGCTCGGGCATGGACTTTGGTATTCAGGATCGGACCGCCGTCGTCACCGGAGGGGCCGGACGTATCGGAAGCGCCGACTGTCGAACGCTCGCAGAGGAGGGTGCGAACGTCGTCGTCCTCGACGTCGACGCGGACGGCGCGCAGGAGGTCGCCGACGAGATCGACGAGACGGCCGACGGCGGGGAGGCGATGGCCCTCGAGTGCGATCTCACCGACCGACGGGACGTGGCGGACTCGATGGACGAGGTCCGCGACGCCTTCGGCGGCGTCGACATCCTCGTGAACAACGCCGCGATGGTCGACGCGCGCTCGCGGCTGGCCGACTACGACGACGACGTCTGGAACCGCGACGTAGAGATCAACCTCACGGGGACGTACAACATCAGCGCGGAGGTGTTCCCGGAGATGTGCGACCGCGGCTGGGGTCGCGTCGTGAACATGTCCTCGATGGCCGGCTGGTACGGCGGCTTCGGCCAGATCTCCTACTCCGCGACCAAGGCCGCCATGATCGGCGTCGGCCGGACGATGGCGCTCGAGGGGGCCCAGTCGGGGGTCACCTCGAACGTCATCGCGCCGAACATCGTCGTCGGCCAGTGGGCCGATATGAGCCCCGACGAACTCCGGGAGAACGTCGACGAGTACTACGCCCGGATCGCCGAGGCGACGCCGATGCGCCACCTCGGGACGGAGGAGGACGTGGCCAACATGGTCGCCTACCTCTGTTCGGAGCAGGCCTCCTACATCACGGGACAGATCGTCGGCGTCACCGGCGGCATCGACCTCTTCAGTTTCTGATCGCGGAGACGGGGAGTCGCCCCCATATCCGCCGGGTGCACCCTTACTCGGGATACGCGTCGTGCCACGGCCTGTGGCGCTCGACGGCCGCACTGGCGGCGATCACGTCGTCGTCGGCGTGCCGGCGGCCCGCGATCTGCATGCCGACCGGAAGCCCGTCGACGACGCCGGCCGGAACCGAGGCCGCCGGATGTCCGGTGAGGTTGTACGGTTGCGTGAGCACCCAGCCGCGGTACGGTTCGATCTCGACGCCGTCGATCTCCGCGGGCTCCTCGCCGTGGGGAAACGGCGTCGTCCCGCACGTCGCCGTCACGAGGAGATCGTACTCCGCGAAGAGGTCTTCCAGGCCGTCGAGAAGCCGCGTTCGAACGACGTCGGCGCGCTTGTACTCCCGCGTAGTCGGCTCCTCGGCGTCCATGATGAGGTCGACGAGATACGGACGGAGGCGGTCGCGGTCCTCGCCCTGTGGATCGAAGCCCTCGTCCTCGAGGTTGTCGAGCAGCGATCGCCACCGCACGGTCGCCATCGTGTAGTAGGCGTCGAGGATCTCCTCGTTGTCGAGTCCCAGGTCCGGGTCGACCGCGTCGACGGTCGCGCCGGCGTCCTCGAGTGCCGAGACGGCGTCCTCGAGGGCGTCGCGAACGTCGGGATCGACGGGGTAGATCCCCATACCGGGGCTGTACGCGATGTCCAACTCGTCGACCGGGCGGTCGACCGCGTCGCGGTACTCGCCGTGTTTCGGGACCGAAAAGGGGTCGCGCGGATGCGTTCCGGCCATTACGTCCAGCGACAGCGCCGCGTCCTCGACCGTCCGGGCCAGCGGTCCGTTCGTGGAGAACGGGGTGTGGCTGGCGAACGCGTTCGGCCGGCTGACGTTCGGGATCACGCCTTGCGTGGGCTTGAGTCCGTACACGCCGCAGAAACTCGCCGGAATCCGGACCGAGCCGCCGGCGTCGGAGCCGGGCGCGAGCGGCACGAGCCGGTCGCCCAGCGCCGCACCGGCCCCGCCGGAGGAGCCGCCCGAGACGCGGTCGGGGTCGAACGGCGTTCCCGTCGGTCCGGCGACGCGGTTGTCGGTGGTCGTGCCGAGCCCGAATTCGGGCGTATTGGTCTTTCCAACTACGATCGCACCCGCTTCCTTGAGCCGGGCGACGAACGGCGAGTCCGAGTCAGCGACGCGGTCCTCGAAGAGCAGCGATCCCGAGGTCGTCGTGACTCCCTCGACGTCGTCGAGGTCCTTGATCGCGACGGGGACGCCGTGAAGCGGCCCGAGCGGCTCACCTTCGGCGATCGCGCGGTCGGCCTCGGCAGCCATTTCGCGGGCCAGGTCGTCCGTAATGGTCACGAACGCGTTCGTTCGGTCGTTTCGCTCGTGGATTCGCTCGAGGGTGGACTCGACGACCTCCGTGGGCGAGCGGTCACCGTCTCGGATCGCTCTCGCGAGCCCGGCGGCAGTCCTGTCTGTGATCCGTGTTACCATACGATGACGTATCAGCGTACCGAGTGAAAAACGTTCGTCTACGGGAAACCTCGGGACGCGACCTCGAGTCAGTCCGTGATCCCCATCGACTTCGCGATCGTGTTCAGCTGGATCTCGTCGGTTCCCTCGACGATCCGCAGGATGCGCGCCTGGTGGACTAGATCCATGTAGGGACTCTCCTCGGCCAGCCCGTTGGCTCCGTTGACCTGCACGGCCGCGTCGGCGACCTCCCAGAGGACGTTCGTCGCGAACCACTTCAGCACCGACGAGTCCATGATCGTCCGCTCGTCCTGGGCCATCTTCCAGGCGAGTTTGAGCCCCGCCGCGTCGGCCGCGTAGGTCTTCGCCCGTCCCTCCGCGAGCTTCGCCGAGACCTGCTGGAAGTTCCCGATCGGTTCGCCGAAGGCCTCGCGCTCGGTGACGTACTCGCCGGCCTCCTCGAGTAGGTACTCCGAGTAGCCGACCGCTTCGGCACCTAACTCGAGCCGGCCGAGCGAGAGGAACTCCATCGCGGCGTAGAAGGCCTCGTCGACGTCGCCGAGGACGCGATCCTCGGAGACGCGAACGCCGTCCAGGATAATCTCGGCCTGCGATCCCTCCGCGCCGACGGCGTTGTTGTACGAGCCGCTCTCGTACTCGTCGCGCTCGACGATGAAGCAGGTGATACCGCCGTAGCGGCCGACCTCCTCCTGTGGCGTGGTCCGCGCAAAGAGCTGGACGAAGTCGGCGTAGGGCGCGTTGGTGATCCACTGCTTGCGGCCGTTGATGATCCACTCGTCACCGTCCTTTTCGGCAGTAGTCTCCATATTCGGCGAGTCCGACCCCACGCCGGGCTCGGTCTGGCCGAACGCCGTCGACTTCTCGCCGCGAACGGTGGGCTCGAGATATTTCTCGCGCTGATCGCCCTCGGCCTGTAACAGCAGCGGTTTCGGCCCCTCGGGGCCGGCCAGAACGTAGCGCTCGAGGCCGCCGCCGTGGGTCGCGAGGTGCTTTTTCGCTCGGTACCACGTCACTGGCGAAATGCTGTCCCCGCCCGCGTCCTCGGGCAGGTTCATCGCGTAGAAGCCGGCCTCGGCCGACTTCCGCCTGATCTCCTCGCGGGCCTCGAGCAGTTCGTCGGTCCAGCGGCCGTTCTCGTGGTGGCCTTTCCGCGGATTGGTGTAGGTGTCGCCGAGGTCCTCGACGATCGGCTCGACCTCGCGCTCGATGAACTCGTCGATGCTATCGAGGATCAGTTCGGTCTCCTCGTCGGTGTCGAAACTCACGCCGCCGGTAGTGTTTACTCCCATGGTGAACGCTCTCACTCCGCGTACTTATTGGTGCGCCGCCGGCTCGTCGTCTTCGGCCTCGAGGACGATGTCGAACTGGTCGCGCAGCGATTTCTTGTCGAACTTGCCCGTCGAGGTCTTCGGAATCTCCTCGATGAACCGGTACTCGTCGGGCAGCCACCACGAGGGGAACGTCTCCGAGAGGTGGGCCTCGAGATCGTCCTCGTCGATGTCCGCGTCGTCCGTCGGCACGACGATGGCCAGCGGCCGCTCCTGCCAGCGTTCGTGATCGACCCCGATCACCGTCGCCTCGCGGACGCCCTCGTGGGCGATGAGTTCGTTCTCGAGTTGGACCGACGAGATCCACTCCCCGCCGGACTTGATGACGTCCTTGTCTCGGTCGACGATGTCGATGTAGCCCATCTCGTCTCGCGTGGCGATGTCGCCGGTCCGCAGATAGCCGTCGTCGGTGAACGACTGCTCGTTCTCCTCGGGGCGGTTGTGGTAGCCGTCGGTCACCCAGGGGCTGCGGACCTGGAGTTCGCCCATCGTCTCGCCGTCGTGGGGCACTTCCTCGCCGTCGTCGTCGACGATGCGGATCTGCATGCCCGGCACGGGCAGCCCCGCCTTCGCGCGGTACTCGTACTGCTCGTCGCTGGGTAGTTCCGCGACCTCCTTGCGGAGCGTGCTGAGCGAGCCCAGCGGCGATGTCTCGGTCATCCCCCAGCCCTGGATGATCGGTGCGTCGTACTCCTCGTCGTACTTTCGGATGAGCGATTCGGGCGGCGCTGACCCCCCGACCGTCAGCCGGTCGATGTTCGAGATGTCGACCTCCGGATTCTCGTCCAGGAACTCGGCCATCTCGAGCCAGATCGTCGGCACCGCGGCCGAGAACGTCACGTCCTCCTCGTCGATCAGGCGGGCGATCGTCTCGGGATCGGTGTGGACCGAGGGGAAGACCTGCTTCGCGCCGACGAGCGTCGCGCCGTAGGGGATCCCCCAGCCGTTGGCGTGGAACATCGGGACGACCGGAAGCACCACGTCGCTCTCCCCGACGCCGTTGGCGTCCGTGTGGCCCGACATGATGCTGTGGAGGTACATCGCCCGGTGAGAGTAGGCGACACCCTTCGGCAGCCCCGTCGTTCCCGAGGTGTGGCACATTCCGTACTCCGCGTCCTCGTCGATGTCTGGCCACTCGTACTCGGTCGACTGGCCGGAGAGCAGCGACTCGTAGTCGGTCACCGGCTCGAGGCTCGTCTCGGGCACCTCGTCGTCGAGGACGACGTACTGCTCGACGGTGTCGAGCTCGTCGGCGTTGGCCTCGACTTTCTCGATGAGCCCCGGATCGACGAAGATCACCCGGTCCTCGGCGTCGTCGATCGTGTGGACGAAGTGGTGATCGGGCAGCCGCATGTTGCACATGTGGATCGACCGCCCCGAACACGCCGGTCCGAAGTAGAGTTCGTAGTGCCGGTAGTGATTCGTCGCGACGACGCCGACCCGGTCTCCTTCCTCGAGGCCGAGGTCGTCGAGCGCGCCCGCGAGCTGGTTGATCCGATCGTACGCGTCGGCGTACGTATACCGGTGGACGCTCCCGTCGGGCAGTTTCGTCACCAGTTCCCGGTCGGGGAACAGGTCGACCGCCCGCTCGAGCATCTTGTCAAGTGTTAACTGAGCACCCATCATAGTCGTCTCTACTGATTATGTACAGGGACTTATGGTTTGGGTCGATCCCGGCCCCGGAAATCCCTCGAGCGGGCCACTACCAGCCTCGTCACGTGCTCAACCCCGGGCTCGTGGGGGTCTGTTCTCGGGGCCACTACCTAAATTTCGCCGGCGAAATACTGTCAACGTAGCCGAAACGTTATACTCGTGGTCGTGGAGCGGTGGCTCATGTCATACGGTAGCATATATGAGGCGGTCGCCGACCGGTACGAGTCGGGGATGGGATGGGACGAACACGTCCACGTCGGCGACGAGGAATCGCTCAACATCGCCGAGGAGGCGCTGGGCCGTCACGCCGACTCCGACGAGATCGGTCTTCGTATCCGCGACTTCGAGCACGGTGAGACCGAGACGTACCCCTTCGCCGAACTCGCGGCGGCCGCGAACCGGGTCAGCAACTATCTCGTCGAACACACCGAGCGCGGCGACCGCGTCGGTGCAATGCTCCCGACGCGACTCGAGCTCTACGCCGTCGTCTTCGGGACGATCCAGGCCGGACGGATTTACCTCCCGCTCGCGCCGGTGTTCGGCCCCGACGCACTGAACTACCGGCTCGAGGACTCGGGCGCGACAGTCTTATTCACGACGAGTGAAGGCTGCGAGGCCGTCGACGGGGAGCTGTCGGCGCTCGAGCGCGTGATCGCGGTCGACGACGGAGACGCAAGTAGCGGGACTGTCGACGGTGGCGAGGCGGTCGCGGGCGACGCGACGGTCGACGAGTACGACGCCGTCCGCGCCCACGACGACGAGTTCGAGGTCGTCGAGACGCATCCGAACGACCCCTACTCGCTGACCTACACCTCGGGGACGACCGGCCCGCCGAAGGGCGTGCCGACGAGCCACCGTGGCCCGATCGAACTCTACGCCTACACCGAGTACGTCGTCGACCTCCGGCCGGACGACGTCTACCTCGTTGCGGCGTCGCCGTCGTGGTCCTACGGCCTCACCATGGGCACGATCATGTCCGGCGTCCGCGGGACTGCCATCGGCTGCTACCGCGGCCAGTTCGACCCGAATGCGTTCTTCGAGACGCTCGAGGCGTGGGACGTCGACAACGCGATGATCCCGCCGACGGCGCTCAGGCAGTCCCGGGCCGCCGGGATCGATCTCGACGCGTGGGACATCGACCTCCGGGTGCTGATCTCGGCCGGCGAATCGCTGGACGAGGAGACCGTCAACTGGTGTGAGGACGGACTCGGCGCGCCGCCACAGGACGCCTACGGGCTGACGGAGGGCGGTATGGTCGTCTGTAACTACGCGTTCGACGACTGGGAAGTGAAGCCCGGAAGCATGGGGAAGGTCACGCCCGGCGAGGAGGTGGCGCTGTTAGACAACGACGGCAACGAGGTCGAGCAAGGGGAGATCGGCGAGATCGCGATCAGACGCGACGAGGACGCACAGGGGTCGTACTGGGGGCGCCCCGAGGCGACCCTCGAGACCTTCACCGGGCCCTGGCTCCGGACCGGCGACCTCGCGCGGCGGGACGAGGACGGCTACTTCTGGTACGTCAGCCGGGCCGACGACGTCATCATCTCTGCGGGGTATCGGATCGGCCCCGCGGAGGTCGAGGAGACGCTACTCGACCACCCCGCGGTCGAGGAGGCCGCCGTCGTCGGGGACGACCACGAGACTCGCGGCCAGATCGTCAAAGCCTACGTCACGCTGGTCGGCGACCACGAGCCGTCCGGGGACCTCGCGGACGAACTGAGCGAGTTCGCCCGCGCGGAACTCTCGAAACACGAGTACCCCCGCGAGATCGCGTTCCTCGAGGAACTTCCGAAGACCGCCAGCGGGAAGATCAAGCGCTCCGCGCTCGCGGAGTAAGACTGGACCGCGCCCCGACGACTGCGCCGCTCACAGGATCGACCCGGCCTCGCGGAGGTCGGCCAGTTCGTCTTCGTCGTACCCGACCGCGGCGAGTAGCTCGTCGGTATGCTCCCCGTGATCGGGGACCGACTCGTCGTGACTCTCGGGGAAGTTCGACCCAACTGCGGGGAAGCCCACTCGCGGTGGTGCGTCGTCGGGTCGCTCGACCAGCCCCCGGGCCTCGAGCTGCGGATGCTCGACGGCCTCGGCCGGCGTACAGACCGGCCCGGTCATCGTCTCGTCGCTCAGTTCGTCGAGCCACGCGTCCCGCTCGCGGCTCGCGAACAGGGTCTCGAGTTCCTCGCGGACGGCTTCGAGTTCGGCCGGATCGTCCGTTCCGTGCAGGTCCGCGAGGTCTTCGCGGCCGGTCTCCTCGCAAAAGGTCTGCCAGAACTTCGGCTCGAGCGCCGCGAGGGTGACGTACCGCCCGTCGGCGGTCTCGTAGACGTCGTACCAGGGGACCCCGCCGGTCAGTGCCGTCTCGCCGGGTCGCGGGTCGCCGCCGGTCAGCGCCTCGTGGGCGACGGCCTGCGAGAAGGAGGCGACCACGTCGGTCATGGCTACGTCGACGTACTCGCCGCCGTTGCCGAGTTCCCTCGACAGGAGCCCGCCGACGATCGAGAAGGCCGCGAACAGCCCGCCGCCGAGGTCGCCGATCTGGTAGCCCGGGATCTGCGGGGCCATGTCCTCGTCCTCGCGGGTCATGTCGAGCAGTCCGGCGACGCCGACGTAGTTCAGATCGTGGCCCGCTCGCTCGGCGTAGGGCCCGGTCCCACCGTACCCCGACAGCGAGCAGTAGACCAGATCCTCGTTGTACTCGCACAGCGTCTCGTAGTCGATCTCGAGGCGCTCGGCGACGCCGGGCCGGAACTGCTCGAAGACCACATCCGCCTCCTCGACGAGCCGGTAGAACGCGGTTCGCCCCTCCCCCGATTTCAGGTCGAGCGCGATGCTACGTTTACCGCGGTTAACACTATCGAACAGCCCGCCGACGCCGCGCTCGGTCGTCGGCGGGGTATAGCGGGCGTAGTCGCCCGCGTCGGTGTCCTCGACTTTCACCACGTCGGCCCCTGCGTCGGCCAGCAGTTGCGTCGCGTACGGCCCCGGCAGGAGCCGCGACAGATCGAGTATCCGAACCGAATCGAGTCGCATGGTACCACGTCCCGGTCGGGTTTCAAAAGCCTACCGTCCCCCGACGCTCGGTGAACCGCCCGACGAACCGCCGTCGCTACGTACTCAGTCGTCGCCCTCGAGTCGCACCAGTTCGTCGACGTCCGGGATGTCGGCCGCAGCGTCGGTGATCTGTCGCATCCGGTCGGTGTGTTTGTCGACGGCGTAGGCGGCCAGTTTCCCCTCCTCGAGACCGACGCGCTCGTCGGGGTCGTCGGGCTGGAACCGCTCGTCCTCGGTGATCCCCTGGACGAGGGGGAGAAGCTCGTCGACCGTCTCCTCGATGAGCTTCGGATCGACGCCCTCGGCGATGAGCTTCTTGAGCTGGTTCATCCCGAAGCCGACGTGGCGGCCCTCGTCGCTGCGAATCTTCGTGAAGCCCTGGACGAGTCCAGGCAGGTGCGGCAGTTCCTCGAACTCGCCACCGTAGGAGGTCTGCATCCCGTAGTAGCCCGTCTGGGCCAGAATGCCCTCGACCGTGAGATGGTAGTGGCAGTACGCCTTCGCCCGGTTCTCGGGGGTGTCCTCCTCGAGCAGCCGGAACTGCGCCTTCCGGTTGCGATCGAACAGCTCGATGTAGGGCTCGTTGAACCAGCGCTCGTGGCGAGGGTTCGACCGCTCCCAGCCCAGTTCGTCCTCGACCGTCCAGACGACTTCCCGCCAGTAGCGGTCGAAGAAGTCCGCGTGTTTGGCCTCCTCGTACATCTGGGTCGTCAGGAACAGCTGGTCGTCGATATTGTCGAGTACCGCGGCCAGCGGTGCGAGGTCCTCGGTGACCGCGTCCTCGCCCGCGCCGAACTTCGCGATGCCGTTTAGCGTGCCGTACCACGACTCGCGATCGTACGAGTCCGTTCCGTCGATGAACTCGAGCAGGTTCTCGACGTCCCCCTCGAGGTCGATCTCGCCGGGATCCCAGTGGCGCTCGACCGCGTTGCGGTAGTAGCGGTTCGATCTGGACTCCCGTTCCATCATCTCCGTCGGCGTGTATTCCGTTGCCATATCACATACTCCTCGTCGCGACTATTAAATGTGCAGTCTCTGTCATTCGATCGACGGCGGTATCGGCCCCGCTCGAGCGGTCAGTCACCGGCTTCACCGGTATCCTCGTCGACGCGCTCGTGTCGGTCGAGAGAGGTCATCGTCCGGTAGGTTTCGATCCGATCGGTCTTCGAGAGCCGGTAGCGATAATACCCGTACGCGACGACGAACCAGCCGACGAGGACGACGCCGACGATCGGCTGCTGGAGGAGCGTGACCACCCAGAACGCGCCAGTCGCGAGCGCGCCCCCGAGGACCGCGAGGAGGAGGCCGCGATACCGTCGGAGTTTGAACGGGGCGTTGGCGTAGTGGGCCGGGAACTCCCGGGGGAGGTTCCAGAGGCCGATCGCACAGAAGAAGTACGCGGTGAGGCTGGCGAGGCCGATGAACACCGAGAGGCCGACGATCTCGTTCGCGATCGGGACGAGCAGGAACGGCGGCACCCCGAGGAGCGCGACGGCGTAGTGAGGGGTGTCGAACCGCGGATGGATCCGCGACAGCGAGGCCGGGAGGATGCCGTCGCGACTCGCGCGCATGAGCGTCCGTGAGAAGACCAGCAGCGTCGTGTTCACGGTCGTGACGACCGCGAAGACCGCCCCGGCGGCGACGACGTACTCGCCCCACCACGGGAGGAACCTCGAGGCGGCGAGCGCGAGGTCGGCTTCGTTGCCGAGTTCGGTGTAGGGAACGACGCCGACGAGGACGGCGATCAGCGCCACGTAGAACAGGGCGACGATCCCGATTCCCAGACCCAGTACCAGCGGAATCGTTCGCTCCGGCTCGTCGATCTCCTCGCCGAGTTCGACCAGGAGTCCGAAGCCGAGGAACGGGTAGAACAGGGCGACGACCGCGAGACCGAACGCGCCGTAATCCGGGAAGAACGGCGCGTAATTGGCGGCGTCGACCGCGGTCGCGCCGGGAACGATGAACGTCAGCAGGGCGAGCACGAGGCCGGCGAAGAAGACGAGCTGGACCTGTGCGACGACTCTGAGCCCGATCAGATTGACGAACAGGACGAACGCGAGCAGGACGTAGACGAGCAGCGTCGACGGAACGTCGACGAAGATCCGCGTGTACTCGGCGAAGCCGGTCGCCGTGATGAGCAGGGACGCCCACGCGACGAGCGGGATCGTAAACGGGACCAGAAATCCCCAGTACGGGGCCGTGAGCCGAGAGATATAGACGTACAATCCGCCGGCGACCGGCATCGCCGAACCGAGCAGGGCGTTGTAGAGGACGACGAACGACGCCGGGATCGCCGCGAGGACGATCGCCAGCACGAGCGCCGGTCCCGCAGCACTCGCCAGCGGTCCCGGCAGAACGAATATCGGCACCGAGATCGCGTTCCCGACGAGCAAGGCGAGCACGCCGACGATACCGATACTCGAGGAGAGCGTCTCCGCGTCTCCGCCGTCGGAGCCGCTCATTCCGCCGTCGACCGATCGGCCCGCCGGCGTCGGACGGCGGCGTCGCGGACCCGTCGCCCGAGGGCGAACCCGAGGACGCCCCCGAGAATCGGCGTGACGACCAGCAACGCCGGGATCGTCAGTAGTGGGAGAGCGATTCCGAGTCCGAGGCCGACCACTAGCCCGCCCTCGGGGTACTGTGCCGCGGCGACCTCGCGCTCGATGTCGTCCATCTCCGACGGTTCGTCGCGGTACTGTCCGATTGCCATGTCATGACCCACCATACCATGGGTGAAATAACTTCGGATGGTTGACAGCCGACGAAGGCGCCTCCCATCGATCGGCTGCGCGTTGCGGTCGGCGCCGGTTTCCACGAACGTTGATAAGAACTAAGTCGATACCCGTGAAGGGTGCTGCCATGGCACAAAAGAGTGCTGCCGTCGTCGGTGGCGGCATCATGGGCGCCGGTATCGCACAGGTACTCGCACGCAACGGCTACGAGGTCTCGGTCCGCGAGATCAACGAGGAACTGGCCGAGGAAGCGGAGGAACGGATCGTCTCGGGCAACTACGGACTGGACGACGCCGTCGAGGGCGGCTATCTCTCCGAGGACGAGAAGCAGGAGGTCCTCGACCGGCTGACGTTCACCACCGACCTCGACGAGGCGACCGACGGTACCGACTTCGTCATCGAGGCGGTGACGGAGGACCTCGCGATCAAGGGTCAGGTCTTCCGTGACCTCGACGAGGTCACGGACGACCAGCCACTGTACTCGAACACGAGCGGGTTCGCGGTGACTTCGATCGCCAACGCCGTCTCCGACCCCTCCCGCGTCGCGGTGACCCACTTCTTCAACCCCGTCGCGGTCATGGACATGGTCGAGATCGTCCAGGCACCGGAAACCGACGAGGCCGTCGTCGAGCGCGCCGAGGAACTCGTCGACGAACTCGGCAAAACCCGCGTCACCATCGACGACGACCCCGGCTCCTACGGCTTCCTCGCCAACCGCTGTCACGCGGCGATGCGCGAGGAGGCACAGAAGATCGTCGACGAGGGCATCGCCACGAAAGAGCAGGTCGACAAGGCCCTCGAGGACGGGTACAACCTCCCCGTCGGCCCGTTCTCGCTGGCCGGCCTCGGCGAGGAGTGGGACTGAAAGGTCCATTTCGCCAGCTGTTGGGGGATTCGCTTCAGTCTCTGACTGATGAATCAGTATGCGGTGGCGCGCGCTGAACCGTAGTGAGCGACGAGCGAACTGCGGTTCGATACTGCGCGAGGGATGAGCGAAGGAACGGAGTGACTGAGCGAATCGGCTGGGGTGGACGTGGAATCCCTAGTTGCCACGATAGCAGGACGCCTTACTCGCCAGTTCTAAACGCCGCTCGACGAGTGTCCGTGATCAAGAAAGCGTGCGCTGCTATCGTGGCAACACGGAGGGACCACGCCCTCCCCAGCCGATTCGCTCGCTACGCTCGCTCATCCCTCGCGCAGTATCATCGGCCGCCCTCACTATCGTTCGGCCGACCGACAGCGCGCGCCACCGCAGGTGGAAAAAATCGGTCGGGAGTGAGACGGAAGTCGCCCGTCCCGTTCAGTTATTTCCCTTCGAACTCGGGCTCGCGGTCCTCGGAGAACGCCGCCGCGCCTTCCGCGTGGTCCTCAGTCTTGAGCAGCTCCTGGAAGAGCGAGCGATCGTACGCCAGCCCCTCCTCGAGACCGCTGTGAACAGCCATATCCGCGGACTTCTTGATCCCCTGGATCGCCAGCGGTGCCTGTCCGGCGAGTTCGGTGACGAATTCGTCCACCTCGTCCTCGAACTCGTCGTCGGCGAAGACGTGGTTGACGATGCCCTCCTCGTCGGCGCGCTCCGCGGAGATGTGGTCGCCGGTCATCGCGAGTTCCTTCGCGACGGCGGGGCCGGCGATCTTCGTGACGTACTGGACGCCACCGGCACCGGGCAGGATCCCGAGGTTCACCTCGGGGAAGCCGAACGTGGAACTCTCGCTTGCCAGTCGGAAGTCACAGGCCAGCGCGGTCTCGAGGCCGCCCCCCAGACAGTAGCCGTCGATCTTCGCGATAACGGGCGCGGGGAAGTCACGGATGAAGTCGTAGTGAGAGCGTGCCGAGGAGCCGCCGGACGACTCGTCGGAGAAGCCGCCGATGTCCGCGCCGGCACAGAAGGCCTTCTCGCCGGCCCCCTCGAGCACCACGGCGCGCAGGGCGACGCCGTCTGCGCCCTCGTTTTGCTCCTCGAGCAGCTCGAGCCCGGCGACGATGTCCTCGCGCAGCTGGGCGCTCAGCGCGTTCAGCGCGTCCGGTCGGTTCATCGTGAGCGTGCCGACGCCGCGGTCCTCGTCGTACTCTACCAGGACAGTGTCCAGTGATTCGTCCATAGAGGACGGTCACGGGCAACGATCAAAAAGGTACGTTCGGCGGCGAATTCGCGGGGTCGATCGCTTGCTCGAGCGGGATCGATCCCACGGCCGTGACTTCGGGACGGTTCCTCGAGGGCGACATACGAAATCTGTCTGGTACGGTGTCGTTTCTTCCGGATAACGTGTCAATCAAATACCGGACATGGGCCCGTAATCACACGAACGAAGTAGGTCGAGTCTTTCTCGCCGAACTCGAAAGCGGCCGGAGATAACCGATTAAGCGCTGTTTCCAGCCGGACGGGCAGTGGTCGGGGCGGTGGGACGCCAGCCCGGTATGCCCGTTTCCTCGACGGTTCGTCTCTCGGTATCCCGCTCCGGAGTGTACGGAATACCAAAATTGAATGTATAATTAGAATCCGAGAAGAATCCGAAGGCACGAACGCTCAGCAACCGCCGTTCGAGCCGACCCGCTCGCTGTCGCTCCACGCGACGACACGCTTCGACGAACGAAAACGGAGCGCCAGTAGACACCGCGTTCAGCCCGAACGGACGACGCGAGACGGGAGCGCGTCGCTCAGAACGCCCGCAGATCCTCGAGGACGGCTTCCGCGCTGCCGTCGGAAACGACCTCGCGGGCTCGGTCGAGCCCGTCCTCGAGACTGTCGACGTCCTGGCGGGCATACATCCGGAACGCGCCGTTTAACGCGATCGCGTCGGTGAAGTGGTCTTCGCGCTCGCCGGCGAGGACCTCCTCGGTGATCGTCGCGGAATCGGCGGTCACGTCGTCGACTTCCAGGTCCTCGGCCTCCATCTCCATGCCGTACTCGGCGGTCTCGATCTCGTAGTCCTCGAGCCCCTCGGTATCCCGATCCCATTCGGCGACTTTGGTGTAGCCGGGTCGAATATCGTCGTACCCCTCCATTCCCTGGAAGAAGATGGCCCGCGAGTAGTCGAGTCGCTCGCTCTCGACGAGCGTGTCTGCCATTTTCTTCGCGAACGCGAGGTGGTAGAACGAGCCGAGGTGGACGTCGGCGTCGGCCGGGTTCGCGATCGTCTCGATCGTGTTGACGAACGTGCGTACCCCCATCTCGTCGCGCCGGTCGTGGAGGTCCTGAACGCCGGGGTTGAACGCGGGCTGGTAGTAGAAGCCGAAGCCCGTTTCGTCGACCATGTCGGCGCTCTCGGCGGGCTCGAGGTCGGTCCGAACGCCGAGTTCGTCGAGGACGTGCTTGTACGCCGTCGCCTTCTGCGTGGGGACGCGGTCGCCGGAGTGGACGACGACGGGGGTTCCCCCAGCGGCGGCGACGATGCCGGCCCCCACGCCGAGGACGGCGGAGGTGTGCTTGCCGTCGTAGTTCGCCCCGCAGTCGACCGGATCGCAGTCCGGTTCGGCGGTGACGACCGACTCCTCGCGCATGACGTCGGTGTAGGCCGCCAGCTCCTCGGGGTTGTTTCGCTTCCAGCGGTTGGCCAGCCAGAACGCGCCGAGCGTGGTCGGGTCGGGCGCGCCCGCCAGAATGCGCTGGAAGGCTTCGCGGGCCTGCTCGCGGGTCATGTCGTCGGCCGACTTCGGGCCGGAGCCGACGACTTCGGTCATGAGCCGCTTCAGCGGCCAGTCGCCGAATTCCTGGGTTGCCTGCGCCATATCGTGCGAGCGTTGGGCTGGATCGCGCAAAAGTCTCCCGCTTCCGGCGGACGTTCGCCCGTCAAATGGTGGGTTTCGTGCCGTTCGACGGTGGAACCACAAGAATCGATCCGCTCCCAGCGACCGGGCGGACCCGAAAACGATACGGCCCCCTTCTCCCTAGGGCCACCAATGAGTAGCCTGACGGGGGACTGGCGCGAGACGGTCGACGACGCGGATGCGGCGCTGATCGACGGCTATCAGAGCGGCTTCCCCGTCGTCGAGCGCCCGTTCCGTCGCGTCGGTGCCGAAATCGGCCTCGAGGAGTCGGCTGCGGTCGACCGCGTCCGCGCGCTGAAAGAGGCGGGGATCGTCCGGCGGTTCGGTGCCGTCCTCAACCCGCCCGTCATCGGCTCGTCGACGCTTGCCGCGGTACAGGCCCCGGAGGACCGATTCGACGAGATCGCGGCGATCGTCAACGACTACCGACAGGTCAACCACAACTACGCCCGCGACCACGAGTGGAACATGTGGTTCGTCGTCACCGCCGGCTCGCGGGAGACCCGCGACGAGATCCTCGCCGAGATCGAGGACCGGACCGGCTGTACCGTGCTGAACCTGCCGATGCTGACCGACTACTACATCGACCTCGAGTTCCCCGTGGTCAACGCCGACCGCTTCGCGCGTGAATCCCTCGAGGCACGCACCGACTCCTCGGCCACCCGGATCAGCGAGGCGGCGACCGGCGATCTCTCCGCGCTCGAGGCCGAGTTGTTGCTCGAGATCCAGGACGGCTTCCCGTTGTCGGCGACGCCGTACCGCGACGTCGCCGAGCGGCTGGGATACGCGGTCGAGGACGTGCTCGCGGCCGTCGAGCGCCTGCTCGAGAACGGCTGTATCAAGCGCATCGGCTGTATCGTCAACCACGTCGTGACGGGCTTCGACGCCAACTGCATGGTCGTCTGGAACGTGCCAGACGACCGCCTCGACGAGTGGGGCGAACGCGCCGGCGGGCTCTCGTACGTCACGCTCTGCTACCACCGCCCGCGCAGACCCGATCAGGAGTGGCCGTACAACCTGTTTACGATGATCCACGGCCGGGATCCCGAGGCCGTCGACGAGAAGATCGACGAACTGGCGGCCGACTACCTCCCCGTCGACCACGAGCGGCTCTACTCGACCGAGACGCTGAAGCAGACGGGCGCGCGATACGACGAACTGGTCGGTATCTAACGGCCGCGACCGTCGGCCGGCAGCTATGCCGTCGGTGGATCGGCGGCTGTCGGCGTCGTCGAAACTCAGTCAGACGCGACTGTTCGCCGGTGACCAAATTAACAGGGGATAGTCTCTTTTAATTCGAGTACGAATAGCCGAGTGCACCGCGAGGTGCGCCATGTGTGAGGGTCGCTCACCACCTACCGTTTAGGCCCTCACACAGCGGCTTCCGTGACCGGAAGCGTCTCGTGGTTTGTCGACGACCCTAATAAATGATTTCGCTCTTCAGAAACGACAGATACGGCGTCGGCAGTCGATTCGACGGTCCGGACTGCGAGTGACGAGCTATCGGCGATCGCTGTGTAGGCAGCGCTACCGCGGCCCCTCGAGCGCCGCCGCGACGACCTCGATCGGCGTCGGCGGCTCCGAACCGGCACCCGGGCGGTTCTCGAGTTGCGTGCGACAGGAGGCCCCGGGTGCGACGACGCGGTCGCCGTCGCTTTCGTCGACCTGTTCGTAGAGAATCTCGCCGATCGCGTCGCTCATCGAGGCGTGTTCGGCCTCGTAGCCGAAGCTGCCAGCCATGCCACAACAGCCCGAATCGAGCGGGTCGACGGCGTAGCCGGCTCGCCGGAGGACGCCGACCGCGTGGTGGTCCTTCGCGACCGACTTCTGGTGGCAGTGGCCGTGATAGACGAGGTCCTGCTGGACCGCCGCAGGGTCGAAGTCGATTTCCTCGTCCAGCCGGAAGGTATCGATGTACTCGCAGACGCCGTAGGTCGCCGCCGCCAGCGTCTCCGCCGCCTCGGTCGAGAGCAGGTCGAGGTAGTCCGACTGGAACATGACCGCGTCGGAGGGCTCGATGACGACCACGTCCCAGCCGTCTTCGACCCGCGGCGCGAGCGCGGTCACGTTCTCGCGGGCCGCGTCCCGCGCCTTCTCGAGGAAGCCCTTGGAAAAGGCCGGCCGACCGGTGTCGCCGAGGCCGTCGGGGACGGCGACGCGGACGCCCGCGGCCTCGAGGACCCGGACGGCCGCCTTGCCGGCCTCGGGATGGCTGTAGTTGGTGTACGTGTCGGGGTAGAGGAGGGCCGTGCGCCGGGCCTCCGTCTCGCCGATCCTCGAGCCCCCTCGCTCTGCTCGCGCCTCTGCCGCTCGCTTTTTCGAGGCGGCTGCGCCGCCTCGCTCGCGGAACCAGTCCCGAAACGTCTTCGCGCGGAACGTCGGCAGCGGTCGGTCGGCATCGATTCCGACGACGGCCTCGAGCAGCTTGCGCGCCCCCGGCAGTTTCGGCACGGCGTTGGAGAACGGCGCGAGGTGCGAGCCCCACTTCGAGAGGGTCGCGACGTTGGCGAAGAGCCGATCGCGCAGCGACGCGCCGTTTCGCTGGTGGTACTCGTGGGTCACCTCGGCTTTGAGCTTCGCCATGTCGACCTCGCTCGGGCAGTCGATGGCACAGCCCTTGCAGCCGATACAGAGGTCCATCACCTCCTCGACGAACTCGTCTGTAAACGCCTCGTCGGGCTGTAAGTCGCCGCTCATCGCCTGCCGGAGCGCGTTCGCTCGGCCGCGGGTCGCCGTGATCTCCTCGCGGCTCGCCCGGTAGGTCGGACACATCACGCCGCCGGTCGTCGACTGCTCGCCGCGACAGCCGCCACAGCCGTGGCAGAGCTCGACCATGCCCTGCATCCCGTTGTCGTTGTCCCAGTTCAGGGCGGGCTCGAAGCCCGCCTCGAACTCGTAGTCGGGATCGAACCGCAGGTGCTCCCGGAGGTCCGTCGGGTCGTCCTCGCGGAAGACGACCTGTCCCGGGTTCAGGATCCAGTCGGGGTCGAACGCCGTCTTGAGCTCCTGGAACGTCTCCCAGAGTTCGTCGCCGTAGAGTTTGTGATTCCACTGCGTGCGGGCGCGCCCGTCGCCGTGTTCGCCCGAGACCGAGCCGCCCAGTTCGACCACGAGGTCCGTCACGTCGTCAGCGATGCCGTGAAGCTGCTCGAGCCCGATCTCGGTCTTCGTATTGACCAGCGGCCGGACGTGGAGCACGCCCGGGCCAGCGTGGGCGTAGAAGCTGGCGTAGGTGTCGTGGGCCTCGAGGATTTCCTCGAAGCGCTCGACGAATTCCGGGAGCCGCGCGGGCGGGATCGCGGTGTCTTCGATGAAGGAGATGTGCTTCGCGTCGGTGGTTCGCGAGAGCAGGATCGGCAGGCCGGACTTGCGCAGCTTCCAGAGCTTCGCGCGCTCGGCGTCGTCGTAGGCCTCGAGCGCCTCGAGCGCGAGCGTCTCCGCCCCGCTGTGCGGCGCGTCGGCTGACGCTTCGCCCGCTGGCGTCGCCGACGGCACCCGATCGGCGAGCAGGCCGGCGACCTGCTCTTTGCCGTGGTCGGCGTCCTCGGCGTAGAACTCGACGAGGAGGACGGCGTTGGTCCCCTCCGGCAGCATCTCGGTAACGGGACCGAACTCCGCGGTGTCACGCGCGAGGTCGATCAGCACGTCGTCGAGGACCTCGACGGCCGATGGCTCGTGTGCGAGGATCGGCTCCACGTCCCGCATCGCCTCGTGGAGATCGGGATAGCACAGCAGGGCGACCGCCTTCGTCTCCGGAACGGGCTCGAGCGAGACCGTCGCCTCGGTGACGACCGCCAGCGTGCCCTCGCTGCCGGCCAGCAGGCGCGCGAGGTTGACGGTGCCGGGTTCCCCGGTCTCCTCGCCGCCGGGCAACTCGTCGCCGCGAGCCTCGGCGACGAGCCGGTCGAGGTTGTATCCCGACACGTTACGCTTGAGATCGGGATACGTTTCGTCGATTCGATCGGCGTCCTCGGTGAGGATTCGGTCGACTTCGGCGTAGATCCGCTCCTCGAGGTCGCCGTCAGGCTCCGCTCGCTCGGCGATCTCCTCGAGGGTGACCTCGCCGAAACGGGTGACGGTGCCGTCGGCGAGGACGGCCTCGACTTCCTCGATGTAGGCGTCGGTCTTCCCGTATTTCAGGGAGTGCGAGCCGGTCGAGTTGTTGCCGATCGCGCCGCCGATGGCGCTCTTGTCGCCCCACGCGGGGTCGGGGGCGAATTTGAGGTCGTGGGGGGCGAGCGCCTCGTTCAGCGTCCCGAGGATCGTCCCCGGCTGGGCGGTCGCGGTACGGCCGTCGGGATCGATCTCGAGTATCTCGTTCATGTGGCGGCTGAAATCGAGCACGACGGCCCGGTTGACCGTCTGGCCGGCCAGACTCGTCCCGCCGCCCCGCGGGAGGACCGGAATCTCGCGGGCGGCGCAGTACTCGAGGATCCCCGCCACGTCGGCCGTCGACTCGGGGAAGGCGACGGCGATCGGCGTCATCTCGTAGGGGCTCGCGTCCGTCGCGTACAGCTCGCGGGAGTAGGAGTCGGCCCGAACCTCGCAGTCGACGAGGTCCTCGAGGTCCGCGACCAGCGCCGGGCGGTCGACGTCGTCGCTCCGGTAGTCGTAGTTCGCTCGCCGGTCGGCGGCCGGGTCGGCGCTCGGTTCCAGAGACATACCGATTCCTTGCTCAGCGGCGGCTAAAAGTGCCCGCATTACCGATCGCGGGCCGACGACGAGGTGCGGCCGAACGACCGCCGCTCGTCCGTCCGCTCACGGCGTCGCCGCGCGTCGCCATGTCGACTGGGGTGTGTCGCGAACCGCGGCGTCTGCGTTCGGTGGTCCGCTCGAGAACGAGTGAGGGTGGCCGGACGGCGGATCTCGAACCGCCCGGCCGGCACGCGGGGTGTTCCGATGCTGGGAGTGGTGACCGAGTCCGAAAGTGGCCCCGTCGTTTTCCCACGTGCGCCCCCGGGGCCGCCGCCCGATGGTTCGGGCGGTACCCGATTGTAAGCGGGGAAATATAACAAGCGGAGCGCCTAACTAGTTGGGATGGCCGAGGCCGGCCGGCGGGTAGTCGCTCGACTTCGGATCCGTTCCCAGCCTTCTGTCTCGATCTGCGTCCCGCCTTACGCGTCGTCGCCCCAGTCGCCGCTCATGCCGACGCGCTCGCCGTCCTCCCAGACGTAGTAGCCCTCGCCGGTCTTCTTACCGAGCTTGCCCGCTCGGACCTTCCGGCGCAGCGATTGGGGCGGCTTGAACCGTTCGCCGAGTTCCTCCCGGAGGTGTTCGGCGATGTGCAGCCGCACGTCCAGGCCGACGTGGTCGGTCAACTCGAGGGGCCCCATCGGGTGGCCGTAGCCGATCGACATCCCCTCGTCGATGTCGGCCGGGCTGGCGACGCCCTGCTCGACCATCCGGATCGCCTCGAGGCCGAGCGCGAGACCGAGCCGCGAGGTGGCGAAGCCGGCCGTGTCCCGGACGACGACGTCCTCCTTCTCGATGTCCCGGACGTAGTCGACGGCGAACTCCTCGGTTCGCTCGTCGGTCTGCTCGGCGATGATGATCTCCACCAGGTCCATGATGTGGGGCGGGTTGAAGAAGTGGAGACCGACCGCCCGCTCTGGGTGCTCGAGGGCGCTGGCCATCTCGGTCACCGACAGCGAGGAGGTGTTCGAGGCGATGATCGTGTCCTCGCTCGCGGCGTCCTCGACGTCCGAGAAGACGTCCTTCTTCAGGTCCATGTCCTCGGGGACGGCCTCGACTACCAGGTCGGCGTCCTCCACGGCCGCCTCGAGGTCGGTCGTTCCCTCGATGCGCTCGAGAGCGTCCGCCATCTCTTCCTCGCTGAGCTTGTCCCGGTCGACGCCGCCCTGGAGGTTCTCGCGGATCCCCTCGAGGCCGTCTTCGACGAACTCCTCCTCGATGTCCCGGAGGACCACGTCGTGGCCCGCCATCGCGGAGACCTGTGCGATTCCGTGACCCATGCTGCCGGCTCCGAGAACTGCGATTTGCATGTGCGACACCTCGGCGGAAACGGCCAAAAGCGTTCCCATACGGCGGAACGAGCGCGATGATTCCGGATGGCGTCTGCGGTCGCCGGACGGTCGCCTCGAGCGTGGGACGCCGTCGACGGGGCGGCGCGAAATCGAGCGATGGAGCGGAGCTACTTTACCGCCGGAGGGCGAGTTACTGCCTACCAATGAGCGATCGGCAGCCAGTTATCGTGCAGGCAGTCCGGACTCCGCAGGGCAAACACGGCGGCGTCTACGCCGAGACGCCCAGCGAGCAGCTCTCCGTGCCGCTCGTCGACGAGATGATAGAGCGGACGGGCCTCTCAGGCGAGGAGATCGACGACGTTCGCTGGGGCTGTGCCAAGCAGGTCAACGAGCAGAGCAACAACATCGCGCGGGTCATCGCGCTGCTCTCCGAACTCGGTGAGGGCGTCCCCGGGACGACCATCGACCGGCTCTGTGCCTCCTCGGCGGAGGCGATCATGAGCGCCAGCGACGCCATCCGGGCGGGTCAGCGCGACGCTATCGTCGCCGGCGGCGTCGAGAACATGTCCCGCAACGAGCGCCGGAAGGGGATCGACTCCTACGCGGGTATCGCCGAGCAGTACGACGCGGCCGGTCTCGCGATGGGCCAGACCGCCGAGAAGGTCGCTCGAGAGTACGATATCTCCCGCGAGGAACAGGACGAGTACGGCGCTCGCAGTCAGCAACGAGCCTGCGAGGCCACCGAGGCCGGCACGTTCGACGAGGAAATCGTCCCCATCGAAACGGAGGACGGCACTGTCACCGAGGACGAGGGGCTCCGCCCCGGCACGACCAAAGAGAAAATCGCCGGCCTCCCGCCCGCGTTCGAGGAAGACGGCACCGTCACCGCCGCCAACGCCTCGCAGGTCTCCGACGGCGCAGCGGGTGTCCTTATCACGAGCCGCGAGTTCGCGGAGGATCGCGGCCTCGAGATCATGGCGGAGATCGAGGACCACAACGTCGCCGGCGTCGACCCCACTGTCATGGGCATCGGGCCGGTGCCCGCGGTACGTGGCATCTGGGAGCGAAACGGCCGTTCGGCCGACGACTACGACCTCGTGGAACTCAACGAGGCCTTCGCCAGCCAGACGATCTACTGCCGGGACGAACTCGGCTTCGACGACGAGCAGTTCAATGTCAACGGCGGCGCGATCGCCATCGGTCACCCGCTCGGTGCCTCGGGCGCTCGCCTCCCCGTCACCCTGATCCACGAACTCCAGCGTCGGGGCGGCGGCCTCGGGCTCTCGACGATGTGCGTCGGCTACGGACAGGGTGCGGCCATCGAATTCAACGTCGACTGAGACGGTCGGATTGGGCTTTTTGGTCCAGATTTTGCGAGGGAGGAGAGCGCAGTTCGGAGCGAACGAAGTGAGCGGGAACTGCGGAGCGACGACCGAGACAAAAGGTGGACGTGGCAGGGTGCGGCCGTCGAATTCCGCGTCCCCGAACAGTAAGCACGGCTCACCTCGATACAGTTCTCTACAGCGTTCAAATTCAACCCCGAGTAAAACCTCGAGTACGGTAACCGGGCGGAAGAGTCCGATCCAAGCGCGTCAGCTATCCAATCACGACCTGAAAAATACCGAGTATTCGGCGCCAGAACTGTCGGTTCGGACCTGCCTAGAGGATCTGGTCGGCGATGATGTTCTTCTGGATCTCGCTGGTACCCTCGTAGATCTTCGTGATCCGGGCGTCGCGGTAGTAGCGCTCGGCGGGGTAGTCCGTGACGTAGCCCGAGCCACCGTGGACCTGGATACCTTCGTCGGCGACCTCGACCGAAATTTCGGAGGCGAAGTACTTCGCCATGCTCGAGTACTGCGCGGCGACGTCCTGGTTGTTCTTCTCGACCTGTGAGGCGGCCCGGTAGGTCAGCGAGCGGGCGGCTTCGACCTTGGTGGCCATCTCGGCGATCTTGTGCTGGATGGCCTGGAACTCGGAGATCTTCTGGTCGAACTGCTCGCGCTCGTTGGCGTACTCGATGGCGGCGTCGAGGGCGCCCTGCGCGGCGCCGACCGCCTGGGCGGCGACGTTAGTTCGGCCGGCGGCGAAGAACTCCATCAGCTGGTAGAAGCCCTTGTCGACCTCGCCGATGACGTTTTCCTCGGGAATGCGGACGTCGTCGATGACGACTTCGCCGAGGTCCGACGCGCGGATACCGAGTTTGTTGTCGATCTTCTCGGTCTTGATGCCGTCCCAGTCCATCTCGACGAGGAAGGCGGTGATGCCGCGGTGGCCCTCGTCGGGGCTCGTCTTGGCCATGAGGACGCCGACGTCGGCGACGGTGCCGTTGGTGATCCACATCTTGTTGCCGTTGGCGACGTACTCGTCACCGTCCTTCTCGGCGACGGTCTCCATCCCGGCGACGTTCGAGCCGTGTGCGGGCTCGGAAATCATCGACACCGACGCGATCTCGCCGTTCGCGATCTTGGGCAGCCACTCCTCTTTCATCCACTCGTCGCCGAACTCGATGATCATGTTCGACCCGAAGCCGGCGCTCCCGATGGCCGAACCGATCCCCGGGTCGGCACGCCAGAGTTCCTCGGTGACGATGGTACTGGCGATCTTGTCCATCCCGGCACCGCCGTACTCGAGCGGGATACTCGGTGCGACGAAGTCGTACTCGGCAGCCGTCTTGCGGAGGTCTTCGGGATACTTGCCCTCCTGGTCGTGTTCCTCTGCCACCGGCTTGATCTCGTTTTCGCCGAACTCGCGCACGGCGTCGCGAATCGCCCTGTGTTCGTCGGACAGCGTGAATGCCATACACAATCACTAGGAGAGCGGTACCAAAATAGCTTCGATATATTCAACAGTTGCAAAAGATAACCCTTTCCTTTCTAACGATGTTAATGCGTTCGGTAGACCGACGGCTGTGGCCCTCGTTACGCGGGCTCGTTCGCTCGATGGGCGGATCGAACCCGGGCGGGAGAGACGGTCCGGGGCGGCCACCTCGCGCCTCGAGAACGAACGTCGAGCGGTGACGCCGTTACTCCTCGTCGCGGAGTTCGAACTTCTGGACCTTGCCGGTGGTCGTCCGCGGGAGTTCCTCGACGAACTCGACCTCGCGGGGGTGTTTGTACTCCGCGAGATTCTCGAGACAGTACTGTTTGATGTCTTCGGGCGTCGCCTCGGCGTCGGGCGTGGGGACGATAAAGGCCTTGACGGTCTCGCCGCGGCGCTCGTCCGGAATCCCGACGACGGCGGCGTCGGCGACGTCCTCGTGTTCGAAGAGGAGTTCCTCCACTTCGCGCGGGTAGACGTTGTAGCCGCCGGTGACGATCATGTGCTTCTCGCGGTCGACGACGTAGAAGAAGCCGTCTTCGTCCCAGTAGCCGATGTCGCCGGTGTGGAACCAGCGCTTGCCGCCCTCTTCGGTGAAGGCCTCGTCGTTGGCCTCGGGCAGCCCGTAGTACTCCTGCATCACGTTCGGGCCGTGGATAACGAGCTCGCCCGTGATCTCGTGGATCGCGGCCTCGTCCTCGTCGATCGGTCCCTCCTCGACTCGCGGGACCTCGTTGAAGTCCTCGTCGACGATTTTCGCTTCGACGCCCTCGAGCGTCCGACCGATGCTGCCCTTCCGACGGGCGTTCTCGCGGTTGGCGTGGGTGACCGGGCTCGTCTCGGTGAGGCCGTACCCCTCGTAGAGCTCGACGCCCCACAGGTCCTCGAAGCGCTCCAGGACCTCGATCGGCAGGCTCGAGCCGCCGGAGTTGGCGAAGCGCAGCGCCTCGAACTCGTAGTCTTCGGCGTCGGGCTGGTTGATCATGTCGTTGAACATCGCCGGCACGCCGAACATGATGGTGATCTCCTCGTCCTCGAGGAGGTCCATCACGGTCGGGGCGTCCCACTCGGGGACGGGGTAGTAGGTGCCGCCGCTGTACATCGCGCCGTTCATCACGACGGACATGCCGTAGATGTGGAACAGCGGCAGGGTGCCGACGAGCCGGTCGGCGGCCTGGAACCCGCCCGGCGGGACGTCCGCGTTCGCTCGCGTCGTCCAGCCGATGTTGTGATGGGTCAGTAAGACGCCCTTCGGCGTGCCGGTCGTCCCCGACGTGTAGGGCTGGACCGCGACGTCGTCGTCTGCGCGTTCGACGATGTCTTTCGTCCCGTCGGCGAGGAAGTCGTCGAACTCGGTCGCGCCGTCGACGTCCGCGCCGACGCTGACGACTTCCTCGACGTCGGTATCGTCGAGCACCTCGAGGACGTTCGGGACGTTGTCGGCCAGCGAGACGACCGCCTTCGCCCCGCTGTCGCCCAGCAGGTGGCTGATCTCGCGGGCCTTGTACTGCGGGTTCATCGGGACGATGATCCCGCCGGCGCGCAGGGTGCCGTAGAAG
>SDGW01000439.1_pt1 | contig 25634 bp, 24 predicted proteins | sample 2873831 | NCBI WGS metagenome assembly SDGW01 (sample SAMN08132700, study PRJNA421101) | hypersaline lake metagenome | isolation source: celular fraction 0.22 microns magnesium sulfate-rich crust from ephemeral... | place: Spain: Penahueca Lagoon, Toledo | collected 2011-07 | reverse complement strand
AACTGTCGTGGTAACAAAGGGAAGACGAGACCCCGCAAGCATGAGGAGGCTCGGCTTTTCTTCCACAACAGGCTTGCCGTTTCACTGACCGGAACAAATTACTCAACAGCAACGGACTCTTCTCAGTTTCAAGTCTTCAACAATCCTGCCAAATAGTTGAATACCACTCTGCACTCCTTAAAACGAATAGAAAAAGCAGTCCAATTAAGAAGCGCAACAATCAATTGCACCGCGAAACTGAACCACTTACTCTAATACCACAAGTCTATTAAACTCAAGAAGGCTTCATTTGATCGGCGATTTTATGGATACTTGATATCAACATATCCAACTTGCCTTCCATTCGATGTAGCAAATAAAAAGTTACTACGACCGGGAAGCCAACCTCTGGAAGCCATGTCATCCAACTCTCCATCATCTCCTCTCTCCTTTCTTAAAGTGATAAAAAGGGAGCAGTTCCACCTGCTCCCTTTCCATGATTATAGATCAATCCCAAATACATTGCGCTCTACAATTCGCGCTTCTTTCTTAGCAACTAAATCCCCACCACTTGAACCAAAACAATTTTGCGTAATAATTTCATCCATAGCTTGATTAATGGCTACTGGATCGGCTGGTTCAACAGGTTGATCCAATGAAATCGTAACCGTTCGATTATCTGCATTGTAAAATTTCAACTCTAGCTTTTTCGCCATGCGTCTTCCTCCTTTCTATAAATTAATACTTGGCTTACCCTTAAGCATCTGATGTAACAACACTTGTGTCATCACGCTCAATTCCAGACAGCTGTAGTTGCTGTAAAGGAACCAAAGCCATTGTCACTGCGTACAACTGATCTGTCGTAGAAGATGTTTTCACATTGTTAAAGTTCTTGTTGGAGAAAAGGGGTTTGCCTTCTTCATCTAAACCATCTTCAAAAATCAGCTGTAGTCTTGAATCTGTCATAGTAGCCAATGCCATGATTGCCTCACCTCCTTTCACTTCTATAATCATGAGAAGTTGGTAAGGAAGTGTTGCTCTTTTTCTAAAAAATTTGTAACGTTTTCACACTTCAAACGACAAACTATATAGAAATGGAAAGGGAGGAAATAATATGAAGAAGCAAGCTATTGTTCTTTTAGCGGCAGGAATCAGCTTTTCTAGCCTAAGCCCCATGGAAGCAAATTTAATTCATGCTGAAGAATCGAACTCGAAAGTAGAAAAGAGAAATGAAGGTGTAAAACGTCAAGTATCTAAACAACAAGCACTTAAGGTTGCAGAAAACTTCTTTAATGTGACATTTAAAAATCCAAATTATCGCTATGACCAGAAGTGGTACAGAACAGAAACACCTGTGTGGAATATACGTTATGAAGAAAAAACAAAAGAAGGAAATACTTCAACCCGATATAACATCACGGTCGATGCAGTAAATGGTGACATCATGGAAACTAGATATAACAGAGTCCCAAAAGAGGATCAATCCTTTTCCTATCCCCCTAAGGTAAATTGGAAGGAAGGACAAACGAAAGCGCACACGACCGTTTTGAAATACTTTCAAGACATTGTTAAGCAAGTGAAATTTGATCAATCAAATCAACCAACAAAACCATCACTGAGCGACAGAGTAACTTATACATACCAATACAACCGCATTGTTGATGGTGCACCTCTTCAGGACAACTACATCCGAGTACGAGTAAATGGAAATAATGAGCTAGTTTCGTTTAGTAGTAGATGGAATCCAAATATTGATACTGAAACGCAAAATGTTAAGGTTACAAGTGAAAATGCAAGGAAGAAGTTTGAGGAAAAACTCCCTGTGAGTATGCAGTACAATACATTAGACCGATACTATCGACCTTCTAGTGATGAATCGAATGAAATGGTATTAGAATATGACTTAAATGAGGCTTACCCATACCTTGATGCTACCTCAGGTGAATGGTTAAATCGAAATGGTGATGTAGCAAGCCCAGAAGAAAACATTCAGCGAGAATCGATCACTGACCAGCCTCTAGAACCAATCAGAATGATCAAAAGTATTATGAAGGAACCAGAAGCGAAAGATCTTACGCAAAAATTAGTTAATATTCCTGAAAATATGGCACTAGATAATGTAGAATACCATCAAAATGAACATCAACCTACTAGCTGGGGATTTACTTTTATGGAACCGAATGAAGAAGGTAAGGAATATGACAAAAAACGAATTCATGTAAGAATGAACGCGACAACAGGAGAGATCTATTCCTATAACCTCAATGATCGTTCTTTATACGAAGACCTCGAATCCAAGGACGTAAACCTATCCTATGAAGATGCCAAAGAAAAAGCTATTGCTTATGTTAAAAAGTTTGCACCAAGTAAAGCACATAAAGTATATATACAATCGAATTCAAATCAAAAAGAAATAAATGAAGATGTTGAAGAACGTAAGCAATACTCCTTTATTTTTCTAAGACAGGAAAAAGAAATTCCTGTGGTAAGCAATTCCATCCGAGTAAACCTTTCTGCAGTAAATGGTGAATTAGTCCGTTTCTACCAAGACTGGGAGACCAATGTATCGTTCCCTTCACCTGAAAATGTCATTTCGAAAGATGAAGCTTTCAATCGCTTTTTAGAACGCTTTGATATTCAATTAGGATGGAAACAGTTGCAAAAAAACGACAATGAAAAACAAAACAATGATCAAGAAACGTATCGGAAAGTTTACTACTTGAATAACTTAAATGTATTTGACCAATCCGTTTATTTAAACGCAAAGACGGGAGAGTGGCATGCAACCTCTGATGGAGAAGTTGTCACATTAAATCAAGAAGCAGAAGATATCGAAGGTCTTCCACAGGAAAATGCTCTAAAGCTCATGATTTCATATGGAGCTATTCCTGTAGATGCGGAAGGGAATGTTCATCCTAATGAGCCAATCACTAGAGGGGAAATGATAAAAATGCTTATGCTAGCGAACAACCCTGATCCCGTTTATTATCAGAATATGGCTGACAAATATTCAGCTGAAGATGCAAGCTTTAAAGATGTTGGGGCAAATAATCAATACTTCTCCTTTGTTGAGGAAGCAATACGTGAAGGATTTTTGGATAAAGAAGATGAATCATTTAAACCAGATGAACTTGTAACACGACTTGAATTAGCTAAGTTAATTGTTCACGCACTTGAGTATGATGAGCTAGCCAGTTATTCAAAAATGTTCAAACATCCTTATGAAGATATTTCAACAGATGAAGCTTCAGGTTATGTATCCATCGTCCATTATCTAGACATTATGTCTTCTAATCAAGGTCATAACGAGTTTAATCCAAAACACAACATTGACCGTGCACACGCTGCTCAGGTGTTCTTTCAATACCTCAAAGCTAGAAGTTCATTAGATTAATCTGTTTTATACGATTTAAAAATCCTACCACGTTAACATGGTAGGATTTTCCGATTTTTTACCCACGATCAAATATACAATATCCAATATTAACTAGTAAGATTATTATACATATTGTCCCCATGACTGCTGTATACATGTTGCAGCACCCCCTACTATGTACTTTCATATATATTTTATCAAAAAATGAACAAAAATATTTAGTTTTTTGTTACAAAAATTAATGGATAAAAAAATTCCTGATGATCCTTCCTCTATTAACAATAAATGGGTACTTCTACACATCGTTCTATGATAAAATACTAGTAGCTATCGAGATTCGCTGAAAGAAGGTGAAACATATGGCACATTGCCCATATTGTGGGACTAAAACCAATGAAGATGAAAGCTTCTGTGTTCATTGTGGAAAGTCCCTACCAACAGACTTAAAAGAACGGTCAAAAGAATATCAATCTAAAGGATTTAACCGTTGGTGGATCCTCCCTATAAGTGTGTTTATCCTTGCCATTATTGCTTTAGGAAGTATGTATGCTCTCTTTGAACAAAAAACGACTCAAGCTAAAGAAAAGTTTAACCAAGGTGAAGCATTAGCGCTTAAAGGAAATTATGAGGACGCTCAGGATTACTTTAATGAAGCCTTAGACCTTAGTTATCAATTCCCTGCAGCGTTAGAAAATAAACAATTTTTAAAGGTTGCTACATTAGTCAAACGTGACTTAAATGAAGCCAAAAGCATGAATGAAGAAGAAAATTTTCAAAAAGCATTAGAATATATAGATGAGGCTGAAAAACGACTCAAAAACTATAATGGTGATGCTGTAGAACAATTAGTTAATGACATTACAAAGGCTCGTAATCTAACGAAATTATCTCATTTACAATTTTTAATGAAAAAACAACCATCCATTGATGAACAAAAAACATTGTTATGGCGTGCAGAAGCTATTCAACATGATGAAGCCAAAACCATTGCAAACCAAATTCGTAAACGAATCGTTTCTCATGCTTTTTCTACAGCAAATGAGGAGCTCAAGAAAAAACAATATACCAAAGCACGCTCTATTATTGAAGAAGGTCTGCGCTATGCACCTGATAGTGAAAAGCTACAAAGTATGAAAATCACCATTGAAAAAGAGAAAGCCGCATTTGAAGAAGCACAGAAAGATCGAATTGAACAAGCAATGGCAGCTGCTGAACAAGAACGTGAAATAAACAAAAAGGATGCTGTAGAAATCGTAAGTGTAGAAACGAAACTTGATGAGTATGGTGACCTTGTCGTTAAAGGTAAAATTAAAAGTGTTGCAACAGTTCCGATCAGTTCTGTTTCCATTAAGTATAAATTATATAACAAAGATGGAGAAATGGTTTTAGAAAATGATGTGTACACATACCCTGATACCCTTTATCCAGATGAGATTGGTAAATTTGAATTTACCCATTATGATGTAAACGAAGAGTTAGAAATTAAAAAAGAAGAAATTAAACCAACCTGGTTCTTAGACTAGACCATTATGGAGTGAGTATATGAAAAAAAGACGTATATTAGGTCCAATCATCCTAACGACTCTTCTACTGGGTCTTGTTGGAGGAGCAGGATATTGGATGACAGCAAAAATTTATCAAAAACCTATCCAGGCTAGCAGTTCCATTGCTGAAGAAGTAAAAAGTGATAATGAACCTAGAGAAGTGGATTTAAAATCTCTCATTCATGAAGCCGAAAAAAATGTGGTACAGATTGAAGCAAAAGCAGAATGGGGTAACAGTATCGGTTCTGGCTTTCTTTACAATGAAAAAGGTGACATTATTACCAATGCCCATGTTGTAAAAGATGCCGAATCAATCTATGTGAAAACAGCCAATGCCCGCACATACCCTGCAGCTCTTATCGGAATCGGTGAAAAAACAGATGTAGCTGTTATCCGCGTCCCACAACTCGCAAACAGAACCCCAATGAAAATTGGTGAGAATGTGGCAGAGGTCACAGATGAGATCATTGCAGTTGGAAGTCCCTTAGGTCTTCAGAATACTGTAACCACCGGGATTATTTCAGGAACTGAGCGTGACTTTGCTATTGATGAATTTAAATATGAAAATGTTTATCAGATCACTGCCCCTATTACACACGGGAATAGCGGCGGCCCACTCATTCATAAACCATCAGGTAAAGTGATTGCCATTAATTCAGCTGGCACCGAAAAAGCTGGCATTGGATTTAGTATTCCACTTAGTAGCGTCATGGATCAGATTGAATTATGGTCATCCCAAGCTGAGAATCAAGAATTAAATTATGACGGTCAAGTAAATGCCAATACTCAAATTGATCCTAAACAACTTAAAGAAGACGCTCGCTATTTATATGGCTATTTTAATGAAAGTTTATTAATGCGAGATTATATTAATGCTTATGCCCTTCTTGGGAGTGAATGGCAATCGAAACAAACCTATCAAGATTTCCGTGCAAAATATGTACACACCATTGATATTACGTTTAGTAATGTGAAATTATCGCTCGATGAAAATAACCGGGTTCATATCTCACTCACAACAGATAATGTCATTCGAAATTCTGATCAATCAAAAGTAACGGAACGTTATGATTGTACGTACACAATTGGTTATGAAAATGATCAGTTAAAAATTCTATCAGGCAAACGCGAACTAATCTCTTCTACCCCACACGAAACCGAGGATCCGGATGAAGAACAAGAAAATGGTTCTTCAGATAATGATTCTTCAGAAAGTGAAACGCAAGAAGATGAAGCTGCTTAAAAAATTGAGCTGGAATTACCCAGCTCAATTTTTTTGTGCAATATAACCTATCATTTGTCACTAAATTTCCATAGGTTTTCAAACAGTATGTGAACAAATTCACAAAGCCAACAATCTTTGATGCAAACCATATATAATGAAATTGTAAAGGAGGAACAATCTCTAACACGCCGGCTTAAAGAGCTTACTCCTCCCTATTCACATAAAAAATATTGAACAATTAAAAGGAGTGGGAGTTATGTTTAACACATTCTTAAGAAACAATCAGGTTGTAGGTATTATTTTAACTTTCCTACGTGTTTATCTCGGTTATACGTGGTTAACTGCTGGGTGGGGGAAACTAACAGGTGATGGATTTAACGCAAGCGGCTATTTAAAAGGAGCGATTGGCAAAGCAACAGGTGAACACCCTGCTGTTCAAGGATGGTGGGCTAGCTTTTTAGAAAATGTCGCTCTCCCAAATAGTGAGTTATTCAGCTTCCTTGTGATGTGGGGAGAGATTTTAGTAGGCATTGCACTTATACTAGGTGTTTTTACAACTTTCGCCACTCTTATGGGACTTACCATGAACTTCGCCTTCTTGTTTAGTGGCACTGTGAGCACAAACCCTCAAATGGTGATCATAGGCATCTTCTTGTTAGTTGCTGGTTATAACGCTACGAAATTCGGCTTGGATCGTTGGATTCTCCCTTTATTAAAAAAGCAATTACCTAAGCGGGAACAAAAAAATGAACAATACGCATAATGTTTAAAAGTCGTAGTGGTATCAATAACCACTACGACTTTTTTTAGTCAGAACAATCGCCTCTTCTTCTCACTTTTGGTATAGTTTACGAGTATTGCAATTTTTCTTGCTTTTGAGAAGAAAGGATTTTGGTATGACTGTTTTAGATGCATTACTTATTTTTGTTGTAGGAATAGGCGCAGGATTCATAAATGTTCTTGCAGGTGGTGGCTCATTACTAACGTTACCAACGTTGATATTAATGGGGCTTCCTTCAGCTTTGGCCAATGGAACAAACCGCGTAGCTATCATCGTCCAAAACATAACGGCTATCGCTTCATTTCGAAATAGCGGAATCTTTCATTGGCGTCTTGGTATATTTTTAGCCATACCAGCTGTAATCGGATCCATTATTGGCTCTAACTTAGCCATTTATTTGTCTGACCAATGGTTTAATCGCATTTTATCCATTGTAATGGTCCTTGTATTAATCACCATGATTTTCAAACCACAAAAAAAGCTTCATCAGGCATCATTAAATATGACGATGACCAAGCGAATCTTGCTATTTGTTATTTTCTTTATCATTGGTGTCTACGGTGGATTTATACAAGCTGGTGTCGGTTTGGTTATTGTCACCATGTTAACCTTATTTACAGGTCTTAACTTAGTACATAGTAATAGTTTGAAGGTCTTTATTGTGGCCATTTATATTGGATCATCACTTTTTATATTTATTCTTAATGACCAAGTCCATTGGGGATTCGGTTTAACGTTAGCAGCTGGAAATAGTCTAGGTGCGATCTTTGCAAGTAAATTTGCTATTAAAAAAGGAGAAGGCTTTGTGCGTTGGGTTATGATTATCGCAGTCGTATTCATGAGCCTCCGCCTTTGGTTTGTTTAATATTTCAGTTCAATTCCCCATAAAGGTTTTTTAATATGTTCAATAAGAACGAAGATAATATGTGAATCTTCTTTTGTAACATAACCTTCTATGCTTTGAAAGAGCGTTCCATTAACGTGATAAAAGTCCAATGGTAGATCCATAGGGGCGTACAATAAAATGGGCACGCTCTTTCCTTTGTATGGTAAACGTTTTGCTACTTCGTCACCATAACGAGCTTTAATGGTGATGAATGGCTTTGAGAGATCTAGATGAAGAGTATGGAGAAAAGCTTCCTCTTTCGGAGGTTGTTGTTCTTCAAAACTCATAACATACTGCTCTACAGTACCTCCAGCTCTGAAGAAAATATTTACTCCATTTTGTATAGAAAAAGACCTCCCTTCTATGTTCCTTTTCTTTTCGCTGCGCATCATGCAAACAAAAGTGAAGATATCTTTAAACGTGCAGATGAAGCATTGTCAGGGATGATTCCTACCCCTATGCTAAAGCTTATATTAACTGTTCATCATCAAGATTGCTGAGGCTACCCCACCCGGACTTGCTCCTACAATTGCAATCTTCTTCATATTCCTCACCCACTTACTGTGCAATTATTTATACATTTATCTCACATAAATTATACAAACCATTCCTTCTGACCACAATTTTCAAACACATTGGTTATAAAAAAGGACGAATAAGGTGATAACACCACATTCGTCCTTTCGTATTTACTCTTCTTCTTCAAGCCATAAATCCTCGACATGTTTACGCTCCAATTGCTTTCGAACTTTACGATATTCTTTAGATTTGAAAATAATATCAAAATCATAATCATCAGGATATAATTCTTTAGCTGGAATATGCAGTTGGATACGCTTATGATTAATCGTGTGTTTTTCTCCTTTTATTTGTACAACATAATTCCCTTTTGAATCGGGACCTTTATATACAATACCTGTATCTCCTGTAGCAAGCACCGTAACATTATCTCCCATATCATACTTCGTTACGCGATCATCAGGCTTCACTCTCTCTTTTTTGGATGATTGACGGGCATAACGATTTTGAGCAATTTGTTTAGCTAGTGCTGAATGATTCACATCATCAGCTGGAGCATAGGATCTTTCCTCTTTATAAGAGATTGAATGAGCTTTCTCGATAATCTCTGGATGCATACCTAATTTAAGTGCAATTTGAAAGGCTTGACTCTTACCAGTTGTCCCTAATAATAATCGATAGGTTGGACGTAGGGTTTCTAAATCAAACTCCATTGAACCATTCATAAATCCTTCTCTTTCTTCAGCAAAATCCTTCATTTCGTTGTAATGGGTTGTGGCAAAAATGGTTGCTCCTTTTCCATATAGTTGATCCAGAATAGCTGTCGCTAACCCCATGCCTTCTGTAGGATCTGTTCCAGAGCCTAACTCATCTAAAAGAACAAGACTATGATCATTCGCTTCTTGTAAAATTTCAATGATGTTCACAAGTCTAGAGCTAAACGTACTTAAGTTATCTGTAATACTCTGTCCATCACCAATATCCACAAAAATATGATGAAAGAGATGTAGCGTACTCCCTTCATCCACTGGGATATGCAATCCTACTTGAGTCATGTAGGTAAGCAATCCAATTGTTTTCAAGGTGACCGTTTTTCCACCTGTATTCGGACCAGTGATAACCAAAGCATAGTGATTCGGGTCTAAGCAAATGTTTAGAGGGACTGCATCGTTTCCTAAAAACGGATGTCTCGCATTCATTAAACTCATTTTATAGTCTTCATTCACAACAGCTGGTGTACCTTGAAGACTCTTACTGTAATGAGCTTTTGCAAAAATAACATCGTACTGATGCATCGTTTCAACTGCAATATTTAAATCTTGTTCTTTCTCTAAAACAAGAGCGGTTAAATAATAAAGAATTTGTTCAACCTCTTTTTCTTCTGCTAGACGTAACATCTCTAGTTCTTCCTGCATGTTAGTTACCTCTTCTGGTTCAATAAAGACGGTTGCACCTGAAGAGGATGAATCAATAACTGTTCCTTTTACTTTATTACGGTAATTTGCTTTTATAGGGATTACAAACCTCCCATTCTTTTCTGCTACTACACGCTCCTGCATATACGTTGAGAGTTTACTGGATTTTGCCAGATGATTGATCTTGTCTTTCAGTTTTGTTTGATGACTTTTCATTTGTTTACGTATTTTCGTTAACTCTTTTGATGCATAATCATCTACTCTACCATGACGAAGACAACTCTGAATTTCTGTTTCTAAATCGCTAAGATCTTCAATTGATTCAGCGTAAGTTGAAATTGTTGGTCCAGCGTGATTTTTGTCCTTCATAAATCGCTTTAACTTAGAACAATGATCTAAAAATGACTGTAGTTTTTGAAATTGGTCTGGACGGATAAACATACCTTTCTTGGCTTGTTCTAACATGTGAGTGACATCATCTAAACTGTGAACCGGTACACTTGAACTAATTTCTAATATCCTCACCGCTTCACTCACTTCCTCTAACCATCGCTCAATCTGCTTTTTATTCAGAGATGGTCGGAATTGTTGAATCGTCTCTTTTCCTTTATGTGTCATGGCATAAAGCGCCACTTCTTGTAAAATCAAGTCACACTCTAATGCTTCATACGTTTGCTTATTCAATGTGGGTTCCTCCTCAAATACACTTTAGAATATAAAAAAAGCTGCAATGAACAAAGCTCATTGCAGCAAACTTACGATTTATCATTCAATCGCTAGGGGTAGCCTACTAGTGGACAAAGAGTTACAGATATCCAAAAGTTAGCTATAGAATTAAAAAAGACTGCGACAATAGTGTCACAGCCTCTTCTATCTACCCAAGAGTTTTGCTATGATTCATTGTTCTTAACTACTCAAAAAAAGGGCATAACGAACTAAACTTGCACATCAAGCAAGCTTACAAACTTTTTTCGAGACCGTATTTGGTTACGGGTTAGTTAAGAACAATAACCTTCATAAAAATACTCCTTATAAGTAGAGTCGATTGAATGATATTCGTAAAATATTTCGTTAATCTCATTGTATGTTAAAATAGTTCACTCGTCAATTTAACAAGTGGAGAAACGTTGTACATATACTTGGTCTTTTCCATTCTCTTTAGCTTCATACAACGCTTGATCTGCTCTTTGTACAAAAGCTGTGATCGATTCAGTTTCATCGGGAACGCGGTGTATCATCCCTATCGAAATCGTTACATAATCACTAATCTCTGAAGCACGATGAGGGATTTTTTCATCTTTAACTCTTTGCCTTAATGCTTCAGCTTTTTCCTCTGCCTCATTTATATGTAGGTCATCATAAATGATTGCAAATTCCTCTCCCCCATACCGAGCAATAAATCCATCATGTTTTTCTACTTCATCCTGAAGGGTGGAAGCAATTTCTGCTAAACAATCATCACCATGTAAATGCCCATATGTGTCATTGAAAGGCTTAAAAAAATCAATATCAATCATCATAAAGGTAATGAAAGTTTGTTGTTCTAAAGCTTTTGTCCAAGATTGGTCCATATATTTTTCAAACAACCTGCGATTTGGAATATTGGTTAAACTATCTTTAAAGGACATCTCTTCTAATTTTTGGTTCGCTTTTTGAAGATTTCGTTCAGCATGGACCCACTCTGTAATGTCATGGATAGCCCCGGTATAACCTTCTAAATTTCCTTGATCATCAAATACAGCTGTACAATAAAACTCTACAATACGCTCTCCTCCATTTTTTTGTTTGTAATGCACCTGATGCATTGTATAATCTAACTCTTTATTCATAAGAGGACGCAACATACGATAGAGTTTCATTCGATCCTCTCTATGAACGAATGACATAAAATGTTCTCCTATTGCCTCTTGGACTGTATAACCTGAAACTTTCTCCCACGCAGGATTGAGAAATACCCAGTATCCCTTTGGATCAATCTGATAAACGACTTCCGTGATGTGGTCTACAATATTTTTATATTGCTTCTGTGTTCTACGCATCATTTTCATATTGTATTGTAATTGTACAATCATTGATTGAAAACTCTGTGCAAGCTCTCGAAACTCGTAAGCTGAACGGTTAAAAACGGTAAAATCAATGTTTTGATTCCATTTTCCATGTCGAATTTCCCTAGCCTTTTCAGCTAGAAGGTGTAAAGGGTGGTTAATGCGTTGTGCAATACCGATAAAAAGGACAAAGCCAATCGCATAAACAGCTAAAACATTCATACAGAATACAAATAATTGGATATAAAGGGAACTGAACACCTGGCTTTTATTTCGTTCTGATACGATAAACCATCTACCTTCATTCATCCAACTGTAGCTTGCATACATTTCTTCTTGTTGATCTTCATAGGATTGCTGAATAGGTTTATGTGCTAATGCTTGCTCAAATAAATATGTATCACGGATATTCAATTTCCCTGATTTCTCAGGATCTAATAAGGACCCTTCTTTTGTAACAATATAGGTATGATTAGAGCCATTCTCATCATTAAATAAGGAGGTCATTACATCTACTTTTACTTTTCCATATAATACTCCAACGAAATCTCCTTTTACCCGAATTGGAGTGGAGATGATGAAAAACTTTTGATGGTCTTCCTCAAAAATGGAACTTATATATGTGTCTTTCTCATTTGCTTCTTTGAAGAATTTCTCATTTTTCACAGACTCTTCTTGATTGAACCCATAGATAACTTTACGATCTTCTCGACGAATTTGAAGTGCAACATCCCCGTTTTCATTTGTTTGAGAGATAGAATGGAATGCAGGGTTACCAAATAAAATGTCTCGATATATCCATAAGCTGTTGTCCTGATTGCTAATCATTTGCGTCGCTGTCATGGAAGATAAAAGCTTAACATCCTGTTTCCGTTCCTCAAGCCAATTCTCTAACTGCTCTTTCTCCAAATGAACTTGTTCTGAAAGTTGTTCCATTGTGGTGGTTTTTCGATCCTGCGACTCCATCCAGTAATAAGGGATGATGGTCAAAATAGTGACAAGAAAAAGAAGCAAGAAAAACCAAAAAAGTAACTTTGTTTTAACTTTTTGAATCCCAAAAAATGATTCAATTTTTTCCATCATAATTAAACGTCCTTTATCGATATACATGACTTTTTGACTAGACTTACATCAATCATTTTACACCATTTTCATAATGCTTTCATTCGAATTTTTAAAATATTCCATTTTTAAATCGATTTGACGCTAAATTCTTCAGTTATTAAATAATTTAGATTTTTATATTGATAGACACACGTCCAAACATAACAAGGAAAGTTTTCATATTGTATTAGTGTAAGATTTCAGGAGGTGATTTTAAATGCCTTATGGATTTGGCGGATTCGGCGGTGGCTATGGTTGTGGCTACGGCGGTGGTTACGGCGGTGGCTACGGCGGTGGATTCGTTCTAATTGTAGTGTTATTTATCCTACTCATCATTGTAGGAGCATCTTTTTATTACTAGAGAATGAAAAACCCTTCTCAATTGAGAAGGGTTTTTATTAAAGTTTATCTATTAAACTGACTTTGGAAAAAAACGATCTAGTTGATGAGGAGGGAGAGGCTTACTAAAATAATAACCTTGCATTTCATCACATCGTTCTGCTTTTAGAAACGCAAGTTGTTCTTCTGTTTCTACACCTTCTGCAATCACTTTCATGTTTAATGAATGGGACATATGAATAATAGATTTAACTATCGCCTCATTTTGCTTGCGATTCTCATCAATGAAGATACGATCAATTTTAAGCTTACTAATTGGAAACTGACTTAGATACTTTAACGATGAATATCCTGTTCCAAAGTCGTCTATGGAAACATGAACACCTAAAGCACGCAAGCCTTCTAATGTCCGAAAGATATCTTCCTCGTTACTCATTGCCATGGATTCAGTAATTTCTAGTTCTAAACAGTTTGCATTCAATCCAGATTCTTTCAAAATAGTCTCAACTGTATCGACTAAATTCTTTTGGTAAAATTGCTTAGCTGATAAATTTACACCCACAACAAAAGATGGGTAGCCTTGGTTCTGCCATTTTTTATTTTGAAGACAAGCTTGCTTTAGCACCCATTCACCGATTTCAAAAATAAGACCAGTTTTTTCTGCCAATGGAATAAATGTTGCAGGTGGGACATACCCCCACTCTGGATGTTTCCATCGAAGCAGCGCTTCAAGACCAACGATTTGCCCTGTTTCAATGTTTTTCTGAGGTTGATAATGAAGTTCCAATTGGTCTTCCTTTAATGCTTTTCTTAATTCAGTTTCCATGGTTAAGATCGTCTTAAAATCCTTAGAGATCGATGATTCAAACACCTTGTAATGATTTCGATTATTTGCCTTGATTACGTTCATAGCTGAATCAGCATGCTTAATTAAGTCATTCGAATCATGCCCGTCATCAGGGTAACTACTAATACCTATTGAAACGGATGTAAAAAGTTCTAACCCTTCTACTAGTAAAGGAGATTCAAAGGATTTAATTATTTTTTGAGCTAAGTGTTCAGCCTCTGTTTTTGATTGAATATCTTTTTGTAAAATAAGGAACTCGTCTCCGCCCATGCGAGCAATAAAATTATGTTCATCATGATGCATTTTCAATCGCTCTGCAAACGCATACAATAATTTGTCTCCCAACACATACCCTAGTGTATCATTAATCTGTTTAAAGTAATCGATGTCCATAAAATGTACAGCTAGTTGTTCTCCATTATGTTCAGCCTGTTGAATTGCCTCTTTAAGTGTTTTCATAAAGTATGTACGATTCGGAAGATCTGTTAATTCATCATAATAAGCCATAAACTCAATTCGCTTTTCCTGTTCAACTCGGTCAGATATATCTCTCACTATTGCTCCACGTAATACTCGGTCTTGATAAGGATATGGGTGTGCCATGATTTCCACATGAATGAATGAACCATCCTTCTTAATACCAGTAAGTTCATATGGTTTATCCGGAAATTGGCTCATCATGCTTTGAAGTTTATAGTAGCTGCGAGATTCCACAATATCAAATGCACTGCGATGCACCATCTCTTCAACCGAGTAACCAAACATTCTGGCAAACGTTTCATCACAGTCAATAATATTGCCTCTGTCATGAAGAACAATTCCCTCGAAGCTACCTTGTATCAGTTTGTTCATATGTTGTTTAGCTTGCTTTACCTTATCATTAAGGGAAACGGATTGAAGAATCATAGAATATAGGTCTTGATCGTTAGTATTGTTCATTTTCATGGATTTAACATGAATATATCGTGTAGAGCTGTCCTTTACCTCTAACAGAGTATTCGTTTCCTCTTGGCTTACTAACGTGTCAAAATCAAAATACTCACGGATGTTTACAGACATATTTTTAGATGTCCCTAAAAGATCCCAAGCAGATTGATTCCCTTCTATGATCGTACCCTCTCCATCTACAAATAGGATAGCATCTTGAACCTGCTCAAGTAACCATCCATGTATAGGTAGCTGTAGCTGATTGGATGGATTCGACATTCCGTATTCCCCCTAATAACCCCTGAGTATGTCTTTAACCAATAATAATACGCTCGGTAGGATAATGATATCTTCCGCTTCTTTTATCTTTTTTAAATGTAAATAAGAAGGATAGGATCCCAATGCGCCCGATAAACATTAGCGAAATTAAAACAAATTTACTAATACTGGTTAGTTCTGACGTAATCCCCATTGATAAGCCCGTGGTACCGAAGGCTGAAGAAACTTCGAAGATAATTTCGATCAGCTTAAAAGGCTCAACGATTGTAAGGATAACTACGCCTATAAAACAAGTAATGACAGCCATTATAGATACAACTACTGCTTTGATTAAGTCTTCATCATGCACTTCTCGACCAAATATATGAATGCGTTGTTTACCTCTTGCAAAAGTAAGTAGGAAAATAATCACTAATGCGAATGAAGTAGTTCGAATCCCTCCTCCAACACTACTTGGAGAAGCACCAATAAACATAAGGGCAGACATGATAAATTGAGTCTGTTCTGTAAACTGACTTACATCCATTGTCGATAATCCTGCACTACGTGTAGTTACTGATTGGAACAATGAATAAAAAATAATTTCATGCCAAGATCGATCAGCAAAATAATGGTTAAATTCTAATAATGCTATGATTAGAGTCCCTATAATAACAAGTACCAAGAACGTAGCAGTTGTAAGTTTCGTAAATAACGAAAATCTCATAAATCTTCTTTCTTCAACAGTAGAAAATAAATAATCTCTGACTTCAATTAATACAGGAAAACCAATAGCTCCTAATATGATTAAAACAATATGAACAAATTGTACAAAATAATCATCTTGGAATGGAATTAAGGATTGGCCTGTAATATCAAAACCCGCATTGGTTGTAGCACTAATAGAAGCAAAAAAGCCATTAAAATAGGCTTCTTGCCATGTTGGATAATATTGCAGATAATAGGTCCCTAAAATCACAAATCCTAAGAATTCAATAATGAAAATCATAAATAAAATTTGCTTAATTAACCGGACCATGCCCTGGAAGTGTGTTTGATTTTGGTCTGTCATAATTAACCTACGCTCACGCAGACCAATTTTTTTCCCTAAAACAATCCAAATGAAGGTTCCAAGTGTCATGATGCCAATGCCACCAAACTGAAGCACTGCTGCTAAAAGAAATATTCCAGTTACACTAAATGTCTCTGCAGTTGGTACGACTGTCAGCCCTGTTACACTAACAGCACTCACAGCGGTAAAGATTAGGTCAACAAGAGAAAGTGACACTCCCTCTTTATGAGACACAGGAAGACCTAATAATATACAAGCCGTTATGGCGGCTGTGCCATAAAATAATACGATAAGCTGAACGGGTGATAGGTTATTCATCCAGCGTAAACTACGTTGTCTTACCCACATACTAAGTTTCTCCTTTAATTGCTATAATTCCTGCTCATTCGATTCATTCTTCCATAATTATAGCAATTATTAATGATAATATCGGTACATTACCCGAATTATGAAGAACACATTTGCTATTTATGGAAGTGGTATTGATTTTTCCCTTGATTCTTAGCTTCATACATGGCCATATCTGCATATCATATCAGCTCATGTTATAGCTTAACATGATTTATGTGACATTTTGGGATAAAAATCAAAAATTCATAAGATATTAGCATATGAAAAAAGGATAAGGTTCTTATTAAAACCTTACCCTTCTCTGAACATATGATTTGAGTTGCTAATATTGTGTAATTCATGCTTAGGTATATGTGTATAGTCTTCAATCATATTCAACATTTCTTCGTGATGATGTAATAAACGTCTTGTTTTAGAACGATTGCTTGTAACTGTAATGTCTTTATCAGTAATGGTAACCCGACCATCCATTAACCTTTTTGTAACGATTAAGCCATTCGTAAACATAGATTCGGGAGATGTTTGCGTATAATGTGCCGCTTCATAAAATTGCTTAAATGTAAACGGAGTCAGTGTAAACCTAAACTGCGTTCTCCAATACCCTTCATACCGTTGTAAATCAAGTTCATTTTCTACTTTTTTTATACGATAAAGTCCACTGGCATCTCGATGTGTCTTTCCGTTAATAGGTATCGGTTTTATAAAGGAGTCTCCAAAACCCACGTCAACTAAATAAGGCCGTTCTAAATAAACTACATTTGTGGCATGGCTATTTGGATAAGCCCATGTACCATCCTTTTGTTTTACGGTTGCTGCAATCAGGTCAACTTTATAACCTAATTGGTTAAGCAACAAATTAAATAGCCCATTTAACTCATAGCAAAATCCACCACGCTTACGTTGAACAATTTTTTCGTAAAATTGATCCGTATTCAGGTCAATATAACGGCCTGCAACCACATCAATATTTTCAAATGGAACAGAATAAAGATGGGCTTTCATCAATTGTTCTAACCCTTTTAGCGTCGGCTCAGGAGGTTGTGAAAGACCAATCCTGGAAATATAAGATTGAATGTCCATCCTATCTCTCCCTTAAACTTTTGTTTCAGCATCTTCCACATGTTGCTTAAACTTCTCTAATAGCTCGTCACCCTGATACCCTTCCTCAATTAAGTTCTGTAGCAATTGTTCCACTTGTTCTTTTTTATAATCTAAAAGTGTTCCCATAAAGAGGACATTAAAGCCTTCACCAATCTCATTTAAGGTTAGAAGTTTCACTAAAAAATAAGCAGGTTGATTAGATGTTTTGGAAATTTTAGCTTCAAGCACAAACTCTTCCCCATCTTCTTGAAGACCTTCAAAATAATCCAATTGTTGAGCTCCTACATAGGCTTCAATCAGCCATTGATTATGCTCATCTTCTTTATTGATAATTAATCCATCAATAAGAGGTATTGTTTTCTTTTCAAAACCTTCTTCTAATTCATGAACGACATTTAGTTTGATCAATTTAAATGTTTTCATAATAACCCCTTCTCTTATCTTTAATATAGTGAACTTCTCTTCTATCCTCCAATATAGGACATCTCAATCTTCTTATCCTTTGGCGTTTTGCCTTCAGCACGATCTGCAGAATAACGGTCATCTCGCCTTGTCCAGCGCTTCATAATTTCCAATTTTAATCCATGATCAGAAATTCCATCTCGTAAAAGCGATCGAATATCATAGCCACCTGAAGCAAATAAACAATGATAAAGCTTACCATCTGCTGAGAGACGTGCTCTGGTACAGGTATCACAAAAATGGTCTGTTACTGAAGAAATCACCCCAACTTCTCCCTCACCATCTTGATAACGATAACGAGATGCTACTTCTCCATAATAATTCGGGTTAATCGGCTCGAGTGGCATATATTCATGTATCTGATCAATGATTTCACGTTTCGAAATGACAGAATCCATGTTCCACCCATTTGTATTACCGACATCCATAAATTCTATGAAACGCAATATATGTCCGGTTGCACGGAAATATCGTGCCATAGGCAGAACCTGATCATCATTCATTCCCTTTTTAACAACCATATTTACTTTTACTTGTAATCCCGCATCTTCTGCAGCTTTAATACCTTTTAGTACCGGCGCTGTTTTAACCCCTCGACTATTAATGGACTTAAATACCTCATCATCAATTGCATCTAAGCTTAAGTTAATTCGGTCTAGTCCAGCTGCTTTTAGTGCCTCAGCCTGTTTAGGGAGGAAGACCCCATTTGTTGTCAGGGCAATATCATGAATACCATCAATTGCATATAATCGCTCAATTAATTCACTTAAATTTTTCCGTAGGAGTGGTTCTCCTCCTGTGATCCGTATCTTTTCAACTCCTAAAGATGCAAATGCCTCAGCAACACGAACGATTTCATCATAGGATAGACGTTCATCCTGACTCAGAAATTGGTAGCCATCTCCAAAAATCTCTGCAGGCATACAATAAGTACAACGGAAATTACATTGATCAATCACAGATATTCGTAGATCTTTTAACGGACGTTCAAATTGATCGGTTATAGCAGTACCTGTGGTATCCATCTTTTTCTCCCTCCCTCTTGTTGTTCGTTATTACTATTCATTTTACAATTCTAACCGTAGAATGTCCAAGTGTCGGCCTGTCCCTCATTAAACTCGATAAACAAAGCATCAATTAAATCACCTTTTTGATAACCTCTCGTGCCACCCGGAAGCATCATAAATGCATTCGCACTTGCTAATGACGTAACAACAGATGATTTATCAAGGCCAGATGGTTGGATGTAAACATATCCATCCTGGTAATGAAGGTTTGAGCGAACGAACCGAGTAAATGGGTTCGCCTTTGGAAAATCAGCTCCAAGATAAGCTTTGATCTTAGGTGGATAAGGTTGTTTAGACCCCATCAACGAACGAAGAATGGGACGTGTAAATAATTCAAACCCTACATAACAAGCTGAGGGATTACCCGAGAGTCCGAACAATAATTTATCCTCTTTTGCTGCTACAGTTGTTACGCTTCCGGGCCTCATCGCTATTTTATTAAACAATACGCTTGCCCCTAATTCTTGATAGATGTCTGGCATTAAATCATAATCCCCAACAGAAACACCACCTGTTGTGATCAGCAGATCTACTTCCTCCAAGGCTTTAGATATAGCTTCGAAGGACGTTGCAAAATCATCTTGTAATGTCCCGTATAACTGAACCTCTCCTCCAGCGCGTATGATTTGAGAAGCAACCATTGAAGCATTCGAATTACGAATTTTCCCAGGAACTAGTTCGTCTTCTACCTGTAATAACTCTGTTCCTGTTGTAAATAGACCTACTTTTGGACGCATAGCTACTGTAACCTCAGCATAACCGAATGTAGCTAAAAGTGCTTTCACGCCAGGATTAATTGTTGTACCTTTATGTACAAGTGTCGTACCTTGTTCAGTTTCGGACCCTTTAAAATTCACATTATCTCCTGGGTTCATACATCTTTTAATCGACATATATTCCTGACCTTGTTCTTCATATGTTTGACAAACCTCAAACATTGCTACACAATTTGCCTCTTCTGGAAGCTTGGCACCTGTCATAATTCGAACAGCTTCTCCTTTTTGTAGAGGTTGACTAGCTACCTTCCCAGCCGCAATATGTTCTGTTACCTTAAACGTAATTGGATTCTCCTGGCTCCCATATGCAGTATCCTCTGCACGGAAAGCAAAACCATCATATGGTGATTTATTAAAGGGTGGAACAGCATGCGTAGCGACAATGTCCTCCCCTAAGATCCGTCCATCACTTTCTTCAAGTTTCACTTTTTCTTTACTTCCTTCTTCAGCAAACTGCATCACCCGTTCAACAGCTTCTTGAACTGGAATTGGATTTCGTTTTTCAACCATCGGAACCTTCCCTTCAACAAATACTTTCTTTACAAAACGTATCAAACTTGAAGGTTCAACTCCAACTATTTACGTTTTTTATGCAAATAAAAAAGCTGGGTATAAGACCCAGCTTAGTAGTAAAAGTATTTGTTTTTTTGCATCATTAAACGTTCTGATGCTTCTTTATACTGACGTTCTGAACGCATAATATCTTGTTTTGATCTTTTTTCAATTGTTATGGTAAACAATAAAAATTGTAATTGCATGAGTTATATCTCCTTCCATTCACTTTGTAACTAACCGGTATCTTTCTCCGCGTTAATCCATGCCATAAATTGTAGTAGTCGAATCATTGTTCATCCATTCCTTTCATTTCATTATTTTAGAATTCAGAAATAAAATTTGCTTTACGATCCATAAGCTGTTCTTCTGGGGTGACATCATAAAACGGAGAACGATTCGTCTGGTGTTCTTTATGTTTCTTGGCAAACGTAATCGTAAAAATAAAAAATTGTATCGACATGTTAAGTTCCTCCTTATTTCTTTTTATTTATATAAAAGGGTAACCCCTTTTATCGCACAAAAAAGCCGTAACGAGACGCTACGGCACTAATCAAACATATAAAAACCGCAGGGCACACCTACGGCATTACAAATAAAACATATAAATCCGCAGGCCATTCAACCTGCAGCTTCTTAATGATTAAGGATGCATTATGACATAAATCCACTACGAGCCAAGGTCGAATGATACATATTCAGTTGATTAGTTTGATTCATTACGTTTTTCATTTTTTTCGACCTCGCTTTCGTTTCATTTTTTAACACAAATAAAGTATATGCAACTTGACATGAAATGTAAACCATTTTAATCAAATTTATCCAATAAATTTATTTGGAACAGTTTCTTTTGATAAAATCGTATCGATTTGCTGATCAAGTTTGTGTAACTCTTGAATGGCTTCACTGACTTCCATTTGTTTATAATGATGCAATCCCTTTGGTTGCTCATCCTTATTATCTGCTTGTGTGATCACTTCTTGAAGAGGTGTTTGCTTCCCTTCTAAGGAAAACGGCAAGTACGAATCAGTGTGTAAAAGGATTGCAACGGATATTTCCTTAGCTGCTACACGATCTTCTCCTAATCTAATAAGAAGTTTATGAGCGCGCTCAGCACCTTTTATCGCATGAATATCATTTTGACGATACTCATCGTAATCCCATTCCCCTTCATTGTTATACCATTCATAGTGGCCAATATCATGAAGCAATGCAGCCTTCGCTGCATGATCTACATGAACCCCTTTGTCCACAGCGATTTCAAAAGCATATTGAGCAGCTGTTACCGCATGATGAACACCAGAACGACGAAGGTATTTTCTTGTAATGTGATGCTTGAAAATATCAACTAAGTTGACGTTCCTCATTGAAATCCCTCCGATTAGTTTTCAGAATAATATATCACAATGTTTATAACGGAACAATCATTTCTTTATGTTTTCCCCCAGTCCCTTGTTACAAACGTTCTTTTCTAGGGTTTAAGAAACGAAAAGATAAGGTATAAATGGTAAGGAATTGAAGTAATAGGAGATGGTCAAGTGAAATTTATAGATAACTCTGTCTTAATCACCGGTGCTAGTAATGGTATTGGAAAGTCCCTAGCTAAAGCTTATGCAGATGAAGGTGCTACTGTTCTTATGATTGATAATGATAAAGGAAATGGAGAAAACTTAGTTGTGGATGGGGGGATGACGAAGAAGATGATTTATGAACACTAGATAATAAAACTTCACATCATTAGCAGTTCAGATTAAAGGGCGAATATGACTTTCACCATAACTGAACTGCTTTTTTTATGTCACACTCAATGCCTTCTTTATCTCAAGGACTTTATACCCATTTCAGGTCAATATTGTTTTTACACTCTTATTTCGGGGTAACTAGATAGTAACAAAACGAAACAACAAAAGAGGGTGAAAACCTTGAATGAAATCTCATCTTACTATATACACTTGAAAGAACAAAGCCCATCCATGGAAGAAATCATGAATATTTACCGTTTTGTTAACCAAAGCACTTATGATGTTTATTTATACCAAGACGATTTAATTGCGGATGCGTGTAACCTTCCTAAATTGCTATCATTTTTTCTATATTATCGTAAGAATGAACGCATTCTCATGATTATCGATGGTGAAAATGTGGAATATGCCTACCAAAAGATCATGAAATACTGCGAAAAACCAATTGATCAATGCTACGTAAGAAATACTCATGTAGCAAAAGAAGATGTAGCAATCCAAGTATAAGTGTTTGTTAACCCTATGGGACTCTCCCTTTTGAGAGGAAAACATTTTATCAAAGAAAGGAATGATCGTTCATGACTCACGAACGCGACGTTGAGATTGAACGCAAAGAGAAGAAAACAGATTCTAGTAAAGTTGGCGTTGCTGCCATTAAGTATATTACCTATCTGATTATCTTCTTCGGAATTCTATGGTTCTTAATTCAATATGTTGTTGGCCCATTATTAGGGGGCTAATGAAAGCTGATATCTCCTGTGAAGGAGTTTATCATACACAATCATCCTTTTCTCCATCTTTTCCCGACAACCCCTTACTCAATGTGAGTAAGGGGTTGTTCTTTTTTCTCGGTAGAACAAAGTATAAGCGTTGTCACTTTAAAAGATTAGAGGGAATCGATTGGAATACTTTTATACAAAAATAATTAAGGGTATACAACATTTAGAAGAACCGTTGGACTCTAGTAGGAAGGGGTACAAAATGCTCGAATTTATAATGAATTTCATTAAAGATATAGGAATTTATGGCTTATTACTTAGTCTTGCTATCGAAGCTTCCTCACTCCCATTCCCAGGGACGATTGTTGTTTTAACGTATGGTTATATTATGGATGCCTCAGCATTTAAATTATTATGGGTGGCCTTATTAGCTGGAGCCGTTTATACAGCAGCTAGCTATATACCCTATTGCATTGGTTATAAGCTCGAAGGAAAAATGAAGAAATGGATTAAACCAGAAAAACTAGACAAGTCTGAACGTTGGTTTAAACGATGTGGAGAATGGACGATAGCCATTTCAAGACCTTTAGGACTAGGAAACTATATTTCTTACTTTTCCGGTATTAGTCAAGTTAAGCCTATACGGTTTGGAGCGATTACGTATCTGGGTATGACCCCATGGATTTATGTGATGCTCTTACTAGGTGGAATGGGGAATATTGAGTCTATGAAAAATCTATTTTCTAGTGTTCAACAATATATCTTGATCGGGATTGGAATAATCGTTATAGCTTACTTTGCTTTTAAACGATATAAGAAATCTAAAAACCAAACGTGTGATACAGGTATTAAAAAGACGAAAAAGAAATTACCTCAGCAACAGTTGAATTATAGTCAAAAAGAAGAAGCATAATAAAAATCCTTTCCAATTGTATTACATACATTTGGAAGGATATTTTTATACTTTTCTTTAATGTCATTTAAAGGATTTAGAGGCCACAATCATAAATCAATTTCATGGGGTGTTACTTCCCCATTACCTTGTTTTATAGGCTCTTCTACATTGGTTGGATCAGAAGATGCGGCAACCTTCGATATCCCAATCCAAATGAATATCGTTAATAGAATCATAACTTTCCAATGAACCAGGTTACGGATACGCCTTCGATTCAATACAACCCTCTCCCTAACGAAGTTCTACTTCTTTCTATTACTTTAACAACTTTTCCTAATTTAGGAAAGGTCCGTTTCAATAAATATCTTCAAAGACTCATGTAAATGTGGGGAATGATGATGAGAAGGAGAAAGTTCAATTTGATAGACAAACAGTCCAACAATAATCATCGTAATCGTCATATATATGGGGTTACGAAACCAATTTACTAGTGGGTGATCACGCGCACAACTATATATGGTTAAAGCATTTATTGAAAAAACCGAGAGAGAGAAAAATTTCACCATCAACTCCCAATTATGCATGAGAACCATGCCACTAAGCATGCCCCCCATCATTCCTCCCATTAATGCTTGCATGAGTCCATGTAAAAGGTGTTCTAAATCAGAAGGCAGCATGAGAACAATAAGGATGGTCCCTGTCGAAATTCCAATTATCATAGACAGAAGTAAAGATGAAAACAAGATTTCACTTATCATTCCCGTATAAAAACTCCCTATCATCGTAATCATCATGACTACCGTACGCGTATATACCGGTATTATGTTACCTGAATGATACAGAAATATGATCAATCCTATCATTGCAATGATAAGCATTATGGTACCGTAAAATATAATACTCATAACACGCTTCCCTCATTTCTACTTGTCCTATGACTAATATATGGTGTACAACTTAAAAACATGAACACATGAGACAACCTCATAAAAGCGTATATTGGAATGAACATACTTCTTTGTAAAGGAGCATCGTCCATGGACATTAAACTTATCGATTGGAAACTCCTTTCTTTTATATCGACTTCCCTTATTTATGAACACTGGTTATACATGCGCATTCCTCAAATATACTATTGGAGCCCAAAGTCTAAAAAGAATGATGAAAAAGAAAGCCCGCCTTTGTAGGATTAAGGCGGGTTTTCTCTTTTATATAAAATGTTTAGGGGGAACTATTTTTTTGGCTTTCTTTGGTCAATGAGGTCACGAATTTCATTTTCCGTCAATATCATTGAACTCAACTCCTTATTCATGTCATTCGCAAATTCTTTAACAAGATCGGTTGTTTTCTTATCGTACTCTTATCATACCTTCATACGAATGCTGCGATAACGGTAAGGAGATTGATATTCATTCGGTCTTGAGACGTATGTGAAGCTAAGCGCACTAATTTTCATTGTTCGTTAAGTTGAATATGAATTTGATCGGAGTTATTCAGCAATCTGGCAGTTATGTTGAATAAGCTAGTGCGGGATGGTTCCGTTGCTTTTGTGGAGTGCGGCGGGCTGTGGAACGGGTTGCTTTCCTGCGGACGAAGCGCCGAGCCTCCTCATTCGCAAGCTCTCTGCGGGGTCTCGTCACTCCGTTCTTCCG
>SDGW01000202.1_pt1 | contig 25649 bp, 24 predicted proteins | sample 2873831 | NCBI WGS metagenome assembly SDGW01 (sample SAMN08132700, study PRJNA421101) | hypersaline lake metagenome | isolation source: celular fraction 0.22 microns magnesium sulfate-rich crust from ephemeral... | place: Spain: Penahueca Lagoon, Toledo | collected 2011-07 | reverse complement strand
CGGTGCTTCGAGAGCCCGTGGAGGGTGTCCTCGAGCGTCGGTTCGGTGACGCCGATGAACGTCGCCTCGGTGCGGTCGAACTCGCGGCCCTCGAACAGCAGCCGAGCGAGTTTGTGCACGTCCCCGTTGGCGTCCGGATCGCTCGAGCCGCGACCGCAGACGACGACGGCGACGTCGTCGTCCGCGCGGTCGACGCCCAGTTCCGCCTCGACGGCGGCGGCACGGTCGTCCAGCAGGTCCAAGATCGCGGGGTGGACGCCGAGGTGTGCACCGTTGTCGATCTCGAGGTCGCGTTCCGCGCGGGCCTGCTCGATCGCCAGGGGCACGTCGTTTTTCACGTGGCTCGCGGCGAACAGCGAGCAGTGGACGACGGTCACTCGCGACGCGATCGGCTCGAGCCCCGCGAAGGCCTCGTCGATCGCCGGCTCCGCGAGTTCGAGGAATGCAGCGTCGACCGGGATCCCGAGTCGGGACTCGAGGTCGGCTGCCAGTTCGCGAACCTGTTCGTTCGACTTCTCGCGCCGGGAGCCGTGGCCGACCAACAGGACGGCCTCGTCGTCGAAGCCTGCCGCGGGCGCGGGCGTGGTCTCGTCGGGTGTGCTCATCGGTACTCGTTATCTCGGTCGGTCTGTCGGCTCCTCGTCGTCGTACGCATCGGCCTGCTCGAGGCTCCGCTCTAACTTGCGCCGACGACTCGGCGCGAACAGTCCGGTTTCCTCGCAGTCCTCGTAGAGCCACGTGCCGAAATCGGGCGCGGCGGCGTCGTCGACGCCGAACCAGTACCCGCCCGACGAGGTCTCCGAGAGGTCGTCGACGGGCGCTTCGACCGGACACGCCGCGATCAGCTCCCGCGCGAGCTCGAGCAGCTCCCGATCGTCGTGGACGAACGAGATGCCGACGGTGCCGCTCGAGGACTTGAAGCAGATCGTGCCACAGCCCTCGAGGAGGCCCCGGAGCAGTTCACGGTCGTGGCTCGCGAAGGCTCCGAATCGGTAGTTGCCGCGACCGTCGACGGGGAGGCCGAGCGCGCCGCTGCGGCCCAGCAGGCCCGCGTCGGCGGGATCGTCTCTCTCGCTCCCTTCTCCGCCGACCGACAGCGTGTACTCGTCCTCCGTGCGCGTAATCGAGGTGTCGTGGGCGTAGTCGCGGGTGGTCGTCTCGTGCTCGAGATCGCCGCCCGCGACGGCTGCGAGCACCTGCGCGGACTCCTCGTCGTTGGTGACGACCTCGATGCGGTCGTCAGACACGGTGCCGCTGCCGGCGACGTGGCCCCAGAAGTACGCCGTCGCGGGGTGGCCCGCGAGGGGGTCCGACGGCACTTCGATTTCGGTTTTGGCTTCCGTTTCGCTCATTCGCCCACCTCCCGGACGGTGATCGCGTCCGTCGGGCAGGCCGCCGCAGCCTGCTGGGCCTCGTCGATACGGTCGTCGTCGAACGTCGCGACGACGCGCTCGGCGTTGTCGGTGACTTCGCCCTCGCAGTCGTAGACCGGATCCGCGCCGGGATCGATCGTCGCGAGGCCGTCCTCGCCCTCGACGAACCGCGGATCGCGGGTCAGACAGGCGAAGATACCGTCGCAAGCGTCCTTCTCGATGGTGACTTCGTATCGTGGCATAGTGGTGTCAGTCGCTGGTGGGATCGTCGCTCAGTAGTCGTACTTCGTCTCGTAGCCCCGCGGGGTCACCATCCGGTCGTCCCAGACGTAGGTGTCCTCGGTACCGACGACGATCGTCGTCGTCATGTCGATGATCTCGCTCTCGCCGAGTTCCTCGAGTTCGGCGAGTTCGGTGATCATCACCTGCTCGTCCTCGCGGCCGGCACCGTGGACGATGCCGACGGGCGTATCGGGGTCGCGGTGAGTCAGGAGGATCTCACAGCATTTCTCGAAGTTCTCGCGGCGCTTGCGGCTCCACGGGTTGTAGATGGTGATCGTGAAGTTCTCGCTGGCCACCGAGTGGAGTCGGGACTCGATCTCCGGCATCGGAACGAGGTGGTCCGACAGCGACACCGAGACGGTGTCGTTCACCAGCGGCGCGCCCAGTCGGGCCGCACAGGACTGGGCCGCCGGCACGCCCGGCACGACCTCGAAGTCGACCATCGACGCCGTCGCGCCCTTGGACTCTAAGATCTCGAGTGCGAGTCCGGACAGCGCGTAGACGTTGGGGTCACCGCTACCGACGATGGCGACGTCGTTGCCCGCGAGCGCGCGGTCGATCGATTCCTCCGTACGGGAGACTTCGCCGCACATCGGCGTGTCGTAGATGTCCTCCGCCTCGTCGGTGATCTCGTCGGGAATCAGGTCGATGTAGGTCGTGTAGCCGACGATGTGGTCGGCCTCGAGCAGCGCCGCCTTCGCGCGCTCGGTCATCCCCTCGGGGTGGCCGGGACCGAGGCCGACGGCGATTAGCTGGCCGGGCTCGGCGTCGAAGTCGTCGACCGTCGCGCCGACCTCCTGTTCGTTGCCGCTCGAGGACGAGGAACTCGAGGCACCGCAGCTCGAGGACGAGGAACTCGAACTCGAGGATGCGCCGCATTTGGAAGTCGAGTCGTCGGTACTGCTCGAGGCGCCGCACGCACTCGAGGTATCGGCGCTGGCCTCGCTGCTCCCGCTCGAGGAGGCACCGCAGTTGGAAGTCGATTCGTCGTCAGCGTCCGCGTTGGTATCAGTACTCATGGCTATGTGTCGGTGGGTTCAGAAGTCGTCGACGTCACGCCCGCCGCGCGGGGTGACGAGGTACGTTCGGTCGTCGTTGCGCCAGGTCTCGGTCTCGTGGTTGCCGATGATCAGCGAGGTGCCCATCCCCGACACCTTGTCGTCGTGGTCGGCGGCCTCGCCCAGCGTCGTAATGTGCTGGCTCTCGCCGTTTCGGCCGACGTCTTCCCGGCCGGCGTCGTTGACGATTGCCACGTAGGCGTCGTCGGTGCGCTCCTCGCGGACGATCTCGACGGCTTTCTCGTAGTTGCGCCAGCAGTTGTAGAGGACGATCACGAAGTCGCTGATCGCCGCCGCCCGCAGCTTCTCCTCGATCTCGTCCCAGCCGCGCCACTTGTCCGACAGCGAGACCGTACAGAAGTCGTTACACAGCGGCGCGCCGACGTTCGCCGAGCCGCCCAGCGCCGCGGTGAGGCCGGGGACGATCTCGATCGGCACGTCCGTCGCGTCGTCCTCCTCGGCCATCTTGAAGATGAGATCGGACTTGCCGTAGACCGACGGGTCACCGCCGGAGACGTGCGCCACGTCTTTCCCCTCGCGGACGTAGTCGAACGCCGCGCGGGCGAGTTCGATCTGGCGACCCATCGTCGAGCGAACGATCTCCTGTTCGAACCCATCTTCGCGGACGGCGATCCCGTCTTCGTCAGTCTGCTCCTCCGAGGGGATCGTGCCGTCGTCGCGCAGGAACTCCTGATAGAGGCTCGAGGCGATGACGACCTCCGAGGACTCGATGACCTCCTTCGCTCGCTTGGTCATGTGATCCGGCAGGCCGGGGCCGATGCCGACGACGTAGAGGGTGCCGTGGTCGTCGGGGGTGCCGCCGGCCGTCGCGTCCGCGTCAGTCGCCGTCTCGGTGACTTCGGCGTCGGTTTCGGTCCCGCTCATTTGCCGATCGCCACCGTGACCTCGTTCTCGTAACTGATCTTCTCGAGCACCAGTTCCTGCTCGCGACCGCCCGCGATCGCGGAAGCCTCCGAGACGCCGGGCCAACCGATCAACTCCTTCGACTTCGAGGGCGTCGGGCCCTCGTGTGCGAGCAGCGTCTCCTTGTCGAAGGCGACGACGCCGAGGTCGAGTTCCTGTGCGGCCTCGAGCAGTCCTTCTTCGTCCTCTTTGCGGGTCGCAGTGCCGACGAACTCCACGTCCTCGAAGCCGTAGTCGGTCCGCTCGAGGGCGTCCTCCCACGCGGCGAGGAACGCCGCTTTGTCGGCTCCGGAAACGCTGCCGGTGCCCAGCACGACGCCGTCGTCTTTGTTGCGTTTGAGGACCGTCACGTCGTCGCCGACGAGGACGGCCTTCGGCCCCTCGAGGCGCTCGACTGGCCCGAGCTCGTCGTCCAGAACGGCGAGGTTCGTCTTGACCGTCGAGTCGCCGTTGACGACGTGGGCGTCCATCGCCTTCGCCTTGGACTCGACGCCCTGCTTGCCCGCGGCCTCGCTCGCGGTGGTCATCGCCGGAACGGCGCCCATCGTCGCCAGGTCCTGTGCGACCTGGTTCGCGCCGTGGTGACCGCCCGTGATCGGGATGGCCCAGGTCAGTTCCTCGTCGACCACGCAGATCGCGGGGTCCTCCCACTTGTCGTCGAGCAGATGGGCGGTCTTCCGCATCGCGATCCCCGACGCCATGAGGCCGATGAAGCAGTCGTACTCGCCCCAGTGCTCCTCGAAGACGTCGCCGTGGTACTCGATGATGTCGATCGCTTCGTAGCGATCGCCGAGCTCTGTCTTGATCTCTTCGGCGGTGTCCATCTTCCGGCCGAAGGAGACGATCGCGATCTCCTCGGCGACCTCGCCGTCCGAATCCGCCGTCGAACAGTGGCCGCCGTCGGAGTCCGATCCCGATTCGTTCGTCGTATCCGTGTTCTCAGTTCCCGAACTCATTGTCTGACCTTCATCGTAGCAAAATCGTTCTGGCCACGTTCCTCCAGCCCGTCCGGTCCACTGCGCGGGTGGGGCTGAAAGGTGCCTTCACCGTGTTCGCGGTCGTTGCACCGCAGTTCAGTCATCGCTCGCCTCCGGTTCGCTCGGATTCTCCGTCGACGACGACCCCCGATTGGCCCAGTCGCCGTAGAGGAAGGATCGCTCGTAGCCCGCACCCGTCACCGCGTCGCCGATGACGACCAGCGCCGAGGCCCGATACCCTGCTTCCTCGACCTTGTCCGCGATGTCGCCGATCGAGCCGATAATGACGTCCTCGTCAGGCCACGAGGCGTGGTAGATCACCGCGACCGGCGTCTCGGGGTCGTGGTCGTCCTCGAGCAGCCGATCCATCGTGTCGCGAACCGCGTGGGTCCCGAGGTAGATGCAGGTCGTCACGTCGCCCATCTCCACGAAGTCGGAGATGTGGTCCTCCTCGGGACTCAGGGTCTTCCCCTGCGGCCGGGTGAACGCGACGTGGTTCGACACTTCGTTGAGCGTCAGTTGGGTCCGCAGCGTCGCACTGGCTGCGAAGGCCGACGTGACACCGGGCACGAAGTACGTCGGGACGCCCTCGTGTTCCAGCGCGTCCATCTGCTCGAGCGCGGCCCCGTAGATCGCGGGGTCGCCGCTGTGCAGTCGGACGACGTTGTCGCCGTCCTCGTAGGCGTCTCGCATCAGCGGGATCAGTTCCTCTAAGTCCTTCCCGACCGAGTTCACGAGGTCGGCGTGGCCGCAGTACTCGTCGAGCAGTTCGCTGTTGACCAGCGAACCCGCGTGGACGACGAGATCGGCTTCCTCGAGCAGTTCCTTGCCAGCGACGGTCAGCAGCCGCGGATTGCCGGGGCCAGCACCGACGAAGGGGATTCCCTCCTGGTCGTCGCCGGCGCTGTGCTCGAAGATCCGGTCGTCCAGTTCCTCGCGGCGGGCGTCGCCCTGTGAATCGATCGCGTCCTGTGGATCGTTCCGTGTATCGTCAGTCATCGATGTCCTCCGCAATCGCCACCCTCGCAGCCCTCGGCGCGCTCGAGGTCGACTACTTCGCCGCCGTCAGTCACCGGCTCACCGTCCATCGTCGCGTCCTCCGATCTCGACTCGTCGTCGGTCTCGAAGGCAGCCGTCGCCTGTTCGACCTCGAGATCCGCCTTCTCGGCGTAGGCGAGCGTGTAGTAGTCGCGCTCGTCGATCTCCGCGGGGTCGTCGGTGACGAGCGTCTCGCCCTGTTCCATGAACAGCCGGCGGCCGTAGGTGACGTCGTAGCCGGCCGCGACGAGGCCCTCGTGGGTGGCCGGCGCGTCGGTGACTTTGAACAGGATCATCCGGTCCGGGCCCGTCGGGCTGTGACCGGCGGCGGCCTCCCGCAAGGAGAGACCCGCGCCGGCTTCGATCTCGACACCCAATGCGGTCGCGAAAGCCGTCACGGCGCTCACGCCGGGGACGATCTCGAGATCCACGTCCGGATGAAAGGCGTCGATCGTCCGGCGCAGGTGACCGAACGTCGAGTAGACGTTCGGATCGCCCAGCGTCACGAAGGCGACGTCGCCGTCGCGCGCGTTCGGGGCGATCTCCGCCGCGGCCTCCTTCCAGGCCGCTCGCAGCTTCTCCTCGTCTTTCGTCATCGGGAAATCGAGGTCGCCGATTTTCGACTCGTCGACGTGCTCGAGCGCGACGGTCCGGGAGAGCCGACCCGGCGAGTAGACTACGTCCGCGTCCTCCAGCACCTCCTTCCCGCGAACCGTCACGAGGTCGGCCTCGCCGGGGCCGAGTCCGACGCCGTAGAGCGTCATCGGTCGGCACCCTCCGTCCGCGTTCCGCCGCGTCCATCGGCGGCGACTCTCTCACCGTCGTCCGCGTCCTCGTCTCCGTCCGGCGTCGCGCTTCCGACCAGCATGTAGACCGGATTGTCCGAGTCGAAGCTCGTCGCGCCGGCGAGTTCGTAGCCGTGGCTCACCTGAAACTGGACGACTTCCTCGAGCAGGTCGCGCTCGCGGAAGGCCTCGGTCGCTTTCCCGGCGATCTCGAGCCGCGAGACGTTCATCACGACCCGATCGATCTCGGTCTCGACGGCGTGGTCGAGCACGGCCTCGAAGTGGCGGCTTCCGCCCAGAAAGAGCGCGTCAGCGTCGTCGGGCAGCCCGTCGGGCGCTTCCGCGTTGCGGAGTTCGACGTCGGCGCGGATCGACTCCTCGTTCGCGGCGAGGTTCCGCTCGGTCGTCTCGAGGCGCTCGGGTTTCCGCTCGACGGCGGTCACCCGCCCGGCTCGCTGTGCGGCTTCGATCGTGACGGCCCCCGTACAGGAGCCGACCTCCGCGAAGTGGTCGTCCGGCTCGAGTGCGAGCTTCGAGCGGACGACGGCCCGGACCTCCGACTTGGTCGGCCCGGCCTTCGCGTCGTGTGGAAGCGCGATGGGTGGCATCACCCGTTGGAACAGAGCCCGGCCCTAAAACAATTTTGTTTGGAGTAGCACAACTCCGGTTGCCCAGGTAGATTTGGAGTAGGACAACGAAAATTGTCAAAACGAACCTGACTGTCGGTTACAGCGACGAGCAGCCGCCCCTACTCGAGCCGGCTGTCCGATAATTCCAGTCCGATCGGCTCGCAGTGTCCTACCACTCCATGCCGCCGTTGATGCCGAGTACCTGGCCGGTCATATACTCCGCCTGATCGCCGGCGAGGAATCGAACCATGCCGACGATATCCTCGGTTTTCGCGAAGCGGCCGAGCGGGATGTCGTTTCGAATCTTCTCCTGTACCCGTTCGGGGACCTTCTCGAGCATGTCCGTCTCGGTAAAGCCCGGCGCGACGCAGTTGGCCGTCGAGCCGTGGCTGGCGAGTTCGAGCGCCAGCGTCCGAGTAAAGGCGAAGAGTCCGCCCTTCGAGGTCGCGTAGTTGGCCTGGCCGTAGTTGCCCTGCTGGCCGACGACGCTCGAGATGTTGATCAGTCGGCCGTGGTCGGAGGTCTTGATGTCCTCGTAGAACGCCTTCGTGCAGTTGAACGTCCCGTTCAAGTTGACGTCGATGACCGTCTGCCAGTCCTCGTAGGTCATATCCTCGAACGTCCGGTCGATAGTGATCCCGGCGTTGTTGACCAGCACGTCGATCTCGCCGAGTTCGTCGCGGACCTCCGCGGCCATCCGCTCGACCTGTGCCGGGTCGGAGATATCCGCCTGTACCGGAACCGCCGCCTCACCGTTTTCCTCGATCGTCTCGGTCACCTCGAGCGCTCGCTCTTCCGAGGAGCGGTAGTTGACCGCCACGTCGGCACCGCTACGGGCGAGTTCGAACGCGATCTCGCGACCGATTCCACGCGATGACCCGGTAACGAGGCAGGTGCGGTCGGTCAGCGGACGGCGCTCTAGGGGTTCGAGCCGTTGTACAGATTCGGACATACAGTTGACACTATCGACACTGCCCGTTAATTAATTGAGCATCCGTTTCGATCGATGAACTTCTCCGAAGCGTACTAAACGGCAGGGTGAGTCCGCCCGCTCGACATCGCTCCCGGCGGCCAGCGATGTGCTTCGTCGCTAGTCGAGGCGCTCGAGGAACCGATCGAACGCGCCGCTCTCGGCGTGAACGTGGACGTACGTGCCGAGCGACTCGTACTCGGTCAGTCCGTCGTGATCGCCGTCGATGCCGTCGCCGCGGACCGTCTCGAAGGCGAAGCGGGCGTCGCCGTCGACGTCGGCGCTCGAGTAGTGAAACTCGTGGCCTCGAACCGTCTCGCCGGCGCTGGCGGTCAAGGTGCCTTCGAGGCCCTCGAGTTCGACGTGGTCGAGCGCCTGATAGCGGTCGTGCATGGTCACGTCCGCGGGGAGGATCCCGGCCATCTCGCTGCGCTCGCCGTCGGCCGTCGTCAGCGACCGGCTCATGGCCATCAGTCCGCCGCACTCGCCGAGAACGGGAAGCCCGTCGGCGGCGCGGTCGCCCAGTTCAGCGATGGTGCCGGCCGACTCGAGTTCGGCGGCGTGGAGTTCGGGGTAGCCGCCGGGGAGGTAGACCGCGTCGCAGTCGGGGACCGGATCGCCCGCAACGGGCGAGAACGCGACCACTTCGGCCCGCTGGCGGAACCGTTCGATCGTCGCCGGATAGCGGAAACAGAAGGCGGCGTCGCTGGCGACGGCGACCGTGGCGTCGACCGGCTCCGCGCCCGCGGCGTCCGCCGACGGCGTCTCGGGTGCGGGCGGCTCGCTCGCGACGGCTGCCAGCCGCTCGGCCCGGAGCGACTCGGTGGCGTCCCGGAGCGCGTCCCGCGGTAACGCGGCCTCCTCGCCCATCTCCAGTCCCAGATGCCGATCCGGGATCTCGAGGTCGTCGTTCGGCGGAATCCGACCGAAGTACTCGAGATCGTCTGGCAGGGCGTCGCGAATCCCCCCTTCGTGGCGGCCGCCGTGGGCGCGCTGGGCGACGACGCCGGCGACCTCGATGTCGCGGCCGATGGTCGCAGCGTACTCGCGAAACCCCAGCGCGGTCGCCGCGACGCTCTCCATCCCCGCTTTGGCGTCGACCACGAGAACGACCGGCAACTCGAGCGTCTCGGCGACCATCGCGGTGCTCGAGCCGTCGCCGTCGTAGAGCCCCATCACGCCCTCGACGACGCAGATATCGCCCTCGCCGCGGTGGTAGTTCCGCCGGAGGCCGTCCTCGCCGCAGAGCCACGAATCGAGCGTGCGAGACGGGCGGCCCGCGATCGCTTCGTGGTGGCTCGGATCGATGAAATCCGGCCCGGCTTTGGCCGGCTGGACCGCGTGGCCGGCGTCCTCGAGCGCTTGGATGATCGACAGCGTCGCGACCGTCTTCCCGACGCCCGAGCTAACGCCGCCGAGGACGAACCCGTTCATCGATGGCCCTCCGGAGTCGGATCGATCTCCGCCGCTCGATCGAACGCGCCGGTCGACCGGTGTACAGTCATCGTATTTGGATTAGAACAAGTAGACTTGAAACCGTCGGTGCGCTCGAGGGTTCGACGGCGAACCGATGGGAACGCTGGGTTTCCGTAGCGCCGTCTCCCGAGAGTCACGTCACTCGTGGGCGAGCGAGAGGACGGTATTGGCGTAGACGTTCGCACCGGCGACGCAGTCCTCCCAGGCGGTGAATTCGGACTCGTTGTGAGTCTGGCCGTCGACCGACGGCACGAAAATCATCGCGGTCGGCGCGACGTCGCTGACGTACTTCGCGTCGTGACCCGCACCGCTGACGAGGCGCTCGTAATCGACACCGACCGTTTCCGCAGCGGCGGCGACGGCATCACAGACGTTCGTATCGAACTCGGTGTGCGGGATCCGCCACACGTCCTCGATGTCCGCGGTAGTCCCGTGCCGTTCGCAGGCCGCCTCGATCTCGCGCTCGGCCAGAGCGACGGCCCGGTCGACGACGTCGTCGTCGTAGGATCGAAGATCGACGGAAAACGTCGCGCGGTTCGGAATCACGTTGATCGAGTCCGGTTCGACCTCGAACTCGCCGACGGTCGAGACGGCGTCCGCCGAGAGCCGGTTCGGGAGCGCGCCGATCGAGCTGACGGCGTCGGCCGCGGCCGCCATCGCGTCGCGCCGCGCGTGCATCGGCGTCGGACCGGCGTGATCCGATTCGCCGCGTATCGTCACGTTCAGCCACGCGATCCCGTAGACTCCCTCGACGACGCCGACGGCGTTTCCGTGGGCCTCGAGTTTCGGCCCCTGCTCGATGTGGAGCTCGACGTGGCTGTGAACGTCGAACGGGTCGACGGTATCCTCGCCGTCGTAGCCGATCCGCTCGAGTTCGTCGCCGAGCCGAACGCCGTCGTCGTCGGTCAGGTCCAGCGCGGTCTCGAGGTCGGTTTCGCCGGTGAACACCGCACTGCCGAGCATCGCGTGCTGGAAGCGGGACCCTTCCTCGTTGGTCCAGTCGACGATCTCGATTGGGCGCTTCGTCTCGACGCCCTCTGCCTCCAGGATTCGGATGGTCTCGAGCGCCGAGAGGATCCCGAGTTGCCCGTCGAACCGACCGCCGGACGGCTGGGTGTCGAGGTGCGATCCGATCAGAACGGGGGCCGCGTCGGGGTCGGTCCCCTCGCGGCGCCCGAACACGTTCCCGATCTCGTCGATTCGGACGTCCAGTCCGAGCGCCGCCAGCTCGTCGACGAACCGATCTCGAGCGCGCTTATCTTCGTCCGTCAGCGCGAGACGGTCCAGTCCGCCCGCGTCGGTCGCGCCGATCTCGGAGTACGTCTCGAAACTCTCCCGGAATCGGCCCTCGTCGATCGTTAGCATACGAGAGTTCGTAACACGGAGGCCCTTAGGTCCTCGGAGCCGCGGGGCGGCTCGAGCGGTCGTGCAGCCACGCGACTGTCGCTCCGTCGGTCGAGGGAGACGATCGAAACCGAATTGGGGTTCGCCCGTCTCCGGCGAACCGAGACAGATGAGCGACGCGACGACCGCCGAGGCGATGCCGGCACTGAAGGAACGCGCCGGCGTGGTCAACGCTCTCACAGACGGCGCACAGACCGTGCTCGTGCGACACCCGACGCTCGACCCGGGAACGATCGACGACCGGTTCGCGCTCTACCCGGCCTACAGCCATCAGGAGCCGGGTCGCTACCAGTCCCGGTACGAGGACTACTACCACCGGGCGAGCGTCAAACCCGACGCTGGCGTGCCGATTCGCGCCGTCGCCGACGTCCGCGAGGAGTTCGGCGTCTCGAGCGACGACCTCGAGGCGCTCGCCGACCACTACGTCTACACGCCAGCGGGCCTGCGCGACAAGTACGATCCGGACGACGAGCTGCGGGTCCTCCTGCTCCGCGTCTCGGCACTCGAGGTACCCCGGATAATCGAGGAACGAGGCAGCTACAGGGGTTGTCGCGCCTGGATCGAACTGGCCGCCGAGGTCGACGTCGATCTCGAGGCGGCGACGCCGGTGCTCGACGACGCGACCTTCGCCGAGCGGCGAGCGGCGGTTCGGAGCGCGCTCGAGTGAGGAAGCGCCAGCGGTTCCCCGTCCGACGCTACGGTGGACCGCCGTACCCTTCCCAGAGGAGATTCCCCTCGGCCTCGTAGTGGTGGACGAGTTCTGCGAGGAACTCCTCGCGGCTCTCGCCCTCGGCGACGTGGCTGTCGATCTCCTCGAGGAGGTCCTCGCTCACTTCGATGGTCGGACTCATACCGGGCTCTCGGACCGCGACTCGGATAAGGGCGAGGCCGGAGTATTCTACGCCGCGCAACCGTCGATCAATCGCCGAGTTGCGGTTCGAGACGCCTGCATGTGACGAGCTACCACCACCGACGAACTTAACCGCTCGAGTCGGTTACGGTTCGTCGCTCGAACGATGAACGAAGAAACAGGAACCGACACCGAGCGGCACCTCCGCGAGGCGCTCCGCCACCTGGGCGAGGCACAGGACACCGACGACCTCAGGAAGACCAACGCCGTCGCGCTCGAGGAGGTATCGAACACGGTTTCGTCCGTGCTGCGCGAATACGAAGACGACCGGTAGCACGCATCTCTTTCTCTGCGCACAGTCGAGTAGCGACGAGCGCCGGCGGTGTCGTCACTGACTTCCTCACTCGCCGGCCGGTTGGCCGACGTTCGTCCGTCGCCATCAGTGAGACGGTTTTGTAGAGTATCGGATCCGTACCTGACAGCGGGACGACCCGAACACTTATATTAGTGTGTGCTAATATTAGCAATCGCTAAAATGAGTGGACGACAGACGAACGAGACAGCGACCGACTCTCGAAACGAGGAGGGGCCCGACTGCTGTTCGGTCGACCATTCCCTGTCAGCGGAAGCGGTCGCCGCCGACGTCCGGACGCTCGCTGCGCTCGGAAACGATACTCGCTACGAAGCGCTTCGGCTCATCGCCGACGCCGACGACGCCGTCTGCGTCTGCGAACTGGAGCCGGTACTCGGGGTGAGCCAGGGAGCGGTCAGCCAGGCCCTCTCGCGGCTCTTCGGTGCCGACCTCGTCGACCGACGAAAAGAGGGGCGATGGCGGTACTACACCGCGACGCCGCGCGCGGAACGGCTCCTGCGTGCCCTTGACGACACGAGATCGCTCGAGGCGAACTGACGACGCGCTCACCGACACAGATCGATCACACGATGCACGTCCCACCGACCGATCCGGCCTCGAGACGCACCGACTGGCAGGCGATACTCACCGGCTACGTACTGGTCGCTGCGGTTCCTCTGGTGCTCTGGGCCGTCGAGTATCCGGCGACCGCCGTCGCGACCCTCGGGGTCGTCGTCGGTCTCGCCGTCGCCGCACGACCAGCCTCGCGATTGGCTCGCTGTCTCTACGGCTGTCGGCCCCTCACGGTCGATCTAGCCGGCCGGGTTCGACTCACGATCACTCGTCCACGTACCGATGACTCGAGCTAACCGGCGGTTCGAGGGGGTCGACACGACCGTATGACCGACGTTTCGATAACCGTCGCGACGGCGGAGACGGACGCTATCGACCGTATCGAAGCCCTGTTGAAGGCGAACGATCTCCCGTATCGAGACGTGCGAGCGAAGCCGGGGTGTTTCTTCGTCGCCGTCGACGGGACGGAGTTCGTCGGCGTCGGCGGCCTCGAACGGTACGAATCCGACGGACTCCTCCGGTCAGTCGTGACGAAGCAATCGGCTCGAGGCCGGGGCTACGGGTCCGCAGTATGCGACGAGCTAGAAGCCCACGCTCGAAAGAACGGAATAGCGACGCTTTACTTGCTGACTACGACAGCAGCGGAGTTTTTCCGACAGCGGAGATACGAAGCGATCGACCGCGAGGAGGCACCCCCGGAGATTCGTGAGACGACCGAGTTCACCGATCTCTGTCCGTCGTCGGCGACCTGTATGAAGAAATCGCTGCGATAGATCGCCGTCCCGGCCAGTTTCTCCGCTCGGTCCGTGAATCGAATAGGGTTGGACGAGGCAACTCCGATCGAGAGCGGTGATTAGACCGGCTGTCGAACCGCCAGCACCACGAGATCGGAGAACGGCGTCTCCTCCGGGTCGTTCCCGCCTGCGTAGTCCGACAGTTCCGCGAGCGTAAACCGGTGAATCTCCTCGTCGTCGTGGGTCAGCTTCTCGAGCACCAGCGCCTCGAGATCGGGATCCGCCCCCTGTTCGAGCAGGAACCGGGCGATGTCGCCGGGCATCCGATCGTAGGGTCGCGGGAGCACGAGCAGGTGCCGCTCGTCGACCGTCGCCGCGGCCGCGAGTCGGTCCATGTCGGACTCGAGGTCGCCGCTCTTGTGGAGCGTGACGAACTCGGTGTCCTCCATCGGCGTCCGGGCGCGGCTGGCAGCCATCTGCAGCGACGAGATACCCGGAACGACGCGGACCGGCCGCGCGTCGGCATCCCGTTTTTCGGCCGCTCGTTTCACGGCGTCCTGCACCTTGCCGACGAACTGGTAGCCCGAGTGGTTCGGATCACCCATCGCGACCGCGGTCCCGGACTCGCCGGCCGCGACGCGCTCGCCGAACTCCTCGAGCGCTTCGGCTTCGTCCCTGTAGCCGCAGGTCAGCAGATCGGCGTCGGTCAGGTCCGCGACGAACTCCACGACGGTCGTAAAACCGACGACGACGTCGGCCTCACGGATCGCCCGCTCGCCGCGGGGGGTGAGATACTCCTGATTCCCCGGGCCGACGCCGACGGCGTAGACTGGATCGTCGGCCGATTCGTCGATGTCGGGCTCCGCTGCTCCTGCCGCGAACGTCGCCGGGTCCGGCCCCGCGTCGAGGTCGTACTCGCCGCTCATCGGTTCGCGCCGGTTTCGGCCCGCGTCTCGGCGTCGAGATCCAACTCGATCTCGCCGGTTCGGATGTCCGTCGCGACGTGGATCAGCTCGTTCGTCAGTGCGGCGGCGAGCCCGCTGCCGCCGCGGCGGCCGACGTGGGTGATCGCCGGCACGCCGTACGCCTCGCTGACCTCGCGGATGCGCCCGCGGCTCTCCTCGGCCTTGACGAAGCCGACTGGGTTCGCGACGACGACCGCGGGGCGGGTCCCCTGCTCGATGCAGTCGGCAAGTGCGAGCGCCGCAGTCGGCGCGTTGCCGATCGTCACGATCGACCCCTCGAAGGCGCCCTCTTTGTCCAGCTCGAGCATCGCCGCGGCGGTCCGGGTCATCCCGGTCTCTTCGGCGAGTTCCTTTCCGTGGCCGATGGCCTTCGAGACCTCGCAGTCGTGGCCCCGGCCCGTGACGCCGGCTTTCACCATCGTGATATCGGTGATGATGTCGGTCTCCTCGAGCACGGCCCGTGCGCCGGCCCGAACCGGCGCGTCCTCGTCGTCGCCGACTTCGTCGGTCCCGGTGAACTCGATCAGGTGCTGGAACTCGATGTCGCCCATCGAGTGGACCGACTTCTGGCGGATCCGATCAGCGAGGGTCTCGTCCGGCGTGAACTGCCGGACGATATCCATGCTCGTCTCCGCGATATCCATCGCGTTCTGCGTCGTTGCGCCCAGATCCGCGTACTCGGTTTCGTATTCCTGGCTGTCGCTCATCGCGTATCACTCTCCGTGGCTCGAGTATCGTCCGTCGGCCGAACCCGTTCGACCGTCGTCGTACCGCCGTCAGTCATCGTTCGCTACCCCCACGGCCTCGTTGGTCGTCCGCGCTTCCAGATCGCCCTCGACCTCGAGGTTCAGGTCTCGCAGGCGGTCGACGGTCTCGTCGTCGGCATCCCAGAGATCGCGCTCGATCGCCTCGAGTAAGGTGTCCGTGATGGACTCGAGTGCCCACGGGTTCACGTCTCGCATCCACTCCTGACGATCGTCGTCGAAGGCGAACTTCTCGGCGACGTCCGCCCAGAGGGTGTCGCTGACGACGCCAGTCGTGGCGTCCCAGCCGAGCGTCACGTCGACCGTCGTCGAGAGGTCGCCCGCGCCCTTGTAGCCGTGTTCCTCCATGGACTCGAGCCAGTCGGGGTTCAGGACCCGCGACCGCATCGCCTTGCGGACCTTCTCCTCGTTCGTGTAGACGTCGACGTTATCGGGATCCGAAGAGTCGCCGACGTAGGAAGCCGGCTCCTCGCCCGAAATCTCGCTTACGGCGGAGATGAAGCCACCGTGGAACGCGTACCAGTCCGAGGAGTCGAACTCGTCTTGTTCCATCGTGTCCTCGAGCTTGACGGTGGCGTCGACGGAAGAGAGACGGCGCTCGAAGGCGTCGTGGGCGTCCGAAACCCGACCGCGCGAGCCCATGGCGTAGCCGCCCCACTGGACGTAGACGGAGGCGAGGTCGGAGCGGTCGTCCCAGTTGCCCTCGTCGACCGCCTTGTTCGTCCCGGCACCGTAGCCGCCGGGCCGGGTCGTGAAAACGCGGTGGAGTGCCGCTTTGCGGGCGTCCGATTCGTCAAGTCCTTCTTCCTCCTGCAGTTCCTCGGCTTCCTCCTCGACGTGTTTCTTGACGTAGTTCAACTCCGGTGGCTCGTCGAGGTCGACGACCGCGTCCACGGCGTCGTGGATGACGCCCGCAGCGGCCGGGAAGGCGTCCCGGAACAGCCCGGAGACGCGAGTCGTCACGTCGATTCTGGGCCGGTCGAGTTCCTCGAGCGGGATCGGCTCGACGTCGTCGATCCGGCCCGCGTCGGTCCACTGCGGCTCGACGCCCATCATCGCGAGCACCTGTGCGATGGTCTCGCCGCGAGTCCTGACGGTGGGGGTCCCCCATGCGACCACGCCGATCTCCTCGGGGTACTCGCCGTTCTCCGACTGGTGGCGCTCGAGCACGCCCTCCGCGACTTCGCTCCCGACTTGCCAGGCAGCCTTCGCCGGCACCTTTCGCGGGTCCAGCGTGTAGAAGTTCCGCGCGGTCGGGAGCAGGTCGACGCCACCACGGGTCGGCGCGCCCGATCCGCCGGGGGGTACGTACTCGCCCGAGAGAGCGTCCGCAGTGCGCGGGATCTCGTCTTCGGCTCCCTGAACCCGGGGCTGAGCCTCCTCACAGATGTACGCCAGCACCTCGCGCAGGTCGTCGTGGGCACCCGACTTCGCCCGCGCGTCGCCGATCGTCTCGAGGTCGACGACGAGCAGGTTCATGTTCACCTCGTCGTTCGGTCCGCCCTCGAGTTCCGATTCCGGCACGTCGAAGTCGTGTGCGGCCAGCGTCTCGAGCAGGTCGACGCTGGTCTCGTAGACCTCGTCGGCAGCTTCGGCATAGGTCATGCCGAGATCGTCGTCGTACTCGCCGGGTGCGTTCAGCATCTTCTCGTAGTCGACCCCTAGCGCGCCGGCGACGCTCTCGCGGAGGCTCGGCGCGCCTGGGTTCTCGAGGCGGGTGAGCGCGACCAGATACTCCACGAGGCGTTCGTCTGCCGGCGGCTCGGACATCGTGTGCAGCCCCAGCCGAATCTGGGTCGTCTTGACGTCCGTGAGGTACTCGTGGACGCGTTCGACAAGTTCGTCGATGTCGACTTCGTCTCCTTCGACGTCACCTTCGGCCAGCGTGGAGCCGGCTTCGTCGGGGCCGCGCACGTCGGCCTTCTCGTCGATGGTCCCCGAGACGCCGAGTTCGACGGCGAGGTCGAGTTCCTCGATTTTCTCGCGGATCAACGTCTCGAGGTGTTCGCCGTCGTCGCTCCGGGCGTCCTCCATGCCGGCCTCGCGGTACTGATTCGCGAGTTCTTCGAGCTCCGAGAGCTCGTCGTACGTGCCGGCGTTTCGCATGACCGGCGTGAGGTAGTCGACGATTGCCGCGTAGGAGCGGCGCTTGGCCTGCGTCCCCTCACCCGGATTGTTGACGATGTACGGGTAGACGTTCGGGATATCGTTGATCAACTGGTCGGGTGCGCTCTCGCCGTCGAGCCCGACCGTCTTCCCGGGGAGCCACTCGAGGCTACCGTGGGTCCCGAGGTGGACGACCGCGTCGGTCTCGAAGCTGTTCCGAAGCCAGCCGTAGAACGCGTAATAGTCGTGGGGCGGCTGCAGATCGGAGTCGTGGTACACCTTCGAGGGGTCCATTCCGAACCCGCGCGGGGGCTGGACGGTGACGAGGACGTTGCCGAACTCGACGCCCGGAATGGCGAACGGCCGATCGGGGACCTCGCCCCACTCCTCGATGATATTCTCCCGGAAGCGTTCGTCGGCCGCCGAGAACCACTCCGCGTATGTATCCGACGAAACGACGTCGACCGAGAGGTCGCGAACGTCTTCGGGGGCGACCCAGCGGTCCTCGAGCGTGAGCTGAGCGGTCAGCTTCTCGACGAGGGACTGGCCGCTGTCCGGCACGTCGACGTCTCGCGGGTCGCTTCGCTCCCCGCTCGACGTTTCCGAGGCGCTTCGCGCCTCGCCGCCCAGATCGTACCCTCGAGCATCGAGTTCCTCGAGCAGATTCACGGTCGATTTGGGCGAGTCGAGTCCGAACGCGGTGCCGATCCCGTCGTCGCTCGGCGGGTAATTGTGGAGGACGACGGCGACCCGTTTGTCCTCGTTCGGCGTGTGCCGAAGCTCGGCCCAGTTGACCGCCAGTCGGGTCACGTGGTCGATCCGGTCCTCGATCGGGAAGTGGTGTTTCGGCGCGGAGCCGATACCGGCCTCGTCGTCGGTGCGTTCCTTGCCCGAGATCGGGTGGGTGATGACGTTGCCGTCGAACTCCGGCAGCGCCACCGAGAGGGCGAGTTCGAAGCCCATGACGCCCGTGTCGCTGGATTCGTACCGCGACCGCGAGCGCATCGTGGTGACCGTCTGGAGAACCGGCACGCCGAGTCGATCGAGGAAGACGTCTTCGACGCTCGAGCCCTCGTCGTCGGCGCTGCGGCCGCGCTCGTCCATCGAGAGGGAGAACATAAAGGAGGAGAGCACGGCGTCGACGACCGCATTCCCGTCGGCGTCGATCAGCCAGTTGTCCGTGACCCACTCGGCGTCTTCCTGCTCGTCGGTATCCGTCGCGGGGTTACAGAAGATCGGCAGGGCGTTCGCACCCTGTTCCTCGAGCGCGCGGACCTGCGCATCGACGTAGCGGGTGTTCTCGTGGGTCCAGTGGGACTCGTAGAACCAGACCGCGACCGTCGGCTTTTCGGGGTCGTGGGTCGCGAGCAAGCCCTCGTACTCGATTCCCGGATGGTCGGGGTGATAGACGCCCTCCGTGGGGAGTTCGGTCGGTTCGTCGTACTCGGCGTCGCGACCCTCGTACTCCGCCGCGAGGAACCGACAGAGGTTCGCGACGTTGATCGTGCCCCCCTTCTCGAGGTAGTCGTAGACGCGGTCGCGATGGCCGTCCGCGACCGTCGTGTCCTCGAAGGCGAAGGCGTCACCGGTCGCCTTGACGATCAGCGGGACGCCGGCGTCCTCGAGCGCGCCCGTCGCGTAGTCGTAGCCCGGCATGCTGTCTTCGGCCCCGTGCAGCCAGAAGATCGCCGCCGCGGCGTCGTGCAATTCCTCGACGAACTCCTCGACGGCGGCCTCGTCCTCGAGGTCGCTCTCCGAGCGGACCACGAGTTCGATCTCCTCGAGACGGTCGGCGGCCTGCCCGATCGAGCCGAGTTCGTTTTCCGTCGCGGTATATATCCCAATCGTTGTCATCGCGTTTTTAAACCTCTGTTGTATTAGCTCAAGTATGGTTGCAAACGCCGGGGGCAAAAAGCTATCGTCACTCCCCTTTCCGGCGATCGTCGGACAGGACGATCTGAAGCGAGTCTTGCTGACCGTCGCGGCCAACGACGGCCTCGACGGGGCCCTGATCGTCGGCGAGAAGGGGACCGCGAAATCGACCGCCGTGCGAGCGCTCGTCGATCTCCTGCCCGAACAGCGGGCCGTCGCCGACTGCCCGTACGGCTGTTCGCCGGACGATCCCGACCTGCAGTGTGCGGACTGTCGAGAGCGCGATCCCGACGAACTGCCGGTCGAGACGCGGCCGGTTCCCCTCGTCACGCTCCCGCTCGGCGCGACCCGCGACCGCGTCGTCGGCACCCTCTCCGTCGAGGACGCGCTGGCCGGCGAGGCCGACTTCGATCCCGGACTGCTGGCCCGCGCCCATCGAGGCATCCTCTACGTCGACGAGGTCAACCTGCTCGACGACCACCTCGTCGACGTCGTTCTCGACGCGGCAGCCAGCGGCGTCAACACCGTCGAGCGCGACGGGATCAGCATCTCTCACCCCGCGGATTTCACCCTGGTCGGCACGATGAATCCCGAGGAGGGAGACCTCCGACCCCAGCTTCGGGATCGGTTCGCCCTCCAGGCCACCGTCGAGGGCTGCCGCGAGATCGACGACCGCGTCGAGATCATCGACCGCGCGCTCGAGGCCGACGGCGGTGCGACAGACCCGAAAGCGGAGTACGCTGACGAGGTCGCCGCCCTTCGCGACGAACTGGCCGCCGCTCGAGACCGGCTCTCGAGCGTCACTCTCCCGAGCGATTTCAAGGCCGAAATCGCCGAACTCTGCCTCGAGGCCGGCGTCGACGGCCACCGCGGCGACGTGGCCACCGCTCGAACGGCGATGACGCTGGCCGCGCTCGAGGGCCGCGAGACGGTCATCGAGTCCGACGTGTACGAGGCCGCGACCTACGCGCTCCCCCATCGACTCCGGAGTACACCCTTCGAGGACGAACCAGAACTCGACGACCTGCTCGAGGATCGGTTCGACGAGGAGTCGCCGGAGGAGGCCGACGGAGACAGCGAACGTGACGAGAGCGACGCGGACGAGGGCGACGGTGACCAAGACGTCGAATCCGACGCCGGCGACGGCGACGAACCCGATGATCACGAGGGCGAGCGTGACGAAGGAGTCGTGGGTGAGGATGAAGACGGCTCGAGCGACGGAACCGACGCCGGCCCCGACGGCGGAAACGGCGACGATGCCGGCTCCGAACGGCGACCAGAGGACGGCGAGCGGCCGGCGTCGGCGAATCAGTCGCCCGCTGAAGCCGGCGACGGCGGTTCCGACGACTCGAGCGAGTGCGAGTCGGAATCGGACGACTCACCCGACGACAGCGAGGACGAGACCGCCCAGCCGCTGGTCCCCGGCCAGCAGCGGGCCGAGATCGGCGAGGCGCGGGCGCCCGACCTCGAGACCGAAACGGTCGAGAGCGGCGACGGTTCAGCGGCGACCGGTTCGCGCGCGAGAACCGCACCCAGCGTCGACAACCGCGGCGCTCGCGTCCGCACCGAACCCGCGTCCGGTGAGGGACCGATCGACGCCGCGGCGTCGGTCCGGTCGGCCGCGGCCCGCGGCCAATCCCGGGTCGAAACGGAGGATCTCCGGCAGTCCGTGCGAACCGGCGAAACGTCGGTAACGATCGTCTTCGCCGTCGACGCCAGCGCCTCGATGCGGCCTGCGATGCGGACCGCGAAAGGCGTCGTCCTCGAGTTGCTGCGCGACAGCTACGAACGGCGCGATCGGGTCGCGTTCGTCGCCTTCGCCGGCGAGGACGCCGACGTTCTGCTGCCGCCGACCGACAGCGTGTCGCTGGCCGCTCGCCACCTCAAAGATCTCCCCTCGGGCGATCGGACGCCGCTTCCCGCGGGACTCGAGACCTCGCGACGAGTCATAGAGCGGGCCGATACCGACGCCTCGGTGGTCGTCCTCGTCACCGACGGCCGGGCGAACGTCGCCGACGGAAGCCCGACGGACGCGACGCGCACCGCGGCCCGCGCGCTCGCGACCGACGATGCGCGAGTCGTGGTCGTCGACGCCGGCGACGACTCCCGCGCGGGTCTCTCGGAACTGGTCGCGACCGAAACTGCGGGCGAACTGGTCGACCTCGATTCGCTGTCGGCCGAGACGGTGCGAGCCGCCGCCGAGCGCGCAGCGACCGAAGAGCGGCGATAGCGCCGCCAGCAGCGGCGCTGTACTCGAGACGAAGACCGATCGACAGCGGTCGATTTACGGCGCTTCGTTCCGTCGGGTGTGGTGGTGAGTCGCATCAACTGTCCGGAGTGCCTGACCGAATCCGGCGTCGAGATCGATCGCGCTCTGCTCGAGTCCGGGCTCGAGAAGACCTTCGAGTGCGTGGACTGCGGCCACGTCTGGTCCGTCCTCTTCTGAGCGGCTCGAGCGGTGGACGATGGAGGGACTCCAACCGATCGTCCGAAGAGTCGCCGGCCACGGATCAACACCCCTATGAGCTACCTCTGCCGTTATCCGACGAGAATCGATGACGGGGGACGAGACAGTCGCCGACGGGGCCGTCGGCGACGAGATCGAATACGGAATCGACGACCGGCCGCCGCTGGGCGAATCGCTCGTACTGGGGATCCAGCACTATCTGACGATGGTGGGCGCGAACATCGCAGTTCCACTGATCCTTGCAGGGGCGATGGGAATGCCCCCGGACGTGACTGCCCGATTTGTCGGGACGTTCTTCGTCGTCTCCGGGATCGCGACGCTCGCCCAGACGACGTTCGGAAACCGGTATCCGATCGTCCAGGGTGCGCCGTTCTCCATGCTCGCGCCGGCGCTGGCGATCGTCGGCGTCGTGACCGCCGGCGGCGTGGCGGGACAACCGAACTGGGAGGCCGCACTACTGCAACTTCAGGGGGCGATCATCGTCGCCGCGACCGCCGAAGTCGCGATGGGGTACTTCGGACTGGTCGGGAAACTGCGCCGGTTCCTCTCGCCCGTCGTCATCGCGCCGACGATCGCGCTGATCGGGCTCTCTCTGTTCAGCGCGCCCCAGATCACGACGGCCGACCAGAGCTGGTGGTTGCTCGGGCTCACGCTCGGCCTCATCCTGCTGTTCTCGCAGTACCTCGACGTTCGGCACAAGGCGTTCCGTCTCTACCCGGTCATTCTGGCGCTCGTTATCGCGTGGATCGTGGCCGCAGCGCTGTCGGTGCTCGGCGTCGTCGGCGTGAACCATCCGGGCTACGTCGACCTGGGGGCCGTCCGCAACAGCCGGCTGCTGCTCCCGATCTATCCCTTCCAGTGGGGGATGCCGCAGGTGACGACGGCGTTCGTCATCGGGATGTTCGCCGGCGTGCTGGCCTCGATCGTCGAGAGCATCGGCGACTACTACGCGGTGGCGAACCTCTCGGGAACGGGCGCGCCAAGCGAGAGGCGGATCAACCACGGCATCGGCATGGAGGGGCTGATGAACGTCTTCGCGGGGATCATGGGCACCGGGGGGTCCACGTCGTACTCCGAGAACATCGGCGCGATCGGGCTGACCGGCGTCGCCTCCCGGTACGTCGTCCAACTCGGAGCCGCCGTGATGCTGATCGTGGGCTTCGTCGGCTACTTCGGCCAGTTGATCGCGACGATTCCCGACCCGATCGTCGGTGGCCTGTTCATCGCCATGTTCGGCCAGATCGTCGCCGTCGGGATCTCGAACCTGCGCCACGTCGATCTCGACTCCTCGAGAAACACCTTCGTCGTCGGCTTCGCGCTGTTCGTCGGGCTGGCGATCCCGGCCTACATGGGCAACTTCGAGAGCACGATCATGTTCCGCGAGGCCGTGGGTCTCGAGGGGACGGTCGCGGCGCTGGTCGATGCGCTCGGTGTCGCGCCCCTCGAGGGACCGCTCGAGGCCGTCGCACAGGCCGTCGTCGACACGATCTACATCGTCGGCTCGACCGGGATGGCCGTCGGCGGGCTCGCGGCGCTCGTCCTCGACAACACGATCCCGGGCTCGCGGGAGGAACGCGGCCTCGCGGCCTGGGACCGCATCACCGAAGACGAGTCCGAGTTCGACTCGGTCTGGGACCGCTGGCTCGGGGCCGACTCGAGCGCGGACCGCTGAGCGCGCGAGGCCACGCTCTCGCTCGATAACTCGTCTCACGACGCGCCAACGCAACCACTCATCCTAAGAGCGAGCAGCCCTTGAAACGGAGCATGGCAGAACTCGCGCTCGAGGACGGCTCCATCTACTACGAGACGACCGGCGACGGCCCGCCGCTGGTGTTCGTCCACGGCGGCTGGATGAACGGCGAGACCTGGCGGCCACAGGTCGAACACTTCGCCGACGGTTACCGCGTCGTCACCCTCGACGTTCGGGGCCACGGCGAGACCGGCGCGACCGACCCCGATCAGTACTCGATCGAACTCTTTACCGACGATCTCGAGGCGCTGCTGTCCGATCTCGATATCGAACGACCGACCCTCTGCGGGCTCTCGCTCGGCTCGATGGTCGTCCAAGAATATTTGGACCGCCACCCCGAGAGGGCGACGGGAGCGATCATGGGCGGTGCGGTCCGGTCGATGCCGCCGGTCGATATGCCGACAGGGCTGAAGCCGCTCTGGACGCCGGTACCGGCGCTGACCGCGTCGCTGTCGCTGACGGGGACGGCGGGGACGTTTCAGTCGATGCTGTACTCGATTCAGGCGACGACCGGCGAGCGGTGGCTGTCGGTCGACCCAGAGGTACGGGCCGAGGCGATCGCCGATGTCGGCGACATCTCGACGGCCGAGTTCCGCAAAATCTTCGACGCGCTCTACCGGTACGACCCGCCCGAACTGACCGGCGTCGAGACGCCGACGCTCGTAGTCCACGGCGAGCAAGAGGCCCCGCTGGTCAAGCGACAGGGCCGGCAAATCGTCTCCGCGGTCGCCGACGGCGACCGACTGGAACTGTCCGATTCGGGCCACCTCGTCAACCAGGATCGGCCGAACGCGTTCAATACGGCGGCGGCCGACTTCCTCGAGCGGCTACCGGCGACCTAACGCCACGTTTCGGCCGTTTAGCACGTGTCTCGAGACGTATTAGCCCGTTCCAAACTCTGTCACTCTATCTCTCACGCGAGAGTCACTGTCAACGGCCCAATGTGATTTGGCGATACCTCGAAGGCAGTAACCACCCTATACTGAGGTGGAACCACCACCTTCGTCGAATCATACCCACTGCACTATGAGTAGTCAATGTCCAGACACTGACAGCGTCGACGCTACGCCATCGCCCGCGAACTGGACGAGCATCTCGAAGCACGTATGGAATAGCTATCTCGAGGCGAACAACGCCCTCCTCGCGGCAATGGGGTTCTCCTCGACCGGAGAGGAGTCGCTGTCGCAGTCGGAGCCGGCGAGGGCCGGAACGGCGACTACGGAGTCGGTCCCCGAGGTCGCGTTCGGTGACGAGACCTGGGTCGTGGAACGTTCGACGGCCGAGTACGAATCGCTCGGTGTCGGCGACTACGTCCGCTTCAGCAAGCCGATCGCGGACACCGACGTAACCGCGTTCGCGCAGGTCTCCGGCGACACCAACCGGCTCCACCTCGAGTCAGACTTCGCGGATGATACCCAGTTCAGCGGCCGGATCGCCCACGGCACCCTCGTCGCTGGGACGATCAGCGCCGCGCTGGCTCGACTGCCGGGCGTAACGGTCTACCTCTCCCAGGACCTCGAGTTCACCGGGCCGGTCCGGATCGGCGAGACGGTCACCGCCGAGTGCGAGATCGTCGAGGACCTCGGCGGCGACCGGTATCGGCTCCACACGCGGGTCTTCGGCGAGGACGACGAACCGGTCATCGACGGCGAGGCCGTCGTCATCATCAACGACTCGCCCGAAGCGTAACGGGCCGATGCGGTCCGACGCAGGCTCGAGAGAGCACGACCGGCGACGCGGACCGCGACGGTTGCTCGTCGTCCGTTCTGAGAAGGGGATTCCGATAGCCGCTGCTCTTGCTCGTGATTTCATCGGGGCCGTTGCTCTGCTGCAATCATCTCCGCCGTAGTAGATGAAAAACCGGCGTTCCTCCCAGATGTGTTCTAAAATCATCGAGCCGCCATCTCCGCGTGCCCGTGACTACCACCAGACCTATTACTACCACGCCCACAACCAGTGTCCGACCATGACCGATCGGCCGCCATCACCGTCGACGCCGGCGACTGGCCCCGCGACCACCTCGCGTTGGCGCAGATAATCGACCGACGCAACGGGTCCGCGAGTGGTTCCCGCGTTGTATCCGATTTGACCCCCTGTTTCAGATCAGGTAAACGGGCCGGAAACGAGAGATTTGAATCCTCTACTTGGGAAGTAGTATTAGTCCCGAAACGAGTGGGAACAGGATGGGCGCTACAGGCGCATCAACCCACCTTAGTTATTATCCACGCAGAGTATAAACAGACGAATTTACACGCGTCTTGTTCAAACTAATATAATACGGAGACAATAAGTCTAGTGCA
>SDGW01000620.1_pt1 | contig 25707 bp, 26 predicted proteins | sample 2873831 | NCBI WGS metagenome assembly SDGW01 (sample SAMN08132700, study PRJNA421101) | hypersaline lake metagenome | isolation source: celular fraction 0.22 microns magnesium sulfate-rich crust from ephemeral... | place: Spain: Penahueca Lagoon, Toledo | collected 2011-07 | reverse complement strand
AGGCGACCTGTGGTTTGATACGAGCTAACCATGGCCGAAACCGCAGACTACTACGTCTCTCTCGACGGCGACGACAACAACGACGGCAGCGAGGCCAGCCCGCTTCGGACCGTCCGGGAGGCAGTCGACCGCGTCTCGGCGGGCGAGCTGATCTACGTCCGTGGCGGAACCTACGAGCAGCCGTACCACGAACCGATCATGATAGAGGACATCGCGGGAACGGAGTCGGAGCCGATTCGGCTGGAGGGCTACCCCGGCGAGCGCCCACACCTCAAATGGGGCGGCGGCCCCGGCCACGACGACTGGCAGAAGTGGGGTGGTATCGTGCTCGAAGGAGACTCGCCGTACTGGGAGTTCCGCAACATGGAGGTCTCCGGCAGCGAGTGGTGTGGATTCCATTCGGATAACGACAGCAACGCACACTCACTCGTCTTTGAGGACCTGTACTGTCACCACGTGGGACAGAAAGGCGTCTGGGCTGAGAGCGACAACTGTGTCATTCGTAACGTCGAGGTCCACGACAGTTACAACGAGCCACAGAACGGGGGCGCAGGGGACGGTATCGGTATCGGATACTCCAACGGAGGTCTGATCGAGAACTGCATCTCCCACAACAACTCCGATGACGGTATCGACCTGTGGCGATCCCATAACGTAACGATTCGCAACACCGTCGTCCATCATAACGGGCGCGACGACGAGGGTGACGGCAACGGGTTCAAACTCGGGGGAACAGAGAACTCCGGCGGCCACCGGCTTGAAGGGTGCGTCTCCTACAGCAACCGAAATCACAACTTCCGGTGTTACAACCCGGAGAGGACCGTGATCCTCAACTGCACGTCGTACGACGCCGGGAGCCACGGCTTCGCCGCGATCCACGGTGCAGACCACGAGATCGCGAACTGCATCGAGTACGACTCCTCGTCGGATACCTCCTTCCACTCGGGCGTCGACGACCACGACAACTCGTGGAACCTCGACATCACCGATCCGGAGTTCGCCAGCACTGACGAGGACAGCGATCGCTTCCTGCGGCTCGCCGATGGAAGTCCCGCGATCGACGCCGGTGCCGACGTCGGCCTCTCCTACGAGGGCGACGCACCCGATCTCGGTGCCTACGAGTACGGGGCCGAACCGTCGTCCGACGGCTCGGAGTGGGGACCGGTCACGATCTACTACCACGACGGCAACGGGTTCGTCGAGGTGGCGATCAACAACAAGTAGCTGACACCTTCACGGTATTTTATTAATAAGCTGTTTAAGATCGGTTATCGGACTGCTACCATCAACAGTCAGTGTCTATGATTGATAGTAACTAGATACTTACTTTGTACGTATCGCAGTAGGACATAAAACATGAAAGGGCTGATACGTAGCCACGCGACGAACTCGGTCGTCGGGCCATCGCTCCGACGGCTCAACATGTCGATCATCCACATTGCCGGAATGACACAGACGTGGCTGCGGTACGGTCGACATCACGACGCGCCGATAGCCCCCTTCGAACTCATCGAGGTCGACCCGGGCCGGATTACGTCGCTGTTCGACGAAGAAGCCTACTTCGACTCCCCGATATACACGAGCGAGATCACGGGCGGACAGTGGGGTCGATACGTGACCGATCTCGAATCCTACGACCTCTACCGGAGTTTCGTCGCCCATTTCGAGGACGGGGTTCCGTGGTCGGAGACCGAACTGTACGCTCGTGTCGAATCGGAGTCCCAACGGGACGATTGGGTCAAATGGGGGTGTACTGATATGGCCGATTTCGAGGCACACATCAAAGAGTACGACCGGCTCTACGAGCGGATTCAGCGGAACGGATACAAAACCCAACGGGAGCTCCACGGGATGTCGAACCGCGAGCGGCTCGGTCGCTCCCCGCCGCTGGCGATGCCGCCCGAACTGTTCGAGATCACGGTCGTCATCGGTCCCACCGGCCGCCTCCTGTTTCACTATCAGGGTCGACACAGACTCGCCATCGCGAAAATCCTCGATCTGGAGACGATCCCGGTCCGAGTCAGGGCCCGACACGAGGAGTGGCAGCAAACCCGCGATGCGGTCGCTCGCGGACGGAGTGCGACACACGACATCGCCCATCCCGATCTCAAAGGGTTGTGATTACAGTGTCTGGCTGATTCGGGTCCAATATATCGAGGTCTTCGGGAAGCTAACAATGTACTGACCGGTCGGCGTCTGAGAGATACACTACGACTCGCCCTCAGTGGGATACTCGAAAGAGACTCTCCGAGTTACAGATCTTCCAGATCCGGGTGTGTGGGGTAATCGACCGTCTCGCCGTTGCGGATCTCGTTGCGGAGCTGCTGCCACTGCCGGTGTCGGACGATCACCCGCACGGGGATCTCCTTGACCCCGGCGAGGCGAGCCATGATGAGCCGGTGTTTTCCCTCGGCGTTCTGGAGGTACTCCCCATTGCGGCCGATGTTGACCATGACCTCCGAGTAGTCCTTGCGCCAGTCCAGCGCCGTGGTGACGGCTGTCTGTCGACGATACCCCTCGGTCGTGATGCTCTCCCAGATACCGTCGAGTTCGTCACACCGGTCGAAGACGTCCTGCCGCGTGCTACTGGTGTGCCACGTGGTGTCCCCGGCTTCGACCGCTTCGAGTACCTCTTGGATGAATTCGGTCTCCGACCACGGAACTCCATCGAGAAAGTGAGCTTCGAAACAGTCGTAGAGGGTCCGATGGAAGTCGGAAAACGACGTTCGGTGGCGGTCCCACTTGCCGCCGTAGACACGGTTCCGCTCGCGCCACCAGTCGAAGTAGCCTGTCCCACGGTCCGGATCGTTCAACCGGAGTTTGTACCGGATCTCCTCGGGCGGGACAGAGATGATCTTGTATGGATTCGCGTCTGAGAACTTCGAGGGGTGGCGGTAGTGGCGGTAGGTGTGCAACAGCTTGTCGGCGGGATGGTGAATACGCCCAGCGAGGCGGTTCTTAAAGAGTGCATACGAGAGAGCCTCCCGAGCGCAGGCAACCATGCCCTGTCGTTCATAGAGATCGTACAGCTTCCGTACCGAGGAGGGGGTTCTCGGCAGTCCCGTGTTCCATAATGTCATCGTATACGGGTAGTCTATTCAAACAACCCGGTTAGTTAGGATCTTCTTACTGGCCTGTTAGTCGACGGACAAGAGGAGTCACAGGGGTAAGTAACGATCATGTCGATCTATGATCTGTTCAGTTCGCAAACGTGGTTACTCAGACTGCGCCAGGTCTTCCAGATCAGGGTGGGACGGATAGTCGTCCGTCTCGCCGTTGCGGATCTCGTTGCGGAGCTGCTGCCACTGCCGGTGTCGGACGATCACCAGGACGGGGATCTCGTCGACGCCAGCCAGCCGGGCCATAATGAGTCGATGTTTGCCCCCATGCTGGAGGAAGGACCCGTCACGGGCGATACTCACAGTGATCTCGGCGTAGTCCTTCCGCCAGTCGACGGCATCATTTACAACCGACTGTCGACGATAGCCGTCGGTCGTGATGCTCTCCCAGATCCGGTCGAGCTTGTCACACCGATCGTACACCTCCTCCGGGGACGTGGAGGTGTGCCACGTCGGAGTCCCGTTTTCGACCTGTTCGAGAACGGTTCGAATGTACTCCGTTTCCGACCACGGCACCCCATCCAAAAAGTGTGCTTCGAAACAGTCGTAGAGGGTTCGATGATACGTCCGAAAGTCGACTCGTTGTTGGTCCCACGGGCCTCCGTAGACGCGGTTCCGCTCATCCCACCAGTCGAAGCTTTCGGACTCACTGTTAGGTCCATCCAACCGGAACTTGTAGACGATGTCCGCAGGGGAGACGGAGATAAGCTTGTACGGGTTCGCGTCGCTGAAAGCAGTCGGGTCCTTATAACGTCGGTATCTGTATCGGAGGAGATCAGCCGGTTTCCACAGCTTGCCGACGAGTCGGTTTTTGAACAGCCCGTAGGAGGCCGCTTCGCGGGCACAGGCCGTGAGGCCCTTACGTTTGTACAGCAGGTATGCCTTATCGAACAGGCTACTGTGTGGGGCTCGTCCTGGTGTCCGTAATGCCATCTCGTACACATAATCGAAAAGCATACCGGTTAGTTAGAACCGTTCTACTGGCGTGTTAGTCACGGCAATCCGTCCGCTATGAATAATCTGAGGATACCGCGAGCGAGACGGTACGGACGGTCGATGACCCGTTACTTCGTCGTCTGTTGCGGTAAAGGTCGGCTAACGCCGGACTCGGTGGTCCGGTTGTCGAGCACGTCGTAGTACTCCGTGACAGTCTGTTCGACGGTATCCTGCCACGAGTAGCTCGTCTCGACTCGCTTTCGAGCCCGCGTGCCGTAGGCAGCGAGGCGGTCGTCGTCCGCATCGAGCACCGTTTCCAGCGCGTCAGCGAGCCCCTCGACCGATCCCGTTTCGAAGGTGTAGCCGACGTCCTCGACGAGCGGCCGCAGCTGGGGGAGGTCGGAGGTGACGACCGGTCGACCACAGGCCATCGCTTCGAGAACCGTCCGCGGGAGCCCTTCGCTCCGGCTCGGCAGGACGAACGCCCGACTGTCGGCGTACAACGCGGGCAGCTCGTCGTTCGGCACCTCGCCGCGGAACGTCACCTGGTCGGCGATCCCGAGGGCTTCGGCCTGCCCTTCGAGGTCGTCCCGCAGCGGCCCATCGCCGACCAACTCCACCGAGTAGGCGGGATAGTCGTTGGCCAGCTCGCCGAAAGCCTCCAGGAGGTACTGGGGGCCCTTCCCCTCCTTGAGGCGGCCGACGAACAGCAGTCGATCGTCGGGTTCGTCCGCGGACGGAGTGAACCACGAACAGTCGATCCCGTTGGGGACGACCGACACCTCGGTGTCGATCCCCCGCTTTTCGAGGCGCTGTTTGTCCGTCTCCGTGTAACAGAGGATCCGGTCGGCCGTCTCGAAGGTGAACTTCCCGACCGTCGGGTTGTACAGCCGCTGTATCCACCGCGGTGCCGTCTGGGAAACCAGCCCGTGATTCGTCACGACGACCGGGATCTCGTGGCGTCGGCCGAACAGCGCGGCGAGATTGCTCGAAAAGTACAGATGCGAATGGATGTGAAGGATGTCGTAGTCGGCAACGAGCTCGTGGAGCGTCGACGCTACCCCGGGGACGATACTGTTGTCGAGCGGACGGGCGAGCTCCCGGTGACGGAGCAGACGATAGCCGTCCCGGTGTTCCTCGGCTGGCAGCGACCGGTCACCGTTGTCCGAGGTCAGTACAGTCACGTCGTGACCCATCGCTGCCTGCACCCGGGAGAGATGGTGGACGTGTAATCCGACTCCGCCGACCACCTCCGGGTAGGTACTACTCGTGACACGCAGGATGCGAAGCGGTTCCGACCCCATCGTTATCGCTCCCGGATCTGCGTCTCTTTGTCCTTGTTGACCTGCATATCGAACAGCATGGCGAACATGAGGAACATACTCCCCATCGTCACCAACAGCAGCCCGATCGACGCGCGGACGAAAAGCGGGTCGTTCAGGACGATCTTCGTGTACCCTGCCCACGCGACGCCGAACAGCCCGACAGCGGTCGTTCCCGCACCGAACAGGTAGAACAGCGCCAGCGGGTGGAAATCGAGGACGAGGTATTTGACTTTCAACCGCCACAGGAAGTTACCCAACAGCATCGTCGAGACCTTTCGGATGTAGGTCGAATAGGTGATACTCGACTCCTCGTCGCCGTACACCGCCGGGATGGCGACGTCGGCGACCCGCATCCCCTTGGCGTTGAGCTTCACCAGTAAGTCGTTGCAGTAGCCGTAATACTCGTAGAGGTCCTCGACGGCGATACTGTCGAGGGCGCGCCGCGAGATGGCCGTATACCCGTTCTGTGGGTCCATCGTCTTCCAGTAGCCGGAGGCGACCTTCGTCAGGAACGTCAACACCGAGTTGCCGAAAAACCGGAACCGGGGCATACTCCGGCGGAACTCCGCCGAGAGGAGCCGGTTGCCCTTGGCGTAGTCGGCCTCACCCTCGACGATGGGATCGAGCAGCTTCGGCAACAGGCTCAGGTCCATCTGTCCGTCGCCGTCGACCGTCGAGACGATGTCGACGGCCTCGGCACGCGCCGCGAGGTAGCCGGTCTTGATCGCCCCGCCCGCACCCCTGTTCTCGCGGTGCTGGATCGGAACCAGCCGACCGATCGGATCGCCGACCACCGCTCGCTTGGCGAGGGTCGATTCGCCACCATCCGTCGCGAGCAGTTCGCCGTCGGTCTGTGGCTCCGTCGCTGCGGCTGCAGCAGCCGCCGACTGGATCTCGTCCCACGTGTCGTCGGTCGAACAGTCGTCGACGACGTAGATCCGGTCGACGTACGCCGGGATCGACTCGATCACGTCGCCGATGAACGACTCCTCGTTGTAGGCAGGGACGATCACGCCGACCGAGTGATCACGGTACATCTCAGATCCTCCAGTAGCTGATCGGGGAGTCGCTGTACTGCTCGGGATCGAACAGCCCCGGTACGTCGATCAACAGCGGATTCGCAGCCAGATCATCGAGGGCTGACTCGAAGGAAATCTCGGAAAACTCGTCGTGAGGGGTTGCGAGCACGACCCCGTCGACGCCCTCGAAACGCAGTTCCGCTTGGACCTCGATCCCGAACTCCGCGACCGCGGTCTCGGTGTCGGCGTGGGGATCGTAGCCGACGACGTCGACGCCGTAGCTCTCTAGTTTCGAGATCGTCTCGGTGATGACCGAGGTACGCACGTCGCCGACGTTCGGCTTGTAGGCGAGGCCGAGCACGAGGACAGTGCTCTCCTGAAGGACGTTGCCACACTCGTTGAGCCCTTTCAACGTCTCCTCGGCGACGTGTTTGGGCATATAGTCGTTGATCTCGCGGCTCTGTTGGATCAGCTTCGGCGAAAAGCCGTTGCGTTCGGATTCGTAGATGATATAAAACGGGTCGACCGGGATACAGTGGCCGCCGACGAGCCCCGGCCGGTACTCGTGGAAGTTCCACTTGGTACTGGCGGCGTCCAACACGGCGTGGGTATCCAGTCCGATGTTGCTACAGGTGATCGCCAGCTCGTTCATCAGCGCGATGTTGAGGTCCCGCTGGATGTTCTCGATGCATTTTGCCGCTTCGGCGACCTCGATCTCGGGAGCCCGGTGGACGCCCGCGTCGACGACGCTCTCGTAGAGCGCGGCGACCTCGGCGAGCGTCTCGTCGTCCTGTCCGCTGACGACCTTCACGATCTCCCGGAGGCCGTGGTCGTCGTCGCCGGGATTGAGCCGCTCGGGGGAGTAGCCCAGCGAGAACTCCTCGCCGGCGTCGAACCCGGAGGTCTCCTCGATGGCAGGGCCGAGGATCTCCGCTGTCGCACCCGGATACACCGTCGATTCGAGAACCACCGTCGACCCCGCCGAGAGGTGTCGACCGATCGTCTTCCCGGCGCTCTCGACGAACGCGAGGTTGGGATTTTTGAGGTCGTCGACGGGTGTCGGCACGGCGACGATCACGAACTCGGCCTGCCCGATCATCGACTCGTCGGTCGTAAACTCGACGTCACTGTCGGCGATACCCGCCTCGCCGACATCGCCGGTCGGGTCCTTGCCAGCGGTCAGCTGCTGGACCTTGTCGGGGTCGATATCCAGCCCGATAACCGTGTGGCCCGCGCGGTCGAACTCGACGGCGATCGGCAGTCCGACGTAGCCGAGACCGACGATACAGACCGTCCGCGCGTCGACCGCCTCGGGATCGGTGTCGGCCGCCTGCGAGTGGCTGAGCTGATCGGGTGCCATCACTGACGGCCCCCTGAAAGCTCCCGTCGACGTATCACTGTGACTGATAAGCGAGCGCTATGGTACATCAACTGGACCGTTCCGATGACGGACCCATTGTTATAGACAAAATATGATGACAGCTAGCCGGTAAGGAGATACATCTCTCTGTGGTAGATCCGGTATGTAGTCTATAATAGCCACACAGACATAAATATGTATAAAAATAAGTATGTTAAGAACACACTTACATCAGGACAGCAAGCTGGGGCAGAGAACAGAGTCGCTGCACACAGCGACGGCTACCACCGATGGTATCGGCAGTGCCGGGCTCGTATCGGGCTAGTCGACCGTCTCACAAACCCGGAACTACGCACCCGGGGACAATAGCCATCTACTGTGGTATCCATCGGATAACTAACCGATAGTCCGTCGACGACATCGGTGGATGTTCCCCACAACGACCTTGCACAGGCGGACGGACACACCGCCATACGGTGTCGGTAGCAGCACCATCGAGCCCCCACTGCGCAGCGCCCTGCGGGAGGGCTCGATATGAGTGTCCTCGTCACGGGTGGTGCTGGCTTCATCGGCTCACATCTCGCCGAGGCACTGCTGAAACACGGCCACGAGGTCGTGGTCCTCGACAACCTCGACCCCTACTACGACGTCGACATCAAGCGCCAGAACATCGAACGGTGTCGATCTGTCGAGGACGGACGCTTCGAGTTCGTCGAGGGATCGATCACCGACGAGGGGCTCGTCGAGGACGTGTTCAGCCGGTTCGATGTCGAGTTCGTCTACCACGAAGCCGCCCGCGCGGGCGTCCGAACGAGCGTCGAACAGCCGCTGTTTTACGAACGCAACAACGTCGGCGGCCTGCTCACGCTGCTCGAAGCCGCCACCAACCACGGCGTCGAGCGGTTCGTCAACGCCTCCTCGTCGTCGGTGTACGGTCGACCCGACTATCTGCCGTACGACGAGGACCATCCGAACTACCCGAAGAGTCCGTACGGAACGACGAAACTCGCGGCCGAACACTACTGTGACGTCTGGCACTCGGTCCACGGGCTTCCGACGGTGAGCCTCCGCTATTTCACCGTCTACGGGCCGCGGATGCGCCCGAACATGGCGATCTCGAACTTCGTCTCGCGATGTCTCAACGGCGAGCCACCGGTTATCTACGGCGACGGCGAACAGACCCGAGACTTCACGTATATCGACGACGTGGTCGCGGCGAACCTCCGGTTGTTGGAGACGGACGCGGCCGACGGCGAGGTACTGAATATCGGTTCGACGGACAATATCACGATCAACGAGCTCGCCGACCACGTCATCACCCAAGTCGACGCCGATCTCGAACCGATCTACGAGGCCGAACAGCAAGCCGACGCACGCCACACTCACGCCGACGTCTCGAAGGCCGCCGAACTCATCGACTACGCCCCGTCGACCGACATCCGTGAGGGAGTCGGGCGGTTCATCGAGTGGTACCGGCACAACCGCGAGTGGTACGAGCCGCTCGTCGTCAGTTCCTGACCGAGAAGCCACCTCTGGGCTGCAGTAGGGATAGTATAACAGCGTTTTCAGGGGAATAACTCGGAAGATCTACGACTCGAGTTTCGAGGCACAGAGATCTCGGATAGAGCTGTTTCTCCGTGAGGAGTGGTAGTTCACTGCGAAGGTAGCCCGTGAACTGTCTGATAAAAATGCGATATAATATGACGTAACTCGTAGTAAAACGGTGTAATTCTGAGGGTAACTAAGCCGGTAGCTTTGGATACGTCGACTGCCATAATGAACGTAATCGCAATCGGGGCGCATCCGGACGATATCGAGATCGGGGCTGGTGGATCGGTCGCACTCCACCGGGCACGCGGCGACTCGGTTCGGTTCCTCATTCTCACACGTGGCGGCGAGCTCTCGCCGCCAGCGAAGCGAGAGGCCGAGGCCAGAGACGCCGCGGAAGTGCTCGACGTCAGTGACGTCCGTATGATGGGGTACGACGACACCAAAGTCCCCTACGACAACGAGATCGTCAAACGGATCGACGACCACCTCCAAGAGCTCGACGTCGACCGAGCCTACATCCACACCGAAGAGGACACCCACCAGGACCACCGACACGCGGCCCTCGCCTCGATCGCCGCTGGTCGCAATACTGACGAGGTATTGGCCTTCGAGTCACCGTCGACGCGGTCGTCGTTCGATCCACAGTACTACAACTCCCTGACCGAGGAGTTCCTCGAACGGAAAATAGACGCAATCAGGACTCACAAGAGCCAAAGCGAAAAGAAATACCTGGAGGCCGAGGCGATGAAAGGACTCGCTCGGTTTCGCGGTCGACAGGCAAACACGCGATACGCGGAGGCCTTCCAGGTCATTCGTATCAGGGAAGACCAGACGGCGACCCACGAGCTGACGACTGAAATGTTGGACTGATCGGTCAGATCCTGTTTTTGTGATCCAATAGAAAGCGATTGTGGCGCAAACTGTAGATTTCGGCCGGTAGACGACGACTACTCAGTCGTCGGCGACGACCGTGCCTTGCGATTCGAGGCGCTGTTCGGCCTCGTCACGATCCTCGGGGTAGCCGATATCGATCCGCCAGCCGTCGATCGGAATGGCGTCGATCGTCCGGCCGCTACGGATCAACAGATCGATCGCCTCGCTGATCTCGTACTCGCCACGGTTCGACGGCTGGACGAGCTTACAGGCGGAGAAAATCGCCGGCGAGAACGTATAAAAGCCGGTCATCACGAGGTTCGAGTTCGGGTCGTCGGGTTTTTCGACGACATCGGTGATCTCGCCGTAGGGATTCGTCTCACAGACCCCGTATCGGTCGGCGTCTTCCCACGGTACCTCCTCGACGAGGAAGGCGGCGTCCGCACGGTCTTCCCGTTGTCGACGGATGACGTCCCGGAGGTTCGCACTGAAGATATTGTCGCCCAACATGAGCATGAAGTCGTCGTCGACGTGCTCCTCGACGGTCAGCAGTGCGTGGGCGAGTCCCTTCTGTTCTCGTTGGTGGGTGTAGGTGATCGGAATCCCTTCGAACTCGTCGCCGTAGTGGTCGATGATCTCCTCTTTCATGTAGCCCACGACGAGAATGAACTCGTCGGTGCCGAGCTCGGCGAGCTGTTCGAGACAGTGAGTGATGATCGGTTGGTCGTCGACCTCGACCATCCCTTTCGGCTTGTCTTCGGTGAGCGGACGGAGCCGTGTCCCCTCACCAGCAGCGAGAATGACCGATTTCATGCTTCCACCGCCAGCATAGCGGCACGGAGGGTTCTTGTGTAGTGCATCAACTACCCTCTTTTGAAGACTCGATAATTGTTATAGAGGGAATACGAACTTACCAGATGGTAATGAGAGGCAACCAGTGTGCGAGCGTCTGGTAAGTAGAACATAACTACAGTACTACCGCCCCATCTGAGAGGGTTCCTCACTACAGACGAGCAGACGATCACCGTCTCGGTCGGTAGTACTCGAACTGCTTCAGCCGCCATGGGTCCGGAACCAGACCCGCTCGCCGATCGGCGACTCCCCGTCGTCGATATCCAACCGACTCAGAAACAGATCTCGAATAGCGAACGTCACGACGAGTTCCACCGATTCGTTGTCCGTCACCGCGACAGTGACGACGCAGTGTCCGTCCCGCGTGTCGACTGCCTCGACAGTCCCAGTCGACCAGCGGTCGAGGTCGTGGGTCGGTTTTCGGGCATGGAGACGGTCGTGGTTCATACGTCGGTATGGAGCGGTGTCGTTGTGTGCGTTTCGTCTGTGTGAGCAGGTACCCTACTGGCCGTGTCGTATAGCCGCCTTCGACCCATATCAGCAAATATCGATTGTTTTCATGTGGAGAGAAGCGAGCGATTCCCAAATACTGAGACTGTGGTACAGGTCCTAAATTCGTCGCCACCGAACTGGTAGGTATGAGCGAATCGTCCGAGGCTGGCTGTGGCGGCTGGAAGGGTTCGGAGTGCACCGGCACGGAGTACTGTCCGCCCCGCTGTCCGCGGTTCGTCGACAAACAGGGTGCCCGCTGGACGATCCGCCCGGCCCAAGACGGGGATACCGACCGGCTCAGCGAGATGTACGACGCGTTCGGCCCGACCGACCGCGCACAGGGCATCCCACCGGCGACCGACCACGAGCGACAGTCGTGGATCGAAATGCTGCTCTCGGAGGGATACAACATCGTCGCCGAGGGGCCGAACGGGCTCGTCGGGCACGTCGCCTACACGCCGGTCGACGGCGATCGCCCCGAACTGGCCGTCTTCGTCCACCCCGAGTTTCACGACCGCGGCATCGGCACCGAGCTCTGTAAACACGCGGCTGCGGCCGCCGTCGAGGCCGGCTGTGAGGCCATCGAGCTGCACGTCGAGCGGCGCAACCGCGCCGCGATCACCGTCTACCGTCGGATCGGGTTCGAAGTCGTCGACGACGAGCTCGATATGCGAATGGTCCTCCGACTAACCGATCCGATCGCATCGAGGGTCCGCGCCCCACCGGCCGAACGATAGCCAACACCACGACCTCGTTCGTGCGTGAATCAGTCTTTAATTGGACGCGGTAGAGACAGTCTCACATGACTCACGATACGCCGAACGGAACCGACGAACGGCGGCTGTGGTGTGAGCACTGTGAGCTGAGTGTCAAGCCGTCGACGGGGGAGAGTGGCCCCGAATGCCCTGCCTGTGGGAACGAACTCGCCTGACGGTTCCGTGAGATCGACAGCGTTGTCGTAGCGTAGACTCCCTCTGTGAGTGACACAAATCGGTATTTCACTCTTCCAAAGAAGAAGGTCCCAGTGACGTCGACGTTCGGGTGTCAGCAGCCCGCCAGTATCGGCGGGGTCGACAGACGCTGGCGAAACCTATGAAGACACGCACACTCATACTGATCACGCTGGTGGTCGTCGGTGCCGTCGCCGCCACCGGTGTGATCACCGCGACCACCCAGAGCAGTTCAGCAACCACTGTCGCGGGCGACAGCGACGTTACCACGCCCGACGCCGACAACTACACCCGGCTCTACGTCGAGGACGGCTATCGGAACGTCGAACTCAAACCCGGCGAGAGCGAGACGGTGACGGTCTCGATCGAGAACGGCGAAGAGGAGGCCGTCGACGTCTCCCCGCGGGTCGCGACGCCGCCGACCCGCTCACAGCCGCCGGTCGAGTCGTCGTGGGTCTCGATCGAGTCCGACGACACCAGCCTCGAAGCCGGGGAGTCCCGGGAGTTCGAGATCACCGTCGACGTGCCGAACGACGCCGAAATCGGTGATTACAGCGGGAATATCGCCTTCACCGACGAGACGATGCAGTATCCGGGGCGACCGCCGCAGCCGATCCACAGCGCCTCGATCCACGTCGACGTCTGGCAGGAGCCGACGGTCCAGATCGAATCGGACACCCACATCTACACCCAACTGAAGGCCGGTGAGACGATAACCCGCGAGATCTCCATCTCGAACGATGGGGAGCAGGCCGTTCCGGTCAACCCACAGTTCAACGCCGAAAACAGCCGCATACATCGGCCCGCCGATCGCGACACGCTCGACCGGTCGTGGGTAAGCATCGACGCCCCCAGCGAGATCCCAGCGGGCGAGACTGAGACCGTCGAAATCACCGTCGAACCGCCTGCCGATGCCGACCGCGGTGACTACAGTGCGAACGTCGACCTCGGGATTTCCGATCCCGCTCGCGCCGACGACCGAGGCTACTGGCAGCAGGTCGACCTCAACTTCCAGCTGTGGACCGAACCCGACGAGCCCTTCGAGACGACGTTCAGCGTGAGCGAGTCGACGACCGACGCGACGCTGGAACTCAACGCCAACCGATACCGAGCCTCCGAGACGGGCCAGAACGCCGACTTCGAGGTGACGTTCGTCTCTCCCGACGGCGAGGAGATCGAAGCCGAACGGGCCAGCGTGACCGACAGCGGGCGGGTCAACCTCGGCGCACAGCGACGCCCGAGCCAGACGGACGGGACGTACGCCACCGGAGGCAGCCACCAGACGTTCACCTACGAGTTGGACGACCCGGCTGCCGGCGAGTGGTCGGTCCGTATCATGCCGACGAATACGATGGACTTCGAATACGAACTCACTCGCTCGGAAGACAACTGACCATCACGCGGTCGAACGCGGAGACGATCACACTGCTGTACGGAGTCCGCCCACGGCGTTAGTCGTGGGTCGACTCCGACAGCGGCCCATCGACGTTTAGCTGGCCGCGGGTTTCGCGGCCGGCCCGGTAACGGTCGATCAAATCTTCTTCGTGGCTCTGACACCCAACGAGTGCGATCGCTCCGTGTCCGATCCGAACGATCGGATGTGTCTGCCGCTGGGAGGCCCGTCGACAGCCCGGACAGATGATCCCACCGGCTGGCCGGTGGGACAGCAGCTGTGCAGCGTTCTCGGAGGTGAGTCCACAGACGAGACGGAACTGTTCGAGATGCACCTCACAGCCGACCACTGGGAGGGTGAGAGAGTCGACCAGGAGAAACGAGACGGCATCGCGGCCAGTAGACTCCAGGGCAGCCTGACAGTCCGGGCAGGATGAGACGGGGCCTACTGGCGTGGCTACTCCATCGTCCGATACCATAGCGTACCTTTCCAATCGAGTAGCCGATAAGTAAGTGGTGGGGTTCGAGACGTGTGGCGACGAGAGCAGACGACGACCGAGCCGACCGCACCGAGAGCGGATCGCGGTCCCACTGCCCGCCAGTGTGAGGCGAGCCAACGCTTACACTGACCGGACCCCAACTGGTGGTATGGCTACGACGGGCCGCACGCTGGCGGTTCGCAGTCGAGGCAGGTGAGGCCTCGTTTCGGATCGACGATCGCACCGAACGGGTCACCGCAGGCGAGACGATCGTCGTCGACCCCTTCGAACGACACACGTTCACCGTCGGGGGCGACGAGTTGTGTTACATGATCGTCGACATCGACTCCCCCGGACGGCTACGGCAGGTGTTGCCGACGCTGAGTGGACTCGCACACGATGGGAAGGCGGACAGTCCGCTCCAGCAGGCACTGATCGCGCGTCGGCTCAGTGGGAACACGGTGTTCACCGAAATCAACCCGGATCTCTCCCGGAGGCTGAACGCCGTACTCGCGCCGATCGCCCAGCTTCGAGGCTATCAGGGAGCCTACAGCAAATATATGCGAGAGGCCTTCTGGGAGCGCCACGTCGAGCAACCGGAGATCGTCCGAGAGTAGCGTCCGAACGGTACCCGAACCTCCCGGAACCACCGTCTCCCAGTCGACGGTGGACCCAAGTGGAACCCCCTACTTGTCACGGACTGACAGGGGACGACTCCGATTCGGTGGCCAGATCAGCCGACGTGGCCGCGCCGATCGGCACGGGATCTTTCGAGCGACGGTACACCGTCCAGAACACCACGACGCCGATCACGATAAACGCGAGATTGGCTCCCGTGTCCTTCGCGTACACGAGGTTGAAAGAATAAACCGAGTCGACGGGGAAGAACGGGCGGACGCCCATCGGCGTAATAACGTCACCAACGAGGTGACTGACGATACTTCCTGCCCCCACGGTAAATCCGAGCATCGCTCGTCTGACGTAATCCTCGGAAGACGCGAGCGGATCCTTCCATCTGGCCACGACGACGGCAGCCACGACGACGCCGAAACACACCGCAGCCAGCAGCGAGTGCGTCACGCCCCGATGTGTGAACCAAGGGACGTAGAGATCGAAATCGGGAACCACCGTTACGACGAGAGCGATTCCGACCCATCGGGGAACTTCGACCCTGTGTCCCGACGTCACGAGACCGTTCGCAAGCGGCGCACAGAGAAGTAACGTTATTCCTAAATGTCCTATGGGAGTCACTGTCACTATAGCCAGATTCTAAGGACATTATTGTTTTGTTTTTATACACACTAATTTTATTGGTATGTTTCGGTGGTCAGTCACCCACAGGAACTGGTTCCCCACGTAGATATCCAGTTTATATATGAATAAGACCGTTATATCACCCGTGAGAGCCCAATTCAGTAGGCTGTTATGCGTCTCTCAAACAGCTACCAACTCATATACGATTTCCTGTACAATTCAACACCTATTTAGATATTGACTATTGTGGCTCCCGTCTACTTACGCCGGTGGCGTCGACACGTCCCGACTGTTGGGTCTTCGATCCAATGACGATGTACGCGTGATCGGGAGGCTATCAGTGACCGACTCATGTGAGCGATAGATCACCTTTGGACACAAATGCCGCTATTTATTATTAATAACTCGAACACACTGCCATGGGATTGGACGAAGACGCACTGGAGTACCACAGCACTGATCCATCCGGCAAGATCGAGATTTCGACGACCAAGCCGACGAACACCCAGCGGGACCTCTCGCTGGCGTACTCGCCCGGCGTCGCCGCGCCCTGTGAGAACATCGCCGTCGACTCCGAACAGGTGTTCGAGTACACTGCAAAGGGGAACTTGGTCGGCGTCGTCTCGGATGGGTCGGCAGTGTTGGGCCTCGGCGACATCGGCCCTGAAGCCTCCAAGCCGGTGATGGAGGGCAAGGGCGTTCTTTTCAAACGGTTCGCCGATATCGACGTCTTCGACATCGAGTTAGATTCGGATGACACCGACGGGATGATCCAGTCCATTGCGATGATGGAGCCCACCTTCGGCGGGATCAACCTCGAAGACATCGCGGCACCGGAATGCTTCGAGATCGAACGTCGCCTCGGCGAGCAGCTGGATATCCCCGTCTTCCACGACGATCAGCACGGCACTGCCATCATCTCCGGTGCCGCGCTGCTCAACGCTGCGGAAATCGCCGACAAAGAGCTCTCGGAGCTCGAGGTGACCTTCGCCGGTGCCGGTGCCGCCGCGACCGCCACGGCCCGGTTCTACGTCTCGCTTGGCGTCCCCCAAGACAACATCACGATGTGTGATGTCGACGGGATTCTGACGACCGCCCGCGCTGAGACTGGTGAGCTCAACCAGTACAACCGCGAGTTCGCCAGCGACGTCCCGGACGGCGAGCTGGCGGATGCGATGGAGGGTGCGGACGTGTTCGTTGGCCTGTCGGTCGGCGGCATCGTCTCTCAGGCGATGGTGCAGTCGATGGCCGAGAATCCGATCATCTTCGCGATGGCGAACCCCGATCCGGAGATCGGCTACGAGGAGGCCAAAAACGCCCGCGACGACACCGTCATCATGGCGACGGGCCGGTCGGACTACCCTAATCAGGTCAACAACGTGCTGGGGTTCCCGTTCATCTTCCGCGGCGCACTGGACGTGCGGGCGACCGAGATCAACGAGGAGATGAAGGTCGCCGCCAGCGAGGCGCTGGCCGAGTTGGCCCGGCAGGACGTTCCTGACGCTGTTGTCAAGGCCTACGGCGACCAGCCGCTGCAGTTCGGCCCCGACTACATCATCCCCAAACCGCTCGATCCGCGGGTCCTCTTCGAGGTAACCCCGGCAGTCGCCGAAGCGGCCATGGAGTCGGGTGCCGCCCGCACCTCGGTCGATGTCGACACCTACGTCGAGGCCCTTGAGGCCCGGCTGGGCAAATCCCGCGAGATGATGCGTATCATCCTCAACAAGGCCCAGACCGACCCCAAGCGCGTCGTGCTGGCCGAGGGCGACGACGAGAAGATGATCCGGGCGGCCTACCAGCTCGTCGAGCGGGGGATCGCCGAACCGGTTCTGTTGGGCGACCGCGACCGGATCGAGGCCATCACCGAGACGCTCGGCCTCGCCTTCGATCCCGAGATCGTCGACCCCGCCGAGGGAGACCTCGATGCCTACGCCGACCGGCTCTACGAACTGCGCAAGCGCAACGGCGTCACCCGCCGCGAGGCGGAGAAACTGGTCGAGGACAGCAACTACCTCGGCAGCGTGATGGTCGAGACCGGCGACGCCGACGCGATGCTCACCGGCCTCACCCACCACTACCCGTCGTCGCTGCGGCCACCGCTGCAGGTGATCGGCACCGCACCCGACGCCGACTACGCCGGGGGCGTCTATATGCTCACCTTCAAAAACCGCGTCATCTTCTGCGCCGACGCCACCGTCAATCAGGACCCGAGCGCGGATGTCCTAGAGGAGGTGACTCGTCACACCGCCGAGCTCGCCCGGCGGTTCAATGTCGAGCCGCGGGCGGCGCTGCTGTCGTACTCCAACTTCGGAAGCGTCGACAACGAGGGCACCCGCAAGCCACGGGAGGCCGCCCGCCGACTCCGCGAGGACCCCACGGTCCAGTTCCCGGTCGACGGCGAGATGCAGGCCGACACCGCCGTCGTCGAAGAGATGCTCACAGGAACCTACGAGTTCTCAGAGCTGAACGATCCCGCGAACGTCCTCGTTTTCCCGAACCTCGAAGCCGGGAACATCGGCTACAAGCTCCTCCAGCGGTTGGGCGATGCGGAAGCGGTCGGGCCGATGCTCGTCGGGATGGACAAACCCGTCCACGTCCTCCAGCGCGGCGACGAAGTCAAGGATATCGTGAATCTCGCCGGTGTCGCTGTTGTCGACGCCCAACAGGAGTAGCGCGGGCGAGCTACCTATCTCAAAAGCGATCGGTACACAGCTTTACCGCTCAACAGCGACTAGCTACGCTATGTACCGCATCCTCCTTCCAGTCGACGAGAACGGATCTCGAGCGCGATCACAGGTCGAGGCCGTCCTGAAGCTGCCTGTGGCTGCTGGCGATCTCGCCGTCGACATCCTGCACGTCCACGAGGGTGAGTCGGCGACCGATCCCCAGTGGGCCGCCGGTGAGGGGTTCGCCGAGAGCTTCGCCGAAGAGATGGCCGACACAGTCCGCAACACCGACCGCCTCCCTTCGTCGGTCGAAACCGCCGTCGATCTTCTCGAGTCGGGTGACCACGAGTTTACCGTTCACGAACGGGGTGGCGAGCCCGCCGTGGCGATCCTCGAATTCGCAGCCGAACACGACAGCGACACGATCGTTCTCGGTGTCAGTGGGCGGTCGCCGGTCGGTAAGGTGCTGTTCGGCAGCGTCGCCCAAGCAGTGATCCTCGACAGTGATCGACCGGTGACGGTCGTGCCAGCCCACACCGCCGAGTCGTAGTCCGGTTGGCGTCGACTCGGAGGCGACCCGATGCTTCGGTATCGAAACGTGTCTGTCGTCTCTACATATATAAGTGACACTGAAATAGTACTTAGGGCCAGCAGTCTGATCTCTAGCCTATGGGAAACCGCTCGCGTCGACAACAGGTGTGGGAGTACTGTTGGGAACTCGACCGACGCACCCGGAACGCCCTCCGGATGCGGCCGACTGCGTTGCTGGACTATTCGAAACTGACGCCGGAAGAGCGGGAACTGGCCGAGCGGCTCGCAACTGACGGCGGTCGCGACGAGTGGGAGCAGACAGCCGGTACTGGCGGTGGCGGGAACGGCGACGGTGGAGGAGATGGCGACGGGGGCGGTAGCGCGAGCGGCGACGGTGGAAGCGGCGACGATGGATCGGCGTTCGATGTCGGCGGCACCTACAGCCGTCGACAGAAGATCGGTCTCGTACTGGGACCGGTGCTGTTCGCGGCGATCATGCTCATCCCCACCCCCGAGGGGTTGTCACCGGGCGGGCAGGCGGTCGGCGCGACCACCGCGTGGGTGGCAGCGTGGTGGATCGGCGAGGCGATCCCGATCCCAGCGACGTCGCTGTTACCGATCGTCCTCTTTCCGCTGACCGGGGCGCTTGACGTGGATGCAACGACCGCACCGTACGCCAACGACTTGATTTTCCTCTTTATGGGCGGCTTCTTTATTGCGATGGCAATGCAGCGGTGGGAACTCCACCGACGCATCGCCCTGCGGACGATCCGCGTGGTGGGTGCCGGGCCGAAACGGATCATTCTCGGCTTCATGATCGCGACGGCGTTCCTCTCGATGTGGGTCTCGAACACCGCAACCGCGATGATGATGACCCCGATCGGGCTGGCGGTCATCCTCCAGACGAGCGACATCGTCGACCGCACAGGCGCAGACATTCCAACCGAACAGGGGCAGTTCAATTTCGGCACGGCGTTGATGCTCTGTATCGGCTATTCGGCCTCGGTCGGCGGCGTCGGCACGATTATCGGGACGCCACCGAACCTCGTGTTGGTCGGCGCGATCAACGAGACGTTCGGTCAGACCATCTCGTTCGCCCAGTGGATGCTGTACGGCGTTCCGATCGCTGCCCTCGGCGTCGTCATCATCTGGGTGTACGTCACTCGGTTCGTCATTCCGCCGAACATGGACACCTTACCGGGTGGCATGGAGATCATCGACGAGGAGATCAAGGCGTTGGGATCGATGAGCCGGGAGGAGAAACTCGTTCTCGTCGTCTTCACGGCGACTGCAGTCGCGTGGATAACCCGGTCGTTCCTTCTCCAACCCATCATTCCGGGCATCGCCGACAGTATGATCGCGATTGCCGGGGCGCTGGTGCTGTTTTTGATCCCCGCTCGGGAGGAAGACGGCTCCTTTACGTTTTTGCTCGACTGGGAGACCGCAGTCAACATTCCGTGGGGGATCATCCTGCTTTTCGGCGGCGGGCTCTCTATCGCCGCCGGGTTCGAGGAAACCGGACTCGCCGAGTGGATCGGCGGCCTGCTCGGCGGCCTGCAGGGCGTCTCGATCGTGCTCGTCATGGCTGTCGTGGTCCTGTTGACGATCTTTATGACTGAAGTCACCTCGAACACGGCGACCACCGCGATGTTGATGCCGATCATGGCGTCGCTCGCGGTCGGGCTCGCGATTCACCCGTACGGAATCATGATCGGCGCGGCGACCGCTGCCTCGTTTGCCTTTATGTTGCCCGTCGCAACGCCACCGAACGCTGTCGTCTTCGGGACGGGATACATCACGATGCCACAGATGGCCAAAACCGGGTTCGGGCTCAACATCATCGGCATCCTGCTGGTTATCGCACTCGCCTTGACGTGGCTCCCGCTGGTTTGGGGCATCGACCTCGCCCAGCTCCCGACGTGGGCGGGCTGATCGTTCCGCGTCGACTGTCCGCTCGCTGCTAGCCGCTCGCGGGCGTTGGTTAGTCGGGGTGATTCTGTGTGAGGTGTTTGTCCCGCTCCGCCTCGGTATCGAAGGTATCACCGCACACTGGACAGTCGAAACCGTCGTCGGCTTCGTCTTCGGTCGACATACTCGCTCAACTGTCTCCTGAGAAAAATAAGTACGTGTATGCCGAAGGTGGCATCTCATCTGCACCGCGACTAACCGATTTTACCGGTCGTTCTGAAACAACCGATTCGCCCGAAAACTGACGTATAGACGGCTCTAAAGCAAAATTAGAATTAGCGGCGAAACGAGTTGTGAGGAAGTGGGCGCTGCAGGATTTGAACCCGCGGCAGCTTGGTCCGAAGCCAAGTACTCTGTCCAGGCTGAGCTAAGCGCCCGCACTCGGTTGTATCGAAGCTGCAATAATAAGAGCGTCGGTCTCGGTGCCGTCAGTCGACTGGTCACACACCACCCGCCATCACACACCGTATTCTTTATTCGGAGACACTCACGACCGGGATGTATGGGAACGCTGGTAACACGGGGGCGGGCCTGCCTTGACCTCACGCGGCCGGGGAACGCGATATCGGCCGGGGTACTCACCGTTACCGGCGCGTTCGTCGCTGGCGGTGTCACCACCGAACCGGTGGCTGTGGTTGCCGCAGTAGTAGCGACGATCACCGCGACCGGCGGTGGTAACGCGATCAACGACTACTTCGACCGGGAGATCGATGCGATCAACCAGCCCCAGCGGCCGATCCCACGTGGCGATATCTCCGCGCGCGGCACGCTGTGGTTCAGCCTCGCGCTGTTCGGTGTTGGGACCGCTGCGGTGGTGATGCTGCCGACGACCGCGATTGCGATCGCCGTCTTCAACTTCGTCGCACTCGTTGCCTACACGGAGCTGTTCAAGGGGTTGCCGGGAGTCGGCAACGTGCTCGTCGGCTATCTGACCGGGAGCACGTTCCTCTTCGGCGGCGCAGCAGTCGACGAGCCGTTCGGCGCGATCGTCCTCTTCGGGCTTGCGGCGGTCGCCACGCTCGCGCGGGAGATCATCAAAGACGTCGAAGACATCGACGGCGACCGCGAGGAGGGACTCCGAACGCTCCCGATAGTGATCGGCGAACGGCGTGCCCTCTTTGTTGGGGTCGCAGTACTGGTTCTCGCAGTGGCTGCAAGCGGCTGGCCCTACCTCGCTGGGACGTTCGGCGTAGTGTATCTGGCAGTCGTGATCCCGGCCGATGTAGTAATGCTTGGGGCGGCGATTCGGTCGTTTTCCGATCCACGGGCGGGACAGCAGTGGCTCAAACGTGGGATGCTCTTGGCCGCCGTGGCGTTCGTTGCTGGTCGATCGATGGTGGTCATCTGAGGATACATCGGTAGTATTGCCGCCGAATCGAACTGGCATAATCAAAAAGAATATTACCCGTAACCGGTATGATCCATTCAGCCGATGATTCCCGGACTGTCGGACCGACATACGAGTAGGAGCCAGCCGAGCCACCGCGCCTCTCGGGAGCAGGTATAATGTATGACCTTACTGCGGATCTCGACGAGGAAGTCCTACCGGGAACCAATATTCTCATCTCGGGGCCACCACTGACTGGAAAGCGATCGCTCGCCCTCGATATCCTCGCAACAGGTGTCGAAAAGGGTGAAGGAGCGATTATCGTCACGACAAAGGACAGCGCGACCCGGGTGTTGGAGGATTTCGCTCGCCGCACCGAGTACGAGGGGCGCCCCGTCGCCGTCGTCGACTGTGTCACCCGCCAGCAGGGTGTTGGCGAGGTACGAGAGGATAAACGCATCAAGTACACCTCCTCGCCGGTCGACATGACCGGGATCGGGATCAAACTCTCCGAGTTCCTGCAGGCGTTCCATCAGGATCAAGGAATCTCCCACAACCGGATCATGGTCCACTCGCTGTCGACGCTGCTGATGTATGCGGATCTCCAGACCGTCTTCCGGTTCCTCCACGTCTTTACAGGCCGGATTCAGAGCGTCGACGGGCTGGGTGTCTTCTGTATCGACTCGTCGTCCCACGACGATCAGGCGATGAACACCCTGACCCAACTGTTCGACGGCGTCATCCGAATGTCCGAAGACGAGCCGCCGGAAGTCCGACTCCAGCAGTAGCCGACGAACGACTTTTGCGGCCGCCGCCCGAACCGTGAGCTATGCCTGTCTCTGATGACGAGCAGCTCCGAGACCTCCTGTCGATGAACCGGATCGCGGTCGTCGGCTGTTCGAGTACCCCCGGCAAAGCCGCCCACGAGATCCCGGCGTACCTCCAGCGACAGGGGTACGAAATCGTTCCGGTCAACCCCTTCGCCGACGAGATTCTCGGCAAACAGGCCGTCGACTCGCTTGATGACGTAGACGACGAGATCGATCTCGTCGACGTGTTTCGGCCGAGCGAGGAGGTCGCGGGGATCGTCGACGACACGATCGATCGGAAGGAGACCGAAGGCGATGTCGATGCGATCTGGCTCCAGCTGGGGATTCACGACGACGAGGCGGTCGCCGAGGCCGAAGACGCCGGGCTAACGGTCGTCGAAGATCGCTGTATGAAAGTCGAACACCAGCGGTTAGTAGAGTAAGCAGTCAGGCCTCAGTTTCGGTGTCGTCCCCATCGGGCGTCGCAGCGTCGTCGGCAGCGGACGTCTCGGTGTCCTCGACAGCCTCGGCGTCGGCGGCTTCGGCATCGTTGATATGAGCATCCGCCGAGACCGCATCGAGATCGATATCGAGATCGGTCGCGATCGCCTCGAGGATCGCCCGCTGTTCGACCACCTCGGTTTCGAGCTGTTGGACCCGATCACCGGTGTCCTGAACGGTTGTCTGGGTTGTTTCGACCTGCTCGCGGACCTCGTTGAGCCGGTGGAACATCTTTTCGGCGGTATCAGCCAGCATCTGGATCTTTTTTGTCGTGCTTCCGAGTCCCATACCACCGCTTGCGTGTCAGGCTTTGTGTCCTTTGTGGCTTGTCCGCGCGGTCGACGACCCGGAGTCATTGAACGACGCCCGAACCTAGGGGTCGAACCGGACGGGAGCCGAGTACTTTTCGTCCTACCCCTCCAGAGGTCCGGTATGGATGGGCCACGGATTCTGTTGACGAACGACGACGGGATCGACAGCGTCGGCTTCCGAGCGCTCTACGAGGGGCTCTCGGATCTCGGTGAGGTGACCGCCGTCGCGCCAGCCGACGACCAGAGCGCGGTCGGCCGGACGATCTCACAGGCCGTCGACGTGCAGGACCACGAACTCGGCTACGAGGTCGAGGGCACGCCGGTCGACTGCGTCATCGCGGGGCTCGGCACACTCTGTCCCGACACTGATCTCGTCGTCTCGGGCTGTAACAAAGGGGCCAACATCGGGGCTTACGTCCTCGGCCGGTCGGGAACCGTCAGCGCCGCTGTCGAGGCCGCCTTTTTTGAGGTGCCAGCGATCTCCGTCTCCTTATATATCGATGCTGGCGACGACTGGCAGCAGCTCGCCACCGAAACCGAGGAGTTCCGCCATGCGACCGCCGCGACGCGGTATCTGGTCGACCGCGCGGGCGAGGCGGGGGTCTTCGAGGCTGCCGACTATCTGAACGTGAACGTCCCCTACATCGAGACCGACGCCGGGCTCGTCGAGCCCAGCGAGATGGTCGTCACCCATCCCTCGACGCGCTACGAGATGGGAGCCGAGCGAAATGGGGGTCAGGTCGACCTGCAGGACGGTATCTGGGAACTCATGCGCTCGGGGTCGATCACCGATCCCGAGGGGACCGACCGGCGCGCCGTCGCCGAGGGACAGATCAGCGTCTCGCCGCTCACGGCACCCCACTCGACGGAGCGCCACTCGGCACTCGACCGGCTCGCAGACGAGTACCGCCTCGAAGAAGCTGAAAAAGAAACGAGTTAGTCGTCGGATTCGGCGGCCGCGGTGTCGGCGCCCGCTGCGGCCGACTGGGCCCGCGTGCGTTCGAGTTCTTCGAGATAGGCGTCGGCGTCCATCGCGGCCTGACAGCCCATTCCCGCGGCGGTCACGGCCTGCTGGTAGTGGAAGTCGACCACGTCACCCGCGCCGAACAGCCCGTCGACGCCCGTTGCGGTCTGGTTGCCGCCCTCGCCGCCCTGCGTTTTTAAGTACCCCTCGTCGTCGGTGTCGACGCCAGTTCCTTCGAGGTAGTCGGTGTTCGGCGTGTGGCCGATGGCGTAGAAGACCGCCCCCGCGTCGAACTCGAACTCTTCCGTCTCGGGGTCGTCGAGTTTGTCGGTCGGGTGGCCCTCGGGATGGCGAACCATCGTCACCGAGTCGACGCCCTCCTCCTTGCTGCCGTGGAGTTCGATCGCCTCGGTGTTGCGCATGATCTCGATTTCGCCCGCGTCGACTTTGTCCATCACGCGTTCGATCCAGACGTCCTCGGCGCGGAACTCCTCCCGGCGGTGGACGATGTAGACCGTCGAGGCGAACTTCGTGAGGAAGTGGGCCTCCTCCATCGCGGCGTCGCCGCCGCCGATGACGACGATCTTCTCGTCGCGGAAGAAGGCTCCATCACAGGTCGCACACGTCGAGAGGCCGTAGCCCATGAGTTCGTCCTCGCCCGGAATCCCGAGGGTGCGGGCGCTCGCCCCCGAGGCGGCGATCACCGCGTCGGCGGTGTAGACATCGCCGTTGGCGAGCGTGATCCGGAACAGGCGGTCGGTGCCCTCGCCTTCGACAGCAATGGATTCGAGGACGCCGTTTTTCGTGTCCGCGCCGAACTGGGTGGCCTGCTCTTTCATGTTGTTGATGAGCTCCGGCCCGGAGATGCCCTCGGGGAACCCCGGATAGTTCTCGACGTCGGTGGTGAGGGTGAGCTGGCCGCCCGGCTCGTCGCCTTCGAGGACCAGTGGGTTGTTGTTCGAGCGCGCGGCGTAGATCGCCGCCGAGAGCCCGGAAATCCCGGTTCCGGCGATCACCAGCGGACGGTG
>SDGW01000361.1_pt1 | contig 25827 bp, 31 predicted proteins | sample 2873831 | NCBI WGS metagenome assembly SDGW01 (sample SAMN08132700, study PRJNA421101) | hypersaline lake metagenome | isolation source: celular fraction 0.22 microns magnesium sulfate-rich crust from ephemeral... | place: Spain: Penahueca Lagoon, Toledo | collected 2011-07 | reverse complement strand
CCCTCGACTGGGCCGGGCTGGACGACCGCTTCGGCCACGACCGCCTCGCCCAGCGACTTGACGGCGCGGCGCTGCTGGGCGTGGGCTACTGGTCCGAGACCCCACGCCTCCCGAGCGTCCTGTCGGGCCTCAGAGACCGCTGGGCCGACATCGACGACCCCCCGGAGACGGTGCTGGTCGACCCCGGCGACGTCAGGAAACTCGATGCTGACCGACTCCGGTCTGGCCGGGAAGCCATCGGCGAACTGGCCGACGTCACCGACGTGGTCGTCTCGGCGAACCGCGCCGAAACGGACGTGCTGGCCGACGCCTACGACGGCGACGCCGACCGCGACTTCGCGGCCGCCGCCGAGGCCGTCTTCGACGCGGTCGACCCGACCTGGTTCGTCGGCCACGGCATCGACCGTTCGGTCGTCGTCACCGCCGAGGACACCCGGAGCGTCGCCGCGCCAGCCGTCGAGGAGCCCGAGATGACGACGAGTTCGGGCGACCACTTCAACGCCGGACTCGCGCTGGCCGCCATCGCCGGACTCGACCCCGCGGCGGCGGTCGTCGTCGGCAACGCCGTCGCCGGCCACTTCGTCCGCACCGCCGACCAGCCCTCGCTCGACGACGTTCGCGCGTTCGTGGAGGAGTACCTGGCGAAGTTCTGAGTAGCTGAGCGGAGCTACTGGTCCGCTGTGTCGGCTATCTGGCCGCCAATGCCCTCTTGTGGCCGATTGACCAACCGCTGGGGTGGGACTGAAAGGGGCGACGACCTGAGCGAAGGCCGGCGACGCAAGCACTGACCGAGCGAGTGTAGCGAGCGAGGGAAGCGCACAGCGAGTCGCCCGAGCTCAGGTCGTCGGGGCTTTCTGGTCGTTGTACTCACTCCTGCCAGCGGCCAGAGTAGTACATGTATTTGCTAGCCGGCGAGGGGAAAACACATATCCATCCGCCCCGCACCCGGTTGTATGATTGACGAGACAGTCGCGGAGATAGAGGAGATGCAGACCCACAGTTCCTCTGTCGTCGCGATCAAGGCTGCGACGGCGTTGCGGGAGCTGACCGACCGGGAGTTCCCGACCGTCGAGGAGTACGTCCGCACGCTGGAGCGCAACAGCCGCGCTCTGCGGCGGGCCAACCGGTCGCACGCCTCGTTGCACACCACCCAGCAAGAGATCGTCGACACGGTCGCCGACGCCGACCCCGACGACGTCTCGACGGCCAAGGGGTTGACGGTGGAGGCCATCGACCGCGTAGTGGGGGACGTCGAGGCGGCCAAGGACCGGGCGGCCGAACGCGGGGCCGCCGCGCTGGCCGACGAGGACGTCCTGTTCACACACGACTTCTCCTCGACGGTGCTTGCGGCTATCGAGGCGGCCGTCGACGACGGCGCCACCTTCGAGGTGTACGTCTCCGAGTCCCGGCCGCGGTACCTGGGCCGCAAGATGGCGCGAAAACTGGGTGCCATAGAGGGTGTCGAGGTGACGCTGCTGGTCGATGCGGCGTCGGGGTATTACCTCCCCGAGGCCGACCGAGTCGTCGTCGGGATGGACTGTGTCGTCGACGAGACGCTGTACAACCGCATCGGTACGTATCCCCTGGCGACGGCGGCGGCCCAGGAAGACGTCCCGATGACGGTCATCGGCGCCGACTCGAAGTTTGTCGACGGAGCCTTCGCCTTCGAGACCGAGATTCGCTCACCCTCGGAGGTCCACCGGGAACCGGCCGACGAGTTCACCGTCGGCAACCCGGCCTACGACGCGACGCCGCTGTCGCTGCTGGACTCGATTGTCACCGACAAAGAAACCCACGACCTGCGTTAGTTACCGGGACGGCTGCTGATAACAGTGTGACACCAGGGGCACCGATAGGCCTGCCCCTCGTCGGTCTTTTCTACGTCCCAGTCGCCGGTGACCGGGCTCTCGTGACCACAGGAGGGACAGAACAGCGAGGTCTTCTGTCGGCTCTCGGGGGGCGGTGCAGTCGCGGTCGCGTTCGCGGGGACGGACTTGGTGGAGGTCATTGGTGAACACCATGGCCTGGACAGTGAAATATGTGTTGGCGAATTGTTTGATTATTCACGCAGAACCACTACGTCTTCCAGAAATAATCGGTATATTTTGTATGATACCTGTACGCATGGGCCAGGCAGTGTGTCCCATACGGAGTTGGCTGTCGGTCACATATACATCCGGTCGTCAGGCATCGCGCCCTTGTCGGCAGATTCGATGCGTTCGGCCAGCGCGCGGTACTGGGCCTCGACGGTGGCGGCGAACTCCTCCAGCGGACCCGTATCGACGTCGATTTCGTGCGTCTCCGTCAGTGCCTCCAGCAATCTGATGGCGGCGGCCGCGTCGGGGGCCTGGGGATGGGCCGGCGTGGTGAACACACCGACCGGGAGGGCGTCGTCGATACCGTTCGCTACGAGCTCGGCTGTGACGCCGTCGAGAAAGCCGGTCCCCATCGGTCGGACGTCACTGTCGGCGAGATAGCGCTCGCGGTAGTCCTCGGTCGCGATGTAGAACGGGACGTGGTCGTCCGGTCCGTGGGCGACCGGGACGCCGGTGAGGACAGTGAGACTCCCGGGAGCGAGCCGGTCTGCGAGCGCCCAGACGGCGTCGGCGACCCCTGGGGCCGCCTCGACCGGGGCCATGCGTTCTCCGACGACGACACCGAGAGAGCGCTCTTCGTCGACGTAGAAGCGCGTGTGATGGCGTGGGACGCCGCCTTCGAACGGCGTGATGTGGGGCGGGCCGGCGGCCTCGAGATGGCCCGCCTGCCGCATATCGAGCTGGTCCGAGAGATAGTCGACGGCGGTCAGGCCGGCCAGACCGTACTCCGTGAACCCGACGACGAGCGTGTCGATATCGACGGCGTCGTCGGCCACCGCGAACTGCGGTGTCGAGCTGTCGGCAGTGGGCATAGACTCCTGTTTGGCCCCACGCGGTTTGCCTTTTTCGAGGGGGAACGCTTTTCTCGCCGTATCCACCACTGTGTTCCATGCATCCCGGTCACGTCTTGCTGTTGCTGCAATCGTCGACTGCAGCTCCGAACGGGACCGGACAGGGGTCAGACCTTACCCAGGCGATACTCTCGTGGCTACCCTTTGCTGTCGACCTGTGGGTCGCCCGCATACTCTCGACTATCATCATCATCGTACTGACCTGGGCCGTCTCGCGGCTCGTCGTCAGGCTGTTCGGTCGGCGCATCGCCCAGTGGTTCCGCCGACCGAGCCTCACACGAACGGCGCTGCGGGGCACCCGCGTCAGTATCTATCTGCTGGGCCTCCTGTCGATACTGGGGGCCTGGGGTATCAGACTCGCCGATATCACCCTCTCTGTCGCGGTCTTCTCTGCAGTGGTCGGTGTTGTCGTCGCCCCCATTGTCGGGAGCTTTATCTCCGGCATCTTCCTGCTTGCCGACCAGCCCTACGAAATCGGCGACATGATAGAACTGGCCGACAGGGACCAGCGCGGCTTCGTCGAGGACATCACGCTCCGGCACACCAAGATTTTCACCCTCGACAACACCTTCCTGGTCATCCCGAACGGGTCGATGCGGGACCGTGACGTCGTCAACTACTCCGCCGAAGACCCTCGAATGCGGCTCTCGCTCGACGTGCTGGTCACCTACGAGAGCGACATCGAGGAGGCCCGGACCATCATCGAACGGGCGGCCCGCGAGGTCGACAACGTCATCGGCGGCGGGCCGGACATCCGCGTCGGTGCGGCCCGGTACCCCGCGTCGCCGACCTGCTACATCAACGAGTACGGCGACCACGGCGTCCTGTTGACCCTTCGCTACTGGGTGACCGAACCGTACAAGCTGCTCGCGGCCCGTTCGAACGTCCAGACCAACCTCGCAGGCCTCATAGACGACGCCGACGTCGAGTTCGCGTACCCCCACTCTCATCTGCACTTCGACGAGACAAGCGGTGCGATGGAGGTGTCGATGGCCGAGCAGCGAGGGCGGGAGATGGGCGTTCCCACGGACGGGGGCGAGCCGGGACCGTCCGCTCCTCAGTCCTCTGACGCCGACGGGGAGTGACGCGGCGCCCCGTTCGAGGAGACGGTGACGATATCACAGTCGAGTTCCTCCCGCAGGAAGCGTTCGATGTCGGGGTCGTCGACCAGCCGACGGACCATCTTCCGCCAGCGGCTGGCCTGTTTCGAGCCGATGACGACGATGTCGGCGTTGTTCGCGGCGACCTCGTCGAGGATCGTCTCCTCGACGAGCATCCCCGACCGGACGATATACCGGCTCCGGGGGACGTGGCCGAAGGCCTCCTCGACGGCCCGTTTCAGTTCGGCCCGCGAGACGCGGGTGCTGTTCTGGTAGAGGTTGACGTGGAGGACGGTGAGGTCGGCGTCTTCCTCATCGGCGATTTTGATTGCCTCGGCAAGCGTCCGTCTGGAGTCTTTCGTCAGCGGATAGCGGACCGGGACCACGACCTGTGGCATTGAAATCACCAACGCTGTCGGGGGGTAAAACCCTAGCGCCCCAGCTATCAATCGGTGGTCTCTCGTGTGGACCGGCCGCCTGCGGCCAGCTCGGCCCGAGGGAACCGCCTGACCAGGGAGACCGGCGTTCCGTCAGTTCCATGCCCGCCCGTCTCGCAGGGCCGGTATGGAACTGGCCCGGGCGCTGCGTGCCGAGGCCCAGCGAACGAACGAACGGCGGGTGCTCGTGCTGGCCGGCGACCTCCGACTGACCCGCGAGCGGGCGGCCACAGCGCTGGCCGGGACCGACATCCCGGTCGGCGAGACGACTGTCCTCGGTCCCGAGCCGGTCGTCGACTGCGAGCGCCACGACCAGCGCCGGGCGGCCGAACTCCTGGGGCGGACCCAGTCGGCCGTCGTCGTGGACGCCCACGAGGCGTGCCGACCGAACGCGCTCGGGACCGCCGTCGGCGCCGTCGACGGCGGCGGATTGCTCCTCCTGTTGACGCCCCCCCTCGACGACTGGCCGGCGCGCCGGGACGCGTTCGACGACTCGCTCGCAGTCCCGCCCTTCGACCGTGACCAGGTGACCGGCCACTTCCGCCGTCGGCTGGTCGAGACTATCCGAGCACACCGCGGTATCGGCGTCGTCGCCGTCGACGGCGAGGGCGACACCGTCGAGCAGGCCGGGCTGACGGACCCGCCGCCGCGTCGCCCGCAGGTGGCGCCCGACCCGCCGGCCGACCACGACTTCGCAGCGGCGACGTATACGGCCTGTCACAGCGCAGACCAGCGCGACGCGGTCCATGCACTCGAAGCGCTCACAGAGCCCGGCAACGCCGTCGTCGTCGAAGCGGACCGCGGACGCGGGAAATCAAGCGCTGCGGGGCTGGCCGCCGCGAACCTCGCCCGAGACGGGCTGGACGTGCTGGTGACCGCACCGCAGTACCGGAGCGCCGGGGAGCTTTTCACCCGCGCCGAGGCGCTGCTAGAGACGCTGGGGGTGTCCGTGGAGGGCGACCAGGATGACGCCACCCAGCGATTGACCGTCAGAACGGCGAGCGGCGACGAGGGATATATCCGTTTCGAGCCGCCGTCACGGGCGGTCGGCCTGCCTGACGAGCCCGACGTCGTGCTCGTCGACGAGGCCGCCGCGTTGCCGGTCCGGCGGCTCGAAGCGCTGCTCTCGGCCCGGTCGGTGGCCTTCACCACGACCGTCCACGGCTACGAGGGCGCCGGCCGGGGGTTCTCGGTCCGCTTTCGCGACCGGCTCGACGACGCCGACCAGGCCGTCACCGAGGTTTCGATGACCGAACCGATTCGCTACGCAGACGCCGACCCCGTGGAGGTGTGGGCGTTCCGGGCGCTCATGCTTGACGCCCGGCCGCCGGTCGCACAACTCGTCGAGGACGCGACCCCCGAGACCGTCACCTACCGGCGGCTCACGTCGGCAGACCTGCGTTCCGACGAACACCTGCTTCGGGAGACGTTCGGGCTGCTCGTTCTGGCCCACTACCGGACGGAGCCGACTGACCTCGCGCGGCTCCTGGACGCCCCGAATCTCACCGTCCGGGCCTTGACACACCGGAGCCACGTCGTCGCCGTGGCGCTGCTGGCCCGGGAAGGGGCCCTCGACGCCGAGACGCGCGACCGGATGTACGAGGGCGGCCGCATCCGTGGCAACATGATTCCGGACGTGCTGACGACCCAGCTTCGGGACCGGGAGGCCGGCGTCCCCGTCGGTCAGCGCGTCCTCCGCATCGCCACGCACGGCGCCGTCCGCTCGCGGGGACTGGGCTCGAAGCTACTGGGCGAGATACGACGGGAGTTCGTCGACGACGTGGACTGGCTGGGCGTCGGCTTCGGCGCCACGCCCGAACTCCTCGATTTCTGGCGGGCGAACGGCTACCGGACGCTGCACCTCTCGACGTCGCGCAACGACCGCAGCGGGGAGTACTCGGCCGTGATGCTAGACCCCTGCAGCGACGCCGGCCGCGAGCTTTCGGCCCGTCACAGCGGCTGGTTCTGTGACCGCATCGGCGCCACGCTGACCGACGCGCTCGACGACGCCGAGCCCGACGTGGTCCGGGCGACGCTCGCAGCCGTCGACGCCGAGCCCAGTCCCGACCTCTCGGCGTGGGAGTGGCGCCTCGTCGCCGGCCTCCCGACTGGCGCGTCCATCCTCGATACGAATCCGGGCCCCTTCCGCCGGCTTACGCTCCGACACCTCGTGGCCCCGGCCGAGCCTGACGCCCTGTCGGCCCGCGAGGAGCGACTGCTCGTCCGGAAGGTGTTGCAGGCCCGCCCGTGGGGTGAGGTCGCCGACGGGATGGGCTTTGTCTCCGAGCGCGAGTGCAAGCGGGCCGTCGGCGGAGCGGTCGAAACGTTGACACGCCTTTACCGAGAACAGTAGACACCCGATGTTTCTCACCATCGAGACCGGGCTGGTCCTCCTCGCGTTCCTGCTGCTCGTGGCCGGGGTCGTGGGCAGTCTCGTCCCGCAGGTCCCGGGCGCCCTGCTCTCGCTTTCAGGCGTCTTCACCTACTGGTACGCGACCGGCGAGCCGGGGCTCGGGCTGCTGGTCGCGCTCGTCCTCGTCGGCGTCCTGACCTGGGTCGTGGACTGGTTCGGCGGGGCTATCGCGGCCCGCGCCGGCGGGGCTTCCAACACGACGGCGGTGCTGGCGGGCGTAGTCGCGCTGGTGCTGTTCTTCGTTACCGGCCCGCTGGGCATCATTCTCGGCGTCGCCCTGACCGTGTTCGCCGTCGAGTTCTACCGCCAGCAGGACGCCCGACAGGGGCTGAAAGCCGCGCTCGTCACGACCGCCGGAATGTTGGCCTCGAGCGTCGCGCAGGCGCTGCTGACCGGGTCGATACTGCTCGCGATGCTGGGCGTCGCGCTGCTATGAAACTCTGCGACGCGGACGACTGTGAACGAACTGCGGCAGTGCGACTCCGGATTCCGTGGGCCGACGACCGGCTGGTCTGTCCGGCCCACGCACGCGGTCCCGCGACCGAGGACGGTGTGGTCCCGGAGCCGCTCCCGGACCACGAGGGCGAGTGGCCCTAGACTTTACGGGCCAGCATCACCTCGTCGGCGTACTCGTCGCCGAGTTTGTAGTGGTCCGCCCGGACCGCTTCGGTCTCCCAGTCGTGGGCCTCCAGAAATTCGATCGCCGCGTCGTTCGTCGAGGGAACGGAGTTGTAGAGCTTCTCGGTGCCCCGCTGGGCCGCCCACTCGGTGCCACGTTCGAGCAACCGACCGCCGATGCCCTGGCCGCGGTACTGGGCGAGGACGCCCACCGTGAGTTCGGCCGTGTGGCTGAGCTTCGCCGTCTCGGGGCGTTCCAGATGGCCCCAGCCGACCACGTCCCCGTCCACGGTGGCGACGAAGAAGATGCGCGACTCCACGTCGTTGTGGCGCATGATGACGCCCTCGCTGTCGACGATGTCGGCGACAGTCTCGGCGTCGACGTACTCCCCGCTGCCGATGGCCGCCCGAATCGCTCCGACCAGCCCGTCGAGGTCCTCCTGGCGGGCCTGGCGGATAGTGAACGCCGCGTCGGCCGTCTCGTAGGAGTTGGTCTCGGTGTCGTCGTAGGCGATACGGAGTTCGTCGTCGGTGCGTGTCACCATTCCCTTGCGCTGGAGGATGACGAGATGGTGGCCGAATGGCCGATGCTCCATGCCCAGCGACTGACGAACCTGCTCGGCGTCGACAGTCCCGCGGGACTCGACGTACTCGTAGATGTCCCGCCTGTCGGGGTGGTCGAACTGTAATGGCTCTGTTAGTTCCATGCTCCATGGTACCACGTTCCAACACGTCAAACGTTGTCGCGGACACCCTGCGACGTTGTATCCAGATACCGACCGACGCTACCGGTCGGGGACGCCCGTGAGTACCGTGGCCACGGTGCGTGCGTCGTGCGTGTCGACCAGCAGCTCCGCAGCCGTCCGGAGCGAGTAGCTCCCCTCCAGGTCGACCCCGTAGCAGGCGGCGTAGCAGGCGAGCCAGCGGTCGAGGGTCGACTGGAGGCGACTGAACTCCCACTCCCCGAACCGGTAGGCGTCGTCGCCGGTCCTGGCCTCGCAGTACAGCGCCACCGTGGGACCGACGCCGAGTCGGAGGACGTCGGCTGCCAGGGCCTCGTCGGGCGGGTCAGCGTCGAGCGAGGCCTCGACCTGCCTGGCACGCAGGTGGAGCCGTCGGATGCGGTCGTCGTAGTCAGCCCCCATCAGCTCACCCCTGTTCGAAGTCCACGCCCTTGCCGCCGGCGGGGTGTTCCCACTCGGTGTCGGCGACGATAGCGCAGGTGCCACACTCCACGCAGGGCTGGGTGTCGAGGCTGACGAGGTGTTCGGCCTGGCCGTTGGTGCGGACCCGCTCGTCGCGGTAACAGCCCCCACCGAAGTCCTCGGCGCTGACCGGGCAGGCCGTGACAGCCGTCCCGGAGGCCTCGAAGGAGTTGTCGACCAGCCGGATGTGTGGCTCGCCCACGTCGTAGGTCAACTCGCCGATGCGCTCGTCCAGTCCGGGCGGGTCGACGCGGCTCTCGGCGTCGACGGGCTCGCCAAGCTCCTCGGCGATGACGGTCGGGAGTGTGACGTAGGGCAGTCCGGTGTCGGGAATCATCGCCACGAGTCTGTGGGAGTTGTACGCGCGTTCGAGGAGTCCGGGCGCCGCCCGCACGCCGAGCCGCCCCAGCGGGGAGTCGGCGACGGCGGTGGTGAGCCTGTCGACGAGGTCGACCTCGCCGAGACGGCCGACCAGGTCGTAGCTCCGGGGCCGCAGCTTCGCCATGACGCCCTCCTCGCGGAGTTTCCGCTCGTAGAACTCCCCCGCGCGGTGCGGGTCGCCCCGCGAGCGGGCGTCCGCGAACGCCTCGGCGGCCAGCGCCCCCGCCGAGACGGCGTGGTTCATCCCCTTGATGATGGGGCCCTGTGCCTGCATCTGGCCGGCGGCGTCGCCCACCAGGACGAGGCGGTCCCGGTGGGGCGATTCGTGGGCTACCTTCTTCGAGTCCGGGACGAGCTTGGCGCTGTACTCCCGTTCGCGGTACTCCTCGCCGAGCCACTGGGCCAGCAACGGGTGCGTGAGCAGTGCGTCCAGCAGTTCCTGCGGTTCGGCGCGCTCGTCGGCCAGCGAATCGAGGTGGAAGACCGTCCCGATAGAGAGCGACTCCCGGTTGGTGTAGAGGAACCCCCCGCCCCGCACCCCCTCGAAGAGGTCGCCCGAGAACAGGTGGGCCTCGCCCTCGTCGGGCGCGATGTCGAACCGGTCGTCGATGACCGCCGTGTCCATGTCGACGACGGCCTTGACGCCCTGGAACCACTCCGCGGGGTCGTCCCAGCCCATCAGGCCGGCGTCCCGGGCCAGTTCCGAGTTGACCCCGTCGGCGGCGACTATCAGGTCCGCCTCGATTGGCTCTAGCTCCTCGGTCCGGACGCCGACGATTTCGCCGTCCTCGCGCAGGAGCCCGGTGACGTGTATCTCCGTCAGGAGCCCACCGCCGGTCTCGCGGGTCCGCTCGTGGACCCGCTCGGCGAGCCACGAGTCCATGGGCCGCCGGAGCACTGAATCGGCCCAGGCAGTGTCGTGGTGGTGCAACTCGCCGATGTCGAAGGTCTTCACCCGGTCGCCGGCGACGTTGTGGATGTAGTTCTCCGTGACGGGCCGCTCGGTGGCCGCCTCGCGGAAGCCGGGGAAGAGGCTCTCGATGGTGTAGGCCGCCGACTCCTCGGCGTAGATGAGCCCACCCGAGACGTTCTTCGAGCCGGCGTCGACGCCACGTTCCAGGACGAGCGTCTCGACGCCGTTCCGGGCCAGTGCGGCGGCCGCTGCCGCGCCGCCGGGCCCACAGCCCACGACGACGGCTTCGTATTTTTCAGTCATCGCTCGCCTCCATGACCGGGGCGAGTCGCCCCGCTTCGACGGCCTCGGTGAGCCTGGGCAACACCTCGAAGAGGTCACCCTCGACGAGATAGTCCGAGAAGTCCCGGATGTCCGCCTCGGAGTCGGTGTTGACCGCGACGATGGTCTCGGCCTCGTCGCAGCCGACCTTGTGCTGGACGGCCCCCGAGATACCGGCGGCGATGTAGATATCCGGTTCGACGACCTGTCCGGATTCCCCTATCTGGCGCTCCTCGGTGACGTAGTCCTCGACGTGACTGTCGAAGGCGTACGACGAGGTGATGACGCCCCGCGAGAGCCCGAGGTCGGCGTCCTCGAAGGCGTCCACGAGTTCCAGCGCGAGTTCGATGCCTCGCGTCGGGTCGTCCCCGATACCGCGGCCCACCGCGACGACGACATCGTTGCCCGTGAGGTCGACGCCACCCGTCAGCCGCTCGACGTCGGTCACGTCGACGGCGAACCAGTCCTCGTCCAGTTCCATCTCGTACTCGACGACCTCGGCCTCGCGGTCGGGGTCGGGGTCGGGCACCGGGAAGCTTCCCGGGATAACACTCGCACCCTGCGGGTGGAAGTCCCGGTCGGGTTTGTCGATACACAGAATCGTCGAGTACTCGAACCCGGAGAAGTCCGGCCGCTTCATGTGGAGCACCCGGTCGAACTCCGTCTTGTCGCCGGCAGTTCCGACCTTCGCGGGATTGGATATCATCTCGCTCTCGATGTACAGTCCGGAGCAGTCCGAGGCCAGCCCCGAATCCAGCGCTCCCTGGACCAGCGCCGAGAGGTCCCGGCCGTTGTTGGTCGCCGGGAAGAGCGTGTACCGGGGTTCGTGGTACTCCTTCCAGTCGACGGCCTCGTGGCCCTCGCTCGCCAGTTCGCCGCCCGCCCGCATCATATCGACCACGATTTCCGTGTAGGGGGTGTGCTGGAACCGCTCCAGTCGACTGTCTTCGTGATAGACCACCAGGTCCGCGCCGTAGGCGGTGACCTCGTCGACGTGGTCGCTGGCGTCGGTGCCCAGGAGGAGGGCCACGACCCGCTCAGAGCCGTTGTGTGCCTCGTTGTAGTCGTCCATTAGCTCGCGGGCCTTCCCCAGCATCTCGCGTGAGACGTCGGCGAGGGCGCCGGCCTGTGTCTCACAGTACACCCACATGTCGCGGTAGTCGCCGCCGACGGTCCCCTCGACCCACTGCTTCTCGTTGGTCGGGTGGTCGAGTTCGGGATACTTCTCTTCGGGCGGGACGGTCTCGACGGGTTCCTCGCGCGCTTCGCTGCCCTCGACGGAGTCGATACGGTTCTCGATTTGCGTGAGCGCACTGGCGCGGTCCGGGCCCTCCCGCTCACGTTCTGCGAGCGTTCGCAGGGCGTCCGCGTCGTCGATATCCCGGACCATGTTGGCGACGTCGGCGATAGAGAGCGCCGCGAGGTCGACGCTCGCCGGGTCCGGTGGCCCGTCCTCGGCCGCCTCGACTTTCTCGATGCGGTCCTCGATGAGTGTCTCGACCGGCGGCCGACCGTCGCCCTCCCGTTCGAGTTCGAGCATCGCCCGGAGTTCGTCGGTGTCCTCGACGTCCTTCAGCTTCGGTCCCAGGGCGGCTATCTCGTACTCGCGGGGGTCTAGCTCGGGCATCGTCAGTCACCCGCCGCGTACGGCGTGAGTTCGGAAAGGACCGGTTCGAGTTCGCTCGGCCGCGACCCGTCGACCACCGTGGCGTCGCGCTCTGCTGGCGCCTTCGGGATGGGGTCCACCCCGGCGACGATAGTCGGCGAGCCGTCCAGCCCGATGTAGTCCGGGTCGAGGTTCAGGTCCTCGTGGTCCCACACCGTCAGGTGGTCCTCGAGGTTCTCGGCCCGCTGCTGTGTCGCGTCCCGGAGGTCCTTGTGAGCCAGCCGATGGCTGGCCGTGCGATAGGTCGGCTCGAACTCCGGGTCTGCGACGACGAAACACGGGAGGGGCGCCTCGACGGTCTCCACTTCGCTCGCGTCCCCGTCGACGAGTCGCTGGGCCCGGAGCCGACCGGCCCCTGCATCCACGTCGAGCGAGGTGACGTGCGTGACGAGGGGCCAGCCCAGACAGTACGCCGTCTGGGGCCCGGTGTGGCCCGTCTCCCCGTCGGCGGTCTTGAACCCGGCGACGACGAGGTCCGGTGGGTCAGCGAGCCGCTGGATGCCCGTGGCGACGGTCATCGCCGTCGCCCAGGTGTCCGCGGCGCCCATCTCCCGGTCCGAGAGGAGATAGCAGTCGTCGGCGTAGACCTCTTCCATTCCCTCCCGGAGCACGTCCTCGTACCCCGGTGGTCCCATACTCATCAGCGAGACGGTGCCACCGTTTCGAACCTTCCCCTGCAGTGCCGCCCGCAAGGCGGGCCTGTCGTTCGGGTTCATCACCGTCGGCGTCTTGCCGCGTTCGAGGTGGCCGTCCTCGTCGAAGGAGACCTGCCCCTCGCGGAAGTCCGGGACCCCTTTCGTCAGAACTACTGTGTGTATTGCTGTCATGACCCTCGGTCGAAGGGTCATCCGCTAATGTTAATAAATCTACATACCAGCGACGTACCGGAACCCTGTCAGATACGCCCCGCTCTGCCGGGGTCGACGTCGATGGCGTCGACGGGACAGACGTCCACACACAGCATACAGTCGATACACTGGTCCTCGTGAGTCGGGTCGGCCTTTATCTCGCTCTCGGGGTGGTCGGGGGTGTCCACCCACTCGAAGACGTCGACGGGACAGTCCTCCAGACAGGCGCCGTCGGCGATACAGATGTCGAAATCGACGGCGACGTGAGTGCCGTGGATACCGAGCGTCTCCGGTTCCTCGACGGGACCCCAGACGTCGTGACCCTCGTGCTGTTCGACGACGTCACGACTGGTTTCGAACTCCGGGTCGATAGCCATACCGCCCGTTCGACCTGGCACATACTTAACTCTTCGATAGGCCCCATCCATGGGCGGTCGGAGTGGCTAGCCGAAGGATAGTTACAGAGAAATATGACGTAATATAGTTTGACACCAATTACAATTACAATACATCGGAACTTTTTAATCCTTCTGAGCGTACTATTTCATCGTTAATATTGGTGTAAAAATGGGGCGAGTAAACCTGACAAGTTGTACTGAATGTGGTGGGGACGTCCAATCCAGAGAGAACGAGCGAATCTGTGCCGACTGTGGACTCGTCTGCAGCGAGGACAATATAGACCGTGGGCCGGAATGGCGGTCGACGGAGGAGGGGTCGGAGAAACGTCGGACCGGTGCCCCACTGACACGGTCCCGACACGACCGCGGCCTCTCGACCGAGATCGGGTTCGGGACCGGCTCGGAGGTGTCGGGCTCACGGCAACGCCAGCTCGTCAGGATGCGCCGCCAGCACAATCAGGCGCGCCTCTCCTCGAAGAGCGAGCGAAACAAGATGTACGCCTACACCGAGATCCGTCGGCTCGTCTCGTCGCTCTCCCTGTCGGATTCGGTGCGGGACCAGTCCTGTGCGCTCTTTGACTCCGCACAGAACGAGGACCTGCTCTGTGGTCGCTCGCTGGAAGGCTTCGCCGCGGCCGCCGTCTACGCGACCTGCCGGACCCAGTCTATCTCCCGGACGATGGAGGAGATAACCGAGGTCTCACGGGCCAAACGGACGGAGCTGAAAGCCGCCTACGACGCGCTCAACCGGGATCTGGGCCTGCCCGTCGGCCCCATCAAACCGACGGAGTATCTCCCGCGGTACGCCTCCGAGCTGGAGTTGGACACCACCGTGGAGAGCCTGGCCCGCGAGTACGTGGTTATCCTCTCCGAGAACGGCGAAATCGGCGGTAAAAACCCCAGCGGTGTAGCCGCCGCCTGCCTCTACAAAGCGGCCTTCGAGGAAGGCGTCGACCTCACCCAGAGCGCTGCCGCCGACCTCGCGAACGTCTCCCGGATGACGATTCGCTCGACGGTGAAAGACCTGAAACGGCTCGTCTGAGGGACAGTCGCGGTCGGGTTCCGTCTCGGAGCCAGACCGGGCGACTGACAGCACATTCAGTCGCCGACGATTCCCTGTGGTGAGACGTCGAGCGTTATCGATTCCGACGGCGTTCGCTCACGACGGGACTTGGGAATCGTGAGCCGGTGGTCGACCGTGTCGGCCTCCGTAGAGACCTCGAGGTCGAACACAACGTCCGCGAAGTACTCCGTCGTACCACGATTGTTGGTCTTCTCCGGCCGGTCCAGACAGTGAAGCATTGCGATGCCGTCCGTCTCCTGCATCACCTCGGCCACGGTGTTGAGGAACTCGTTGTACCGCTGGGGCCGTTGCTGTTCGAGCAACCGCATCGAGTCGATGATGAGGTTCGCTCCGGCTGGCAGCTGCTTGACAAGTTGTGTCGCCTCCACCAGCGGGTTCGCCGGGTCGACCGTCCGGATAGTCGGCTTCCCCGCCGACGCGATGGTGGTGTCGATAGCGTGCTGGACGACGGACTCCGACCGCTCCGTCGTGAGATACAGCGTCCCCCGGGTGGTCGTCAGCTCGTAGAGGAGGAACTCCGAGTGCCCGTCCGGGTCGGCGGTCAGAGCGACGACGGTTCCCGGGAGGAGCCCGCCGTCGAGCGAACTGTCGATGGTCTCGACGCCGGTCGGCAGCCGCTCGACCGCCTTCTCCCCAGTCTCCTGGGCCTCGTCGCCGTCCGTGGTCTTGATGTGTCCGACGAGCTTGTCGTAGGCGCGCTGTACGTCAGACGATTGCAGCGGCCGGCTCCGGTCCGGAACCATCCCGAGTACCGGGACGTCAAGCCCCGCCTCGACTGTGTCCGGAACCGTTTCATAGCGGTTCAGGAGAACGCCGACGACCGGGACATCCAGACGCCGCGCGATGTCGATGGTCGTCTTGGCGGCGCTCACGCTCCGGTTCGTGCCGTCCGTGACGACGAGAATCTCGTCGGCGACCGACAGCGGCTCGACCACGTCGGGTCCGGCGCCCGACGGACAATCGACGACCAGCTGCGGTTTTGCGTGTTTGAGCGTCTCCAGAGTCGACTGGAGATCGACGCTCTGGGACGACCGCGGCGCCGGAAGGACCATCGCGTCCTCCGCACGGACGCTCGCCTGTGCGACGTCGGTCGGCGAGTCGTGGTTCTCGACGACGGCAATCGTCGGTTCAGGCTCTAGGCCGGCGGTCACGTGCAGGTCGGGCAGCTGGCAGTCGGCGTCTACTGCCAGGGTCAGCGTTCCGTCTCGTGCGAACGCTTCGGTAAGGCCAAGCGCAGTGGTGGTCTTTCCACAACCCCCCTTCGCACCGGCGATAGCGATCATACTGAGAGTCGCCGCCTCTTTCTTTTTGAACCTACACACTGTATCCACAGGTCACACACCGGTCGCTGGCCGTTCGGACCGACAACTGGGTCCCCAGAAATGTCGACGCCCCGGCAGCCTCAGCGTCCGGCGTTACCGGCCGAGTTTCGCGCGCCACCGCCACGCTGTTTGCACTCCTGTATCGTGCGTGCCAGCTCGGTGTAACGCTCGAGCGCTTCGGACTCCGGGTCAACCTGACACACGGGCGTCCCGGCCTCCTGGGCCGCCGCCACGGCCTCGCTCTCCGGGATTCCGGTCGTCGGAATCCCGAATTCGTCTTCCAGTCGGCCGGGCATCTCGCTTTCGGGTCTGACCCTGTTGAGCGCGATGGCTGCCACCGGCGTATCGAGGTCCACCGCGAGTTCGCGGGTCTGGAGCGCGTTCAGCAACGCCGGCTTCTTCGGCGTCGTGACCAGCAGGACGACGTCGGCGCTGGCCACGGGGACGCCGACGTCACGCGCCAGCCCGGCCGGCGTGTCCACGACGACGTGTTTGTACTTCCGGTCGAGGAGGTCGAGCGTGCGAGGCAACTGGTCGAGTTCGGCAGCGCGGGCCCCCTCGAGTGTCCGACCACACGAGAGGACCCGGACCGAGCCGAGCCACTCGACCGCGTCCGTCGGTGCGGCGCGACCGGCCAGCACGTCGTGGATATCAGGCTCTCGACCCCGCGGGAGGTCCGAGGTAGCCAGGTCCGCGTCGACCGCGACGCCGTCCAGTTCGCGGGCCAGGTTGAGCGTGGTCGCGGACTTGCCGACGCCGCCTTTCCCACCGGTGACTGTGATTATCATTGCGCTTCGGTCGTGATGTCGGACGGCGGTGACCACTCGTCCAGTTCAGCCAGCACGGCCTTCTCACGTGTGGCTGTGCCGGCGTCTTCCCCTCTGGTCACCGAGACGAGGGTCGTCATCGAATCGGTCGGTCCGACCGGCGTCCCAAAGCCCATGCTGCGGGTCTGTCCGGACAGTATCGTCGTCTCACACGTCTCCTCTCCCCGTTCGGGCGACCGGCCGCTTCCGGACCGGGGCTCCCACATCGGCCCGTCAACGTTGGCACGCATCCTGACCGTCTGTGGCGTCGACCGCGTTTTCGTGACCCGTGCGGTCACGAAGGTCACGCCGGCCCGCCGGTCGGTGGACGTTTCGACTCTGACCATACGGTATCTCGCCTCGCCTTCCGATAAAAAGGTCAACACGCCCGTGACGGTGCCCCGCGTCGGTCAGTCGTCGCCGACAGCCTCGCCCCAGCGTCGACCGCTCAGTTCTCGTCTTCTTGCACTTCCAGGCCGCGAATCTCGTCTATCTCCAGCCGCCACGCCGTTATCTCCTCGATACCATCCGCGCGCTCGAAGTCCGTCGAGAACCAGGCGTTGTCGTCGAGCGTCTCGACGGCGTGGTCCCACTCGCCGGTGTCCCGGGAGAGCGCCCGCGCGGTCCCGGTGACGGCGATGGACTGCCAGTCGAATCGCCCGCCGATGTCGGTCACGAGCAGGCGCGCCCGCTGACCGTCGTCGACAAAGTCGAACTTGGTGTTCTCGGGGCTGTCTCTGATGAGCGCGAGGAAGACGTCGTCGCCGTCATATCCGAAGGAGACGGGGATGCTGTACGGTTCGTCGCCCTCGGCCAGCGAGAGGACGCCCCAGCCGCTGTCGGTCAGCAGTCGGTCGATGTCGCGACGGTCCATCGGCGTGCCCATCCACTGGCCGTATGTCTCAGTCGGCATAGCGGAGACTACTATCCGAAGTGACATAATACATCGCCGACCAACTGGGCCGGAGCGGCCGGCCGAGCGCCGATGCCGTCTCAGCGCATCCCCGGCGGCGGCCCGTCGTCGCCGAAGTCGTCGTCCTCGTACTCCTCTTCGAGGTCGATGCCGGCCTCCTTTCGACGACGGCGTACCTCCTGGAGCTGACGCCAGTAGTACACCGTGCCGACGCTCCCGACGACAATGGCGACGAGCGCGAGGCCAGCAAAGATGTAGAGGTCACGCTCTAAGTAGAAGCGGACCCGTATTGCGCGCGACTCGACCGGCTCCGACCAGGTGACGGTCATCCGGTTGGTCGTCGCGTTGGTGTCAGTCTCGTAGTTCCCCGGCGTGACCTGCGAGAGCAGCGGGATGCCGACCCGTCGACCCGGCGGGAGCGTCACCGCGTAGGTGTACCCCTCGGTGTACACCGGCGTCGCGAACGATTTCCCCTGTCGCTCCGCGCTGTAGGCGACCTGCCCGCTGCTGTTGTTCGGGAGGTCGATGACTGTCGAGCGCCCCGTCTGTCGGGCCGTCAGCGAGGAGTTCGCGGGGCTGATGACAGTCCCGTTATCGTAGCGAAAGCGCAACGCACTGACGGGGACGCTCTCCTCGCGCCCGAGCTCGTCCCGATTGTGGATGGTGTACGATGAGTTGTTCGGGATGTCGTACACCGCACGGTAGGAGGTGCGGTTGAGCGTTATCGAGGCGTTGGTTTCGCTCTCCCAGTCGTAGGTGGCGTTCTCGTTCAGCTTCCCCTCGTCTACCTCTTCGGGGCCGAAGATACCGGTACAGCCGGCCAGAGCGACCAGCGCGAGCACGGACAGGAGGGCGAGGTGGCGACGTTGCATGACTCAGGGGACGACGGCGAGTAGTTCCGACGGCATGAATCGACCGATGTCGGAAAGCAGGCCCGGTGCGTCGGTGTCCGGGTTACAGATGATACTCATCTCCAGCAGCCCGAGCCGTTCGACGGTGACGATGTCCTGGGCGTGGCCCGACTTGTTGACCGTCGCCCGTACTTCCGAGCGGGTGGCGCTGTTGGTGTTGACGCGGCCGTTGCCGTGGTCGCCCCCGCGTTTCCAGTCGTACAGTCGGTCGACCTCCTCCTCGGCCAGCCGGGGCTCGGGCCCGGCAACGAACCGGAGCGGGAGGTGCTGGACCAGCCCGAACCGCTTGCGAATCTGGTGTGGCGTCCCCTGCCCGAGTTCGAGGTTCTCGGCGGGAATCCGTACGTCACCGGCGGGCCCGGCGTCAAGCACGAAGCCGTCGTCGTCCCACGAATCCAGGGTGCCGACGTACGTCTCGCCGTCCTCGTGGGTGGGGACGACCTCGCCGAACTCCTCGCGCAAAACGTTTCGCGCGACGACGTCGTCGGGCCCTGTCACCGTGACCACTGGGAAATCGTCCTCGCGGTGGCCGATATCGAACTCGACGTCGAGGTCGCCAAAGCGGTCGGTCACGAGCCCGCGAAGGCCATCGAGTGCACGCTCCCGGGCGTCGCCCGTCACGTACACTTTGGAACCTAGGACGACCATCAGGCCTCGGCGTCCACGTTCAGTTCCGACCGCAGCTCGTCGATGCGGCTCTCCATCGCCGTCACGAGGCGGGTGTTCTCCATCGCTTCGACCTGGTTGCCACACTCCGGGCACTCGAAGCCGAACTCCATCGCTTCGCCGAACTCGAAGCGGATGCCACACTGCTCACATCGTTCAGTTCGAGGCCAAGCTCCTCGGCCAGCTCCTCGTCGGTCACTTCGCCGTCCGGCGGCGCGGCGGCGACCGGCATCCCTTTCGGTCCGACCAGCTCGTGGAGGTACTTCTGTATGACGGGGTCCTCCAGCAAATCCTCAAAAGCCATTACCTGGCTATCGGTGGGTCACGTGGTTAAAACCTCCGGCTCGTTCGCTGGCGCTCACGAGCCGAGACTCGCAGACGCGGGGCGTCTGCTCATCATCGGGTCACGCCCTTGCGGGCGTGCCCCGTGGTTCGCGAACAAACAGCGTTCGCTCACCTCCGCCTCCGCTCGTGTACACTCGCGAAGCGTGGCTCGCTCTCTGGACCCTCCAATTAGTCCTCCGCCCACGGCCCCACGCCGGCGTAGCGGCCGAGCAGCCAGCCGATGGCGAAGGGCGCGACGATGGCGAGACAGGCGAGTCCGACCCACCGAGCGGGCGGGGGCTGGCTCGCAAGGTAGACGAGATAGACCGTCCCCAGCACGGGAACCAGTCGCGACGTCGAGAGCGCATCGAGCAGTGACATCGACCGACTCACCGGGCCCGCTCAGACATCCTCGACGTCCTCCGGGTCGACGACCTTCTTGCCGGTCGCCATGGGAACGACGACCTGGTCGGGGTCTTCCCACTCGCGGTCGAGTTCGGCGCCCTCGAAGAGCCGGTCCAGAAAGACCGCCAGGGAAGCGATTTCCGAATGGGGCTGGTTCGTCACGCCGACGTTGTAGTCGGCCCGTTCGTACACTTCGAAGGGGACCTTCTCGGCACCGACGACGACCAGCAGCGGCTCGGTCTCGTGGTCGGTCCGGATGTCGCCCTCGACGTCCTGAATCGGCTCGCCGTACATCGTCAGGTGGACGACGGTACCGGGAAAGTCGCGGATGCGGCGCTTTGGCTCGTCGGTGGTCGCCACGTCGAACGGGCCGCCAAAGCGGTCGGTGATGTCGACGACGGTGTCGGCCCGGCTGCTGGCGGCGCAGGCCAGGACGACCCCGTCGGCGCCCAGCGCCCGCGCGGTCAGTCCCACGTGTGTCGTGATGCGTTCGTCTCTCCCCGGGCGGTGACCGAGGCGCAGGACCGTCACGTCGGGGCTGTCTCTCATCCCGACCTCGCGGCTTCGATTGCGTCTTTCACGGGCTCGTAAGCGATCTCTTGCCACGCCACCTCACTCCCGTCGACGAACACCACCGGCGTTCCCGTGACACCGCGGTCCGTGCCGGCCTGCCTGTCGGCTTGCACGGTCGGGTCGTACTTCCTGTCGGTCGCAGCCTCTCGCACCGTCGCTCCGTCGACGCCGACGTCGTCGGCCAGCGAGGCGTACCGCTCGGGGCCGAGATTCGACTGGTCGCGAAAGAGCGCCTCGCTGTACTCGTAGAACGCCTGCGCGCCGGCCTCGGCCTGGACCGCGCGGGCGGCGCTGGCGGCCTGCCACGAGACCGTCTTGTCGACAGGAATCGGGAAATCGTGGAACTCGTAACGGACCGTCCCGTCTTCGAGGTAGTCGTTTGCCAGTTTCGGGAACACCTCGAGGGAATACGTCGCGCAGTGTGGGCAGGCGTAGTCCTCGAAGGCAGCGACGGTCACGTCGGCGTCGGGGTCGCCGGCGACCGGCGTCGGCAGTGGCTGCTCCGAACCCGGTGTTGTGGAGTCGGCGACGGTCCCGAGTTCAGACGATGGGGTGGTCGATTCGCCCCCGCCCCCCAGACAGCCAGCGCTACCCATAGCCAGTGCGACACCACCCGCGATAAACGTCCGGCGGCTGAACCGCTTCATATCGTATGCTGGCCGGTGGGAGTATTTAATTTCACTGCCATCCTCGTATCGCAACGGCTTTTGAAGCTGGTGGTGCAGTTGGGATATGAACCTGCAGGACAAGCGAATCGTCGTCACCGGGGGCGCCGGCTTCATCGGCTCGCACCTGGTCGACCGACTGGTGGCTGACAACGACGTGCTGGTCGTCGACGACGAGTCCAACGGCGAGCGCGAGTGGGTGCACGACGACGCCGACTTTCTGGGCGGTGACCTCACCGACGAGGCGGTCGTGGCCGACGCAATCACCGGCGAGACGGACCTGGTAGTCCACCTGGCGGCCTCGAAGCTCGTGGACACGGACACGCCCCGCCGACAGTTCACAGCCAACAGCGAGATAACGTACAACGTCCTCGAACGGATGGACGAGGTCGACGTCGAGCGGCTCGTCTTCACCTCCTCGTCGACAGTGTACGGCGAAGCACCCCGGCCGACGCCCGAGGACTACGCGCCGCTGGAACCTATCAGCGTCTACGGCGCGACCAAGCTCGCCGAGGAGTCGCTCGTCTCGACGTACGCACACAGCCACGACCTCCAGTCGTGGGTGTTCCGCTTTGCCAACATCGTCGGCCCGCGGCTTCGCGGGGCGGTGATTCCGGACTTCGTCGAGAAGCTCCGCGAGGACCCCGATTCGCTGACGATTCTGGGCGACGGCCGGCAAGAGAAATCGTATATGCACGTCTCTGAGTGTCTCGACGCGATGGTCTATGCCGTCGAACACGCCGACGCCGACCACAACGTGTTCAACCTCGGGACGCGGACCACGACCTCCGTCGACCGCATCGCCGACATCGTCGCCGACGAGATGGGCCTGGACCCGGCGTACGAACACACCGGCGGCGACCGCGGCTGGACCGGCGACGTCCCGCGGATGCGCCTCTCTATCGAGAAGCTAGCCGGACTGGGCTGGGAGCCTGACCAGTCCAGCGACGACGCGGTCCGCCAGTCGGCCCGCGAGCTCATCGAGGAGCTCTGAACGGCCAGCCCCACCGACCGCCGACCGGTGGCTATTATACGGGCGGTACCACAGGGAGTGACATGGATATACGTTCACGGCTCGCCGCTATCGAGACCGAACGGGCGCTCTTTGCCGTCGGTGCCATCGTCACCGGCGTACTGACGGTGCTCGTCTTTCGCAGTGGGTACGAGGACCAGGGGGCCCTCTTTGCAGCCTTCTCCATCTATCTCGGCGGCGCCGCGACCCCCGTTATCAGGGACAACGTCACTCAGTACAAGCGCACGGGCGCGATAGCGCTGGGCGGTGTCGGTATCGTCGCCATCGTTATGGGTATCAGCTCCGGGCTCCCCTACCTCTTCATCATCGGCGCCATCGCGGCGATGTTCAACCTGTTCTAGTCGGCCGGATAGGTCCCGGTCAGCTCCGCTTTCCCGACCATGTGACCGCTGGCCGCGTCGTAGAGGTCGTCTTTCGTCGCGTCCGGCCCGAGGTCCAGGTCCGTGTCCAGCGCGTAGAGCAGGAACCGGTAGGTGTGTTCCCGGTCCGGCGGGTTCGGCCCGCCCCAGCCGGTCTCGCCGTAGTCGTTCTGTCCCTCGGTGGCGCCCTCGGGGGTCGTCCCCGCGGGAATCTCCTCCGTCTCCGGCGGAATCGACCAGCAGAGCCAGTGGTCCCACACCCTGCCGGCCGGTTCCTTCGCGTCGGGGTCGTCGACGACGAGCAGCAGTGACTCGGCCGCTGGCGGCACGTTGTGTATCTCCAGTGGCGGGTTGGTGTTGTCCTCGGTGTAGCCGTACTCGGTGGGGATTCGCTCGCCGTCGTCGAACGCCGGGCTCGTCAGTTCGAGGTCGGCCATGGTACCACTTCGCAGGCCACGGGCAAAAGCTCCGTCCCGGTACCCATTTGCCCGTCGACCGCCAACGCCAGCGCGTGCAAGTCGTCGGCTATCGTGCCCGGGTCGAGGACCCCGCTGCCCTCCTGGTTTCCGAGGACGGCGCGGTCACCGTCGAGCGGCTGGACCCGGAGACGGAGCTGTCCTACCGACTGGGGGAGCGCCACTGCGCCGGCGCCGTCGAGCGCGTCGACACCGAGGAATCGCCCGTCCACCACGGCTGTGACGCCCCCGACGCGCCCTACTGCGCCGAACACACCAGCCGGTGGCCCTGTGCGCGCTGTACCGGCGACTGCGGGAAACCCATCGAGGCCTGCGACGAGGAACACGCCGTCTATCTGGCCGCCTTTGCCCCAGAGACCGTGAAGGTGGGCGTCACCCGCTCGTGGCGACTGGAGACGCGGCTCCGGGAGCAGGGGGCCGACCGCGCGGCCCACCTCCGGACCGTCGCCGACGGCCGCATCGCCCGTCAGGTCGAGGCCGACATCGCCGCTGACCTGGGTGACCGGGTCCGCGTGCCGACGAAGATAGCCGGTCTCGCCGACACCGTCGAGGAGTCGTTCTGGACGGCGCTCTGCGCTGCGTACGACCCGGTTGAAACCTACGATTTCGACTACGGGCTGACTATCGCCGACCGACCCATCGCCGAGACGCTGGCGACCGGCACCGTGGTCGGGACCAAGGGGCGCGTCGCCGTCATCGAGAACGGCGGGAGTCGCTACGCCGTCGACCTGCGGGACCTCGTTGGGTACGAACTGCACGAGGGGGCCAGCGACCGCGACCTCCAGTCGAGTCTCGGCGCCTTCGGCTGAGTGAGCCATCCACGGTTGCAGCCGTCGGTGGTCGCTCCGCCCGTTCGACGAACAGGCCCCTATCCTCGGACTGTTCATCGCTCGGACCCGCTGGAGCCCGAAAAGCGACACACAGCCGCAAGCCGTTCTCAGCAGCTGGGAACTCGCCCGGGCCCCTTTACTAGTAAAGGTTCTATATTCTAGTTGATGCCGCTGATAGAATGGGACGAACGGCGGTACAGCACGGGTATCGACCGATACGACAACCAGCACAAGCGGCTGTTCGAAGTGCTGAACCAACTCCACGATGCGATGGAGGAAGGCCGTGCCGAAGAAGAACTCGGTGACGTGTTGCGTGAACTAGAGCGGTACACCGAGTATCACTTCAGCGACGAAGAAGAGTTCATGGAGAGCTGTGGATTCGCCGACGACTGCTCGGAGTGTTTCTTCGGGCACCAGGAGATGCACGAGGAGTTTGCCCAGAAAGTGACCGAACTCCGGAAAAAACACGAAGAGGGGGAGTACATCACGATGGAGGTACTGGAGTTCGCCCGCGACTGGCTCGACTCCCACATCGCTGGCGGGGAGCAAGACCAGAGTTACGGCGAGTATTTCGCCTCCGAGGTCGACGACTACGACTTCTCTTCGCACGACATAGACGAATCGACGTTCCAGTAACCCGGACGACACTCCCCGAGTGCCGTGACCAACCACCACGACACCTATTCCAATGAGCTCGCAAAAGACGCAAGAACCGCCGAGTGAGGACGCTCTAGTAGAACAGGTCGATGTCGAAGCGGCGGTCGACGAGATGGAGCTGACCCCCGAGAAGATCCAGACGTGGAAGGAGTTCGTCGGGTTCGATGACGGGGATGTAAAGCGCCTGCGGACGCTCGCGCCGGCGGTTCGGACAGTCGAGGACGACCTCGTCGAGACGTTCCGCGCTAATTTGGCAGCCGATGACGCTGCCGAAGATGCGATTGGCAGCTCACCGACTGACATCGAGGAGCTGTCGGACGTCCAGCGAGCAAACCTGGAGACGGTCGTGAACGGCGGATACGGGGAGTCTTACTTCACCACTCGAGCGGGTGTCGGAACGTTTTTTCACGAGTTCGGGATTCCACTCCGATACCATATCGGCCAGCTGAGCGTTCAGTTCGAGATACTCTCGCAGGCGGCCACGGAACGGACGGAAACAGAAGTGGGGCAGATACTTTCGGAGGCGGGCGTTTCGGATGAGACCGTTCGGGCGGTCCACGAGGAGATACAGCACAACAACGAGACGTTGCTGTCGGCAGTACGGTTGTTGACACTCGACTGCCAGACTGTCGTGGAGTCGGCCCTCGGTAGTCGCGAAAGGACGTACGAATCGGAGCTGGAGCGGCGCCAAGAGATAGCCGAAGATTCGCGTGAGGCAGTCACCGAACTCAAAAATTTAGCCGGCGAGGTGACGACTGGGAGTAACGAGATCGCGGACCTCACGGCTGAAGAAGCGGAGAACGTGTCGGATATACAGGAGGAAATGTCGACGCTCAGCGCGACAATCGAGGAGATTGCGGCGACCGCAGACCGTGTTGAATCGGTCAGTGGCCGTGCGGCAGCGGCCGCGACTGAAGGCCAGGCGTCAGCAGAAGACTCGGTGGAGATACTGGAGACGATCGAAGCGGAAGGCGAGGCAATCAGGGACAGCATCACTGAGCTTCAGACTCAGGCCGAGCAGATAGGCGAAGTAGCCGACGTAATCAACGACATCGCCGACGAGACGAATCTCCTGGCGCTGAACGCCGAGATTGAGGCTGCCAGGGCAGGTGAAGCGGGAGACGGGTTCAAAGTAGTCGCGGACGAAGTGAAGAGTCTTGCCGAGGAATCACAGAAGCAGGCGACGGAAATTGAGGCCAAGATAGCCGAAATCCAGAGCGTCATCGACGAGACGACTGCGAACGCCGAGACGACGGTCGAATCGATCGATACCGGAATCGAGCGTGTCGAGCAAGCGATGAATCAGCTCGACGAAATCGCGGATATCGTCGATGAGGCTGCAGACGGGACCCGGGAAGTGTCTGAAGCAACGGACGAACAGGCTCGTTCAGCGGAAGAAGTGGCGGCGAAAATCGACGAGACTGCTGAGAGGGTCACGGCGATAGACGACGAAATTCAGGATATCGCGAAATCGAGCGAACAGCAGTCTGCAAAAGTATTCCAGATAACGTCCGACCTGAAGCAACTCTCGGAATCGTTCTCGAAGTGAATCGAAG
>SDGW01000200.1_pt1 | contig 25910 bp, 25 predicted proteins | sample 2873831 | NCBI WGS metagenome assembly SDGW01 (sample SAMN08132700, study PRJNA421101) | hypersaline lake metagenome | isolation source: celular fraction 0.22 microns magnesium sulfate-rich crust from ephemeral... | place: Spain: Penahueca Lagoon, Toledo | collected 2011-07 | reverse complement strand
CCGATGAAGACGAAGCCGAGTTCCGGCACCGCGAGGATGTCCTCGAGGTCCTCGAGCGCCGCCCGGGTCTCGACCGTGACGCCGACGACGACCGACTCGTCCTCGCTCACCACGTAGTCGTCGGCCAGGCCCCAGCGGCGCGCCCGCGGGCTGGCGAGTCCGCGGCCGCCCGGTTCGTCCCCGTACTCGAACCGGCCGGCCCGGACCGCCGCCTCGAGTTCCTCGGCGCTACCCACTCGCGGGAGGAAGACGTTCCGCACGCCGGCGTCTAACGCCTTCCGCACGAGCGCGGGGTCGGTGTCCGGGACACGGACGAGCAGTTCGGTGTCGGTACCGTCCGCTGCGCGAAGCAGTTCCTCGATGCGGCCGCCGTCGAGTGGACTGGGGCCGCCGTGTTCGAGGTCGATCCAGACGAAGTCGACGCCGAGCTCGGCGTAGAGTTCGACGACCGTCGGGCTGTACGCGTTCTCGAGGACGCCAAGCGCCACGTCGCCGGATTCGAGCGTCTCCCGAAGCGCGTTGGTTCGCGGGTGCTGACTCACACCCTCGAGCCACACCGGCCGCCGACTAAAGGCTGGGGCCGAACGGGCGGCAGTGGCCCGGCTCGCAGATATCGGAAGTGCCGTTCAGTCGTCCGTCCACTTGATCGAGCAGCCGCGAGAGGGCTGCCACTCGAGGTCGACGTCCTCGCCGGCCAGCACGGCGTCGATCGCCTCGCGGATCTGGTACCGGCTCGGCTCGTCGTCGGGGTTGGGCGCGTCGTCGAGGCGACCGTGGTAGACCAGGCGGAACTCGCCCCCGTCGCGTTCGAACAGGAACGGATCGGGGGTACAGACCGCGCCGTAGGCCCGCGCGACGTCCTGACTCTCGTCGCGCAGGTAGGCGTCGTACTCGATTTTTCCCTCCTCGACGAACGCCTGCATCTTCTCGAACGAGTCGTCGGGGTACTCCTCGGCGTCGTTGGGGTTGATCCCGACGACCGAGACGTCGTCGTACTCGGCGGCCAGTTCGTTCAGCAGGTCGAACTTCGCCTGCGCGTACGGGCAGTGGTTGCACGTGAACACGACCAGCAGCGCCTCGTCGTCGTCGAAATCCTCGAGCGCGTACGTCTCGCCGTCGACGCCCTCGAGTTCGAACTCGGGGGCCGGATCGCCGGCCTCGAGTTCCGACTCGGACTCTGTGAGAACCATACTCGTCGGTTCGGTTCGTTCGGCCTTAATCGTCACGTTCGGGACAGTCGGTTCGCGTCGCGTCGGCTCGCGACCGCCACACCGCGACCTAGCCGAACAGCTCCGATAACTCGAGGAGCAAGCTTGGGACGACCAGCAGGGCGATCCCGACGACGATCAGGGCGAGCGGGACGATCACGCCCACGTCGGCCAGCAGCCAGAGGCCGAGGCCGCCCAGTATCGCCAGCAGGCCGACCAGTCGGAGCAGCCAGACGAACAGCCCCTCCAGTTCCGAATCGGCGACGACGTCGGCGAGTTCGAGTACCTCGTCCATAGCCGTTCGGGGCTGGCTCCCGGAGCCACTTAATTCCGGCGCCGTTCCGCCAGATTCGATCCCTCGCGTTCCTCGCGACGACCTACATATTTGTACCCTCGGCAGCATCGACTGGGTATGAAGACGCTCGAGGTCACCGACGAACAGTACGCGTTCATCCAGCACCTCCGCGAGGAGATCGCCGAGTCGGTCGTCGGCAAGTACGGCTTCGTCCGCGAGCAGGACGCGGTGCAGTTCCTGATCGACAACGTGGACGAGGAGATCGAACTCGAGGCCGACGGCGAGTTCGACTCCTCGGCGACCGACGACGTCGCGGCCTCGGTCGGGGCCGCCATCGACGGCGAAGCGGACCCCCACGACCTCGAGGAGGTCTCCTACGTCGAGGGCGAGGCCGCGGGAACCGACGGGGTCGTGGACGACGGGGCCGACGACCTCGAGTCCGGGACGGACGATCCGTCGGAACCGGCCGACGACTCGAGCGACGCGGGCGGGGACGACGGCGACGAGTCGAGTACGGAGAGCGACGCGGACGACGAGAGCGACGCGGACGGCGAGGACGGGACCGACGGCGACGGCTCGGCCGACGACGACGACATGCTGGACGAGATGATGAGCCTGCTCGAGACCCACGACGACAAGTGGGGGGAGTCGGAGTCGGCGGACTTCCGGTACAGCGTCGAACTGCCGGACGGCTCGACCGAGCAGGTCCAGACCAAAGACGACGTGCGGGCGCTGCTGTTCAAGAACTACCGGTAGTCGGGGATCGGTCCCGACGAACAACGTTAGACCTTTACTCGCGCTCGCGCTTGCAGGCAGTATGAGCGAACGCGAGGTGCTCGAGTTGCTTCGTGAGAACGCGCGGTACTCCGCGGCCGACATCGCGCGAATGACCGACCTCGAGGAAGACGAGGTCGAGGCCACCATCGAGGAACTCGAGGCGGCAGGAGTCGTCCGCGGGTACCAGGCGGTCGTCGACTGGGACAAGCTCGCCGACGAGCGCGTCCGGGCCGAGGTCGAGTTGAACGTCACGCTCGACCGCGAGACCGGCTACGACGACATCGCGGAGCGCCTCGCGCGGTTCCCGGAGGTCAAAGCCCTCCGGCTGATCAGCGGCGACTACGACTTCGACATGGAGGTCGAGGGCGACTCCATCCGCGAGGTCTCGCAGTTCATCAGCGAGAAGGTCGCGCCCGTCCCCGAGATCACCCAGACGGTCACCCACTACGTGATGACCTCCTACAAGGAGAACGGGATCGAACTCGGCGACGGCGAGGACGACGACCGACTCTCTTTCTCGCCCTGACCATGAGCTTCGAACTGTCGGATCGGGTGCAGGCGGTTCCGCCGTCGGGCATCCGCCGGTTCTTCGAGATCGCCGACGAGCGCGACGAGGTCATCTCGCTGGGCGTGGGCGAACCCGACTTCGCGACGCCGTGGGCGGCCCGCGACGCCGCCATCGCCTCGCTCGAGCAGGGCAAGACCTCCTACACCGCCAACCGCGGCAAGACCGACCTCCGGGAGGCGATCGCCGACTACGTCGCCGACCGGTTCGACCTGGGCTACGACCCCGACGAGGAGATCATCGTCACCGCCGGGGCCAGCGAGGCGGTCGATCTCGCCTTCCGGGCGTTCGTCGATCCCGGCGACACGGTCGCGATCGCCCAGCCCTCCTACATCTCCTACGAGCCCGGCGTGATCTTCGCCGGCGGCGAGGTGTTGCCGGTGCCGACGCGAGAGGAGGACGACTTCCGGCTCACCGTCGAGGGCCTCGAGGAAGCGGGCGCCGACGAGGCCGACGTCCTCGTCCTCTGTTACCCGAACAACCCGACCGGCGCGATCATGCCCGCCGAGGACCTCGAGCCGATCGCCGAGTTCGCCCGCGAACACGACCTGACGGTCCTCTCGGACGAGATCTACGCCGAGTTGACCTACGACGGCGAGCACACCTCGATCGCGACGTTCGAGGGGATGCGCGAGCGTACCATCGTCTTCAACGGCTTCTCGAAGGCCCACGCGATGACCGGCCTCCGACTCGGCTACGCGCTCGGCCCGGCCGACGCCATCGGCGCGATGAACAAGATCCACCAGTACACGATGCTGTCGGCCCCGACGACCGCCCAGTACGCCGCCCTCGAGGCGCTGGACTCCTGTGCGGACGACGTGCAGGAGATGGTCGACCAGTACGACCGCCGCCGGCAGTTCGTCCTCTCGCGGTTCAGGGAGATCGGGATGGACGTCTTCGAGGCCAAGGGGGCGTTCTACTGCTTCCCCGAGGTCCCCGAAGGGTTCACCGCCGAGGAGTTCGCCGAGGAGGTCCTGCGCGAGCAGGGCGTGGCCGTCGTCCCCGGCGACGTCTTCGGCGACGGTGGCGAGGGCCATCTGCGGATCTCCTACGCGACCGGCCTCGAGGACCTCCGGGAGGCGCTGAACCGGATCGAGGCGTTCGTCGCCGACGCCTGAGCCGCGACATCGAACACTGAACCCCGTTTTCGACCGATCGCCGATACGTCGACTGGAGGCTCGAGACGGCGGTCCGCGGCTCGGAAGGGCCGGATCGTAGCCGCCGACCGTGCGAACATTTCCCACGCCGACGCTCGGCCACGACACTGAAATAGGGGGTTTACTAACTATCCAGTAACTATCCGTCGATGATTCCAACGGTTGCGAGCCGCGATCCGTTCCGGCTCGAAGGCGGGGTCGCGCCGCCGGGGAAGGCGTGGGGTGGCGAGCAGTGACGATGCGGTCCGTCCCGATCGTCGATCGAGTCACCGATGCCTTCTTCGCCCTCGATACGAGCTTTCGGTTCACCTATCTCAACGAGCGGGCCGAGACGCTGCTGAAACGCTCCCGCGAGGAACTGATCGGCCGAGTCATGTGGGACGAGTTCCCCCAGACCGTCGAGACGCAGTTCCCCGACGGCTTCCATCGCGCGATGGACGAACAGGTGCCGGTCTCGTTCGAAATCTATCACGCCCCCCTCGAGACGTGGTTCGAGGCGCGGGCCTACCCCTCCGAGAGCGGCCTCTCGGTGTACATGCGCGACGTCAGCGAGCGGAAGGCCCAGGAGACGACGCTGGCCCAACACGCCGCGGTCGTCGAGGCGATCCGCGACGCCGTCGTCACGCTCGATCGCGACCGCGAGATCGTCACCGTCAACGGCGCGACCGAGTCGGTGCTGGGCGCGGGCCGCTCGACGCTCGTCGGCGAACACGTCGAGACTCTGACCGAAGCGGCGGGGATCGACGACGCCGACGCCGTCGAGATCGGACGGGCGATCACCGACGTCGACGTCGGCAACGCCGACCGCCGCCAGCTCGAGTTGCCCTACGTCGGACCCGACGGCGACGACCGGATGGGCGAGTTCCGGTTCGTCCCCGTCGAGGACAACGCGGCGACGGTCGCCGCGATCGTCCGCGACATCACCGACCAGCACGAGTACGATCGCGTCGTCACCTCGCTCCACGAGGTCACCCGGTGGCTGCTCGAGTCCGACGACCCCGAAGAGATCTGTGCGATCGCGGTCCACGCCGGCAGCGACCTGCTCGATCTCCCCATCAGCGGCGTCTGGCTGCTCGAGGAGGAGCAGGGCTACCTCGAGCCGGTCGCCGGCACCGCGGGAGCCCACGACGAGTTCGGCGGCCTCCCGCGGTTCAACCCCGGCGAGGGGCTGGTCTGGGAGGTTTTCGAGGGCGGCGAGGTCGAACTGTTCGACGACCTCGACGGCGCCGACGGACTCTACAACCCCGAGACGCCGCTTCGCTCGGAGATCATCGCCCCGATCGGGACCCACGGGGTCCTCATGACCGGTTCGTACGACCCCCACTGGTTCGACGAGACCGACGTCGACCTCATCTCGACGCTCGTCGAGAACACCCGCGCCGCCCTCGATCGGGCGAACCGGGAACGGGTCCTGCGGGACCGAACGGCCGAACTCGAGCGCCAGACCGAACGCCTCGAGGCCGTCGCCGAGATCCTCTCGAGCGACCTCCAGAACCAGCTCGACGCCGTCGCCGACGCCCTCGCGGACGACGGGGCCGAGGAGTGGGAGTTCCCGCTGGCGGAGGACACCGTCGAGACGACGCTCGATCGGGCCGAACGGCTCGTCGACGACGTCCGGGAGTTCGCCCGCAACGCCTCCGCGGTCGGCCCGCGCAGCCGCCTCCGCCTCGAATCGGCGATCGACGACGCGATCGCCGAGTCCCGACTCGACCCGGATAACGTCGTCGTCGACGCGCCGGCCGCGCTCCGGGCCGATCCCGACCGGTTCGTCCACCTCCTCGAGACGGCCTTCGACGGCGCGGTCGCCCGGGCCGATGGCGACGTGACGATCCAGATCGGACTGGTCGGGTTCGAAGACGACGGCAGCCGCGGATTCTTCCTCCTCGACGACGCCGCGGAGATCCCGCCGAACGCACACGAGCGCGTTCTCGATCCGACCGCCGACGACGACACCGCCATCGACGGGCTCGGCCTCGCGCTCGTCCGGGCGATCGCCGAGGCCCACGACTGGACGTGTACGGTCACCAACGGCGACAACGGCGGCACCCGGATCGAGATTCGGGACGTGACGACCCTCGAGCGGGACCTCGAGTGACGGCTACTCCGGTTCGAGCGACTCGCGCGCGATGTCCTGACAGAGCCGTCGGTAGCCGTCCTGCTCTAAAAGCTCCTGCATCGTGTCGTTGACCCGGGTCCGGAGGACGGCCAGTCGGTCCTCGAGTTCGGCGTACTCCTGGCTCGCCTGGCGTTCGGCCGCGGTCTTTTGCTCGTCTAGCAGCGCCTTCTTCGAGGCCAGCGCGAAGAACTCCCGGAGCTGCTCGTCGTGAGTCGAGCGAAGCAGCAGTTGGTCGATGGCGTCGACGAGTTCGTCGCTCGAGACCGGTTTGACCAGATACTCGTCGAACCTCATCTCGACGATGTCGAAGTCCGGTTCGACCGCCGTCACCATCGCGACCCGACAATCGAGGCTTCGCTCCCGGATGGTATCGAGGACGGTATCGCCCGAGAGTCCGGGCATCCGCCGATCGAGCAACACGACGTCGATCGTCCCGTCGATCGCGTCGAGCGCCTCGGTCCCGTCGTAGGCCCTCCGGACGTCGTACTCTTCCTCGAGCCAGGCGGCGTAGAGGTCGGCGAGGTCGGGCTCGTCTTCGACGATCAGGACGGATGGGGTATCGGACATCGACGTTCCTCCGACTGGGCCGTTCACCGAGACGGTCACACCGAACGCATATCAAGATTCCGGACGGTACGATGGGCTAGGCGGCCGTCGATCGGTACGCGACCGTCACTCGAGGCCGCGTTCGATCGTCGCGCGCCGCTCGCGGATCTCGGCGGCGTCGGTCTCGATCGTCCGGTCGCCGAGGTCGACGGACAGCGAGCCGTCGTCGGTCGCCGCGCCGAGTTCGACGACGGGGGCGACGCCGTCGAAGGCCTCGCGGACCGCTTCGACGGACTCGGTCTGGATCAGCGCGCGGCCCGGCTGCTCGTGGAACAGTTCGCCGGCGGGATCGTCGCCCGGCAGCGACACCTCGAGGCCGGCACCCTCGGTGACCATCTCGGCGAGGGAAACGGCGAGCCCGCCGTGGCTGACGTCGTGGACCGCGAGCGTCGACTCCGCGTCCGCGACCGCGGCCAGCGTCTCGATCAGGGCCGCGGGGTCGGCGGGCAGTTCGGGGAACCGGTCGCTCCCCTCGAACTGCGCGAGGTACTCGGAGCCGCCCAGCCGGGCGTCGCCGGTCTCGAGCCCGAGATCGCCGACCAGCACCAGGTCGCCCTCGGGGTCGACCGACAGCGGCGGCGCGTCGTAGCCCTCCTTCGCACCGACCAGCGCCAGCGTCGGCGTCGGCGGGATCGGGCCGGCGACGGAGTCGTTGTACAGCGAGACGTTACCACCGACGACCGGCGTCGACAGCGTCTCGCACATCTCTGCGAGGCCGTCGACGATCCCCTCGAACCCGCCGTAGACGTCGGGCTTCTCGGGGTTGCCGCCGTTGAGACAGTCGACCGCGGCCAGCGGCGTCGCGCCCTTGGCCGCGACGTTCGTCGCGTTCTCGAGCGCCACGGCGCGAGCGCCGTCGTAGGGCGCGGCGGCGGTCCAGTTCGGCGCGGCACCGGAGGAAATCGCGAGCCCCTGTTCTGCCTCTCGCACCGCGATAATCGCCGCGTCGTCGCCGGGGCCGACGCTCGTGCGGACGCCGACCTCGTGGTCGTACTGGCGGTAGACCCACCGCTTCGAGGCGGTGTTCGGACTCGAGAGGACGGCGTCGACGGCGTCCTCGAGGTCGGCGTCGGGCAGGTCGGTCTCGGGCGCGGCTGGCGTCTCGCTCTCGAGGTCGTTCATCGGCGCGCCCTCACCGAGGAAGTAGGCGTCGACGTCGACGACAGTTTCGCCTTCGAATGTACATGTGTAGTTGCCGTCGGTGACCTCGCCGATGACCGAGCAACCGAGGTCGAACCGCTCGGCGATCTCGCGGACCCGCTCGACGTTCTCGGGCTCGACCTCGTAACACATCCGCTCCTGGGACTCCGCGAGCAGGATCTCGAGGGCGTTCATGTTCGGCTCGCGCTGGTGGACCCGCTCGAGTTCGATTCGCGCGCCGAGGTCCGCTTTGGCGACCATCTCGCTCGAGGCGCCGCCGAGGCCGGCGGCACCGAGGTCGCGGGCGGACTCGATCAGGCCCTCGTCGACGAGGGCCTCGTTGGCCTCGATGAGCAACTTCTCCGCGTAGGGGTCGCCGACCTGGACCGCGGGCCGATCTTCGGTCTCGGCGTCCTCCGCGAGGTCCTCGCTGGCGAAGGAGGCGCCGCCGAGCCCGTCCCGGCCGGTGGCGTTACCGACGAGTACCAGTTTGTTGCCGGGTTCCTGGGCCTCGGCGGTGACGAGTCGGTCCTCGTCGGTCAGGCCGACGCAGGCGACGTTGACCAGCGGGTTCCCCTCGTAGTCGGCGTGGAAGTCGACGCTGCCGGCGACGGTGGGGACCCCGATGCAGTTCCCGTAGTGGCTGATCCCTTCGACGACGCCCTCGAAGAGGTACTTCGAGTGGTCGTCGTCGAACTCGCCGAAGTACAGCGAGTCGGCGAGCGCGATGGGGTAAGCACCCATCGAGAGCGTGTCCCGGACGATGCCGCCGACGCCGGTCGCCGCGCCGTCGAACGGGTCGACGTAGGAGGGATGGTTGTGGCTCTCGATGCCCATCGTGATGTACGTGCTCCCGGCCCCGTCTTCGTCCCCGCTGTCGGGGAGCGCGACGACCGCCGCGTCGTCGCCCGGCCCGACGACGACCTGTTCCCCCTCGCTGTCGAACGCCGACAGCAGCGGTCGCGAAGAGCGGTACGCGCAGTGCTCGCTCCAGAGGTTCTCGAACAGCGCCGCCTCCGCTCGAGTCGGTTCCCGCCCCAGCTCGGAAACGACGAGTTCGCGGTCCGAATCGGCAAGACTCATTCACCTAGGTGGTGAAAGTCGGCCGGTAAATGGGTTTCTATGTGCACGTTCGTGCATTATCGAGCGGCGCGAGCAGTCGCCGGTCGACCCAGCTCATTCCCGCGGCGGTCCCGTCACCGCCCCGTCGGCCGCGGAGCCGAACAGCGCCCCGTACTTTCGAAGCACCCGTCGTTCGTGGTCGGGCGGGGACGGCTCCCAGTCCGCGAGGCGGGTTTCGATCGAGTCGCCGACGGGGTCGACCTCGAGGCGGCCCTCGCTCACGTCGATCGTGATCTCGTCGCCGTCCGCGACGGCGGCGATCGGGCCGCCCGCCGCCGCCTCGGGGGCGACGTGCCCGATCATTGGTCCGCGGGTCGCGCCGGAGAACCGGCCGTCGGTGACCATCGCGACGTCGTCCTCGTGGCCCATCCCGACCAGCGTCGACGTGATCGAGATGAGTTCCCGCATGCCGGGGCCGCCGCGGGGGCCCTCGTTGCGGATGACGAGCACGTCGCCGGACTCGATCTCGCGCTCGCGGACGGCGTCTTCCGCGGCCTCGGCGTTCTCGTAGACCTTCGCCGGGCCGGTGAACGTGAAGGCCTCGTCGCCGGTGAGCTTCACCACCGCGCCGTCGGGCGCGAGACTCCCCTCGAGGACCCGCAACGCGCCGCGCTCGTGGATCGGGTCCGACAGCGGGCGGACCACCGCGGGATCGGGCTCGGGCACGTCGCGGGCGTCGAGTTCCGCGCCGAGCGTCCGCCCGGTCACGGTCAGCGCCGACGGCTCGAGGAGGTCGGCCGACCGGAGTCGCTCGAGGACCGCCGGGACGCCGCCGTTCTCGTGGAGGTCCGTCATGACGTGTTCGCCGGCCGGCTTGAGATCACAGAGGTGGGGCGTCCGCGCGGAGAGCCGATCGAAGTCCGCGAGCGAGAGGTCGACGCCGACCTCGCGGGCCAGCGCGAGCAGGTGGAGGACGGCGTTGGTCGAGCCGCCGATCGCCATCGCGAGCGTAATGGCGTTTTCGAACGCCGCACGGGTGAGAACGTCGCTCGGCCGGATCTCGTCCTCGAAGGCCCGGACCGCGAGGTCGCCGCTCTCCTCGGCGACGGTGCGGCGCTCGTCGGACTCCGCGTGCGGGCCGGCCGACCCCAGCGGGGCCATGCCCAGCCCCTCGCTCAACGAGGCCATCGTGTTCGCGGTGTACATCCCGGCACACGAGCCCGGACCGGGACAGGCGGCGTGCTCGAACTCCTCGAACTCCGCTGCGGTGAGGTCGCCGGACGAGTACGCGCCGATCGCCTCGCCGAGATCCTGCACGGTGACGTCCTCGCCGCGATAGGTCCCCGGGCGCATGCTGCCGCCGTAACAGAACACGGCCGGCAGGTCGAGCCGGGCCGCCGCCATCAGCATGCCCGGCAGGTTCTTGTCGCAGCCGGCGACCGTCACTAAGCCGTCCAGCCGTTCGCCGTACGCGACGGTCTCGACCGAGTCCGCGATCACCTCCCGCGAGACCAGCGACATCTTGTTCCCGTCGTGGCCCGTCGAGATCGCGTCGCTGACGGTGATCGTCCCGAACTCGACCGGCGCGCCGCCGGCGTCCTCGAGGCCCCCCTTCGCAGCCGCCGCCACGTCGTCGAGGTGGACGTTACAGGGGGTCACCTCCGCGGCCGGGTTCGCGACGCCGATCATCGGCCCCTCGAGGTCCGCGTCGTCGTACCCCATCGCCCGGTACATCGCTCGGTGAACCGCTCGGTGTGCGCCCTCGGTGACCTCCGCGCTCGGTCTGTCTGCCATGCGATACTCGTTATCACATATCAGTATAAATCCGTCTCCGACCCGTCAGCGCGACCTCGTGAAACGGACCGAGTCGCTTTTGATCAGGCCGCCTAAACGTACGCTCGTGCTGTCGGTCGAACTCCACACGCACTCGTCGCTGTCCTACGACGGCCGCGACCCGGTCGAACTCATCCTGGAGCAAGCCGAGGCCGTCGGGCTGGACGCGATCGCGGTGACCGATCACGACGAGATCGACGCGAGCCTCGAGGCCGCCGAACTGGCCCCCGAGTACGGGCTGGTCGGCATTCCGGGGATGGAGATCTCGAGCAAGGCCGGCCACGTGCTGGGGCTGGGACTGGAAGAGGCGGTCCCGCCGGGGCTGTCCTTCGAGTCGACGCTCGAGGCGATCCACGAGCAAGGCGGGCTCGCGGTGATTCCCCACCCGTTTCAGGAGTCCCGACACGGCGTCATGGCCCGTATCTCACGGGAACAGCTCGCGCTGGGCGACGCGATCGAGGTCTACAACTCGCGGCTCTTTACCGGCCGCGCGAACCGACAGGCCGAGCGCTACGCCCGGTCGCGAGAACTGCCGATGACCGCCGGCAGCGACGCCCACATCAGCGAGATGGTCGGGCAGGCGGTCACCCGGGTCGACGCCGACGAGCGCTCTGCCGAGGCGATCCTCGCGGCCATCGCCGACGGCCGGACGACCGTCGAAGGGAAGCGGACGCCGTGGCGGATCAGCGTCCAGCAGTTCGCCGGCGGCGTCACGAGACGACTGAGCCGCGTGCTGAGCGTGCTGCGATGACCGACGAACTTCGCGGCGATCCGGAAACCGTTCGCGACGCCGTCGAGCGGGCCGACCCGCTGCCCGGTGGATCAGGGTTCGCCGGGCGCGTCGACGGCCGACTCGTCCGCGACGTCCTCGGCCGCGAGCCGCTGTTCGTCGACGCCGACGCGTCCGCGGGCGGGGAGCGAGCGTGGGCGTTCGAGCCGGCCCCGCTCGAGGATCCAGTTCCCTTCCCGGCCGGCGCGGCCGCGCCCGCCGGCGATCCGCTTCCCGACCCCGAATCGTACTGGTCCCTGCCCGATCCGGAGCCGCTCGCTCCCGAGCACGCGCTCGAGGGGCTCGAGCGGGCGATCGAAACGGCGGCCGACGCCGCCCTGAACGACGACCGCGAGGTGGCCGTCGCCTTCTCCGGCGGCGTCGACTCGGCGCTGGTCGCCGAACTGCTCGACGCGCCGCTGTACGTCGTCGGCTTCCCCGACAGCCACGACGTGGCGGCCGCGCGGACCGCCGCGGACGCGGTGGGCCGCGAGCTGACGATCGTCGAACTCGAGCCCGCGGACCTCGAGCGGGCGGTCCCCGAAATCGTGCGAGCGACCGGGCGGACGAACGCGATGGACGTCCAGATCGCGCTCCCGCTGTACCTGGTCGGGGAACGCGTCGCCGCCGACGGGTTCGACGCGCTCGCGGTCGGGCAGGGCGCGGACGAACTGTTCGGCGGCTACGAGAAGGTCGTCCGGCTCGACCACCGGGTCGAGGCCGAGACGGTCCGGGGAGCCGTCCGCGAAGGGATCCGGAGCCTCCCCGACCAGCTCCCGCGGGACGTGCTGACCATCGAAGCGACGGGGCTCGAGCCCGTCGCGCCGTTCCTCCACGACGCCGTCGTCGAGGCGGCGCTCCGACTGCCCGACGAGCTACTGGCCGACGCCGAGGAACGGAAACGCGGCTTCCGCCGGGTCGCGGCCGACTACCTCCCGGCCGAAGTCGCCGAGCGGGACAAGAAGGCGGTCCAGTACGGCAGCCTCGTCGCCCGGGAACTCGACCGTCTCGCCCGACAGGCCGGCTACAAGCGCCGGATCGACGACCACGTCGACAAGTACGTCGCCGCGCTGTGTTCGGACGGCCCGACCGAGCGCGACTGAGAATTAAGACGGCAGCGGACAGAGGCTCGCGGTGAAGATAACCGTCTCGTCGGTCTCGTTTCTCGCGCCGTGGTCGACGCCGCGCTCGTGGTGGACGACGCCGGGCGCGTCGATCGCTTCGCTCTCGCCGTCCTGTACCACGGTCACCGTCCCCTCGAGGACGTGGAAGACGTTCGTGCTGTCGGGGTGGTCGTGGGCCTCGAGTTCTGCACCCGGCCCGAGGGCGAAGGCCTTCACGAGGACGTCGTCGCTGACGACCAGTTCCGCGGTTTCGACCTCGCCGTCGGCCGGCTCGAGGTCGGCGATCGACTCGGCATAGCTATCGAGCATAGCTACTGTTTCGAGCGACCGGCCTATAACGACAGGGGAGAGAATGAGAGATCGCGCGGCGGGTTCGTTACGACCGGCCGCTCAGTCTTCCGTCTCGGTCGGCAGCTTGTTCGTCGGTTCGTGGGTGACGTTCTCCGAGACTTTGCGGCGGTTCTGCTCCCCGATCCGGTCGGCGATCTCGCCGACGACGTCCTCGAGGTGGCTCTGAACCTCGCTGTCGTCGTCCTTGACGAGGGCTCCTTCGCTGCCGTCGGCCCCGAAGTCGGGGTGGATCGGGATCCGGCCCAGCAGCGGCACGTCGTAGTTGTCGACGATGGTGTCCGCGCCGTCGGTGCCGAACAGGCCGTGCTGATCGCCACAGGACGGACAGACGAACGAACTCATGTTCTCGACGACGCCGAGTACTGGCGTGTCGTGTTTATTGAACATCTGGACGCCTTTGCGGGTGTCGTCCAGCGCCATCTCCTGTGGCGTCGTGACGACGACCGAGCCCGTCACCGGCATCGACTGCAGCAGGTTCAGCGTCGCGTCGCCGGTCCCCGGCGGCAGGTCGACCACGAGGTAGTCGAGGCGACCCCACTCGACGCCCTCGAGGAACTTCATCATGAACTTGTTGACCATCGGGCCCCGGAGGATCGCGGGGTCGTCCTCCTCTTCCATCATGAAACCCATGCTGATGACGCGGACGCCGTCGGAGCGGGGCGGCACGATCTCCTCGTTGGGCGTGACGCCGGGTTCGCTCTCGACCGGCAAGATCTGGGGGACGTTCGGCCCGTGGATGTCGGCGTCGAGCAACCCGACCATCGCGCCGCGTTTCTCGAGGCCGGCCGCGAGGTTGGCCGCGACCGTCGTCTTGCCGACGCCACCCTTCCCGGAGGAGACGGCGATGACGTTCCGGACTCGCGGCAGGACTTCCTGATCGAAACCGTGTTCCTCGCCGACGTGTGCCCGCAGGTCGGCCTCGAGGCCGGCGTCCTCGATGACGTCGCGGATCCGGTTGCCGAGCTCCAGTTCGGAGGGCGCGTACGGCGCGTTGAAGGCCAGCGAGATCCGGGCAGTCTCGTCGTCGATCGTCACGTCGTTGACCAGCCCCAGCGAGACGATGTCCTCGCCGATATCGGGATCCTCGACCCCCTCGAGTTTGATTTCGAGTTCGTGTTCGGTGATGCTCATAGTGGCTGTGTGGTACGAATGGAGGGTGTCGAACGGGATACGTGTGATGGTTCGGACCTCGAAGCCGCCGCTCGAGGCGCGTTATCCGGGTGCGAAAAAGGAAATCGGGCGTTCGAACGCGATTCGACTGGGTTACGGCGGACCGACGCCGCTGATCGGCTCCGGCGGGCCGCCGTAGAAGACGACGCCGATCAACACGGTCAGGACGAACATCCCGACCCACATCGACGTCGTCAGACCGACGAGGTAGCCGACGCCCATCAGTCCGGACTTCGTGTCGCGGGGTTCGCCGAGGAACCACGCCGCGAGCATGATGTAGACCGGAACCAGGATGATCGCGAAGATGACCCAGGTCCCTTCGTTGGCGAAGCCGGTGAAGCCGGCCGTCCCGTCGTAGCCGTGGTACAGCAGCGTCGACAGCGTCAGTGCTGAACTCATGCTTCCACCTCCGGTTCGGTCGCGTCGTCACTGTGCTCGTGGTCGCCGCGCATGTGCTCGATCGCGTGGAGTTCGACCACGGGAACGAGCTTCGAGAGGTTGAGGAATAAAAGTGCAACCAATCCGGCCGTGCCGACGAGCGAGAGCCACTCGATCGCGCTCGGGAAGTAGGTCCCGGGCGTGTTGGCGTAGATGTCGAACGTGGGGTGCAGGAACCCCTCGACGACGAACAGGATCTTCTCCGTCAGCGTCGCGGTGAGGATCGCGACGCTGGCGACGAGCGCCCGAGTCTTGCTGAACAGCGACGGGCGGATCGCCTGCAGGAAGATGTAGACGAGCGTGAGGAATGCCATCCCCATCGCCATCTGATACAGCGGGTGGGCCATCTTCGCTTCGGCCGCGATCGCGCTGTTGGTCGGACCGAGGAAGACGCCGTTGATGTTGGCCTGCAGCTGGAACCAGAGGAACATCAGCGTGAAGAAGCCGAGCCACAGGAGCAGCCCGCGGAAGATGTCGTCGGTGATGATGTGGTCCCAGTCGTAGGCGCGACGGAACGCGTAGGAGATGATCATCACGCCGCTGATCGCCGACATCAGCGCGATCGAGAGGAACATCGGCCCCTGAATCCCGCCGTCCCAGGCGGGCATCGCCGGGAGCAGTGCGAACAGCCACGGGATCACGCCGCCGTGGAGCAAGAGCGGGGCCATGATGATGACGGCGGCCGCGAGCCACCAGACCATCCGGTCGATGACCTCGTCTTCCTTCTCGGAGTAGCCGATCGTCATGATCTTGTAGACCGGCTCGAACATGTCCGGCAGATCGTCGCGCAGCCGGCTGATGTCGTAGCGCAGCGTCAGTCCGAGGTAGGTCGCCGACAGCACGAAGTAGGCCGTAATGACCGTCACGTCCCACACGAGCGGCGAGTTGTTGACCGTGATGTGGTAGTGACCGATGACGCTCGTGACCATCCGGTCCGGACGGCCCATGTGGACCAGAATGTAGAAGCCGGCTGCCGAGAGGCCGCCGATCGTCGTCATCTCCGCGAGTCGGGCGATCGGCATGTATCGGTCCATGCCGAGCAGTCGGACGGCGGCCGAGAGGATGATACCGCCGTGAGCGACGCCGACCCACCAGATGAACGCGCCGATGTACAGGCCCCACGTCGAGCCGCCGCCGCTCCCCCAGTCGCCGAGGCCGGTGACGATCAGCCCCTGCTGGAGCTGGTAGGCCCAGGCGACGAGAAAGGCGACGAGACCCAGCGCGGCCGCCCCGTACAGGACAAAGTACTTCTTCGTGAGCGTGTTGATCGGACGGAGGATGTCCGCTTCGGTTGGCTCCTTCGTGCTCATAGCGACACCCCGTCAACCTTTCCGACCGTGCCGTTGTCGAGGTCCTCCATCCGGTTGTCGAGCAGGTCGACGTCCTCGTACTTGGTCGGCCCTTCGACCTGGTGGGCCTCCGGCCCGGGCTGGGCCCCGAGGTAGGTGATGTTCGGGTTCGTTCCGACGTCCTCGAGCAACTGGAACGAACTCGGCTCGCCGGCGTACTGCTCGAGGCGGATCTGGGCGGCGTTCTCGATGGCGTCGGTCTGATCCAGATCGAGCGCCTCGCGGTTCGCTTCGCTCTCGAGGTCGACGTACTCCTCGAGCGCGGAGACGAACTCGAGGATCGTCTGTTGTTTCTCGAGGATGCTGTTGTTCTCCTCGTCGCCGGGGTCGGTTTCGCTCTCCCGGCTGCGGATCTCGATCGCCTTCGCGATCGACACCGTCTCCTCGCTGAGGTCCGCGTCTTCGGTGCTGTCGATTGCCTCGATGGCCTCCTCGAGGCTGTCGCCGTCGCTGACGTTGCTGTCGACCACGTCGGGCGACGGGACCTCGGTATTGAGGCCGATCACCGCGCGACTCTTGGTCGGGTACTCGCGGTGCTGGGAGGGGTCGCTGGCCTCGTCCTTGACGTTCCCGAACTGAATCGCGTTCGGCGGACAGGCCCGCTCGCAGGCGGTCGTTCCGACGTGTTCCTCGCCCTGCTTGCCGTCCTGCATCGTCGGGCACATCGTACACTTGCTCATGACGCCGCGGGGCGCGCGGCTGTCGACCCAGCGCTCGCCGTACTCGTACTCGGCGTGGGTGATCTCGTCCGGGTTGTCGGGGTCCTCGAGGCCGTCGATGTCCTCGTAGGCCGTCTCGGGGTCGTCCCACTGGAAGTAGTTGACGCCGTAGGGACAGGCCACCTGACAGTACCGACAGCCGATACAGACGTCGTAGTCGGTCAGGACGAGACCGTCCTTGTCGCGGGTGTGACGCGCCGTGGTCGGACACACCTTCTCACAGGGGGCGTCCGTGCAGTGCTGGCACGGCCGTACGAGCATGTTGTAGTCGCTGAGTCGGTTGAACTCGCTCCCGACGTTCGTGTTCCCGCCGTCGCTGGCACCGGGGTGGCCCTCGTCCTCCCAGGCCATCACGTACATCCAGTTGACCCCCTGATCGAGGTCGTTCTCCTCGGTACAGGCGGTCATACAGGAGAGACAGCCGTCGCAGCGCTCGAGGTCGATCGTCATCCCCCACTGCGTGTCGCTCTCCTCGGTGGTCTCCTGTCGGGGACCCTCCTTCCCCGCGAGGCTCTGTTCGGGACCGTCCGCGGCGGTTCCGAGCGTGCCCATCCCGACGGCGGCGGCACCGACGCCCATCTTCTTCATGGTTTCGCGACGGGTTTCCTCGCCGTCGCCGTCGAACTTCTCGAGCATACTGGAGACGGTGCCTTTCGCCTCCTCCTGGGCCGCCTCGTAGGCTTCCTTGGTCGGTCGCTCGTCCTCCCCGAACTCCTCCATGACCTCCTCGTGGTAGCGGTCGTGGAACTCGGCCTCGGAGAGCTCGCCCTTGGTGACCCGCATCGCGTCCTGGGCCATTTCCATACCGAGTTCGCTGTCGTACTCGGTATCGTCGAGCATCGACTCGAGTTCGTCTTCCCACTCCTCGCCGAGCGGGTGGAATGATTCGTCGTCCGTGCTCATTAGATCAGAACACCTCTGGATATGACAGTGGTGTCATGCCGGAGCTACTCGACGGCATGCACTTCAAATCGTTCATTTGTGGATCCTCACCTCGGGACTCACAACCCTACTCGGATGAACCGCCCGTCTGATTTCCATCGGCTGAGAATCGACCCGATCAAGTTCGGTTATATAAGTCAGTCTCGGATGAAGACGTCGGCAGTCGAAGCGCGTAAACGGGGGCGACGGGCACGCGAGGAGAACTAGTTGGCCGCGAGCTGCTCCTCGAGATCCTGCTCCTCGTCGTCGAGTCCCGGGAGGTCCTCGACGAACCGCTTGACGATCGCCTCCTCGGCCCGGTGGAGCGTCTCGCTGCAGGTCGACTTGGCGATGTCGAGGTGGTCGGCCAGGTCGGTCAGCGAACAGCGCCGCGGGGTGTCGTAGTAGCCCTCGTCGACCGCGGCGACGACGACCTCGAGCTGGCGTTCGGAGAGCAGTTGACTCTCGTGGAGCCGTTCGCGGACGTGTTCGATCCGGTACTGGAGCCCGAAGTGCTCGAGCTGTTCGGCGAGTTCGGCGAGCCGTTCGCGGGAGCCGGTCACCTCGATCTTCGCCTCGCCGTCCTGAATTTCGACCGGCAGCTCGATGGGCATCCCCGACTCGCGAGAGGAAAACAGCAACAGCGGGGCCGTCGTCTCGAAGTGGACCGTCGCCTCGTTGTCGCTCCACTGGGCCAGCGTGAGTTCGGTGAGCTGGGGGTGGTCGTTCATGTCCTCGATCACCTCCGGCACGGACGAGCCGGCGATTCGGACGAGGGCGAACCCGGACTCGGAGCCGGGGACGGCGGCCAGCACCCGGAAGGTGGATTCGGGGTAGTCCGTCGATATCTGTTGGATCCAGACCTCCTCGGGCATCGTGAGACTGAGCGTTGCTTGGGCCATACGAACGTGTTCCGTTCGAATCTATATCCCGGTAGCTACGAATATGTTCGCCCGCTTCCTACCGCGCGGGAACGTCGTCCGGTTCGAACACGTTCGGACGAACGACCAACGGTCCGCGGCGGGAACGTGAAACCGATGGCGACCGAATCCACCGAACGCACGCTCGACGTCCGCGAGATCGATGGACCGCCGTTCGACGACATCGTGGCCGCGCTCGAGGAACTGGATGCCGGACAGCGACTCCGCCTGATCGCCCCGTTCGAGCCGGAGCCGCTCTACGCGGTACTCGACGACCGCGGGTTCACGCACGAGAGCCGGGAACGTGAGGGCGGCGTCTGGCACGTTCGCATCGAACGCGCGTAGACCGCGCGGATCCGTGTCGCCAGCCGCAGCGAACACGTTCGTGCAAACGCCGATGCGGGACTCGAGCCGAGTACGACTCGCATGACGCGACTCGACGTCAGGGACGTTCCGCCGGTGAACCGCCATCCGACCATCCACGACGAGTTCGAGGCCCTCGAGCCGGGCGAGACGCTGACGATCGTCAACGACCACGAGCCCAAGCCGCTGTTCTACGAGTTCGAGGCCGAGGTCGAGAGCTTCGACGCCGACAACTACGAGGTCGAGCGGGTCGCCCCCGACGAGTTCGTCGCGAAGTTCCCGAAAGTAGAGGCCTGACTGGACCGGCCGGTCGGCCGGTTCGGCCGCCGACCGAACACGTACGGGGCCAGAGATAGCCGACGCCGGATCGAACCGACACCTATGCAATCGCCAGACTCGATCGTCGACCGAACCGACGCGCCGGACGACCGACCGCGGGAGACGATCGACGTCCGGTCGGCCGGCCCGCCGGAGCCGCTCCAGCGGACGCTCGAGACGCTCGTCGAACTGCCCGACGAGACGGTTCTCGTCCAGCGGAACGACCGCGTTCCCCAGTTCCTCTTCCCGAAACTGGACGACCGCGGCTACAGCTACGAGACGGTCGAGCGCGACGACGACGTCGTGACCGTCATCTGGCACGCGTGACGGGCGACGGACGGCTCGGGCGACGGCTGACCCGTTGCGGGATCGCGGAAACGGGGACCGACGGGAGGGAGACTACGCACGGATGACGACGGAACACAGTCGACGACGGTTCGCGGACCTCCTGACAGCGACGGCGATCGCGGCGTACGTCCTCGTGGCGCTCGGGACCGCCGTCTCGACGACCGACGGCGCGGCCGCCTGCAGTACGTGGCCGACCTGTACGGCCGATCCGATCGTCGGCTCCGGTGCCGGCGATACCCTCCTCTACTGGGGGCACCGCGCGGCGGCCCTCGTAGCCGGCTGTCTCGTCCTCGCGTCCGGGCTCGCCGCCCATCGACTCGAGGTCGGCCGTCGCGTGACCGCCCTCGTCGGCTGTGCGCTCGTTCTCTTTCCTGTCCAGGTCCTCCTCGGTGCGACCATCGCCGTCGGCGGCCCGTCGATCGCGGGGCCCGTCCACCTCGTGCTCGCGATGGCCATCTTCGCCTGCCTCCTCGTCGCGCTCGTGTTCACGCTCGACGAGGGCGCGCTCGAGGACGACTCGATTCCCTCGATCGCGTCCGACGACTCGACGACCGAGAGCGACGACGCCGTGGAACCGGCGACGAGCGAGCCGCCGACCGGCCGGATCGCCCTGCTCGAACGAACGGTCGGCGCGTACCTGACCCTGACCAAACCGCGGCTGATGTGGCTGCTCTGTCTGGTCGCACTGGCGGGGATGGGGCTAGCGACGCTGACCGGGGCCTCGCTCGAGCCCGCGACGGCGCTCGCGACGCTCGCCGGCGGCGTGCTGGCGATCGGGGCGAGCGGGACGTTCAACCACGTCTACGAGCGCGACCGGGACCGGCGGATGGACCGAACTTCGGACCGGCCGCTCGTCCACGACCTCGTCCCGGCGCGCAACGCCGTGGCGTTCGGGATCGGGCTCACGGGCGCGTCGATGGCCGTCCTCCTGACGTGGGTCAACGCGCTCGCGGCGGCGCTCACCCTCGCGGCGATCGGCTACTACGCCGTCCTCTACACCGTCGTGCTGAAGCCGAAGACGGCCTGGAACACGGTGTTGGGCGGCGGTGCGGGCGCGTTGCCCGCGGTCATCGGCTGGGCCGCCGTCACCGGGCGCGTCGGACTCCCCGCCGTCGCCCTCGCCGCGGTGATCTTCCTGTGGACGCCCGCGCACTTCTACAGCCTCGCGATCGCCTACCGCGAGGACTACGCGCGCGGCGGCTTTCCCATGTATCCCGTCGCCGAAGGCGTCGCCGCGGCGCGTCGACACGTCGCGTTCTACCTCGGCGCGACGCTGCTGGCCGCAAGCGGCCTCGGCTGGGTGGCCGGGCTCGGCTGGGTCTACGGACTCACGTCGGTCGCCCTCGGCGCCGTCTTCCTGCGCTCGGTGGTTCGCCAGTTCCGCCGGCCGACCGACGAGGTCGCGCTGCGGTCGTTTTACGTCTCGAACTACTACCTCGGGGCGATCCTCCTGGCGATCGTCCTCGAGACGCTCGTCGTCGGGGTCTGATCCGGCCGACGCCGTCGATGCCCAGCGTTCCGCCCGGCCGATCCCGCGGTGACGTATATACCACTGCACGAGGACAGGCTGTTCCTATCGGTCGAGAACTATCGAATCGGTTGATCGTCGTCCGTCCGCTACAACACGGTGACGCCGTGACGGACGGCAGCCGGCCGGTCGGCCGATCGCCGCCGATGACCGACCGGTACCCTTCTACTGAAAGTATCAGTATTTCGGAGTAGGAATGCGCTTCTGCCGATATATGCGCCCTTGCGGGAATATGTGCGGGACAACGGATATGCAGGATCCTTAGAGAAGTCAGTACGAACGGAGCTATGGCACCATCACAACGAACCGACCCGGAACCGACGATGCAACGGCTGTACGACCGCATCTGGCTACTCGCAGCGGCGGCGCTGCTCTTTTTCGCGCTGTCGTATATCGCGTGGGGCTGGGTGGACGTCTTCTCGGTGCCCCTGGGGTGATTCGATGACGTCACCGATCAAACCCCCGGACGGTAACTGGTGGGACCAACCCGTCAACAGGCGCGAATCGATCTGGCTCGGACTCGGCGTCGGCTGGTCGCTGATCCTCTTCGGCTGGATGAGCGCCTGGACGCGGCTCGGCGACCAGAACCCAATCGGCGAGACGTTCCGCGTCGAGGCCGAGGAGTACCGCGAGAAGATGCAGGAGTACAAGGAGCGCGCCGAGGAGACCGACGCCGGTCTCGTTCCGCCCGAACGGGACGTCTATCTCCAGGCGATGCGGTTCCAGTGGGACGGCGCGCCGGTCGTCCTCGAGACGGGGACGGAGTACGACTTCCACCTCAACTCGATGGACGTCCAGCACGGCTTCTCGCTGCGGCCCGAGGACGCGCTGAGCAAACAGATCAACCTGCAGGTGCTGCCCGGCTACGAGTGGGTCGTGCCGATGAGCTTCGACGAACCCGGCACCTACCACATCATCTGTAACGAGTTCTGCGGCCAGGGCCACCGGACCATGCACGGCACCCTCGTCGTGGAGGAGGGATAACGATGGCACACAGACTGGACGTCCTCGGCCTGTTCGACAACGAGTACCGCGAGGACGACTTCCGGACCTGCTCCGTGACGGGGCTCGAGATCCACCGCTCCGTCGAGAACCACGTCAAACTGTTCGGGCTCACGGCGGTCGTCGCCCTGCTGTACGGTGGCATCTTCGCGTTCACCGTCGCGATGACCCGCTGGGAGGTGATCGGGCTGCTCGAGCCCGGGGCCTTCTACACCCACCTGAGCCTGCACGCATGGAACCTGCTGATCTTCTGGATGGTGTTCATGGAGGTCGCTATCCTCTACGTCGGCGGGCCGATGGTCCTCGGGCGACGATTAGCGTGGGCGAAGGTGGCGACGGCGGGCTGGCTAATCATGGTCATCGGAGCCGTCGGGGTCAATTACACTATCTGGACGACCGAAGCACCCAACGAGGCCCCGCTGTTGACCGCGTACGTGCCGATGCCCATCTCGCCGTGGTTCTACGCGACCGCGAGTCTCTTCATCGTCGGCGTCGTGATCGCGGCGTTGCCCTTCTTCGCCACCATGTGGCGCGAGAAGCGCGAGAATCCCGGAAAGACGCTCCCGCTGGTGTCGTTCGCCGCGTTCGTCACGTCGATCATTGCCGTCGAGGCGCTGGTCGGCGGTCTCATGGCGTTCGTCCCGGCGATGCTGTGGCGTCTGGAGTACATCGCCTGGTGGGACGCCGCCTGGTATCGCCAGATGTACTGGATCATCGGTCACGGGACCCAACAGATCAACCTCGTGGCGATGATCGCGGTCTGGTACTTCGTGACCCACGTCGTCGCGGGCGCGGAGGTCGTCAGCGAGAAAGTCTCGCGGACGGCGTTCATCCTCTACCTGTTCTTCATCAACCTCGGGGCCGCACACCACCTGCTGTCCGACCCCGCGGTCTCGACCGGTTGGCGCATCTGGAACACGTCCTACGCGTTCTACGGAGCGACGTTCGCGAGCCTCATCCACGCCTTCGCCATCCCGGCGGGGCTCGAGGCCGGTCGCCGCAAGCGTGGCAAGGGAGGCGGCCTCTTCGGCTGGTTGACGTCCGCTCCTTGGTCGAACCCGGTGTTCGCATCGACGATCTTCTCCATCATTCTCTTTGGCTTCCTCGGGGGGATCACGGGCGTCATGATGGGGCAGCTCCAGCTGAACATGACCTGGCACAACACGTTCGCGACCGTCGGTCACTTCCACGCGACGGTCGTCCTCGGGACCACGGTCGCGTTCATGGGACTGGTCTTCTTCGTGATCCGGACGATGTTCATGCGCCAGTATATCTCCGAGCGACTCGCCACGCTCCAGCCGTTCTTCTACTCGGCCGCCATGGGCGTGGCCGTCCTGATGATGATGTACGTCGGCATCCTCTACGGCGTTCCGCGCCGGACCGCCGAGGTCGTCGAGAACATCCCCGGCACCGAGTTCAGCCTCTCGGCCGCCTCGCCGCTGTTCGCTATCTTCGGAATCTTCGCCCTGCTCGCGATCGCCGGCGGCGTGCTGTTCGTCCTCGTGGCCGTCGGCTCGCTGGTCTTCGGCGACCGCGTCGAGAACGGGACCGACAACGCCGACCTCGTCGCGGACGGGGGGCTCGGTATGGCACAGGACCCTGACGACCCCGTCCACGCCTACGAGATGCGGGGGACGTTCGTCCTCTGTCTGGTCTTCCTCGCGGCGTTCGTGATCACCTACCTGCTGAACTGGTATCTGCTGACCCAGCTCTGGTCGATCGGGGCCTGATCGGCTCCGTCGTCGGCCGTCACGCGAACCGACCGCCCGTGCCGGGCGAACCGACCGTTTGCGACCGCGCGACCACCCGAATACGAATGACAGCATCCGACACCGACGCGACCGCATCGCCGCTCGAGGTCGTCAGGCGAGTTCTCGGACAGGCCTGGCGCGACGTCTTGAGCGTCTACTACGCGAACACGCCGATCTGGCGGCTGTTCAAGAGCGTCGGCCTGCTCTTTTTCGGCTTCTTCTGCTGGACGGCGTCGAACCTCCTGTTTTCCTACGGCGTCGAGTGGACGATCCTCGAGTACGTGCGGGCCTACGGCTTCGTCCTCATCCTCTGGGGGCCGCTGACCCACGCCGTGATCGTCCCGCTGGTGATCCGGCTCCGGCGGACCGCCGAGGGCTCGCTCGTCCAGGCGGTCGCCCGCCACGGCTCCAAGATCAACCTCTCGATCTTTCTGACGATCGTCCTGATCCTGGGGACCGCGCCGATCTCGCCGATGGTACTCGACTTCCAGCCGGCCTCCGACGGCGGCTCGAGCGCGGACGTCAATCCCGACCTCTCCTGTACGCGGGCGGGCGGGGAGATAACCTGCCAGCTCTCCGATCCCGAGGGGATCGCCAGCGTCGTCGTCACGAGCGGGGGGAGCGAGGTGACGCGAGTCGAGGAGCCGCCCTACAACGTCACGTTCCGGGAGACCGACCTCGAGGAGGGAGTCGGCGGGAAGGAGTTCATCGTCGAACTGCGGGACGAGGACGGCGAGACGCTGCGGCGGTACCGCCGGGCCGTGGCGTCGGTGTCCGAGGCGTAGGGCGTCGACCGGACGGGTCAGTCGAAGCCGTGACGGGTGCGCTCCCTATGGAGTCGCATATAGGCCAAATATCAATCTACTTTTAATTCATCACGATACCGTGAAACGATGGCTGGAAAGACGCTGGACGGCGAACTTGTTACTGAGACGGATCTCTATATTAACGGAGTTACAGAATGCGTCACTCTCGTCGGGACACTGCTCGACGACTATCTGGCCGAACGGGACTACCGGGAGACCGTCGACGAGATACGCACCCGCGAAAGCGAGTGCGATCGGACCAACCGACGGATCAGCGCGCTCATCACGAACGCGACTGCCAAGGATATCGGGCTCGGAAACACGCGTATCCACTTGAACTCCACGCAGATCATCAGGCTGTATCAGCGGGTCGACGACGTCGCAAACGCCGCCGAGAAGATCGCGGAGGAGTTGCTGACGATCGCCCCGTCGCCGCGCGATACGTATTTTCGGCGGTACGAGGAGATGGTCGAGTGCGCGACGTCAGCTATGGAGGCGCTCAATCGGGCCGTCACGACGTTCGCCCGACTGCTCTGTTCGCCCGCCGAATCCGGTTCTATCGCGGCGGAGATAGAAACGGTCCGAACCGCAGAGAGCGCCTGCGATGAACTCCGAAACGATCTCATCGCAGACGCGTTTTCGGACGAGAGCCTCTCGGACCCGTGGACGCTCCACCGGTTCGCCCACCTGTTCGACGAGTTGGTGGACACGGTCGAGGACGTCACCGACCAGTTGGTACTCGTCTCGAGCAGCGAGGAGTGGATCGCGACGGAACAGTAGCGGTAGTGACGGGGACGACTCAGCCGTCGTCCAACACCGGCCGCGAGGAGTTGACGACGACGATGGCGCTGCTGGTCGCCATCGCGACGGCCGCGAACAGCGGGTTGAGCAGCCCCATCGCGGCCAGCGGGATCGCCACGGCGTTGTATAACAGCGCCCAGCAGACGTTCTCGCGGATGCGCCGGCGGGTCCCCTCGGCGAGATCGAACACGGCGGGGGCGGCGCGGAGATCGCTCCCGGTCACGACGGCGTCGGCGGCGTCGGTCGCGCGAGCGGTCCCGCTGTCGAGCGCGATCCCGACGTCCGCGGCCGCAAGCGCGGGCGCGTCGTTGGTGCCGTCGCCGACCATCGCGGTGGTCCCCTCGTCGGCGAGCCGCCGAACGGTCTCTACCTTGCCGTCCGGCGGGACGCCCGCGAAGACACGATCGACCGCCGGATGGTCGCGGAACGCCGCCGTCGCGGCTTCGTCGTCGCCCGTCAGGACGACCACCTCG
>SDGW01000231.1_pt1 | contig 25917 bp, 24 predicted proteins | sample 2873831 | NCBI WGS metagenome assembly SDGW01 (sample SAMN08132700, study PRJNA421101) | hypersaline lake metagenome | isolation source: celular fraction 0.22 microns magnesium sulfate-rich crust from ephemeral... | place: Spain: Penahueca Lagoon, Toledo | collected 2011-07 | reverse complement strand
CCGTCGCCCTCATCGTCGCCCTTACCGTCGCCCTCGTCGTCGTCCTTGGTGCCATCCGTACTGTCGGTGTCGTCGCCCCCATCAGAGCCGTTGCCGTTGCTGTTGCCGGCGGATGGGCTGTCGTCTCCGTTCGAGTTTGAGCCGTCGTCGGTTTCGTCGCTGGAACAGCCAGCGAGAACGGTCGCAAGTGCAGCGCCACTGCCGAGGAGGATCTGTCGTCGCTCCATACGCGAGGGTATCGATAACCGACGTGATTAGTAATCAGTGCGTGAACGTTGGCGGTCCCGGTCAACCGACGGCGGGGGCCGACTCTAGAGGAAAAGCGGGAGCCGGCGGTACTCGGATCGAGATGACACGACGGGTGAACAATCATGAGAGCGGGTATCACGACCGGTGAAGGAACGGTAGGTGTCACCTACCGACGGCGAACGGTCGTCGTGACGGGTACCGGCAGCTGCCGACTGACATCACACAACAGCTCTGTCGCCCCGTGACCGTTGCGTGCTATGCTCGGACGCGGTCCAAGACGGTATCAGGTATCCGATTCGGCTTCCGTGATCGCACTCGAGACGTCGTCGTGTGCTGCCTCCCGCCCGTCGTCGCTGTCGTCCGACGCGGTTCCGCTAGCACCGCCGACCCGCTCCTCGCTGTCGCTCGTATCTGGGGTCGGAATCGCGACGCCGGTCAGCTCAGCCGTGAGCTGTCGGTAGGCAACCGCGGCGGGGCCGTCGGGATCGTAGACGACCAGTGGCGTCCCGGCATAGACGCTCTCGCGGGCCGCAGCGTCTTCGGGGATCGTGCCGAGGAGAGGGACCTCGAGGCGGTCGGCGAGGTCGTCATGAGAGATGTCGCTCCCCGAACGGGTACGGGTCAGAACCAGACCGGCGATGTCACCACCGGCCCGTTCGGTCAGTTCGATCGTCTTTTTCGTGTCGTGGACGGCAGCGGGTTCGGGCGTCGAGACGAGGACGACGGCGTCGGCCAGTCCTAGTGGCAGGACCGTCTCGTGGCTAATGCCCGCACCGACGTCGAGAAAGACGTAGTCGAACTGGTCTCGGAGGTCGTCGACGACTTCGCGCAGCCCCTCGGGCGACGTTTCGGCGTACTCGTCGAGGCTCGTCCCACTCGGGATGGCGACGATATTATCCGCCAGTTGGTAGGTGGCGTCATCAGTCGATGCAACACCGGCTAACACGTCGTGAAGGGTGGTCGAGTCGGGAGAGAGGCTGACGAACCCGGCGAGGTTCGCCATCCCGAGATCGGTGTCGACGATGGCGACGCGCTCGCCGGCCTCCGCGAGGGCCGTCCCGAGGTTCACCGTCGTCGTCGTTTTCCCGACGCCGCCCTTTCCGCTCGCGATGGCATATACCGTCTCCTGAGACATACTCGGATACTGTTCGGTTCCTAGAACGGCACCACCTTAAATCGTGACCACACCGCCCACCACAGGACACGAAACCGACATGTAGATGGCGGTGGCAGTGACCGGCACTCGGTGTCAGTCGGCAGGTGTGTCAAAGGATTCTTACCCACAGCACTGTTTTATACGGCTAATGAGCCAGGAGGGCGAGCAGGAGCAATCCGACCGGAAGAAATACGAGTTCCGGAAGGTTCTCGAGGATCTCAAAGACTTCGACGGCTCCGGGACGCAGCTCGTGACGATCTATGTTCCGGAGGACAGACAGATCAGTGACGTCGTCCAGCACGTCACCCAAGAACACAGCGAAGCGGCCAACATCAAGTCAAAACAGACCCGGACGGCCGTCCAGGACGCGCTGACGAGTATCAAAGATCGCCTGCGCTACTACGATACCTATCCGCCGGAAAACGGCATCGTGCTGTTTTCGGGGGCCGTCGACTCCGGCGGCGGTCGCACCGACATGGTCACCAAAGTCCTGGAGAGCCCACCCCAGCCCGTCGAGTCGTTCCGCTATCACTGCGACTCGGAGTTTCTCACCGAACCGTTAGAGGAGATGCTCGCCGACAAGGGGCTGTACGGCCTCATCGTCCTCGACCGGCGCGAGGCCAACGTCGGCTGGCTGAAAGGATTACCTCCACCACGAGATTCAGGACAACGTCATCGGGAAGTTCGACGTCGCCTACACCGACGAGTCCGGCCTGAAAGACCTCGTCGACAACGCCGAGGACGCCCTGGCCGACGCCGAGGTAATGAAGGACAAACAGCAGATGGAGGAGTTCTTCGAGGAACTCAACGCCGGCGACCTCGCAACCTACGGGTTCGAGCAGACACGCAAGAACCTGATGATGGGCGCGGTCGACCGACTGCTGATCAGTGAGGACCTCCGGAAGGACGTCATTACCTACGAGTGTCCCGAGTGTGGCAACACCGATCGCGAGGTACTCGATCGCCGTAAATCGACGCCCGATCACACCTGCAGCGAGTGTGGCACCGAGGTCGAGGCGACCGACGAGGACCGCGAGGACGCCATCGACCACCTCATCGAGATCGCCGAACAGCGCGGCACCGAGACGAAGTTCATCTCGACGGACTTCGAGAAGGGCGAACAGCTCTACAACGCCTTCGGCGGCTTCGCCGGCATTCTGCGGTACTCGACCGGCGTGTAACCGGCTCCAGCATCCTCCACTCTTCGTTCTTACGAGCGCCGCCTGCTCGCTGACGAAACCCAACAGGATTAACACCCCGTCAGCAAACCATCGACCATGTCTCTCTCGAGCCGACGCATACTCGTCACGGGCGGTGCTGGATTCATCGGGTCGCACCTGACCGAGCGCCTGCTCGCCGACGGCGCAGCCGTAACCGTCGTCGACGACCTCTCGAACGGCGACCGCGATCGCATCCCCGACGGAGCCGACTTCCTCGAGGCCGACCTCACCGATCCCGACGCGCTGGACGGCCACCTCGAGGACATCGACCTCGTCTTCCACCTCGCGGCGTCGAAGCACGTCGATACGGACCGACCACACGGCCAGTTCGACGACAATACGCGGATGACGCGCAACATTTTGGAGGCGATGGCCGACGCCGACGTAACCGAGATCGCCTACACCTCCTCCTCGACGGTCTACGGCGAGGCCCCGCGGCCGACGCCGGAGGATTACGCGCCACTCGAGCCAATCAGCGCCTACGGCGCGAGCAAGCTGGCCGACGAGGGGTTGCTCTCGGCGCGCGCACATAGCCACGACCTGACGGTCTGGAACTTCCGCTTTGCGAACGTCGTCGGCCCGCGCCTGCGCGGTGCGGTGATCCCCGACTTCATCGAGAAGCTGTCGGACGATCCCGAGACGCTGACGATCCTCGGCAACGGACGCCAGGAGAAGTCCTACCTGCACATCGAGGACTGTCTGGACGCCATGTGTCACGTCGTCGAGCACGCCGACGACGCGATGAACACCTACAATCTCGGCACGCGCACGACGACCTCGGTCGACCGGATCGCCGCGATCGTCGCCGACGAGTTAGGTGTCGATCCTGAACACGAGTACACCGGCGGCGAGCGGGGCTGGACCGGTGACGTTCCGAAGATGCGCCTCTCGATCGAGAAGCTCGCGGCGCTTGGCTGGGAACCGCGGCGCTCGAGCGACGAGGCGGTGCGCCAGTCGACCCGCGAGCTCATCGACGAACTACGCTGAGCGCAGGACTCGGGACGGTTTGCTTTTGCTGAAACGACCTCGAGAGCAACCATCGAGCCCGTCCGGTCGTGTTTTAGGTGGGCTTAAATATCTGGGCTCGAAGGACTCGTGCATGAACGATGGGGGCGAGCAATCGGGCTCGCAGGAGATCGACGCGGGGACAAGCGTGCGGAACAGCGACGAGCCACCGCTCGGGACCGCTGCCAGTGGGTCAGAACGCAGCGGGCTTGCCGTATTGCTGACTCGCCGCCGGCTGACGATCGCTGGAACGGTTCTCGTGTTGGCCGGGCTGTTCGTCGCCGTCCGGGAACTCGATATTCGGACCATCGCCGCAGAGATTTCGAGCGCCGATCCGCTCATCCTCGGGGCTGCAGTCGTCGTCTACGTCGTCTCGTGGCCGCTTCGTGGGCGGCGGTACGGCGACGTACTCGCTGCGATCGGCTACCCTGGGAACGCGGTGGTTCCCACGTTGGCGGTTTTCGTCAGCCAGACGGCCAACCTCGCGATTCCGGCCCGGGCAGGTGACGCGGTGCGTGCGTACGTGATGAACCGCCAGCGAGCGGTGCCCTACGCCGCCGGGTTCGCCTCGCTGACTGTCGAGCGGCTGTTCGACCTGGCGACGATCGCGACGCTCGCGGTGCTTGCGACAGTGTGGCTCACGATCGGCAGCGAGACCGGCCCGCTCGAGATCCTCGCCGAGGCCGGCGGCGCGCGGACTGCCCTGCTGGCCGCCGCGGCTGTAAGTACGGCGACCGTCGGCGTCGGTGCCGTCGTCGTCACGTCCGCACGAGCCGACCACGGGCTCGGTGCGTGGCTCCGCGCACAGGGACGGGAGTGGCCGTGGCTCGAGGGCGTTCTCGAGGCTGCAGTCCAGTTCGCAGCCGACGTGCAAGTCGTTGCCCGCCAGCCACGAGCGCTGGCCGCGATCGGGGCTGGGAGTCTGCTGGTGTGGTCGCTGGACGTGCTCACGGCGGTGCTCGTCCTCGCAGCGCTCGACAGCGGGCTCTCGATCGGAGCGTTGCTCTCGGTCGGGACGCTGGCGGTCAGCGTGGGCAACCTCGCGAAGGTGTTGCCGCTCTCACAGGGTGGCGTCGGGCTCTATGAGGCGGCGTTTACGGCACTCGTCGTCGGGCTAACGCCTGTCGGCGCGAGCGTAGCGCTGGCCGCCGCAATCGTCGATCACGCGCTGAAAAACGGCGTGACGCTGGTTGGTGGAACGGGCGCGATCGCCTGGCTCGGGCTGTCGCTGTCGGACGCGACGGCGGAGCCGGAGGTGACGCGAGAAACCGGTAGTGTTTTAGGCGAGCCTAAAAAATAGGCGAGCAATGAGTCAGGACATCTGTGTCATCGTGCCGACGATCCGGGAATACGAGTGCATGCGCTCGTACTTCGACAACGCACGCGAGCACGGTTTCGACCTCTCGCGGCTCCACGTCGTCCTCGTCACCGAGGACTTCTGTGAGACCGACGAAATGGAAGCGATGCTCGAGGATGAAGGCGTCTCCGGCGAAGTCTTCGACGGCTCCCGCCGCGAGGAGTGGTACGAAGACCACGGCGTCGCCGAGTACGGCCATGTCGTGCCGGCGGCGAGCCACGCTGAGACGAGCTTCGGCCTGCTCTACATGTGGGTCCACGACGAGTTCGACTACGGCTTCTTTATCGACGACGACACCCTCCCTCACGACGACGAGGACTTCTTCGGCACACACATGGAGAACCTCGCCTTTGGAGGCGAGATCGAGGAAGTGTCCTCCGACGAGCAGTGGGTCAACGTCCTCTACCAGAACGCCGACGAGCACGGCCTCTACCCGCGTGGCTACCCCTACTCGGCGATGGACGAGACCGTCGAAACCGACACGACCGAACTCGAGGGCGGCTCGGTCGTCGCCTCGCAGGGTCTGTGGACCAACGTCCCGGACCTCGACGCTGTCCGCATCCTCATGGACGGCGACTTAGAGGGGCAAGCACAGACTCGCACCACAGCCGAGGACTTCGGCGACGACTTCGTCGCCGCACGCGGCAACTACCTCACCGTCTGCTCGATGAACCTCGCCTTCCGGCGCGAAGTGATCCCCGCGTTTTACCAGCTCCCGATGGACGACAACGAGTGGGACGTGGGCCGGTTCGACGACATCTGGTCGGGCGTCTTCCTCAAGCGCGCCTGTGACGTCCTCGGCAAGCGCATCTACAACGGCGCGCCGCTGTGTGAGCACAACAAGGCCCCGCGCAGCACCTTCGACGACCTCAATAACGAAGTGCCAGGCCTCGAGCTGAACGAACACCTCTGGCAGGTAATTGACGAAGCGGGCGCGGACGCCGATTCCTACGCCGACGTCTTCGAAGCGATGGCCCACGAACTCGCCGACGGCGACTGGTCCGACTACAACAACGGTGCGTTCTTCAACTACGTCGGCGAGTACATGCTCGAGTGGCTCGAGTGTCTGTCCGCCCTCGAGCGACCCGCGGCCGTGGTGGGGAATCGACGCCTATAAGTGTGTTTAGGCTAGCCTAAATCGTATGACGAAGCAAGACGATTCGACGGGTCGACGGGCGTTTCTCGCCAGTTCGGCCGCACTCGGGATGGCCAGCATGGCTGGCTGTCTGGGACTGATTGGCAGTGAAGACGAAGAATCGAGTCCGTTCGGCCAGTTCGGCTCGGGACGCGAGGGACGACCCGAGCCGGGAGGCACGTCGATCGAGGACCTGCCCGCCCTCGAGGGCGAACTCGAGGTCTACTCCGGCCGCAACGAGTTCCTCGTCGGTCCAATCGTCGACGGACTCGAGGACTACTACGACGGTTTATCCCTCAACGTTCGGTACGACGGCTCTTCGGACCTCGTCAACGCGATCAACGAGGAAGGGGCGTCGACGCGTCCCGACATCTTCTATACGGTTGACGCCGCCGCGCTCAGTGCGCTCGCGGACGACGGCCTGACCAACGGGCTCTCGGACGATCTCAAGGGAGTCGTCAGCTCGGACTTCCGGACCGACGACTGGATTGGGATCTCGGGCCGCGCACGGACGATCCCGTACAACACCGACGCCTACTCGGCAAGCGAACTGCCGAACGACATCGACGCCTACGCGACCGACTTCGACGGCGACCTCGGCTGGGCCCCCGCCTACGGCTCCTGCCAGTCTTTTATCGCGGCGATGCGCCAGCTCGAGGGCGATGACGCCACTCGTGACTGGCTCGAGGGCGTCGTCGAGTCGGGAATCCAGTCGTACCCCGACGAGCAGGCGGTCTGTAACGCCGTCAACGACGGCGAGATCGACGCCGGCTTCACGAACCACTACTACATCCAGCGGATCATCGACGGCGACAGCGATCCGTCGATCGACACGAAGTTCACCGACGGTGACGCCGGTTCCGTCTTCGACGTCGCCGGTGCGACCGTCCTCGACTCCGCGGAGGACCCCGAGCTCGCGGAGAACTTCATCCGCCACCTGCTCTCGGCGGAGGCCCAGGAGTTCTTCGCGGTCGATACGTTCGAGTACCCGATGATCGAGGGCGTCGAACCGTTCGGTGGACTGCCGACGATCGACGAGCTGGACGTCCCGGACATCGATCTGTCGGAGCTGTCCAACGTCGAAGGCACCGTCGACTTCATGCGCAGCGTCGACGGAATCAACATCTGATCGGTCGGTCGTTCTCGTGTTCCGTCAGCTCCGCTCGTCGATCGCGTCCCTCCGACGCGAACATCAGTACGCGCTGGTCGTCGTTGTCCTCGCCGGGCTCGCGGTCTGGCTCCTCGCGACGCAGCTGTTTCCGTATCACTCGAGCAACGACGACGAGGCCGTCTACCTCCTGCAGGCCGCCATGTTGCTCGAGGGACAGCTCGAGCTTCACGCCGGGGAACTGGCCGGTGCGTTCCGCCCGTGGTTTTTCATCGAAGATGGGGGCCGGCTCTACCCGAAGTACACGCCGGTGCCAGCGGCGATGTACGCGATCTCGATGGCGCTGTTTGGGGAGCCGCGAGTCACCCTCGCGGCCGTCGCGGCCGGCAACGCGGCGCTGATTTACGTCCTCGGATCGATGGCCGTCGATCGACGGGTCGGCGTCGTCGCCGCGGTCGTCTTCGCCGCGTCGCCGCTCGCGCTCGTGACCACGTCGGTGTTTCTGCCCTACGCCCCGACGACCTTGCTGAACCTCGCCTTCGCGGTCGGGTATCTCCGCGGGGTGAGATCCGGCCGACTGCGCGACGCCGGGCTAGCTGGAGTTGCAGTCGGCCTCGCGTTCTTCGCCCGGCCGTACACTGCCGTCCTCTTTGCCGCGCCGTTTATCGGGCACGCGCTGTGGACGGTCCTGCGAGCGAGTCGACGGCGAGCGGCGACGCCGGATCGAGCGCTCCGGCCGCTTCCCGACGCGATCCGGCGAAACGCGCTCACCGCAGCGATCGGGATCGCCTTCGTCGGCCTCACGCTGGCGTACAACGCGCGCCTGACCGGCTCCCCGCTCGTCTTCCCCTATCAAGTGTTCGCGCCGCTGGACGGCCCCGGCTTCGGCTACCGGGAGATACAGGGACACTCTCTCGAGTACACGCCGGCGCTCGCCCTCGAGACCAACGCCTACGTACTCGAGTACTTCTCGACCCGCTGGTTTACGGCCGGGCCGATCGGGACGGCCGCCGCGCTTGCGGGACTCGGCGTGGCGATCCGGGAATGGGTCCGCCGGGGACGCCGCACCCACTCGGCTCGAGCCGACGGGACGAGCGCCGAAACCGACGGCGCTGGTGGCCAGCACACCGTCGATCGGACGGTTGGTCTGCTTCTCGCTGGCGTGCTCGTCACCGTCCCCGCGGGGAACGTCCCGTTCTGGGGCACCTTCAACGTCCTCGCCGGTGCCGACCCGACGACCGGGCTGATCGCGCAGTTCGGACCGTTCTACCACTTCGATCTCCTCGCTCCGATGGCGATCTTCGCCGCGGTCGGGCTCGTCACTGGCTGGCGACGGCTTCGCGCCAGTGCTACCCGTGGCCGTCTCGCGACACTGGCGTCGCCGCGAGCGGCGCGCGGGATCGCACTGTCGATGCTCGTCGTGAGTACCCTTGTCGTCGGCGTTGGCAACGCTGCACTCGTCTCGACGCCGATCGAACGCAACGCCGCCCACACGGAACGCTTCGAGTCTGCGTACGAACCGTTCGCGGACCGCGACCTCGAGAACGCGGTCGTCTTCCTGCCGACACCGTACGGCCAGTGGCAGGGACACCCCTTCCAGACATTGCGGAACGATCCCGACTTCGACGGCGATGTCGTCTACGCCCTCGACGGGCCGCCCGAGCGGGATTTCGAAGTTCTCGAGGCCTATCCCGAGCGGGACTACTACCGCTACACCTACCGCGGCGAGTGGACGCCCGAACCCGGCGATCCCATCGTCCCGGCGCTGCAGCCGCTGACGGTCCGCGATAGCACATCGTTTACGGGCGAGACCGTCGTCGGCGTCGCCGATCAGGTCGAGCGGGCCGTCGTCCGCCTCGAGACCGACGACGCCGAGACGAGCTACGAACTCAGCGATCCCGGCGACGAGATCACGGTCGACTGGAACCTCACGGCCAACGAGACCGGCGGCGTCGCACACCTCCCCGGCGCGACCAACGACACGGTCGCCATCCACGACGCCGACGAGGTCGAACTGTCGATCACGCTGGTTCAGTCTGAGGGTGCGACGTACACCTATCGCGAGGCGTTCCCCGTTCGCACCGTCGACGGCCGCCTCGAGGTCATCTGGCCGCCCGAACGAACCGGCTGTCTCCTCGTCTCCGATTGCGGGACCGAAGGGACCTATCTCCCCGATCGGCCGACCCTCTACGACGAGTGGGAGTACCTCGAGACGCGCCTCGTCGCCGAGGACCGCGACTCGGCCGCGTCGGCCGCGAGTCAGTAAGCGACAGGAGCGTATTTCAGGCATCAGCGTTAGAAGCAGCCATCTCCATCCACCATACCCATGACCGAGAATCGGTGTGGCCACGTTACAAACAGTAGCGGGGTCAAGGACGCCGGAGCGGTCTGTTGCTGGCGGCCCACGTGGGAGGAGACCGATCGCTGTCTCTGGCACACCGAGACCGTCGTTCCGACGCCAGTCTACGAGCGACACGCACCGGAGCCGAACGAACGGCTCGACGGAGCCGATTTCTCCGGAGCGAGGCTGAGCGACACATCGTTTCTATCAGGGCAATCGCTCGTCGAAGCCGATTTCACGGACGCAGCCCTCGACAACGCCGATCTCTCGGCGGCGGATCTCCGTCGAGCCACGTTCCGAGACGTCGACGCCCACGGGACGTCGTTCCGCGATACCAACCTCCACGACGCGGTGTTCGTCTTCGTCGACCTCCGGAGCGCCGACTTTCGGGGCGCGCGGCTCTACCGCGCTGGGCTGACCGACGTCCGAATCAACCTCGAGACGGCGTTCGGGGAGCGGCCGGTCTACGAGGCCGAGATAGACCAGCGGTCGTCGGCCGACGACCTGACGGAACGTGCCGAATCTGCCCAGTGGCTCTACCGGGAGCTACAGCGCCTCTACGACGAGAACGCGTTCCCCGAGCGGGTACACACCTACTACTTGCGCGAGATGGACTTCCGGCGACGACGGGCTTGGCAGAACGGTGATTACCGACGGGCGATCACGCTCGCCGGTTCGCGCTGGATCATGCGCTACGGGACGAGTCCGTGGCGCGTCGTGACGACGTCGCTGGTCCTGATCCTCGTCTGTGCGGGACTGTACCCTCTGACCGGCGGCATTCAGGAGGTGGGGACCGAAACCGCGGTCACGTATCAGATCGAGGATCCCACCGAGACGCCGGGTCCCGTGCTCGCTCGAGCGTTCCTCAAGAGCCTCTACTTTAGCATTATCACCTTCGCCACGCTCGGCTACGGTGACATCCAGCCGGTCGCGGGGCTCGCTCGCGCCATCGCCAGCGTCGAAACCCTGCTCGGCTCGCTGCTGATGGCGCTTCTGGTCTTCGTCCTCACGCGCAGCGTTCGGTACTGATCGTCGTCGAACGCAGCTATCCGAACGCTCCTCGAGGCCGTCGCTCGAGAGTGGCGGACAGCATATTCGATCGAACGATCCCGTCAGCACTCGACCTGTCGCTTACTGCGTCGGCTCGTGTGGCAGCTCGCGAAGCCGTTCCTCGAGCGAGACTTTGACGATCGACCTGGCGATCTCGACACCGCCTTGCAACGGATCCAGCTTCGTCTCGCCGGCACGCTCGCGGTACTCGATGGGGTGTTCGCGGATGTCGTAGCCTCGCATCAGCGGCCGGATCAGGAGTTCGGCCGAGAGGCCGGTGTTTTCCGTCCACTCGATCGACTCGATGACCTCGCGCCGGTAGGCGCGCATCCCGGTCGTGGTATCGTGGACGCGGGTCCCCATCAGGAGGCTCGCGACCGCGGCGAAGGCGTGATTGCCAAAGCGGTTGAACGCCGGCATCGCCTCGGCTCCGTGGTAGAGCCGATCGCCGCTGACGACGTCGTACCCCTGGTTGATCAACGCGAGGAACTCCGGCAACTGCTCCATCGGATAGGTATCGTCACAGTCAGTGGTGACGACGATCGGCCGGTCCGGTTCCGTGATCGCCGCGTGGACGGCGACGCCGTACCCCTGTGGCTCCTGCTCGATCACCGTCGCGCCATGCTCGCGGGCGATTTCGGGCGTTCGGTCGGACGAGCCGTCGACGCAGATGACCTCCGCCTTCTCGTTAGTGACCTCGTCGATGTCCGAGAGCACTCTGCCGATCGCTTCCTCCTCGTTGTACGTTCCCATGACGACGCTGACGTCGTCGAAAGTGTATCGGTCGTCGGCGTCGTCGGTTCCATCCGTCATCTCGGGTTGTTCCCCGGTACTCATTGGCGGTACTCGCCGCCGCCCACATTTATATTTTTAGGTTTGCCTAAAATAGGCCCGGCAGCGGTTATAGTTGCTCGCGGACGTGATCCGCGGCCTTCAGCGCAAGCGCTGCGATCGTCAGCGTCGGGTTCATCGCCCCGCCGGTCGGGAAGACGCTGCTCGAGGCGATCCAGCAGTTCTCGAGATCGTGGGTGCGGAGGTCGGGCCCGACGACGCTCTCGGCGGGATCGTCGCCCATTCTGGTCGTCCCCATGTGGTGGTAGGCCGGGCCTGTGTTCTCGGGGCCGACCTGCCAGGTGATCTCTGCGCCGAGTTCGTCGAGAATCCGTTCCTGGATCTCGTTGACGCGCTCGATGGTTCGCAGCGCTCGCTCACCCACGTTCCAGTGGACGTCCGGAACCGGATTGCCGTGATCGTCGGTCGTCGACGCGTCGAGCCCGACGTAGCTGTCCTCGCGGGGAAGTTGCTCGACGAGGCCGCCCATTCCGATGTGAGTGCCGTACTCCGACCGGAGCCGTGCGAGCAAGTCGTCGCCCCAGTCGTCGCCGGTCAGTGCCAGCTCCACGGGTGAGGGACCGTCGTAGTTGAAGAACTCGAGTTTGAACGGCGCGTACTCGGCGTCGGCCTCGTCGTAGAACTGGTGGGACTCGCTCGTGAGAAAGCCGACGTGGTTCTGCCGGGTGGGTTCGTCGAGGACGCCGCCCGTGCCGGCGAACAGGTGATCCATGAAGAAGCTACCGACGAGACCGCTCGAGTTGGCCAGCCCGTCGGGATAGTGGCTCGACTCTGAGAGCAGAAGGAGGCGCGGCGTCTCGACGCCGCCACAGGCGATCACGAAGGCATCGGCTTCCTGTCGGTGTTCTTCGTCATCCGGCGTGGCGTAAATGGCTGCCTCGATCGCGTCGCCCGTATGCTCGAGGCGCTGGACCGGCGCGCGGTCGATCACCGTCGCGCCCTTGCGCTCGGCGCGCTCGACGTGGACGGTGGCGTCGTACTTCGCGCCCGAGGGACAGACCGGCTGGCAGGTGCCGTAGCCGACGCAGGCACCCCGGCCGTCGTAGGCCTCCGAGTTGCGGGCGTTGGGGACGGAGTGCATCGCGATCTCGAGGTCGTCACAGGCCTCGGCGAACAGCGAGTCGCTGTAGGACGGCCGAAAGGCGGGCATCGGATGGGGCTCCTCGCGGGGCGGCGCGAACGGGTTGTCGTCGGCCCCTGCCACGCCGAGTTCCCGCTCCGCGGCGGCGTAGTACGGCTGCAGGTCCTGATAGTCGATCGGCCAGTCGGACCCGACGCCGCGGACGCTGGCCGAGTTGAAGTCGGCCTCGTGGAGGCGCATCACCATCCCCTGCCAGTGGAGCGTCGAGCCGCCGACGCCCCTCGCGCGGGCGTGGTTCAGCGGGTAGAACCACTCCCCCGACGCTTCGTAGGCGTCACGCTCCGGATCGCTGTCCCAGACGGCCGGCCGGTCGTAGGCCGGCCGGATCGCCCGTTCCTGTCTGGCGAGTCTGTCGGCCGGGTCGAATCGCGGGCCGGCCTCGAGCACGACGACCTCGTGGCCGGCCTCAGCGAGCCGATCCGCGACGAGCCCGCCCGCGGGTCCCGCGCCGATCACGCAGACGTCGGCCTCCCTGACGGGAGCGCGGTCGACATCCCCGTCGGTTGCCGGCCTCGCCGACTCAGCGGGCGGCCGATCCCAGCTCATGCCGTGGGCCCCCGCTGATAGCTTGCAAGGCCGCCGGCGTGGCCCTGCGGGTTCTCGATCCCGACCAGTTCGCCGCCAGCCGGCGAGGCGTACAGCGCCAGCAGCAGTTCGTTGATCACGTAGTAGCGCACCCGCTCAGCGGTCGTCCCGTCTGGATCCTCGTCGGCCGCGGCCGCGCCGACTTCCTCGAGCACCCGATCGCGGTCGGCAACCGACAGTGCCGCGAACCGGTCCTCGTACCACGCCGAGGCGTGGTCGTCGAGTTCGGCGACCGTCTCGTCGAGTCCCGTGGCGTGAGTCGAGTCCTCGAGCCGGGCCTCGAGGAGGGTCGTGACGAACTCGTCGATCCCGGACACCTCGCTGGGGTAGACGACCTCGGCGGCAGCGGTCAACACCGCTCGGATCCGGTCGCCGTCGACGTCCGTCGGCGGCGTGTCGCTCCGGGGAGCCGCACAGCCCGACAGCGTCCCGCCGCCGACGCCGAGCGCGGCCAGCGCGGCGAGTGCATCGCGTCGCGTGAGTTCCATGGCGGGAATTAGGCAAACCTAATCCTTATACGCGTTGGAATGAGAGCCACGAATAACAAGCGACAGCAGTCGGCACCGGGCAGACGAGATGGCCACACCGGGCCGAAACCGTCTCGCGCCGGTGCCCGCTCGTCGCGTCGCTGTCGATGTCGACCGATACCGTTCACTTCCCAACCTATGAGATCGCTCTTCCCGCACCGACGAACCGAGACGACCGACGGGCCACCGTTGGGGTTGGCACTGCTCTCAGGGATCATCGCCGCCAGCATGGTGTTGCCGCTGACGTGGCTCGTCTTCGAAGCGACGACTGTCGACCCCGGCCGAACGTGGGAGCTCCTCAGCCGCTCCGAGACGGTCGAGGTCGTCGTCAACAGCATCCTCCTGATGGCCAGCGTGACGGCCGCATCCGTCCTGATCGGGGTTCCCCTCGCGTGGCTGACCGTCCAGACCGACCTCCCGTTTCGTCGGTTCTGGTCGATCGTCGTCGCCCTGCCGCTCGTGGTGCCGAGCTATATCGGTGCCTTCTCGTTCGTCTCCGCGTTCGGCCCCCAAGGTGAGTTCCAGTCGCTGCTCGAGCCAATCGGGATCAGCCGATTACCCGAGATCTACGGGCTCAGCGGTGCGGCACTCGTCATTACGCTGTATACCTATCCGTACGTCTATCTCACGACCCGCGCCGCTTTGCTCTCGTTCGACACGACGCTGCTCGACGCTGCACGCACGCTCAATCACAGCACGTGGGCGGCGTTTCGCCGCGTGACGCTCCCACAGGTCCGTCCGGGGATCGTCGCCGGTGCGCTGCTGGCTGCTCTGTATGCCGTCTCTGACTTCGGGACGCCTGCGATCATGCAACTGCCGGTGTTCACCCGCCAGATCTACGTCGAATACAACGCCTTCAACCGGAATTACGCGGCCATCCTCTGTCTCCAGTTGCTCTCGATCGTCCTCGTCGTGCTGGCACTCGAGTGGTGGATTCGGCCCAACGATACGGTCCAGGGCGACGGCGGTGAGGGCTCGAGCGGCCCGGTCGTTTCCCTCGGTCGCTGGCGGTGGCCGGCGATGGCACTGCCCGCAACGGTGACGGCCATCGCGCTGCTGGTCCCGCTGTGGATCCTCGGGCTCTGGCTCGTGACGGCCGATCCGAACGCGCGACCGTCGCTGGGCTTCGAGCTGTCGTATGCCCTCAACTCGATTACCGTCGCGGGCGCGGCCGCGCTCGTCGCCGTGCTCGTCGCGTTGCCCGTCGCCTACTTCGCGGCCAGATACGACTCCCCGCTCTCGGTCGTCTTCGAACGCGCGACCTACGTCGGCTTCGCTGTCCCGGGCGTGGCGCTCGCGCTCGCACTGGTCTTCTTCGCCACGGGGTACGAGAACGTCCGCTACTACAACGACCTCGTCGGGGCAGTGCTGCCGGAACTCTACCAGACGATCCCGCTGTTGGTCTTTGCGTACGTCGTTCGATTCATGCCACAGGCGGTGGGCTCGATCCGGTCGACGACCCTGCAGGTCGATCCGAAACTCGTCGAAGCCTCACAGACGCTCGGCGAACCGCCGCTGCGCACGTTCCGGAAGATTACCCTCCCGCTGATTGCACCCGGCGTCACCGCCGGCGCGGCGCTGGTCTTCCTGACGACGATGAAAGAACTCCCGGCGACGCTGATGCTCCGCCCATACGAGTTCGAGACGCTCGTGACGATCATCTGGCGGGCCCAAGCGGCCGCCTACTATCAGTACGCCGTGATCCCCGCGCTGATCCTGCTGGTCGTCTCCGGTCTCTCGATCCTCATCATGTTCTCGCAGGGCGGCCGCGAAGGGCTCTGATTACGCCCCCTCGAGCGGCTCGATCAACGAGGGCTCGTCGGTCACTGGATCGTTCACTGCCGTCGACACCGGATCGGCCCGCATCTCGGCGGCCGGATACGGCTCGAGCACGTCGTGGCCGGCCTCGCCCGTCAGCCACCGTCGCTCGGCGTCGGGCTCGAGAATCACCGCCATCCGATGATGGAGGTCCTCGACGAGGTCGTTCGGCTCCGTCGTCACGATGGTGAACGTCTCGAGCGGTCCGGTATCAGTCTCGTCGGCGACGCCGCCACCGAAGGCGTCGAGACCGGTCTGGGTAGTCTCCGGCTTCCAGCGCTCCCAGAGGCCGGCCATCGCGAACACGCGGTCGTCGTCGAAGCTGACTCGATAGGGCTGGTTCCCGTTCTCAGTCTCGACCCACTCGTAGAACCCGTCCGCCGGAACGAGACACCGCCGTTGCTCGTAGGCATCCCGGAAACTCGGCTTCTCGGCGACCGACTCGGCTCGCGCGTTGATCAGCCCGCCGCTGTCGTCGTCGGCCCACGACGGCACCAGCCCCCACTCGAGACGTCGAATCGTCTCCGGCTGCTCGTTCGTGATCACCGGCAGTTCCTGTCCCGGAGCCATATTGTAGCGCGGGCTGAAATCTGACCCAGCCGCCTCGTCACGGAACTGGGCGTCGAACCGCGCCTCGAGTTCGTCTTGCTCGACGACGAGCGTATAGCGACCACACATATCCGTCCACTTGGGCCGTGAGGGCAAAGGTCGTCCGCACGAGACCGGTCGAGCCGACATCGGTCGGTAAACGGTCGGTATGCAGTCCTTACCATCAGGTACGAGGATGGTACGGACCCTGTTACGATATCCCATCACAGTAGAGTTGTCGTCGGGGTCATCATGGACGACAGATACGAAATGGTGGTGTGTCAAAGCGGTACTCTAAAACTCAGAGATCCGGATGACCCCCACTGCTGGATCGCGACCGATTCCCCCGTGGAACTCGAGCAGTAATCCAGCGCCTCCTTCGCGTACCCCTACCTTCCGCACGTTCAACATCAGCGTCGACATTGCGTCGTGTCAGTCACAGATTGGAGCCCACAAGTTACGTATCGCTCAACAGGTGTTGAATCACAAGACTATCAGGACAGGGATTTGAACCACGCGAAGACGGTCGATCTCACTTCGTTCGATCGCTACGTCTTCTCTCGTTCAAATCCAGTCGTTAGGTATCTGTCGCTCACGGAGTTGTTCGCGACAGAAACGCCAGGACTGGGATTTGAACCCAGAATCCCGAAAGGGAACACGCTTTCCAGGCGTGCGCCTTACCGTTCGGCCATCCTGGCTCACGTCATCCTAACCGCGTCCGTGGTTTAACCCTTACGAGATGCGGTCACTCCGTCGTGCGGTTGACCGCCCACGCGGCGAGCCGTGGCTCGAGGACGTACGCCCCACCAGCTACGACGAGCCCGACCACCAGGGCGAGCACCAGCGCCTGCGTGATCGCCACGAGCGGGTCGACGAGCAGCGTGTAGCCCTGAACGGCGACCAGCACCGACAGGCAGCCGACGAGTCCCCACAGTAGGGCCGACGTGGTGCGCGGCTCGAGTTCCAGTATCTCCGACAGCGAGGTGCTCACAGGACGCTCACCGCCTCACTCGAGGCTTGCGATCGCTTCGATCTCGACGCCGACGCCCTTCGGGAGCGCGCCGGCCTCGACGGCGCTTCTGGCCGGCGGTTCGTCGTCGAAATAGTTGGCGTAGGCCTCGTTCATCGCCTCGAAGTCGTCGATATCAGCGAGGAACACGGTGACTTTGAGGATGTCCTCGGACGACGCATCCGCTTCGTCGAGGATGGCGTCGAGGTTGTAGAGGGCCTGTTCGGTCTGGGCCGCGATCGGTTCGTCGTCGAGCAGTTCGCCGTCGGCCGTCAGGGGGATCTGGCCGGCGGTAAAGAGCAGCGAGCCGTTGCTGGTCGCCTGACTGTAGGCACCGACCGCGGCGGGTGCGTCGTCGGTCTCGATGATACGTTTCATGTGTCACGTCTCGGCCGGCGCTGGCTTAAAAGGAGGCGGAACGAAGGCCGAAGTCAGGCCAGGACGTCGACTTTGTAGCCCGCGTCCCGGAGATCGGCGAGGAATGCGTCGACGTGGTCGGGCCCGCGCATCTCGAGTTCGATCTCGACTTCCGTATCGCTCATCTCGACCTCACGGGAGGTGCGGTCGTGGTGGATCGCGTAGATGTTCGCCCGGTGGGCAGTGAAGATGTCGAGCAGGTCCTCGAGTGCACCCGGCCGGTCTTTGAGCACCGTTCGGATCTTCAGATAGCGGCCGGTCTCGACCAGCCCGCGGACGATGACGTTGGTGAGCGTGTTGAGGTCGATGTTCCCACCGCACAGTGCGGGGACGATGACCTCGTCCTCGTCGTAGTCGAACTTTTCGAAGAGGACGGCCGCAAGCGGAACCGCGCCTGCGCCCTCGACGAGAGTCTTCGAGCGCTCGAGCAAGTAAACCAGCGCGACGGCGATCTCGGGATCGGAGACGGTGACGACCTCGTCGACGTACTCCTGAATGTGGGGAAAGGTCTGTGCGCCGATGCTGCGGGTTGCGATCCCGTCGGCGATCGTATCGACCCCGTCGATCGAGACGCGTTCGCCCTTTTCGAGTGAGGGCGCTGCGCTCGAGGCACCTTCGGCCTGTACCCCGATGACCCGTGTGTCCGGTTTCTGTTCTTTGATCGCGGTCGCGATGCCGCTGATCAGCCCGCCGCCGCCGATAGGGACGACGACCGTCTCGACATCGGGGCAGTCTTCGAGAATCTCGAGGCCGATCGTCCCCTGCCCGGCCATCACGTACTCGTCGTCGAAGGCGTGGACGTAGGTCCGGCCCTCCTCGCGTTCGATCTCGTGGGCGCGCTCGGCGGCCTCGTTGTAGTCTCGGCCTGCGAGAACGACCTCGGCACCGTAGCTTCTGGTCGCCTTGACCTTCGAGATCGGCGCGTACTCGGGCATGACGATCTTCGAGTCGACGCCCGACCGCGTGGCTGCAAGCGCGACTCCCTGTGCGTGGTTGCCAGCGCTCGCGGTGACGACACCGGCTTCTTTTTGTTCCTCGGAAAGTGTCGCGATCCGGTTTGTCGCCCCGCGGATCTTGAACGCCCCCGTTCGCTGGAAGTTCTCCAGTTTGAGATAGATCTCGGCTCCAGTCATCGCCGAATAGGTGTGTGAATGCTCGAGGGGCGTCTGCCGGGAGGTCTCCTGGACCCGCTCGCGCGCCTCGAGAATATCCGCGAGTTCGAGCATACACCTGTCTACTCGGCGTGGGGTGTAAGGATTACTGTCGGAGAGCGGGGAGCCGTTCCGGGCCCACCGTCGTCCCCCAACAGGGATGTGCTACAGCAGCGTAGCACGACAGGGAATACAGGGAATGCACGGCGTGTGACGTGCGAATGGAGAAGGGGCCCCAGAGTATATAAATCTCATGCACCCGCGGCGAAAGTGAAACCGCAAGCAAGCGGCGGGTTAGAGCGAACGTCAGACGAAGGACAGACACACGTCATTCGGTCTATCGGACCACGACGACCCGCCGCGAAACGACTCGCTGGACGCGGTCACAAAACGGGCCATCCCCCGGCCACGTCACGTCGACATCGAGTCTCTCCGGGTCGCCGACGTACACCCAGCAGCGATCGTCCTCGTCTTCCACGCCGCTTCCGGCTGGCACCGCGACGCGCACGTAGAGCCCGCTGTCGACGCCCTCGTATCGGTCGAGGCGCTCGAGGCCCGCGTCGTCGACCGCGAGCAGCCGTCCGTCGACGCTGCCCCCGGGTGCGAGCGTCGGATATCGGCCGTCGACCCGGTGCAGTCCCTCAAGAGTCGCGCGGCCAACGAACTCGTACTGAACTCCGGTACCGAGGACGGTTGCGACCCGCTCGGGATCGGTCAGTGTTCCGTAGACGAAGACAGCCACGATCGGTCGTTGTAGCGCGAGGGACTTGCCTGTACTGTCGGCTCGCAGGATAGCACGAAACAGTAGAGAGACACGACCAACGGCCAACGTACGCAGCGAGCGGCACGCTCGAGCACTGTCGACGACGAAACGGGACCGAAAACTGAGCCGACGCTGCAGTTACCGTTCCTCGATCGGAACGAACTCCTGCTCCTCCGGGCCAGTGTAGCGGGCGCGCGGGCGGATGAGGCGGTTGTCCTCCTGGTACTCGAGGACGTGGGCGATCCAGCCGCCGGCGCGGCTCATCGCGAAGATGGGTGTGTACATGTCGATCGGGATACCGAGCTGGTAGTAGACCGAGCCCGAGTAGAAGTCGACGTTGGGGGCGATGCCCTTCTCGACGAGGCCTTTCTCCTCGGTGAGGAACTGTTCGATAGTGGTGGTGTACTTGTACCACTTGTCTTCACCGTTGTCGGCGAGTTCCTCGCTGCGTTCCTGGAGGATCTTCGCGCGGGGGTCTTTGACGTTGTAGACGCGGTGGCCGAAGCCGGGGATGCGTCGACCTTCTGCAGTGGCTTGCTCGACCCACTCGCGGTGGTCTAAGTCGCTCTCGTCGATTTCGATAAGGACCTCCATAACGTCCTGGTTCGCACCGCCGTGAAGCGGTCCGGAGAGGGCGCTGATGCCGCCGGTGACGGCGCTGTAGATGTCGGCCATCGTCGAGCCGATGACCATCGACGTAAACGTCGAGGCGTTCAGGCCGTGGTCGGCGTGCAGGATAAGCGCCTGATCGAACGTCTCGGCGGCGATGTCGTCGGGCACCTCGCCGGTCAGCATATAGAGGAAGTTCGCGGCGAGCCCAAGGTCGGGGTGGGGGTCGACCGGCTCCTCGCCGAGTCGGTAGCGCTCGAAGGCCGCGAGCGCGGTCGGGATCTTGGCCGTGATTCGGCGCCCCTTCCGGAGCGTCGCCTCGAGGTCGTCCGGATCGGCATCCGTTTCGGGTTCAGAGGCCGAGAACATCGAGACTGCAGTTCGAAGCGCCGCCATCGGCTGCTCGTCGGCCGCAGCAAGACGCTCCATCGTCGCGAGGACGTCCTCGCTGACCTCGCGTTCCTCCATGAGCGCGTCCGCAAACGGCTCGAGTTCGTCTTCGGTCGGGAGGTGACCGTTCCAGAGCAAGTAGAGGACTTCCTCGTAACTCGCACCGCGCGCGAGGTCCTCGATCGTGTAGCCGCGATAGATCAGTCGGCCCGCATCGCCGTCGATCGAGCTCAGTCCCGATTCAGCGACTAGCACACCCTCGAGCCCTTTCTTGAGGTCGTCAGACATACTCAGGGATTTCGGACCCTAATGGAAAAGTATTATCGTTTGGTCGGTGTCGGATGATAGCACGCCAGATCGCTGGCTGCCATCCCCTTTTCACTCGAGAGTGAAGTACGTTTCCGAAATCTAGTGGACAAACAGTCAGTTAGGAGGGGCTGTCGACCGGCACTCGTTGACAATCGGTCACATTGTGTAAGATTCACCAAGTGGTGTTTGTTGCCTAACTGCTTTCGGCGACGCCACGCGAGAGGACGGTCACCGCTCACGTGTGCGCGCCGCTGTCCGATCCGAAGGCTCGGAGGTATCAGTAGCCGAGGAGCGGTCCACAGCGTCACACCGCTCGACCGGCGAATGGCCCGTCTCGACGAAATGGTCGATCATCGCGCGGCTGAGTGCAGCCGCGTCGCCCCCTTCGGTCCGATACTGCCACTCACACTCACCACAGTACGCGCTCGGCACGTTTTCCCCATCGAACGGTGGATAAATCAACGGTTGGGTTCATACGGCGGCGTCTTATGACCCCTGTGGAGCGGCCACGTGCAGGTTACACCATTAACTACAGGGTCGGTGTACGACGCTCGATGGCCGACGCTGACGCAGACAGCCGCCCGAACGTCTTGCTCCTCCTGACTGACCAAGAGCGATACGACGCCAGCGCACCCAGCGACCCGCCGGTCGAAACCCCGGGGAGCGATCGGCTCTCGACCGACGGGCTCCGCTTTACGAACGCCTTCACGCCGATCAGCATCTGCTCGAGCGCGCGTGCATCCTTGCTGACCGGGCAGTTCCCCCACGGCCACGGCATGCTGAACAACTGCCACGAGCCGGACGCCCTCCGGCCCAACCTCCCCGAAGAAATCCCGACGTTTTCGGAGGCATTGGCCGATGCTGGCTACGACCTCAGCTACACGGGGAAGTGGCACGCCGGCCGGGATCAGACGCCCGGAGACTTCGGATTCTCGTATCTCGGCGGCAGCGACATACATCACGACGACATCGACGAGGCGTTCCGCGAGTATCGCGAGGAGCGTGGCACTCCCGTCGACGACGTCGAACTCAAGGATCAGATCTATACGGGCGACGATCCACGAGACGGCGACGATGGGACGTTCGTCGCCGCGACGACGCCGATCGACGTCGAGGAGACGCGGGCCTATTTTCTCGCGGAACGGACGATCGACGCGATCGAGACCCACGCCGACGGCGACCGGGATGGTCCCTTCTTCCACCGGACGGACTTCTACGGCCCGCACCATCCCTACGTCGTCCCGGAACCCTACGCCTCGCTGTACGACCCCGACGACATCGAGCGACCCGACAGTTACGCCGAGACCTACGATGGGAAGCCCCGCGTCCACGAGAACTACCTCGCCTACCGTGGCGTCGACGGCTTCGACTGGGACCTGTGGGCGGAGGCGATCGCGAAGTACTGGGGCTTTATGACGCTCATCGAACACCAACTCGAGCGTATCCTCGACGCACTCGACGCCCACGGGCTAACTGACGACACGGTCGTGGTCCACACCTCCGACCACGGCGACTTCGCCGGAAGCCACCGTCAGTTCAACAAAGGCCCGATCATGTACGACGACACCTACCGGATTCCACTGCAGGTGCGCTGGCCCGGCGTCGTCGATGCAGACACCGTCTGTGACGCGCCGGTCCACTTACACGATCTCGCGGCGACCTTCCTCGAGATCGGCGACGTCTCCGTCCCTGAGCGCTTCGATTCGCGGAGTCTCGTCCCCATCCTCGAGAACGGGGGCGACGTGCCGGCCGAGCTGGAGTGGGCGACGTCGACGTTTGGCCAGTACCACGGCGACGAGTTCGGTCTCTACAGCCAGCGGATGGTCCGCACGGACCAGTACAAGTACGTCTACAACGGCCCCGACATCGACGAACTGTACGACCTCGAGGCCGACCCCGCAGAGCTCCACAATCTGATCGACCACCCCGAATACGAGGACGTGCGAGGAGACATGCGAACCAGACTGGCCGACTGGATGCACGAGACCGACGATCCAAACCGTCTCTGGGTGACCGGCGTCCTCGAGGATGCGTCGTAGCTGCGAGCCGAGGTGACCAGCCGATCACGGGACGGAAGCGTACGTTTACGGTCCCGAAGCGGCTACCCTCGTCTATGATCGCGGACAGCGACGAACGGAGGGTGAGCCGATGACAGAACACAGTGGAGACGAGTCACCAGCCGAGCTTCGCGAGGAAGCCGCCGAACACGAGGAAATAGCCGACGCCCTCGAGGACCTCCTCGAAGAGCTCCGCAACGAGGAGGTCAAGGGATCGCGACTCGAGGGACTGTTCGACGAGGCCAGCTCGAGCAACCCGAACATCTGGAACATCGTGACCGCCTTCATCGATGTCGAGGACGGCGAGGCGGTCGTCACGGACGAGTCGAAGCTGGCACAGGGAAGCTGGGCCCCCGAGATCGTCGAGGGCTGTGATACGATGATCACGCTCGACATCGAGTATGGGATGATGCCCGACGAGTTCAAATACATCGCCGGGAAGAAGCTCAGCCAGCGAATCGAAGAGTTCCGCGAGCAAGCCGACGAGGCGCGGCAAAAGGCCGACGAACTCGAGGCCGACGCGGATAACTGACACCGTCTGTTGCAACGATTTATCGGTGCAACCGCAGTGCGGGTTGCGGCCGGCCGGCACTGACTGACAGGAGTCCGTATGAGCGGGATCAGTCGACGACGAGCCGCTCGCGCTCGAATCGGCCGTCAGCATCTACGCCGTCACGATCGGCACGTGCCCGCCAGCGCCACGAGCCGATCTCGTGGGGCTCGAGCGAAACGATCAGATACGACCGGTCGGGCCACGTCGCCAGCGCGGCGTCGGCCTCGCTCGGACGGGCCGGGCCGCGGGGATGGGAGTGATAGAAGCCGACGATTTCCTCGCCACGAGCCTCGAGGCGGTCGAAGATAGCCAACTGCTGTTCGGGGTCGATCTCGTAGCGCGTTCGCGGATTCTCGGCGACGTTGTCGGCGGGGTACTGCGAGTGGACGCGACTCGTCCCCTCGGGCTCGTACGTGCCGCCGAGGACGCCACAGATCTCGTCGGGACTGCCCTCGCGAGCGCGCTCAAAGATTACCTCGCGGATAGCGGGCGGCAGGACGATCACGAACCCGAGCCAGCGGCCGAGGTGTCCGAAGCCGACTCGCGTCCGGCGAGGTCATCGAACGGAACCGCGATATCCGAATCGGGGCCGTCGAATCGCTCGGGCTGGACGATCGCCGCGAGCGCCTCGAGCGTGTCCACCAGCCGTGGGCCAGGACGATTGAGATAGTGGTCGCCGTCCATCGCCCAGACGCGGCTCTCTCTAACTGCCGTGAGCCCGTCCCACCCGTCGCGGTCGGTGAGGTCCGTCCTGTTGCGTGCGATCTGCTCGAGGCCGAAGCCACAGGGTGCGACGATCACGATTTCGGGATCGTAGTCACGAATTTCCTTCCATTCGCGCGGTCGCGAGCGCTCACCGACATCCGCCAGTCCGTACGCACCGCCGGCCCAATCGACGAGTTCGGCCGTCCAGTGACCCGCGATCATCGCGGGATCAGTCCAGTCGAAAATCGCCACCCGCGGACGGTCCAACGCGTCGATATCGGCCGTTCGATCGCGGATGGCATCGATGCGGGACTCGAGGGCGGCACGGACCTCGCGAGCGCGTGCTTCGCGGTCGACCGCGCGACCGATCTGCTCGATGTCGTCAAGCACGTCGCTGACGCTGTGGGGATCGGTCGGGACGACCTCGGGATCGGCCGCGATCTGATCGACGGCGTCCGCAACGACGGTCTCGTCGACTGCACAGACGTCACACATTCCCTGCGTGACGATCACGTCCGGGTCGAGATCGTCGAGCGTCTCGACGTCGATCTCGTAGACGCCATCCTCGGTCGTGGCGATCTCGAGGACCTGGCGGTCGATCTCGGCGCTCGAGGCCGACTCGTCGGCATTGATTCGCGACCGAGTGACGGCAGGAGCGGTCGCCACACTCGGCGGGTAGTCGCACTCGTGGGAGACGCCGCCCGGCTCGAGTCCCAGTGCAGCCACCATCTCGGTCGCTGACGGGAGCGTCGTGACGATTTGCATGGCTTCTCGTAGGGAGCGAGAAACCAAAAGCGGCCCCGTCGGCTAGCTGGCCTCGCGGGCGCTCGCGAACGCGGACGCGTTCGAACGATATATCATCGCCGTCCACCCTGGGAAGGGTATGCCGGTTCTCTTACAGCTGCTCGGTGCGAACCCCCTCGGCGGACTGGTACTTGCGATCATCGTTCCGGTCGTCGTCGTCGCATTCGGCACGTACGTCGGCGTGTTGATGGCGCTCCAGTCGTTTTTCGACGCCTCGTCGTGGCAAGAGGCGATGCGGCCCGACGGCACCGAGGAGGAGGGATGAGTGGGCAGTCGGCTTGGTGTCGGAGCGCCACCGTATCGCTCGAGTCCCACCTCGAGCCGACAGTTACTGCACGTCTGCGAGCGCCGCCTCGAGTTCCCGAACCCCTTCCTTTTCTGTCCGATTAGGGTTTGCCAGCACGCACACCGGCTGCTCGCCGAGGGGGACGAAGCCCAGATCGAGCCGATCGGCCGTCTCGCAGAGGCCAAGACCCACATCGGCGTCGCCCGCGATGACCTTCCGGGCAGGACTCTCGTGGGCACGCAGCCCGAGGTCATAACCGTCGATCGCGTCGGTTAACTCGCGTCTGGTCGTCCCCCGGTCATCCGCGAGGGCGGCCACGGAAGCATCCAGACTCGAGCGCAGCCCCGAGTCGGTCGTCCGATTGACGAAGCGCAGGTCCCGGTCGACCACGTCTGCGAGTCCCTCGATCTCGTCGGGATTGCCGGTGCGGACGACTAGCCCCCACTCGCGCTCCCAGCGGCCGAGTTCGACCGTCTCGACGTCGGCCTCGAGCGGCCCCGCGACCACGGCCACGTCGGGGACGCCTTCGCGGAGCCGTCGCAGGCCGGGCCGAGTGCCGACCGAGAGGTAGCGTGGGTTCGCGAGACCATCGAGCACGCGCGAGACGGTCGGGTCGTCCTCGCCGACGCCGAACAGGGTCGGCGGCCGGACGTCCGGCGAGAACAGCGTGGCGGTGACGTGTTCGCCCCCCTCGAGGGAGTCGGGTTCGGGGCCGACTTCAACGACGCCGTC